>R15__coassemble_1907_pt1 | contig 9555 bp, 1 predicted proteins | sample R15__metabat2_low_PE_045 | metagenome-assembled genome bin R15 | reverse complement strand
CACGGGGATGCATGATAGCACGTTGCAGCGGCGGCGCGAAATTGGCAGAATTAGACGGTTTCTGGTATTACCTTGTCTACATGCCGCACGAGAAAATGAACATCCGAAATGCTTTGCTACGATAGTTCGGAATATGCGCCGCGCACACCATGCGAAAATTCCGCACAACAACGGCCATCAACACGCATCACCATGCGTATGTAAGCCAACATGCTCGCATGCGCCGCACAACAAACACGCAAAACGAATTGTCGAGCGATTGAGATTTGATAGGATGCAGCTTGAGATTTGATAGGATGCAGCATATGAACACAGAAACAACCATCACAAACGCAAACGAGAGCGAAAACACCACCGCCAGCATCAGCTTTGAAGGTGCGCGCTTGCCGCTTGACACGTCATGCGACACCGTACTCGATGCGCTGCGCACAGCTGGCGTGCAAATTGATGCGCCGTGCGGCGGCGGAGGCACCTGCAAGAAATGCACTGTGCTTGTACGCGATGCCGAAGGTCTGCGCAGCGTGCTTGCCTGTGCAACCAAACCGCGCGAGGACATGACCGTGCTCGTCGAGCCTGTGCGTCCCTTCAGCATTGCCGAAAAGGGTATCGACCACCCCTTCGCTCCTACCGCGGATGCAACGGGGTATGGACTCGCAATTGATGTAGGCACCACCACCGTCGTCGAGCGCCTGTACGAACTTGCGAGCGGAACCTGTCTCGCCACCGTGAGCCAACCGAACCCACAAATTGTTTACGGCGCAGATGTCATCGCACGTATCAGCGCGTGCTCGGAAGGTGCCCTCAAGCCTCAAACCGCACTCATCGTGCGCGCACTCGACGAGATGGCATCGGCACTTTGTGCGCAGGCAGGCATCACGCGCGATGACATCACGAAAGCCGTTCTCGCCGGCAACACCGTGATGGAAAGTATCGCTGCGGGCATCTCGCCTGAACCCATCGGCGTAAACCCCTTCATCCCGCTCTCATATTTCGGAAACGAGGTCGAGCTGCCTCAGCTCGCCCCGCGCACTCACTTCGTCGCGTGCCTTTCGGGTTATGTGGGAGGCGACATCACGGCGGGCATTCTGGCGTGCGACATCGCGCGCGCCGCGCACCCGCAGCTTCTGCTCGATTTAGGCACGAACGGTGAGATGGCGCTTGGTTGTCGTGAGCGTCTGCTCACGTGTGCCACGGCGGCAGGTCCCGTATTTGAAGGCGCGAACATCACCTTCGGCATGCCGGCGCGCAGCGGCGCCATCTCGCAGGTGAGTTTAGGTCAGGACGGGCTTATCATTCACACTATCGATGATGCGGCGCCATTCGGCATCTGCGGAACGGGCATCATTGATGCCGTTGCGGTTCTGCTCGATGCAGGCATCATCGATGAGACAGGCCATATGCTCGATGCAGACGAAGCGCGCGACGCGCTCGATGACCGTGCCTTTGCACCAAGTGTGCTTGACGCGCTCATCGAACGCCTTGAAGAAGATGAGCGCAGCGTGCGATTCCGCCTTGCACCAGGCATCTACCTCACGCAGGCTGATGTGCGCAACGTACAGCTCGCAAAAGCAGCGATCTGCGCGGGCATTCACACCCTGCTCGGTGAATATGGATGCACCGTGAATGACATCGAAACGCTTTCCATAGCCGGAGGATTCGGAAAATTCCTCAACACACACTCTGCCGCGCGCATCGGACTCTTCCCGCCCGAACTCATCGACCGCGTGCGCAGCATTGGCAATGCGGCCATCGAAGGCGCAAGCGCCCTGCTTGTTTCGCAGCTTGCACATGAAGTGGCGCAAGACATCAAACAATCGAGCGAATACGTGGAACTTTCAACAAGTATGGCGTTCAATATGCACTACGTCGAGTGCATGGGCTTCGAATAGACCTTCAAATTCGCACACATGCGTGGCAAATCTAAAATGAGGCGAGCTGGTGCTCGCCTCATTTCGTCTCACTCACATATGGTGCTCGCTTAGAGTTGCTTACTCCTTCTTGCGCGAACAGCTGCACACAGAGCCACAATCGTCGCTACCACAAGGACTGCAAGCGGAACGACGGGGAGGCTATCACCCGTACTTGCAACGACGGAATTGGGCTTGTCGGAAGCAGCTTTAACGGTGATGGTGTAGCTGCCCGTGGCGGTGGTGTAACCCTCCTTCTCTACGCGGACGAGGACCTCAGTGGTACCCACCTCGGTACGTTGAGGAACTTCCGTCGTATAGGTCTCGCCACCGTCGGTCGAGTACCAGATGACTTCGTCGACGAGCTCATCGCCGATGAAGACCTGCGGCTCGTCGCCATGAGGCTTGCCATCATAGGTGTAATCCTTGTTGTCAGGAACCACGATGTGCAAGGTATTATTGTCGTAGACCTCCAGGGTACCCTCAACACACGTGATGTTGTAGTTGTCCGCTTTCGCTTTGTTCTTAAGCGTATAGCTAAAGGTATTCTTGCTGGTGCCCACTGTGGTTTGAGAGCCAGTCATCGTGTAAGTGGCACTCTCATTTTCTACAAAGCCGTCGCCACCAACGGTTACCTGATCACACGTAAGTGCCGTGCCGTCGTACATCTTGCTCGCGTTGCCAGATGTCAGTGTGAGGGAACGTTTGGTGATATTTACGGTGTAGGAGCAGGTGGCGGTATTACCAGCACCATCCGTCGCTGTTACTTCTACGTCATGTTTCCCGACATCTTTAAATTTCGGGTTTGTGCTGGAGGTCTTTCCATCGTACTTGTACTCAAAAGTAACGCCCTGCCAGATGGTATCTACAACACCGCTGTGCTCTTGTCCGTCGTAGACACCTTCATAGCCTGTCGCATCTAAAACGGCTTTAACGGTGATGGTATAGCTGCCCGTGGCGGTGGTATACCCCTCCTTCTCTACGCGAACCTGAACCTCGGTGGTACCCACCTCGGTGCGTTGAGGTGCTTCGTCGGTAAAGGTCTCGCCACCGTCGGTCGAGTACCAGATGACATCTTCGGTGGCGGGCTCATCGCCGATGAAGGCCTGAGCCTCTTCTCCGTGCGGCTGGCCATCATAGATATATTCCTTGTTGTCAGGAACCACGACGCGCAGGGTGCCGTTGTCGTAGACCTCAAGGGTGCCCTCAGTACACGCGATGTTATAGTTGCTGGCCTTCGTGTTTTCGCTGAGCGCATACGTAAACGTGTTGTTGCTCTTGCCAACCTCAGTCTGGCTGCCCGTCACCTCATAGGTTGCGCCTTCGCCCTGAACAAAACCATCGCCGCCTACGGTCACGGTGTCATTGGTAAGGGACGTGCCGTCATACACCTTGCTCGCGTTAGCAGAGGTCAAAGTCAGCTCGCGCGGAAGAATCTTGACGTTGCCATACTGGCACGAGATGTTGTAGTTGTCAGCCTGAGTACCGCTGTCGAGCGTATAGGTGAAAGTGTTGGCATAGGTGCCGGCGTCCGTGAATGACTTCCAACCCGTGAAGGTGGCTCCTTCATCCTGCACAAAACCCATTCCTTCAACAGAACCCATTCCATCCGCGGCTTGCAGAACACTACTGGTCGACATCTTGCCGACCTCAATGACCTCTTCGCGCATCTGGGCTTCGCCGGTGTATTTCTTTGCTCCCGTTGCTACAGCTTCCGCGAACTCTTCAGTTGCACCCATGGCAACGATTTCATCTACGGTGTAGCCATAGCTCTTGGAGATGAGCACGACGCTGCGCTTGCTCACCGTAAGGGTACCGGCTGTACAAGAAATGTCGTAGTTCGATGTCTTGAAAGTATCTGTGTCTGCAAGCTCTACAAAGCTATTTTCTTGCGTTCCTGCATTGGTTATCGTGCTCGCGTCAGTCATTTGAACGTTTGCCGCGGCCGCTTCAGTGTCGTTGGCAAAGCCTGCGCCACCAATAGTGTAGGTGTCGCACGTAAGCGCCTCACCGTCGTAGACCTTGGTCGCCGAACCCGCCGTCAGCACGAGGGAGCGCTGGGAGATCTTAATCGCGTAAGAGACGGTGCATGAGTTTGCGCCGGAGGACACCACGGCCCTAATGAAATGCTCGCCCGCATCCGTAAAGGTCGGGTTGTCTGTCACCGGATTATCGCTTTTATCAACGTAGTACACGATAGTCGCGCCTTCAATGGCGGGTGTCACCACACCGCCATGGGCTTTTCCGTCATAAATACCCTCATAGCCCGTAGCAGTCGCAGCGCATTCGCTGTCCGACACCACCATAAGCGTGCCAGGATTCTCGGTTATGGCATAGTTATCAGCAGAGAAACCCTCGTTCCACTCAAGTTCAATGGTGTTGTCAGAATAGCCGAGATTAGACTGGGAGCCCGTGGCCTTCGGATATCCCGTTTGCAGTTCGCCGACAACAAATCCATCACTCGATACCGTGATTGCGTCATTGTCTGCTGGCCCTGTTTTTTCCACAGCGGACTCGGTCTTAACGGCGTTGCCACTCGTCACCGTAACGCTGCGCTTATTCACCGTAAGGGTACCGAGCTGCTCTTCGATTTCGTAGTTATCTTCAAGCTTCGTGTTACCTGTTGGGACGCACGTAAAAGTATTCTCGCTGCTATCGGCATTTGTCTGCTGACCCGTCACGGTAACCGTAACACCTTCACCCGAGACGAAGCCCTCGGTTGTCGATTCGTTGCAGGTAAGAGCCGTGCCGTCATAGGTCTTGCTTGCCGACCCCGTTGAGATGGTCACTTGACGCTTGGTAATCTTAACCGTGTAGGTAACAAGGCATTTGTTTTCGCCAGAGGACACCACGGCATCAATGGAATGCTCGCCTACATCGGTAAAGGTCGGGTTTTCTGTCACGGGATTCGCATTTTCGTCAGTTGAGCTTTCGTCAACGTAGTACTCGATAGTTGCGCCTTCGATGCCAGGTGTCACAACGCCGCCATGAGCTTTACCGTCATAAATGCCCTCATAGTCCGTGGCAGTCGCAGCACATTCGTCATCCGATACCACCTTAAGCGTGCCCGGAATCTTGGTTATAGCGTAGTTATCTTCAGAGAAGCCATCGTTCCACGCAAGCTCAATCGTGTTCTCAGATCCGCCGAGCACAGACTGAGAGCCCGTGGCCTTCGGGTAGCCCTCTTGCAGTTCGCCAGAGATGAACTCGTCACCCGATATCTGAATCTCTGCACTGGTTGCTGCCCCCGTCGCGGTCACGGCGGACTCGGTCTTAACGGCGCTGCCGCTCGTCACCGTAACGCTGCGCTTATTCACCGTAAGGGTACCCGGTTCGACCGTCACTTGGTAGTTGTCTGCTAGCGTGCCTTCCTTGAAGGTGTAGGGTATCAACGAATCAAGCTCGTTGTCGCTTGTACCCGCGTTGGTCCTTGCACCAACAAAGCTCACCTTGTCAAAGCCTTCTCCATACACGAAGCCATCGCCTGTCACGGCATACTGCTCGCAGGTAAGTTCCGTGCCGTCATAGGTCTTGCTTGCCGACCCCGTCGAGATGGTCACTTGACGCGGGGAAATCTTAACCGCGTAGGAAACGGTGCATGAGTTTGCACCGGAGGACACCAGAGCCTTAATGGAATACTCGCCCGCATTCGTAAAGGTCGGGTTTTCTGTCACGGGCTCTTCGCTTCCGTCAACGTAGTACTGAATGGTTGCACCATCGATGGCAGGTGTCACCACACCGCCATGGGCTTCACCATCGTAAACGCCCTCATAACCCGTGGCAGTCGCAGCACATTCGCTGTCCGACACCACCATAAGCGTGCCAAGATTCTCGGTTATATCGTAGTTTGCAGGGTTGCCCGTCTGCGTCCACTGGATATCAATCGTGTTGTCAGATTTGCCGAGATCAGACTGAGAGCCCGTGGCCATCGGATAGTCTTCCTGTAGTTCGCCGTCAACAAATCCGTCGCCCGATACCTGAATATCATCATTGGTTGCTGCCCCAGAATCCCTCACGGCGGACTCGGTCTTAACGGCGCTGCCACTCGTCACCGTAACGCTGCGCTTGCTCACCGTAAGGGTACCGAACTCAACCGTCACCTCGTAATTGCCTACCGTCGTGCCCTCATTGAAGGTATAGGTGCAGGTATTGTTGCTGGTGCCAGCATTGGTACGTGTACCTGCAACAGTTACCGTTATGCCTTCTCCACTCACGAAGCCATCGCCTGTCACGGCATACTGATCGCAGGTAAGCGCCGTGCCATCGTAGAGCTTCGCCGAAGAGCCAGTGGTGATGACGATGGACCGGGGCTCAACCGTGAGCGTCCCGTATACTGGTTGTGCAACGGTGTAGTTCTTTGATACATCCACACCATTTCTGGTAATGGTGTAGGTAAACTCGTTGTCCACAGAGCCCACGTTGGTGATTGAGTTAGCAGAAACCACGTTGATCACATCGTTACCGCAGAGCGTTGCGCCATTTTCTACTGCCGTGCCGTTCCACGTAATCGTGTAATTCGAATCAGTCAAAGGCATGCCGTTGTAGGCCTGGGTGGCAGATCCGCTCTCAATAGTGATGGTGTTGACGTTAGCGGTAACCTCGAGTGTGCCAAACTTCGTGGTAATAACGTAGTTGTCTTCGTTGGTATTTGACTTGAGGCTATAGCTAAAGCTGTTCTCGGAACTGCCCACATCTGTCTGCGTGCCCGTTACGTCGTAAGTAGCGCCTTCGCCCTGTACAAAGCCGTCACCGGAATCAGCCACCGTGCCGCAGGTGAGAGCGTTGCCGTCATAGGGCTGAGAGGCAGAACCCGAAGTGAGCAAGACGTTGCGCTTGTTCACGGTAGCGGTATAGCTTGCTTCCTTGACCTGTACGCCCTTGGTGGCCTTCGCCTTGATATAGAGGGTGCCGGCATCTGTTATCGTTGGCTCGGTTGATGCGTAACTCGTCCAGGTCTTACCATCGGTCGATGTCGAATAGGTAATCGTAACGCTTGCGCCCTGGCCGTTGTCGACAAGAGTTACTGGTGCCTTATGTGCCGTGCCGTCGTACGTAAAGGTCTGATCCTCTCCTACGATTGCCATCTCTTCAACAAGCATGAGGTAACCCGTATTCACAGTGACGTCATAGTTGTCCGCATTGAAGGCCGAGCCATCGGCCGCCGCATACGTGAAGGTGTTGGCCGTTGGCGTGTACGAGATTTCCGTAACGGTCGGGAAGTCAGAATACGTCAGGACTTCGCCGTCAATAAGACCTTTTGCATCCACCGTGTCGTTGTAGGCAGAATCGCCTTCCTGCGTCCAAATCTTCAGGTCGGAGCCCGAGGTCAAAGTAAGTGGCTGCTGGTCAATAACGAGCTCGCCAATTACTGGCTCGGCGAAGGTGTAGCAATCTGTCACATCTTCGTCGCCTCTCATCACCTGATAAGACTCGATGCTGTTGTCGTAGGTGCCCGCATCCTTGACGGCGTTGTCGCCCGTCTTCGCAAGCGTTACAGTTAACGTATCCCCGCTTACCAGAACTCCGTCTGTCCAAGTTGCTTCTCCTGCACTCAACACCTCTCCATCATAGGTCTTGGTATCAGAAGGTGTCGTTATCGTGATGGGAGCCGCCTTTGGTGTGACGGTCAGCGTGCCTACAACCTGCGAGATAGTGTAGTTGTCAGCTTTGGTGTCGTTGTTCAGCGTGTAGGTAAAGCTGTTAGATGTGGTACCTGCCTTGGTAATGTTGCCCGTTACGTTGTAAGTTGCACCTTCATCCTGCGCGAAGCCATCACCAGAAACGGTTACCTCGTCATTTGTCAGCGCGTTGCCGGTGTATTCCTGCGTCTTGGAGGCCGAGGTCAAGACGACATCCCTCGTGGTCACTTCCATGGTGTAGACGTCAGACTCGATCGTTGCTGTTTTACTACCGACGGTCGCGCTCGCCTGTACCTTCACGTACAACGTGCCAGCGTTTGTAATGCTCGGCACGCTCGTAGTCCAATCGCTCCAGGAGCCCTCTTCGCCGGTATTCGAGGTCGCGTACTTCAAGGTTGCCACGCTGGTGCAATCAACGCCGTTTTTCGCCGTGACCTTGACTGCGGTCCCATTGCTTGCGTCATTGAACTGGTGCTCGTTGCCATCATACTTGGCACTGAAGTTACCAGCCGTCACCACGAAGAGCTGCTTGACCACCGTGAGTGTGCCATAGGCCTTGGTGATGTCATAGTTGTCCAGATTTGTGCCATCCTGCGCCTCGTACGTGAACTCGTTGTCCGCGGTCGTTGGCGCGGTCTGGTCTGCCGAACCGGTGCAACTACCTGTGCAGGTCACATCGACGCCCTGGCCCTCGACAAAGCCGCTCGTCTCATAGGTCTCACAAGTAAGCGGTGTGCCGTCGTATACCTTGGTGGCGCTACCACTGGTGATAGTGGCAGGCCGCTTATTTACGGTATAGGTCGTAGGATCGCTCGTCTTGTCGTCGCAAGAGAGCGTAAAGGTATACTCACCCGCATCTCCCTCGCGTCTATAGGTGAGCTCGAGAGTCTTCATGTCGTCGGAAACATCGAAGAAGAAAACAGGGGGCATGCACTTCACACCGTCCTTATACCACTCCATGGACCACTCGTTGCCGGAGATATATTTTGTGGTCAAGCTGTAGGTGGTAGTAGTCCTATCATCCCCATAGGTAGGAACACCTTGCTGCTCGCCCAATTCGATTGTTTTCCCGTCACCTTTGGCAATTCTGACCTGGCGCCACTGCGATTTGTTGCAGTTGTTATCGGTGGCATTCACCCAGTTGCCCGAATACGGACCCGCGCTCTTCCATTCGCCATCTTGCTTGTACTCGTAGTTGAGCGCAGTGTTGATATACACAGCGGTAATCTTGTACTTTGTGCCCGCTCCGCAACCGATGCCGCAGCCGCTATTGTTATCTTTGGCTGTGTCGAAGGAGTCTTTGTCACCGCCGCCGGTTGCCAGAATATAGCCACCTTCTATGTTGATGTTTTCCGCAGCCTTTCCACCGGCACCCGAGCCTATGCCGGCCCCCGTCCCGGTTGACGTGGCCTCGACATAACCCTCGCTGATGGTGATGACATGCGAGTCGCCGTCCTTGCCACCGCCGATGCCGGCGCCGGCGCCTGTAGCGGTGGCATACACCCTGGTGTCCGTGCCCGAAATCGTGATGGTGCCATCGCCACCGCGGCCAGAGCCGCCGCCGATGCCCGCACCGTTGACAGAAGTTGCCGTCACGGTGCCACCAGTAATCCTGACGCCGAACTCCTTCTTTTCCAGCTTGCCATTGTTGCCGCCGCCGATGCCAGCGCCATTGCGGGACATGGCGGTCACCGTGCCGCCCTCGATGGTGATGCGATAACCCTTGCCGTCCTTGCCGCCGCCGATGCCGGCGCCTTCGTTGACGTTCGCATCTGAACTGCTGGTATAGGCATAGGCTTCCACGGTGCCGCCCGAAATGGTGATGTCATATCCATCGTCGTGATAGCCGCCACCGATGGCCGCGGCCTCTCCGCCAGCATAAGCTTTGACCGTGCCGCCGGTGATGTTGATGTCGTAGCCTTTGAGACCAGCACCGCCACCGATACCAGCGCCACCCTTGTGGTTTTCGTTGTCTCCGCCCCATGCCTCGACATATCCGCCGGTGATGT
>R15__coassemble_1859_pt1 | contig 9747 bp, 8 predicted proteins | sample R15__metabat2_low_PE_045 | metagenome-assembled genome bin R15 | reverse complement strand
TTCCACCGTGTCTTGCGGTTGAGCATCCTTGTATCTCTCCATCCGAGCTCCTAGACTTTGTCAATGCGAATACCTTGCTCCTCGATGCCAAGCACCGAAAGCGGCGTTAAGAAACAGGCCAAACATATGCTGAGCAGTACCGATAGAGTCTTGCGTCTCACCTTCGCCATGGATGCGCCCTTCCTTTTCTTTACGGTTTTCTCCCGCTCACGCGCCCAGCCTTTGGCGGGCGCTTGATTGCCGGGCCTTTGGCATGCGCTTGATTTTTAAGCTCTCATTCTAGCATGCGGCAGCGAGCAAATCGCAGCCAGCCGACCACGTGGGCAATCGAGGGAAGCATCTCAACGACCGAGCGCGCGAATGGGAATGACGTATACGCCCTCTTCAGCTTCCCGAGCATACTCGCCGTTGCCCGTAATCACAGCCATGAAGGAGGGCAAGGGCGCCTTAGCCTGGGGATTTTCTGAAACCTTCCGCCTCATCCGCTTGAGGCTCGATATGGCGCCCGGTACCTTCTCTTCGCTGACCTTGACCTCGAAGGCGGCCCAGCGGCCGTCGGCCAACTGAATGACAGCGTCGGCCTCCAGCCCCGAGTCGTCGTGGTAGTAGCGCAGCGGCACGTCGTCTACCACGCCTAGGCTCCGAGCATAGACCGCCAAGTCGCGCATGACCAGGTTTTCGAATGCTAGTCCGAACGTCTGCCAGTCCGACAGAAGTGCGCGGGGCGACATGCCGAGCAAGGCGACGGGCAGCGAGGGGTCGGCGAAATATCGCTTGGGCTTGGTCAGGAAGCGCTTCTTGGAACGGGCCGGAGGCGCCCATCCAGGAACCTCCTCGACAAGGAACATACCCTTGAGAGCGTCTAGGTAGGTGCGGACGGCATCCTCGCCCATTATCGACGACGGGTTGTCCTCGGCGCCGAACATATCCGACACGAGGGTCTTGTACGTGCACGACTGCCCTAGGTTGCGCGCAAGAGATGTGACGAGGCGCCTTGCGATGTCAGAATCGAGCCCGAGCCGGGAGATGCCCTCTGAGAGCGCCACTCCGACGTATTCCCTCGCGACAACCTGCGCGTCCTCGGCGGAAAGGTCGACGGCCTCCGGCCACCCGCCGCGGCAAACGACGTCCACAAGCCCCAAGGTGTCAGCGTCAACGCGGCAGGGCTCGAATTCGCCCTCGAAAAGGCCAGCAAGGCTTACCTTGGCGCTCGACTCCCCCGACTCCTGCAGGCTCATGGTGTGCATGCGCACGCGCCCGATTCTGCCAGCGCCACTATGCGTTGGAGCGTCATCGGAGCCTTTGGCGGCGCGGCGGACGGGAGTCGACGAGCCCGTAAGGATGAACACCCCGCGGGTGCTCCTTTTCGCATCGACCTCGTGGCGAACGCGATCCCAGATTGCAGGGGCGAGCTGCCATTCGTCAACGACGTGCGGCCGGTCCCCTATGAGCATGAGCCCAGGATCGGACTTGGCCAGCGCAACATTGTGGTCAACGTAGCTCACCGATTCGCCATGCATCAGCGCAGACCACGTCTTGCCACACCACTTGGTCCCCGTTATCTCTACGGCCCCGAAGATACGCAGATAGCGCTCTATCTGCTCGTCTGCGATACGCGGAAGATATCCCTGAGGGCGTTCAAACTCTTCATTCATGTGCGGCTCCTTTACTTGTCAGGGCATATCGTATCCCAAGATAAGGAAAAGCCGAACAAATTTATCGGAAATTCCGAATTTCGAATCAGGAAATTCCGAAAATAAGAGATAATACCGCGCTTCCGTGGCGGCGCGGGCCACCGCCCTTCGCCTACCCGGCTTTCCGCCAATTGCCCGCAACCTGGGTGTTCCAGCCTGCAGGATTGGAGCGTTCTTGCGCTACGCAGCCTTTTGGACCAAAACTTGCTCGATGAGCTCTTTGCCCTTCTTGCAGCGGATGAGGTATAGCGCTACAAACAGCAACCATTGCACAGTGGGATTGAGGGCGTCGAAAACGCTTGCTACAAGCGCGAGGCCAGAAAGCGTGCCAAACGTTGCGGCACTGGCGACGAGTCTGACAACGGCTGCAGCGACGCATAAGACGGCAACGATGATTGCAATGGCCGTGCTTTTTTTGACGTTTGTAAGGTCTTCGCGCATCAACGGCACAAGAACCAAAATCATCACATTAATAATCAGAATTTCGTGAAGGAGGCCTTCGCCGGAAGTGATGATGGTTGCGGCGGTCAAAGCACAATAGCGCATAAGCATTCCGTCGATGGAGGCGTCTTTGCCTTTGGCAAAGTAGTCAACAACATATCTGATAATGGAAATGTACATAAGTACGTACATGACGAGCGGGAAATACGAAATCAACGCGCGCGTGCCAAAAGAGGAGATGGCAGTGTAAACGTAGACCACGAGGCCCAGCACGGAGATGGCGATGATGACGATGAGCGCCGGGCTGAGCTTTTCGCCGGTTCGCAGGGCGTTTGCTGAGGCCAGCAGCGCATCGGTTTGTTCTTTGGCCATTTGAGGCTTGTCTTTGCCCATGGCTTCTCCTAACGTTGGTATCTTTTCTGTGGATAATTGCACAAACTACGCGCCATTATAGAACACGCGCACCATGCCAACATCACGGAGATATACCAATGCGCACAAAACGAGTCCGCTCGCAAGCTGCCTGAATGAACAGAGGGCAAGGGCGCCTTGGCTTTGGGGTTTTCTGAAACCTTCCGCCTCATCCGCTTGAGGCTCGATATGGCGCCCGGCATATTCAATCTGACCGCCCGACCCGAATCAGGCTCAGTACCTGCGTCGGTCTTTGTGCGTGGAGAGATAGTAGTCGTTCTTGTTCTGGTACATTTCCTGCTCCGCGTTACGAATCATGGCGGAAATGCCCATTCCGTCCTGAAGAGAGCAGATTCCGAAAGACATGTGGTAGTGCTCCGCATCAAGCTGCTGGGCGATTTCATCGAGCACCGCGCGGGCACTGGCCTCGTCCATAGATTCCGTGAAGACGACAAATTCATCTCCGCCGATGCGATAGCAATCGTCTCCGAAGCCGTCTTTCAGGACCTTTCCGCATAATTTCAGGAAGGCATCGCCAGCAGCGTGGCCCTTTTCGTCATTCAGCGCATGAAGTCCGTCCGCGTCTGAATAAATACAGATTAGGCGATCGGGACGATTCTTTTCGTATGCTTCCGTTTTCTCGGTGAAGCCGAAGCGGTTATAAAGGTTCGTAAGAACATCCATCTTGCTCAGATATGTGGCCTGGACGCGATTTTCCAGATTGTGTGTTCCGCTGTCACTGATAGAGAATACGATCGTGCTGAGACCACCGATAATGAGGCACCGAGGAAGTGCAATGTACAAAAGACAGCGCACCACCCAGTAGGATACATCATAGGCTTCCGTCGGCTCTGTAGTCACATCGAAGCCACAGCTTTGGACGAGATAGGTGTAGAAGTTGACCTGAACCAGGCCAAGGCTCATGCTAAGAACGGTGGACAAAATAGCAATGGCAAACGTTCCAATCAGCACAAATCGGTTCACCGCCCGGTTATGATACCGTGCTGCCAGCAGAAGGGGCATCAGAAGAGCTAAATCCGCCCACTGGCCGAGGACAATCATTACAAGCAAAATCTCCAGCAGGGCAAAGCTCATCACCAGATATTTGGTCTTGGGTGATTCAATCCACGACGGCTTGCAGCAGAGCAACAGAGGGACCATGGTACAGATGACAACAAACGCGGAAACCGTACGCATGCGTGCAGGTACAACATAAAAGATGCCGACCTCGTTCAGCAGCTCGCAAATCAGCATAATAAGCATAATGAAGAAAAGCGTGCGCACCACATAACGGTTCGGCTTGATTTCGTTTTCTTCAATCAGAATTTGATCCATAAACCCACCCTCAAATAAAGGTCTAATATATACCCGAAAAGAGAAGTTTGCAAACGAACACGAAGCGTGCAATCGGTTTTATATGCAGAAACGTGCACAATATATGCAGACACCGGTAAAATATATGCAGACACCAGCAAAACGAAACGCCAATTTATCTGTTCATTAGAGTGAGCGCGCGCTCCATACGCCTGCCCGTCCTGCTGATCAACCGTGGTATACTCTACGACATCAGTCAAGGGCGGAAACGGCGGCAAACTATGGCGGCAACCATCAGCGAAACCCTGAAGCAAACGATGCGAGAACTCGCGCTTGAACTCCCTTTCAAGAAGATTAGCACCTCGCTCATCTGCGAGCGGGCGCACGTCTCGCGCGCGGCGTTCTACGCGCGTTTCGCAAACAAGGAGGCCCTACTTGGAGCTGTGATTGCCGAGGACATCTGTGAGTCGGTCCTAACTATCCGCAATACAATCACCACCAGCAAATTTCACGCCAGCACACACAGCCTCGTCGACGAGGTGCAGTGCAGCAACATCCTAGCGCACGCTGAATTTTACCGGCGCATCGTCGACGAATGCCCAGAACTTTTCGTCGATGAATTAACGAAGGGGCTAGTCAGGGTCAACGACGCCGTATTACAGGACTACCCCTTGAGCGACGACGAAAAGGAATACATGTCGTTTTTCTATGCGTCGAGCCACGCCATGCTGTACCTGAAGTGGATACGCGATGGCATGCACATCGACTCGAGCACGCTCTGCAACTGGTACTTCAAGTGGGCCACAGACAGCTGGCAGCGCATCTCCGCCGAACTGGGCGTCAAGGAACTCGAGGCGATTTAACCGAATTTGTTCAGTAGCCACAGATGCACTGGCTGACACAAACGCACCAGCTGCTTCAGATGCGCCGGCAGTCAAAAACACACAGGCTGACACAGATGCACCGGCTGCTACAGATGCACTGGCTGCTACAGATGCACCGGCTGCTACAGAGCCGCCCGCAGCGAAAAACCCACAGCAACGCTTTGTCTCCCGTTGGCGAACAATCTCACCGATTTGTCTGCGCCGGCAAACAGGCGGGCCGCTTTGCCTGCGAGTCAGAGGCAAACGCTGTCCCTGCAACGCTTCCCCACCAACTCACCCGACCTATAAAATGCCCCTTGACCAGCGGCAACGTCACCAAGAAAAAGCTTTGACCGCAAGCCGCTGCGGCAAACAGAAAAGGGAAACAAGGGAGAGGAAACGCTATGGGAGTTATCATCACCGAGCCGGCCAAGCGCCGCATCAAGTTCGACCCAGAGTATTGCCGAATGTGCGAGACATGCTCGGCGCTCTGCGCGCTGAACAAATGGGGCCTCACTGGCACCGATTTCGGCGCCATGAAGATTGACTTCGACTACGACACAGTGGATGTCCACATCAACTTCTGTCGTCAGTGCGCAGCGCCGAGCTGCGCCGCCGTCTGCCCACAAGACGCCATTCAGTACAACCCAGAAATCGGCGTGGCGGAAACGGACATAGAGAAATGCATCGGCTGCGGCGCCTGCGTCACAGCCTGCCCCGTCGGCGCCATCTCCTACATCCCGCAAATCAAGAAGGCCGCCAAGTGCAACCTCTGCGGCGTCTGCGTCGAGGAGTGCCCGACGAAATGCTTGGCCATCGTGGACATCACGAAGACTGGCCGCGAGAAGAAATCCCCCAAACCCGCTGTCGAAGCAAAGGAGGCCTAAGATGACCGAGCATGTTACCCACATCAAGGGAGTCCCGGTAGAGGACATCTGCGGTTACGCAGGCGAAATCCTCTGGGTCGACTTGGATACGCACGAAACGCATACCGTCTCTACCTACGACTATGCCGAATTCATCGGTGGCAAGGCAATGTCGTTCAAGTTGCAATGGGACTTCGGCAAGCCAGGCGTGAATGACGGCTACGATCCGGAGAGCCTGCTTATGTTCCTCACTGGCCCGGCCTCTGGCATTCCGATGTCTGGCGGAGCACGCATGGACGTCTGCTATCAGCAGTGCCTGCAAAAGCCCAGCCTCTGGTCATCATCGTCCGTCTCCGGCTACTTCACACCTGAACTGAAACAATGCGGCTACGATGGCATCATTTTCCGCGGAAAATCCCCAGAGCCCGTCTACCTGTACATCACGGACAAGGGTATCGAATTCGCCGATGCCTCCCCCATCTGGGACTGGGACATCCCGCAGTCCGACGATTGGGTTCGCAAGCAGCTCGGCGGCGACAAGCGCATCCGCATCGCCGCAATCGGCACGGCAGGTGCCAACGGAAACGCGATGTCGCTCATCGCTTTCGACAAAACGCACTACGCAGGCCAGCACCCTGGCGGTGTGATGGGCGCAAAGAACCTCAAGGCCGTAGCCGTGCGCGGAGAAAAGCCCATCCGCGTGGCCGACCCGAAATACATCCGCGAGTGGCGCCATAAGCACGAGAACGTCATGAATACCGCGCTGGAAATCTGCGGCAAGCGCGGCGCGCGCGTCGGCATCGGCGGGCAGGTCAGCCCCTGGACCGCATACAAAGAACTCAGCGTGAGCGAACGGACCTTCGGTCCCGTCAAACGGCGTATCGGCTGCTACGGCTGCGCCATCAGCTGCCACACTTGGACAGAAGACCCGCAGATGCCCGTCGGCACCGTCATCTCTTGCGGCGTGAACGTGGAGTACGGCACCTCGATGGCACTGGCCGACGGTCGCCTGAAATGGGAGCTCTCGAACACTGGCGACGCGACGACCGACCGCTATCGCGTGGAGGCCATCCTTTCCGCTGGCGCCGAAAGCACGAGGGGTGCCCACACTGCGTTGAAGTGGATGAATGTCTACGGCATCAGCGCCTACGAGATGATGGGCCTGCGCACCCCGAACAACATGTTGCAGCACCTCATTTGGAACCCGCGCTCCTCGGGCAATTTCCAGAAATGGATCGAAGGCGAGCTGGGCGCAGAGTATGGCACCCGCGAGTTCATCAAGCGCTTCATCGAAAGGACCGCCAAGCGTGAAGGTCTCGTAGGAGAGCTGATGGCCGACGGCGTGGAGAAAGCAGCCATGAAGCTGCGCGACGACCCAGAAACCTACGGCATCACGAAGGAAGACGGCGAACTAGCTTGGGAGGCCTACCAGCGCGCATTCCCAATCCACGGCTCCTTCGAGCATCATTTCTATCGCCCGACTTTCGCCGACCCACGCGATAAACCTGACGAGATTCGCGTCTCGCCCATCGCCACGATGATCTACTGTCTGGGTTCGCGCCAGATGGGCCCGAGCAACCACACGTGTACGGAGCTCTACGAGGAGTCGCAGCAAAACTCGCGCGGACACTGCGCGAAGTTCGTCGGCGACGAGCGCGCGGCCTGCCGCTATCTGGACAAGGACGGCGAACCGGTACTCTTCGGCCAAGGCTACCTGCCGGATATGGAGAACTTCTACACGCTGGACGGCCGCCGCAGCGAGCCAGTGAAAGCGAACTACACGAAGGGCCTGCCGCTGGCAGCTATCAATTCCATGGCGTTCGGCCTGTACAACGAGTCGCTGTGCACCTGCGACTACATCGCGCCGATGATTGCGGGCTCCGACCAGGTGTCGCTGATCACCTTCCCCATTCCGAAGAGCGACGATGTGATGGACAAGCTCTGCGACCCCGAGTTCGCGACACACCCCGAATGGACCGCCGAGCAGTTCGAAGCCTGCACGGGCATTCCGACGACGCTCGAAGATCTGTATCGCATGGCCTGGCGCGCGCTCGTCGTTGAACGTGCCGTCCACGTGCGCGACTCTGACCGCAACCGCGACCGCGATGACAAACCGAACAAGTACTTCTTGGAGCGCAAGGACCACTCTGGCATCTCCGTCAACGAGGCTGATTTAGAGGAAGGTCTGGCCATCATCTACGAGCTCTTCGGCTGGGACCCCCAGACGGGCCGTCCAACGCGCGAGGGCCTGAAGATGTGGGAGCTCGACGAACTGATCGAAGGCCTCGAGGCCTGTGGCCGTCTCTCCGAGGCGCACATCAACACGAATCTGCGCCAAGAACTCCTAGAGGAAGGCGTGCGCGAGACCGCGAAGAACGCCGAGTACTACGCCGACGCGTGGGCGAAGCGCGACCGCAGCCGCCGCTTCCAACGCATCCGCCAAGACGCCACCAGCGGCTACACGAAGGATAACTAGCCGAAAGATGTCGAGCGCCGGCGGCGGGTCAAAGTCGCTGGCGCTCGATCGCGGGCACGCGATTGCGGGCACGGGGTGCGTGGGGTGCGGGCGCTTACTCTGACACTGCTGCGCAACTAAATGACCCAGGGTATCGTTGGGCACCATATCCAAAACGGGAAAATGAACGTTTGCCCCGTCCCCTGTTCATTTTCCCTGTTCATTCCTGTTCATTTTGCGCACGCCGTCGCGCCAGCAGCGATGCCTAGCGCGACGACCTGCGACGGGCGCGTGTCGCGAGCGCGCAAGCCAAAAGCGCAATGCATGCGATCGCAGCAGCGACGAGCGGGGTCGCGTCACCTGTTGCTGGCAGAGTTGTCGCGGTTGCGTCATCTGCGGCAGGCGAGGTCGCGCTAAAGCTGCTGACGAGATGCGAGCAGTGCGTGATGGTGCACGTCACTGTGCCCGCCGCCGTATCACGAGTGAATGTAACACCGCCGTTTTCGGTGAACTCATCGTAGACCTCCTCGCCGTTATCGCTTGTGTGCAGGATGGTCTTGGGAGAAACGCCATCGGGGATGGGGAGCGTTACCGCAAGCGTGCCCTTCGCGTTCTCGAAGGCACTCTGATCCAGGACGCGGCTCTTGTTCACCGTCATCTGCTTAGCTGCGTCGCGATAGACGCAGGTGCCAACCGTCTTCAGGGAATACTCGATGACAGGTTCACTCGAATTCGAGAAGTCTGCTGCTACGACCTGTACCTGGATATCCAAAGAAAGCTCCAAGGTGATGTTTGGGTCGAGGACAAGACTTGTCAGCTGCTCGTCGGTGCACTCCAAAATATACGCGGCCATATTTGCCTGGGATTCCATAACGAGGAAACCCCCACCAGCGGTAATGTGCACCTTGGAAAGCATCTGGCTGATGCGCTCTTGATCTGTTGCACTCACACCCGAATCGAAACCCAGAAGCGTCGTGGTAATACCCTTGGCGGTGATAGACCCGTTGGTGATGGCTACGTCAAAGGCGCCGATTTTGCTCGTCACGTCAGCCGACCCTTGAGCAAGTAGCGCTCCTTCGCTTGCGTTCCAGAGCTGACAACCCTCACCAATAGTCACCGTGCAGGTGGCACCCGAGTTTGCCCAGGGGCCAAGACCTATCGTGGGGTAGCCGTCCCCGCCACCGCGGTAGCATTTCACGATGGCGTTTTCGATGGTAACGCTGTTGGCGGTGTTTTTGGGGCAAGAGCAGCCCGTGCCGATGGCAGGTGCCCAGTAGCCGCCTTGCGCCTCGATGACGCAGTCGCGGATGACGATGTTTCCACAGCCGTAGTTGCGCCCGCCGCCAATGGCGGCGCTGCCGTTGTTTGCGCGCACGGCCTTGACGTAGCCGCCGGTGATTTCAATGCCGGAGGCCGCGCCCTCGTCGCCGCCGCCGATGCAGGCGCCCTGCTCGGCGCCGCCCGTCGCGTTCACGGTGCCGCCGGAAATAGCGATGCCAAAGGCCGAGCCCTTCGAGCCGCCGCCTATGCCGGCGCCGCCCTCGCCGCCCGTGGCGTCGACCGTGCCGCCGGAGACAGCGATGTTGCTGGCAGAGCCCTCCTTGCCGCCGCCGATGCCGGCCGCGTACTGACCGCCAGCAGCAGTGACGCTGCCGCCGGAGATGCTGATCTCAAGGCCGTAGCTCGTGTAGCTACCGCCGATG
>R15__coassemble_1731_pt1 | contig 10338 bp, 8 predicted proteins | sample R15__metabat2_low_PE_045 | metagenome-assembled genome bin R15 | reverse complement strand
GTGTGGCAGCCGCAGCAATAATCGTAATCGATAAGAAGACCCATGCGTGCCATTACAGTTCCTCCTCCTTGCACTTGTAAATCTTGCAAAGCAGGCAACGGATATCAGCGCCAAAACCATAGATGGACGGATTGTTGCCAATAAGCTTGTTAACATTGAGATCCCACATGCCATACAGGCTCGGTTCGCTTGCCTCAGGAGTTCCCTCGAGTTCGGGATACCACCAACCATGGCGCGCAAGTGCGGTGCCCGGACGGATCTCGCCAGTAATCTGTGCACGCTGACGGCACTTGCCACGCGTGTTCTCAATCCAAACCCAGTCGCCGTCTTGGATGCCGTACTTCTCGGCATCTACGGCACTGATGGAAACGCGAGGCTCCTTATCAAACTGACGGAGCGCCTCAATCTGGCGATGTTCGGTGTGGAAGAACACGGGGGAACGCGCACCTGTCATCAAAATGATGGGATATTCCTCATAGAGATCAGGACGGGAAACAGGACTTTGAGACGGCTCAACAAAATGAGCGATGTCCGGCAATTCAAAGGACTCGAACAGAACGGAGCGCATTTCCATCTTGCCCGTCGGCGTATTGAAACCAGGCTGAGCATCGGGACGCAGCAGGCCCTTCTCATATTTACGATACTCAAAGGCAGGATAAGCCGGGCCATGGTTGCGCAAGCCTTCCCACGTGAAGCCCGAAGACTTCAAAACTTCGTCATAGCACTCTTCCTCGGTCTCCCATGCCCAGTAATGATCAGGGCTGAAGCGCTTGCCCAACAACAGGTTAATTTCGGTGTCAGACTTCACTTCACCACGCGGCTTAACGGCCGGGTTAATAGTAGAGACATCGTAGTCCCATGCACGGAAGCCCTGCTTCTCCGGCCAGCACTTGACCGGCAGGAAGACGTCGGCAGCAGCCTGCAGTGTAGGATTCATGAATAAGTCGATAGCCAGAACGAAGTCGACTTCCTTCAGCACGTTGTACCAACGAACGGGCTCTTGGGACATGCCCGTGATGACATTAGAGGTTTGAATGATGATGGCTTTTACCTGCCCCTGCTCAGAATTAATAAGGGTCTGGTCGGGCTGTGTGTAGGTGAGACCGAAGCGATACATGGGATATTCCTTGTATCCATGGCGCTTGACCTGCATCTCCTCAGGAAGCTCACGAATGCCCCAACCGCCACCTTGACACTGGGTGATGCCGAAAGGCATCTGGGTGTACATCATGCCACCGGGGATGTCTACATTGCCAGTCATAATCCAGAGCGCTTGGATAGCCATAGCAGCACCTACACCAGAACCCTGCATGTCAACAGCAACGCCCCAGAAGACGTTCGCGGGCTTCTTTTCAGCAAACATACGAGCAGCCTTGCGAATATCCTCGGCATCTACCCAGCAGGTCTCAGCAGCCTTTTCAGGCGTCCACTCGGCAACGACTTCCTTGAAATCTTCGAAACCATACACCCATTTCTCAATGAAGTCATGGTCAATGAGGTCCTCTTCAATGAGAACGTGGTCCATACCAAAGGCAAGAGCGCCATCGGTGCCAGGACGCAGCTGCAGATGCAGATCAGCATGCGCGGCAGACCAAGTGAGACGCGGGTCGACAACAATAATCTTGGAGCCGCGCTTCTGGCAGTCGGTGTACCAATAACCCATGGTGAAGTCAGGGTTGGAAACCAACGGATTGCAGCCCCACACAATAATGCAGTTCGGAACTTCCCACTCCGCGTAGTCATAGCGATCGACAAAACCCTGGGACCAGTCGCCCAGCATTTGACCACCGCAGGTCATAATCATCTGAGAAAGACGGGGCAGATAGCAGGAAATACCTGATTCAAGACCACACTCATTCGGGCTACCGAGCGCATACAGCAGACGACCGGTCTGCCATGCGTCGTCACGGCCCGTGCCGCGCCAACCCTGAATGTACTCTGGGCCGTAATTGTCGATGACCTTGCGCAACTCGCGCTCGCAGATGTCAAGAGCCTCGTCCCACGAGCAACGCTCCCACGCCTCTGCGTTACCGCGTTGGGACTTATCGCGCTTCATAGGATAGATAATGCGGTCTTTGTGATTCATGACATCGCCGATAGCAAAGCACCTGGGGCACAGACGACCCATGCTGAACGGGCTCTCCGGGTCGCCTTCGACCTTGATGAACTCGCCCGTTTCCTTGTCGGCATATACCAGAACGCCACAGCCCTCGTGGCAACCAGGAGCGGTCCAAGCAGTCGTGCGAGTGACCAGCATGCCATCTTCCTCGAACTGCCAAGGAGTCTCGAACTCGTAATCCTGCAACGGCATAACGCGATCGCTGTTGTTCTCCCAGCCTTTCTGTTGATCTTGACCAAGATCAAGTTTCTCGTCGGTAGACATTTGTCTCCTTCCTCAATTTCCCTCGAATACACCAAAGCTTTTCATCAAGACACGAAATCTACGAAAAATTCGGCATATCCGCCTTCTGCATAACGTAAAAAGTCATGCATCGTGACATTAAAATTATCGGAGCGAAACAGCAGGTCAACCATGCTCATCAAGCCAAAACCCACCCCCCTAAAAATGTGCGCCTTGCACATCCCCCCTTTTCCCCCAAAGAGGCTGCGCTTCTCACCATTGCATCTTCGTATCCAAATAGAATTTACCCGAGAGGACTCAGCAGTGCGGAAAGAGCCTCTTTACTTTCGCGCCAGAGTGCTGCGCACAGGGAAGGGCCCGGGGGCAGATACGAGTTCCGCAGCGACGCGAAGCGACGTGGTGCAGGAAGGGCTCGGGGCAGATACGAGTTCCGCAGCGACGCGAAAAGCCCCGTGGGCTTTTCGCCAAAGCGAGGACTGTCTGAGTAGATGTCCCGAGCCCTTCCTGCATTACCTCAAGCGAGGACTGTCTGAGTAGATGTCCCGAGCCCTTCCTGTGCGCAACAAGCAAAAAGGGGAAGGGCCCCGAGGGGCCCTTCCCGCATATGCCTTTTGTGAGGCGGTAGATCTTATTTGGGTGCGAAGATGCACTGGCGAGGCTTGGCCTCGAGCTCCTTGGCGAGCTCCTCAATCGGGCCAAACTTCATGGCCTGAGTCTGGCAGTGCTTGACGCACGTGGGAAGCTTGCCCTTTGCGACGCGGTCGCCGCAGAGGTCGCAAAGCTTCGTCGGGATGGGGATGATGTCATAAACGACAGCACCCTGCTCCTTGTAAACGTACGGACCGACCTGCTCGCACTTGATGCCCCAGGTCTCCACGGGATAACCGTGCTCCTTTTGGCAGGCAATCTCGCAGGTGTGGCAGCCGCAGCAATAATCGTAATCGATAAGAAGACCCATGCGTGCCATTAGAACTCACCATCCTTGCACTTGTACAGCTTGCAGAGAACGGTCTTGATGTCGGAGCCGAAACCAGCCTTCGACGGAGCGTTCAGCAGCAGGTTGTTAACGTTTACATCCCACACGCCGAAGAGATTCGGCTCAGAGGCACCTTCGGTGCCAGCCTGCTCGGGGAACCACCAACCATGGCGAGCGAGCGCCATGCCGTCAGGTGTGCCGTAGGACAGATGCGCGCGCTCGCGGCACTTGCCATTCGGGTTCTCAATCCAAATCCAGTCGCCCTCGTTGATGCCGTGACGTGCAGCATATTCCGGATTGATCTCCACCATGGGATCCTTCTCGAACTGACGCAGATGTGCAATGTTGCGATGTTCGGTGTGGAAGAACACGGGGGAACGCGCACCCGTCATCAGGATGACCGGGAATTCGTTCTCATAGAGATCCGGCGTGGTCACGGGGCTCAGTGCCGGCTCATTGAAGTTCGGCAGCGGGTCAAGCTCGAAGCCCTCAAGCTGCAGCGAGTACAGCTCAATCTTGCCCGTCGGAGTAAAGAAGCCCGGCTGACCATCAGGACGCATGAAGCCCTTCTCGTACTTGCGATATGCATATTCGGGATAGAGCGGACCATGTTCGCGCAGTTCCTTCCAGGTCATGCCCGTGGTCTCGAGGCACTTGTCATAGACAGCCTCTTCGTTCTCCCACGGCCACATATCCTTGTTGCACATGCCACCAAGCAGACGTGCGATTTCAGTGTCAGACTTGACATCGCCTGCAGGCTCGATGCACGGATTAATCGTGGAAGCATAGAAGTAGTATGCACGGAAGCCCTGCTTCTCCGGCCAGCACTTAACGGGCAGGAAAACGTCGGCACAAGCCTGCATAGTGGGGGTCATAAAGAGGTCGATGCCCACGCAGAACTCGACTTCAGTCATAACCTTGTACCAGCGCTGCGGCTCGTCACCCATGCCCGCCAAGGTGTTGGTGGTCTGGATGATGAGGCCCTTCAGCTTGCCCAACTCAGCATCGCGCAGAGCGATGTCGGGTGAAGAGGCGGTAAAGCCAAAGCGATACATCGGGTACTCGAGCCAACCCGTACGCTTCTGCTGCAGCTCAACGGGCAGGTCTTCCATACCCCAGCCGCCGCCCATGTTGTAGCGGATGCCAAACGGCGGACGCGTAAATACCATGCCGCCAGGAATATCGATGTTACCAGTGACAACAAAAATGTCCTCGATGGCCATAGCGCCACCAATACCGTTGTTTTGCTGGTCAACCGCAACGCCCCAGAAGACGTTCGCAGGCTTCTTCTCGGCAATCATGCGAGCAGCCTTGCGAATGTCGTCTGCATCAACCCAGCAGATGCCTGCGGACTTTTCAGGCGTCCACTCAGCAACGCGCTCCTGCAGCGCCTCTACGCCGTAGCACCAGGTGTCCAGGAACTCGTGATCAACAAGGTCTTCCTCGAAGAGCACATGCAGAATGGCGAGCGCCAAAGCGCCGTCGGTACCAGGACGCAGCGCCAGATGCAGCTCCGCGCGAGAAGCAAACCAGGTCAGACGCGGATCGCACACGATGAGCTTCGTGCCACGCTTCATGACATCGGTTACCCAGTGACCCATCTGGAAGTCGGGATTCGACTTGATAGGATCGCAGCCCCAAATAACGCATACGTTGGGAACGACATATTCCGGATTGTCATAGCGATCCGGGAAGTGAGAACCAAAGTCGGGGATGAGCTGGCCACCCATGGTCATAATCATCTGAGACAGACGCGGGCAGTAGCAGGACTGACCAGACATAGCGCCGTACTCGTTGGGGGAACCAACTGCATAACCCAGACGACCGGCCTGCCACATAATGTCGCGACCCGTGCCGCGCTGTACATGAACGGTCTCGCCGCCATAGGTCTCAACGATGCGCGTGAGTTCCTTGGCGCAAATGTCAAGCGCCTCGTCCCACGAGCACTCAACCCAACCGCTGTCCTGACCGCGCAGCTCACGCGCGCGCTTCATGGGTTTGGTGATGCGATCTTTGTGATAGAGCACTTCGTCGATGGCGAAGCATCTGGGGCACAGACGACCTTGGTTAAACGGATCTTCCGGGTCGCCTTCAATCTTCACGAACTTGCCATCCTTGTCAGCGTACACCATGACGCCGCAACCCTCATGGCAACCAGGGGCCGACCACACGGTGGTACGGGTGACAGTCATGCCGTCTTCTTCCCAACGCCAGGGCTTCTCCATCTTGAAGTCCTGGGGAGCAGACATGGGCGGCGGGCCTGCAGGAGCGCCTTGCGGCGGGCCAGCGGGGGCGCCTTCCGGAGCCTTGTTCTCTTCAGCCATTGTTTCTCCTCTCAAAGTGACTTTCTTAAAGTGACTTTTTCAAAGTGACTTTCTTAGTAGCTAGATGATTCATAGCGAGATGACGCGAATGTGGAATGTGCGCAGACCTTGCGTTACCCGCATCCGCGAAAGCGACGGTTGGCCCGAGGGCCATGCCCGCAAACCAACCGCCGCTTGATGCCGTTCTTACACGCAGGCGTGCTCTCTAGAAAAACGCCTGCACAACGCACCTCGTCCGAATTCCCCATATATTCCAGGACGGAATGCGCGAAAACCAGAATGCTTATTCAGCAGCCGGAGCCTCAGCCTCTTCGTTCTTAGCAGCAAGAGCCGCAAAGGCTTCCTTGCGATCGGGATCCTTGATGCCGCAAATAATGGTAAGCACTGCGCAGAAGAGGCAGCACGCGCCGATGTACGGCATGCACGGCGTGTAGGCGGTAACACCCAGGATGCCCTGCAGGAAGGTCACGAAATACGTGGACAGGAATGCGCCCAGGCACATCGCAACGGAGACTGCAGAGGTGACCAGCGTCAGCTTCTCCTTAGGGAACACAATGGCAGTGTAGTTGTAGTAATACGGTACTGACAAGCCAAAAGCGATGCCGATGAAGGAGTAGCAAATGAGGAACCACAGGATGCCTACGGCGCCAGAGAAGATGATCTGCAGGCCAAAGTAGGCAACAGCTTGGGCGGCGAAGCAAATGGTGATGGTGAAGCGCTTTGCGCGCTTAAACAGCGGAACGAACACCACGAAGCCCATGAGAGCACCCGCAACGCCCTTGATAGCGCCGAGCACACCATTCATCCACGGCTCAATGGTGAAGTTCTCCATCAGGTACATGGTGAACTCAGATACGAGTGCGCCATACAGCATGTTGCATACCGTGAAGGAAATAAAGATAGCGACAAGCTTGCCCCACTTCATGGGCTTGGAAAGCGGCTGAGCCTTTGCCTTCTGAGCGGCCTCAACAGCAGCCCTACCCTCGGGAGGAGTCATAGGAAGCGCAACAGCAAGCCAGATGAAGATGGGCACACCCAGCCAGAACACATCAAAGATGTGGTTCCAACCAAAGGTGAGCAGACCACCGGCGGCGAGCAGCAACACGCAGCCAATCATAGGCATGGAGCCGTCGAACCAGCCCGTGTACTTGGTACGCTTCTCGTCGTCATCCTTGTAGCATTCCATGATGAGTGCTGCAGCGCAAGGCATGGACAGGCCCATAAAGAAGCCAGCAACACCGCGCATGGTGGCAACGTACGTGGCGTTGTCAACCCAGCCGTTCACGATGCATGCAACAGTTGCGCAACCTACACCAATCAGAATGAGGATTTTCTTGGAGACGTAGCGCATAAGCACCGGAGCGAGCAGGCAGGCAACGATAAGCGTGAGCTGCGAGCCAGACGCGATGAAGTTCGTTACTGCCGCCGGAGCGTCAGCGAAGTGAGTGAACAGGGTGGAATATGCCGGGATGACCGCAAGGTCAGACATATACGTAATGTTGGAGAAGATGAGAGCCCACAGGGCAACCATCGACAAACCCGATTTAGCGTTTTCAGACATTTTTCCCTCCTAAAGAAAATGCCTTGGGCTGCTTTCGAACGCTGTTTTCAGCGTTTACGTACAACAATCTCATGCAGCCCGAGATTTCAAAAACAAGCAGCGCCAGGCCTTATGCCTCGACGTACTGGTTAAGCGGACCAAAGTGGTAGACCGGCTTCGGCAGGTCAGCACCCGTGATGTAGCCGTTCTTCTTGCAGTTGAGAACGTCAGCAACACGGTTGACAAGGTCAGTCGTGGTGCCGATGTCATAACGGCCTTCCTTGACAACGACATCCCACGTGTACTCAGCGCACTCAAACGTGAAGCGGTTGAATCCATAGTGGTTCTCGTCGATCTTCCAGTCATAGAGGAACTCAGCGATAAGGTCGATACCCTCTTCGGTGTGCACGATGGAGCAGCGGCGTGCACCCATGACACGGCCCTTCAAAATGGTGCCACCAAACTCGGCAGCTTCCTTCGGGGAAAGGAACGGAGAGGTGTAGTCGCACGGAGCGAAGATGGGCGTGGTCTTCTCGTTTTCGGTACCGCACACATGCAGACCCATTTCCTCGGCAGCCTGATACATGCTGAACGTCAGAGCGTTCGGCGGGCAGGGCTCAGCCTTGTGATACTCATAAAACTCTTCTTCGGTGAGGTTCAGACCAACGCGGTCGAACTCGGAAGCGCCTGCGAAGTCCAGGATGCAGGTGTTGGTAAGCACGATGCGCTTCAGGTTGTGGCTGTTTGCAGCCATGACGACGCACTGGTTGACCAGGTTGACGTCCTGCATGCCCAAACCGCAGAAACGCGTGTTGTTCTCTTTTGCCAGAGCGTCGAGCTCTGCGCAGATATCCTCATCCTCGTTTGCCAAGCTGAAGAACTCCTCAGCCAGAGCGATAACCGGGATACCCTTCTTCAGGATGGTCTTGGTGCTCTCGACAACATCCGGCCAACCAGAACCGGTATCAAACACGATGTCAGGCTGGAACTCGTCGAGAACCTTCTCGAGCTCGGTGTTGGGATAAATCTTTGCACCCACAGGACCAATACCGGCAATCTCGCCGATGTCCTCGCCCAGATGGCTCTTACGGCCGATGACGGCAACATGGTCGAAGCCGCCGCGCTCTTGCATGAAGCGCGTCACGTTGCGGCCCATGAAACCGCAGCCGAAAGTCACAACTTTGATATTCCTATCCATTATGTGCTTCCCCTTTCATTCGCGTCATCCGCGTTGCGGCGATGCGAATCGTGCAGTCTTACAAACTTTTATGAAGTGCGCCCTGCAAGGCAGAGCGAAGATCCGTCACGATGCACCACTTCAAAACGTACTATCGGGCTTTTGTCATGCAGCCTCAACACGCAAGATATCCATAAGATGCAGGTTTGATTGTGCAGGTTGCAATTTGCTGGAAAAGTGCAGGTCACTGCGCAGAAATGCACCAAAAACGCCGCTCAAGACGCTCGGCACTGAAGCGAATATCGCCCCGGTCAGGTGATGCTGCATTCGCAAATCGCACATGTCGGGACCTCGCATCTCGGTACGTGCGCGCCGCGCTTACAGTCTCGCGAGATGCGTTCCGTTCACATCGATAAGACGTTGCGCATGCAGAGTGCGCAACGCCAGCATGACCTCGATGCGGCGGTCTGCATCGTTAAGGTCAATCTGCATAACATCGTTAATCTTCTTCAGCTTATTGATAAGCGTATTGCGATGGATAAAGAGGTTGCGCGCCGTTTCCGAAACATACATATTGTTGTTCAAATACTCATGCAAAATAGGAATAAGGTCACCGTTATGCGCTTTGTCGTAATCGACGAGCACCATAAGGCCCGTGGGGCACACGACCTCAGGAGCCGCGTGGTCGCAAATATTTGCCACGATGCTGCGCATGATGTAATCGTCGTAGAAGAAAATAGCGGGTTGCTGCAGATTTTCGAGCTCTTCACGACCCCATTCAACCATCTTTGCACCCTGACGGTAATAGAAAAACAGGAATGAAAAGTTTGTAAAGATGGTGCTCACGCCCAGTTGCATCTTGCACGAATGTTCCTCAAGCGAGTCTTTGATGCGCTGTGCAAGATTTCTCACAGGTTCAGTATCGAACCTTCGATTCCTCACAAACACGATGGATCGATTGACCACTTCGTAGATAAGATTGGGAAATTCCTTGCAAATCTTCTCTCCTACCTGAACTAACATACCCGATCCATAGAACGGATTCGTAGGAAAAGCCGTGATACATAAATACGGATCTTCGATGTTCCATCCTATGGAATTGATGGCATTGCGTATTTCAACATCGCTCACCGGTTCGTTGGCGAGTAGGCGCTTGAGCTTCTGGTCAAGTGCATAGGTAATGGATGTGTTTGTTGCGAGATCGCGGCGAATGGCCGAGGTCATAATGTCGGCGAAGAAGCTCAGTACCGCCTCATCACGCAAGGTGAAACCATGGCCAAGATCATCGATAGAAACCGAGGCCTCATATCCCTCACCGAGAAATATATTGCAGCACAAAGCTCCATAAGAAAAGCGTGGTGAGCTGGGCAAGACATACGGACGCTTCGACGTGTGCAACATATGCATGTCCAAGATGCCGCTTTTCACGCCCTCATGCCACGCATCGACCTCCCACGCAGGCCATGGCGCTTGATCCTCGTGCATAACATAGCCTTCGGGCAGCTCGTAGCGGCGCTTCTCGCATACGTGGAAAATGGTTTGATACTGCCGGTCGTACACCCACATAGGATAAGGCAGAATATCCTGCGAAAGCACGCCCAATATGCGCAAGGGTTTATTGCGCACGACCGATTTTTCTAATGCGAGATGCCATTCGTTATAACGCGAGAAGAGTTCGTTGACATACGAAAAGATTTTTGCAGGGTCATATTCTTCCGATACCCACACGATGTCGCAATGTGCAGGCAACAACTCCAAGTTGGGCTCTCCCACACAAAATATGCTGTAAGTGGCAGCCGCATTGCGCCCTACACGTCGCAGCGTAATTTTGTCGATATCCCCTGCCTTAATGACCCCCAAAACCTCGGGACGTAGCGGCACCTCAGGGTCCCAAAATGCCGCATATATTAACTTGCGCTACAGGTGATCGGAATCAATACGAGTCTACACGTCAAGGTA
>R15__coassemble_1716_pt1 | contig 10396 bp, 9 predicted proteins | sample R15__metabat2_low_PE_045 | metagenome-assembled genome bin R15 | reverse complement strand
GCCATGGATACGGTTGGTACAAAGTTCGATATGAATCAGGTTTTCGTTCCAGAGATGCTTGTTTCTGCACGTGCGATGAACGCCTGCTTGGATGTCTTGCAGCCTCACATCCAGCTTGATGAGAGGAAAGCGACACGACGAGCTGCCGTGTGTACGGTGGCTGGTGACGTGCACGATTTAGGCAAGCGCCTCGTGAAAATCAACCTGGAGACACGCGGATTCGAGGTCGATGATCTTGGAGCTGATTGCGCCTCTTCGGTCATCGTTGATTATTGTAGGAGCCAAAGCACTGTTGTCGTATTGTGCATCTCGGCTCTTTTGACGACCACGATGCCTCGCATGCAGGAAGTCGTTGAGATGCTTGAGGAGGCGGGGTTGCGCAATCGGGTGAAGATCTTTGTAGGCGGTGGCCCCGTAACGCAATCGTTCGCTGATTCAATCGGGGCCGACTATTACACCGCTGATGCCATGGAATGTGCGCGTGTTGCTGCTGAGTGCATGCAGGACAACTAACGTTATCTTGCCATGCCGCTGTCCATGTCGATTCTGGACGTGCGAAGTGCGCTGCATTAATCTTATCCCGCCCTCGCGAAGTGCAGCGGTTATCGATTGATTCGTTAAAGCCTCCAGAGAAGAAAAGCGTATGAGCGCGAAGCGAAGAATCGTTGTTTTTGTCATCATTAGCATACTGACCGGCATCATCGTTATGATGCCGTTTTTCAGGTTTGCGTTCTATGATCAAATGATGAACGCTTTGGGTCTGAGTGACGCCCAGATGGGCATCTTGGGCGCCGTATACGGCACTTCGTGTGTTATAGGTTATGTGACTAGTGGGTTTCTCGCGGAGCGGTTTAGCGCCAAGTGGATGCTCTTCATATCAGCAATCGGCGCAGCGCTCACATCCGCTTGGTATGCGACACTGCCAGGCTTTGGCGCGCTTGTTGTCATCCACGTTTTGTATGCGATATTCACTGTCGTCACGTTTTGGAGTCCATATCTCAAGGCCATCCGGTGCTTGGGAGATGAAGCTTATCAAGGTAATATGTTTGGCTGGTCTGACAGCATTCGCATTTTCATGAGTGCGCTTTTGTCTCTCGGTTGTTTGGGCATCATGGGCGCCGTATCAACCGCGACGGCTGGTTTCGTAGGGTCATGTGCGATGGACGCACTATGCGCAGCAGTTATTGCTGTACTCATCTTTTGCATTGTGCCGACTGGGTTCGATATGTCAGCAGCACAGGGAAGCATGCGCAAAAACAAGAGAAAAAGAGCGCTCGATGAGGCTACGGTACCTGCGGTATCTGTTGAGACGCGTCCTGCAGAAAGTCTCGGGGCTCTGGTGAAGAAGTTGTTTGTTAAACCCTCAATCTGGGCTTTTATCTTCCTCATCATGGCAGGATTCGCACTTTGGCTCACGGTGAGCAGCTATATCGGCACTTACTGTACGCGTGTTCTCGCTCTGAGCGCATCGCTTTCATCTGTGATTTCCATCTTCCGCACCTATGGATTAGCTTTTGTGGCGGGCTTCGTTGGCGGCTTTATTCTTGACAAGCTTTCTTCGCGCTCAAAGGGTCTTGTCTGCGTGTTTCTTGTGGGTGGAGGATCGGCTCTTGCTATCATATTTGCATCAGCATTGCCTATCTTGTGCATAGTTCTTACCTTAATTCTTGCCTTCATGGCTTACATCGTTAAGGCGACGTACTGGTCTGCGATGAGCGAAGCTGGTGTTGCTCCTGAGCATACGGGCATCGCAACGGGCATCATTTCGCTCATCGGTTTGTCGCCGGATGTCTACACGCTGCCCGTGATTAGCGCGTTTCTTGAAATGGGCGAGGCTACGGGGAATATTGCATGGGGCTTTGAACTTATGTTTGCATGGATTATTGGGTGGTGCATCGTGGGCGCCATTGCTGGAATGGTGCTGGTGCATCGTGTGCGCCGTCTGAGGAAAACATCCACCGTTTAGGTTATTACGCGTGCTATTACGAGTGCCCCGAAGGCGCGATAGCAAAGATGGGGAATGAAAGAAAAGAGAGAACACTGGAAAAATTGCGAAGATGGAGAAGATAATCAAGATGCTCGGCGAAACAGACATCTATGAAATGCTCGACGCGAAAGGTATCGCGTACGAGTGCATTCAGCACAAGGCTGTCTTCACCGTGGAGGAAGCAGAGGCGTTGTCGCTTCCTCCACACGGCGCGTTTGTGAAAAATCTTTTCCTCTGCGACGATAAAAAACGCACGTATTATGTGATATGTATGCCCTTTGAACTGCACACCAATCTGAAGCTGCTGCCTGAACGCATCCAGTCGAGAAGGTTGCGCTTTGCCAATGCGGACTTGCTGCCAGACATGCTGGGCGTGCGCGCGGGCAGCGTCACGCCGTTCGGCGTGCTAAACGATGAGACGAGATGCATTGAACTCATTTTTGATGCCTCGCTCGAACACAAGGTTATCGCTGTGCATCCGCTGGTAAACACCGCAACAGTGTATCTAAGTGCCGATGATATCTGCGCACTGGCTCTTGAACATGGCACGCCTGTGCGGTTCGTGGATCTCAGCTGATAGACTCATAGGCGCGTCCTGCATACGAACGGTCTACTGCAAACACGCCCCTGCATCGTTTTTGATGCGGGGGCGGTTTTTTCACGTTCTGAACGTTTCCCTTCGCGTGTATGAGCGTTTGACGGCGTCTCTGCGCCTGCAAAAAATTCTGCAAACGGAATGCATTTATCCGTCTGTGGTTTTGCGTGAGGAACTTTTGAGTGGCGAAAACCACGAAAAACTCTTGTATGGTACCAGAGTTAAAATAACGAAAATAAGGCAGAATCTTTCGACATATGGAGGTATTGTCGAGCGCGCTTCACGTTTCAGAAGACATAACGTTCTTTGTTTTTCGCCCCTACAGAGTTGTGATCTCGTAATACGAATCGAAGGCATAAAAGCCTGTGGTCAGGCTATAAGCCCATGCCTCCTGTATAACCACTGGGCTGTTATCTGGTTCGAGTTTAAGCGCTGCCGCGAAGCACGCGGTGATGTCCGCGCCGATGACCGAGCGCACGCGCATGGGGCGAGAACGAAATCGCAGTAGTCGGTACTCGCCTTCCGGAGGGACTTTTTGTTCGATACCAAGCTCGCTATGTACGCTCACGAATCCATACCATGTGCCGTCAAGGAAGATGGCACCCTGATCGCTGAGAAAGATAATGTCTTTTTCGTTTGCGAATTTGATGCACTGAGATATTGTGCTGATGCAGGTGATATAGCTAACTTCATCAGGCGAAACATGCAGTGGTGCAAGGAGTAGCAGCAGATCGGCAGTGATGCGTATGTATGGAGAGAGCCGGTTTGCCGTAAGCTGATCGAGGTAGGCCTTGCGATTTTCTCTCATGCGCAAGGCGGCACCGAACGCATCGCGGTATGCCTGTTCGGCAACGCGTTCGCAGTAGGAGAAGAGCTCGTCGAGATTCGGGATATCTTCCTTGGAAAAGAATGTTTTGAAGTCGTTGAGCGAAATGCCTGCCTCGGCGCAGGCCTTGGCGATACTAATCTCGTAAATCTGGTTGAGTGTGTAGTAGCGATAGCCCGTTTCGGGGTCAACGTAAGCAGGCGAAAAAATACCCTTGCGTTCGTAGTATCGTAAGGAGTCGATGCTGGCGCGCGTAACCTTCGAAAATTCCCCGATGCTTAAATATGCAGAATTTTTTTCCATAATTCCCCTTGACTCTGGTGTTGTACCAGAGTTTACCATCATTTGCATGAAGAACCTCCGAAAAGAGGTTAAGGAAAGGGTCCTTATGTGGCTCGAGGGGAGTCGGCAAGGGACACCGCGCCAGCTGAGGGGCTGGTCAATGAGAAAGGATACGCAATGGCAATCGAAGGAATTAAGTCGTACTACAAGGAATATCCCCGTCCGTACCATGCGTTGACCGAGGAGCAGTGCGAAATCGTCATCAACAACGCGCTCGAAATCCTCGAGGACGTGGGCTACATCGTTGAGCTTCCCGACGTTCGTGAGCTCATGCTGTCGAAGGGCTGCACGCTCGATGAGAGCAACAAGGCTCTTAAGGTGCCGCGCAGCCTAGTCATGTGGGCCATCGAGACCGCCCCGTCCTTTATTCAGATGTATGACCGCAACGGCAACCCCACGATGAACATTGGTGGCGCCAACGTCTATTTCGGCAACGGCTATGGCAACCCCTGCATCAACGACTTCGAGACCGGCGAGCGCCGTCCGCTCGTGGTTTCCGACGTGGCGAACACTTCGCTCGTGACTGACGCTCTGCCCAACATCGACTTCGTCATGCCGCTCGGCGACCCGACCGATGTTCCGGCTCCGATTTCTGACACCTACGGCATGCGTGAAATGCTGCGCAACACCACCAAGACCATCATGTGCAACGCGGTGTACGCCGAGAGCCTTGACTATCAGTTCCAAATGGTGACTGCGGTTGCTGGTGGCTGGGAGGCCTATCAGGAGAAGCCCTTCGTCATGGCCGTTGGCGGCGACCCGGTGACCCCGCTGTTCATGGACCGCTTTGCTCTGAAGAAGCTGCGCTTCTGCGCCGAGCATAAGATTCCGTTCGTTGCTCCTTCCGGCCCCGAGCTGGGCGCTACCGCTCCGGTGACCTTGGCAGCCTGCTTGGCTCTCGGTTTGGCCGAGAACCTGTTCGCCATGACGCTTGCTCAGGTTTACAACCCGGGTTGCCCGGTTATGGGTGGCTTGGTTGTTCTTTCCACCGACATGAAGACCACGATTCCGTGCTACGGTGCGCCTGAGCATATGCTGGGCGAGTCCGCTGGTGGTGATCTCTATCGTTACATGAACCTCCCGCTGTGGGGCACCGCTGGCGCCGCTGAGTCCAAGCTTGTCGACCAGCAGCTCGCCATGGAGTACAGCATGGGCATCTTCGCCAGCACGCTGTGCGGCGGCCATGTCGTTCATGACATCGGCTTTATGGATTGCGCTATGACCACGCATCATGATGCTCTTACCATCGCCGACGAAATCATCGGCTACTCTCGTGCCATCGCCAAGGGCGTTGACTTCTCCGGCGACGCCGCCGACATCGACGTTGTTAAGGAAGTTGGTCCGCGCGGCGAGTTCATCACCAACATGCACACCGCCATGCACTTCCGTGACAACTGGCTCCCGACGCTCTTCGACCGCGACAACTACACGAACTGGTCGGTGGAGAAGAAGGACATGGGCCAGCGCATCCATGAGAAGACCGCTCGCATCCTGGCTGAGCATAAGGTGGAGCCGCTGCCTGATGATGTCAATGCGAAGCTCGATGCCATCATCGCTGATGCCGAGGCACATCTTGACGAGATTTACGCTTCTGGCGAGTGGCGCGTAGAAGAATAAAACCTCAATATAACTGCCTCCGTTTGGGCCTTGAAGCACGAACGGAGGCAGAATTCAGAACGGTATTACACGCGGACGTGAAGACTCCTGCAGGTATATGGGGCCGCTCGAGTCAGAAATAAGCGAAAGGAAGAGCAAATGAGCAAAATCAATAATCTCTTCACTGCTGTTCAAGAGGGCGATATTACCAATGCACTCGATTTGGTCCAACAGGCCATTGATGAGGGCAATGATCCAGCTGCCATCTTGGCAGAAGGTCTCATCGCACCACTGGATGTTGTCTGCGAAAAGTTCATTAATAACGAGATTGTTCTTTCCGAAATGCTGATGTCGGTTGTCGCTATGAACATGTGCATCGAAGTTGTCGAGCCCCTGCTTGCCGAAGATGTAGCTCAGGGTAAGAGCCTCGTCGTTGTTGGCACAGTGGCTGGTGACATCTATGACATCAATTGTATCGGCAGGGATCTCGTTAAATTGACGATGAAAGGCAAGCGCGGGGAGGCTGGCAGCAATGCGACTGCTGCTGCTAAGGTTCCAAGGCGCGTTGCCTAAGGTGTGCAATTGATGCGCTAGGCGTTCTGAGCACCCGTCCTTCGCTCACCAACTCGGTTTGTCGAAGGAATATAGTACGAAATGAGCGGCCTGGATCAGTGATTCAGGCCGCGCTGCACCTTCACAACTTTTGCATATGACCTTATCCTTCAACGCCGACTACGTCGTAGTAGGCGTCAAAGGCATAAAAACCCGTGGTGAGGCTATAAGCCCATGCTTCTTGCACGACGACAGGCACGGCATCATCCTTTAGGCTGAAGGCGGCTTCGAAACTCTTTGAAATATCGGAGCCAATAATTGACCGCGCCATCAGAGGCCGCGAGATGAAGCGATACAGCTGCCATGCGTCATCTTTGGGCAGTTTTTGTTCGAGGCCAGGTTCGTCATAGATGCTCACGAATACGTACCAAGCATCTTCTTGTCTCAAAACTCCCTGTATTGAGGTGAAAATGATGTCGTTGCGATTGGCGAATTTAATACATTGAGAAATTTTTGAGATGTAATTGCGGTAAGTGATGTGTGACGTTGCCGTGGCGAAAGGCGTTATGAGCATCAGATGATCATCTATGGTACTCATACGATCTGAAATTCTGTCTGTCGTGAGTTGTTCGAGAACCGTCTTGCGATATTCCCGCATGCGTAAAGCAGTACCGAATGCCTCGTGGTAGGCGTTTTCGGCGACATGTTCGCAGTGAGAGAAGAACTCTTCAAGGCGCATGACATCGCCATCTCCGAAGAACTTTTTGAAATCAGACAGAGGGACGCCCGCTTCCGTGCATGTTTTCGCGATAAACACCGGCAGAGGGGTCGGTTCGCGAGAAAGGATGCGCAATGGCAATCGAGGGAATCAAGTCGTACTACAAGAAATATCCCCGCTCATATCACGTTTTGACCGAGGAGCAGTGCGAAATCATTATCAACAATGCGTTTGAGATTCTTGAAGACGTGGGTTATATCATCGAGCTGCTTGATTTGCGCGAGCTCATGATGTCTAAGGGCTGCACGCTTGATGAGAGCAACAAGGCCCTTAAGGTGCCGCGTGATCTCGTGAAGTGGGCTATTGAGACTGCCCCGTCCTTCATTCAGATGTATGATCGCAACGGCAACCCCACGATGAATATTGGTGGTGCCAACGTTTATTTCGGTAACGGCTATGGCAACCCCTGCATCAACGACTTCGAGACCGGTGAGCGCCGTCCGCTCGTTGTGTCCGACGTGGCTAACACCACGCTGGTCACCGATGCGTGCCCTCACATCGATTTCGTCATGCCGCTTGGTGACCCGACCGATGTCCCGGCTCCGATTTCTGACACCTATGGCATGCGTGAGATGCTGCGCAACACCACCAAGACTATCCAGTGCAACGCGGTGTATGCCGAGAGTCTCGATTATCAGTTCCAAATGGTGACTGCTGTTACGGGTGGCTGGGAGGCCTATCAGGAGAAGCCCTTCGTCATGGCTGTTGGCGGCGACCCTGTGACTCCGCTGTTCATGGATCGCTTTGCCCTGAAGAAGCTGCGCTTCTGCGCCGAGCATAAGATTCCGTTCGTTGCCCCGACGGGCGGCGAGATGGGCGCGACCGCTCCGGTGACCCAAGCAGCAGCAATTTCGCTTGCTTTGGCTGAGAACTTCTTCGCGCTCACGTTGTCGCAGGTCATCAACCCGGGTTGCCCGAACATGGGCTGCATCGGCATGCTGACTACCGACATGAAGACGACGGTTCCCTGCTATGGCGCCCCCGAGCATTGGATTGTGGAATCTGCCGCTGGTGACCTGTATCGTTACCTGAACCTTCCGCTGTGGGGCACGCTGGGTGCCGAGTCCAAGGTTCTTGACCAGCAGCTTGCTATTGAGTACAGCATTGGCATCTTCGCCAGCACGCTTAACGGCGGTCATGTCGTTCATGACATCGGTTTCATGGATTGCGCTATGACCACGCATCATGATTCGCTCGTACTGGCTGATGAAATCATTGGATACTGCAAGGCTGTTGCTCGCGGCGTTGATTTCGAAGGCGATGCCGCTGACATCAGCGTCGTTAAGGAAGTTGGCCCGCGCGGCGAGTTCATCACCAACATACACACCGCCTTGCACTTCCGTGACAACTGGATCCCGACGCTTTTCGACCGCGACAACTACACGAACTGGTCGGTTGAGAAGAAGGACATGAACCAGCGCATCCATGAAAAGACCGCGCGCATCTTGGCCGAGCATAAAGTGGAGCCGCTGCCTGATGAGGTCAATGCGAAACTTGACGCCATTATTGCCGATGCCGAGGCGCATCTCGATGAAATCTATGCATCTGGTGAGTGGCGCGTAGAAGAATAACCGCATAGTGATACTCTTTGGCGGACAAGCGGAATGGCGCGTCCGCCAAAGAGACTAAGGAACGTGAGAGCATGAGAATCGGTATAGGCATAGACACAGGTGGAACTTGCACAGATGTTGTGGCGTACGACCTCGATGAGAAGAAAATCATCGCTCATGGTAAGACGCCAACGACCCACGAGGATCTTGCGGTCGGCATTTGCAAAGCTATCGACCTGCTTGATTCCGAAATTCTTGAACAGGCGAGCGCTGTAGCGCTGTCGACCACCTTGGCTACCAACGCATGTGTTGAAGACAAGACGGGTCAGGGCACGCTCATCCTGCTGAGCGCCCATGAAGACAGTTTTCGCGACCTTGGCGAGAAATACGGCATCGGTAGCGGTGACCACCTTGTGTTTGTGGACAGCGAAACATCCTTCGCGGGAGAAATTAAGCGTGAACCCGATTGGGAGGCCTTAGAAGCGCAGCTTGACGGCGAACTTTCGGGGTGCGGCGCGCTGGGCATCGTGGAGATGTATTCCATGAAGACTGGCTCGCGCCTCGAGAAGCGCGTGCGCGAGATGGCGCAGGAAAGAGGTATCTCCACGGTATGTGGTTACGAGCTCTTCTCTGAGCCCAATATCATCATTCGTGGTGCGGGTACGCTGCTCAATGCAAAACTCACGTCCATCATTGCGAATTTCCTCGACGCGGTAAAAACGTCGATGGCCTCCCACGACATGCATGCGACCACCATTATGGTGCGCAGCGACTCCTCACTCATGGTGGAGGAGGTTGCCCGCAAGAGGCCGGTTGACACGCTGCTGTGTGGTCCGGCCGCCAGTGTACTTGGCGCCGTGGAACTTTGCGGCAAGTCGAGCGGTATCGTCATCGACATGGGTGGCACGACGACCGACATTGCCCAGGTTAAGGACGGGTTCCCGCGTCACGTCGTTGACAAGACGCGCATTGGTCGCTGGGAAACCTTTGTCAAGAGCATTCGCATCGACACCTTTGGTCTCGGCGGCGACAGCGAAGTTCTCGTTGACCGAACAGGCAAGTTGAGCTTGGGAACGAGCCGCGTCATGCCCATGTGTATGGCGGCAACACGTTTTCCCAAGATAAAGAGCGTTCTCGCTCACATCGTTGAGGGACATCATAAGCAGCACAGCTGGCGTAATAACATCTACGTTGCAGAGCGCGATATCAGCAACGTAGCTGGCTTCTCGGATTCCGAGAAGGAAATTGCGCGCGTGCTCTATAACAACCCGCAAACCATCAAGAATCTCGATTACGAATATGGCTTGCCCGTGACGCCTAAGCAGCTCGAGCATATGATTGCGAATGCAGTCGTCATCCGCTGCGGCGTGACGCCAACTGACGCCATGCATGTTAAGGGCGATTTCTCAGGTTACGATGCCGACGCATCACTTTTCGCCTTGCAGGCGATGTCGTCTTACACCTTCAAGCCGGTCGATCAACTGTGCGAAGAGATTTACGACCAAGTCAAAAAGACGCTCTACTTCGATGTCATGCGCTCCCTGTTGGCGAATGACTACGAAGGTGTCCAAGCAAACGAGCTCAGCGATGACCTGCTCGAAATCATCGAACGTGAATACCAGCGCGCGAGAGGATGCCTTAAAGGCAACAAGCGTGTGGACGACGCGTTCGTTGAAGTGGGCTTTACCTGCAAGGTTCCGCTCATTGGTATCGGCGGTCCCATTGGTCTGTTCCTTACCGACGTTGCTACCATGTTGGGGACTGAGGCATACGTATCGGAGTACTCCGGTGTTGCAAATGCCCTCGGCGCCATCGCTGGCAGCGTATCGGCAACGGTGTCGTATGAGGTGAGTTACGACTTGGGTTCAGGTGGCTATCGTATCTTTGGCAATGGCGAGTCGTTCCGCGCAACGAGCTTGGTCGAAGCGGAGCAGATTGCGCGCCAGAAGGCGACCGAGGCTGCGCGAGCTGAGGCTCTTGAGCGCGGTGTCGTGCCAGAAGACCTCAAGGAGTTCTGTGATTGGACCTGCAATGAGGTCGATATCGGGAGCGATAAGCCGATGTTCCTTGGTGCAGTGGCGACCGCAACGGCGTACGGCACCATGATGGCTTTGGCGGATATGGATTTCCATACCGAAAGTGTACGCGTTCACGTACCGCTTGCGTAGAT
>R15__coassemble_1710_pt1 | contig 10420 bp, 4 predicted proteins | sample R15__metabat2_low_PE_045 | metagenome-assembled genome bin R15 | reverse complement strand
CCTATACCGTACACGGGCGCGGGGAATCGAGCCTTACATCTAATGTTGTCACACTTGCCGCATGCGGCGACCAAATAGGCACCGACAACTCCCTGCCTATCGCGCGCTCCTATGGCGCAGCCGCTGGCACCGATTACGACTTCACCCCTTTTTATCAAGACATCAGTGACTTCGTGCAAAGCTACGACCTGCGTTATATCAATCAAGAGACGGTTATGGCAGGCGAAGATGCGGGATATTCGGGCTATCCCATCTTTAACACACCCGACGCCGCCGCAGAGGCCATCCACAACGTGGGTTACAACTTGGTCAACTTTGCAACGAACCACACCTACGACATGGGAACCGCTGGCATCGAGCGCAGCCATGAGGTCTTCGCGCAGTACCCCGAGCTCATCGTGGGCGGAAGTTACCTGAGCGAAGAGGCGCGCGACACGGTGCAGATGATAGAGCGCAATGGCATCACCTTTGCTTTCCTCGCCTACACCTACGGAGACAATATGTATCTCGATGCAGACAGCATGCCGAATTCTTATAACTCCTGCGTGTTCGACGAGGATACCGCCGCAGAAGATATCGCTCGTGCCAAGAAGGTTGCCGATGTAGTCATCGTATCCATGCACTGGGGTAGCGAATATGTCACCACGCCCAACGACCAGCAGCTGGAATGGGCACAGTTTCTTGTCGACCAGGACGTTGACCTTGTGCTCGGCACACACGCGCACATCCTGCAACCCACCAAGCTCTACACGAGTCCTTCAGGGAAAACCGTACCCGTAGTATTTGGTCTTTCCGATTTCATCTCGGGTTGGACCATCACCGATTGCATTATCAGCGGAATATTCACCTGCGAGTTCACGCAGCAAAGCGATGGCAGTGTCACAGTGCAAAACCCCACGTTTTATCCCTGCATTGAGTGGTCAAACGGCGGTGATGTGTACGTGCGCATGCTCAAGGACCTGTCGGCCGACGAGATGGATGCAAACACGCGCACCGAGGACGTAGGCAACGATAGCGACTACATCCCCGCGTTCATCGATGACCTCGGAATGGATATTCCTGTCGTCATGTAAGCGCGCACATATGACTGCGCGACATGTCGGATTGCGGGCATGATACGTTGAATCGTGGGCACAGCACGAGAAAATACCAAGAAAAGCGCGGGGCCGTGCACGCACATGCGTACACGGCCCTGCGCATAGGAGCGAACACACGCGCGCGTTAATGCGCTCCGTTTGCCTCCCGCTGCTCAGCAAGATTTGCCTTCGCAACCGAAATCATAAGTTTGATGCGATTGAGCTGGTTTACCTCTGAAGCACCGGGGTCGTAGTCAACCGCCACAATGTTGCTTTGCGGATACTGGCGGCGCAGTTCCTTGATGACGCTTTTACCCACCACATGGTTCGGCAGGCATGCGAAGGGCTGCGTGCATACGATATTTGGCGCACCGGTTTTGATGAGCTCAATCATCTCGGCGGTAAGGAGCCAACCCTCGCCCATGGAATTGCAGGTACTCAACACGCCTTCGGCATATTCGGCCAAGGTTACAATGTCTGTCGGGGGTTCAAAGCGCACCGATTGCTCAAGCGCCTTGTGAATAGGTGCACGCATGGCCTCGATAGCCGCAATGCCAGCTTTTCCGCCGATGGCGCCCTTCAACGTGCGTCCCAGAGGCACACGCTGCAGCGAGCGACCCAGCAATGCGAAGAGGAAGAACTCGATAAGCCCTGGCACAACCGCCTCGCACCCTTCGGCTTCAATGACGTCAACCACCTGATTGTTCGCCGTCGGATGGAACTTCACCAGAATCTCGCCGACCACGCCCACGCGCGGCTTCGTACCCTCCCCTTGCAGAGGCAGAGTATCGAAAGCATCCACGATGTCGCGCACCGTGCGCTTAAACTCACCCATCTTCACGCCACGAGAAACCTGCTCGCGCACCACATCCATGTAGTGATTGAAGAGAGCCGTTGCCGCGCCCTTTTCGCATTCGTAGGGACGCGTGCGATAGAGGCACATCATGAGCAGGTCGCCATATTCAAGTGCATAAATCGCCTGATAGAGCATCACGGGCGTAATCTCGAACCCAGGGTTGTCCTCGTCAAGTGCCGTTTGGTTGGAAAGCGCAATAGAGATGACAGGAACATGCGACAACCCCACAGCCTTCAGACCCTTACGGATAAGAGCGATATAGTTCGTTGCGCGACAGCCGCCGCCCGTTTGCGTAATGAGCACAGCAAGCTTGTCGGTGTCATAGCGCCCGCTCGTCACCGCTTCCATGATTTGGCCCGTTGTCAAGATGGACGGATAACAGATATCGTTATTCACGTATTTAAGACCCGCATCGACGGCGCCATGGTCAACGGAGGGCAAAAGCTCTAAGTTATAGCCAAAGCGATGGAAAATGGGGACAAGCAGCTCGAAGTGATACGGCGCCATCTGCGGGGCCAGAATGGTATAACCCGCATCCTTCATCTCCTGCGTATAACGCGCGACCGGGAAGGCGCTGCTTGCGCTTTCGCGCTGCGCGAGCGCCGCACGCATGTCGGGCGCAGCCTTCTCGGTGAAATGCTGCGGCACGACGCCAAGTTCCTGCATGAGGGCGTTGAAGTCGGGGTCTAGACAAGATTCCGTCTGCGCTGGCGAATTTTGCTTGGCGCTCGTCTGCGCTGGCGGGTTTTGCTTGGCGCTCGTCTGCGCTGGCGGGTCCTGGGGGCCGATACCCTCCCCGCTCAGACAGTCCTCGCTTTGTGGAACAGCCCACTGGGCTGTTCCCGTCGCTGCGGAACTCGCGTTGAGGGCATCGGCCTCCACCCGCCGCGGTTCAGATTTATTTTCTTCGTTGATTTCGCCGCAGCGTACTTCGCTACGTAAGGTAGAGCACAAGGGACTCGATGGCGTGCCAGAGGAGCCCCCTTGAGATTCGGGCTTCTCTGGTGCGTCAGATTGCCCCGCCGCATCTCCGCAGCGTACTTCGCTACGTAAGGCGAAAAACAAGGGGCTCGATGGCGTGCCAGAGGAGCCCGAACATTCTGCGTCTTGTTGGTCTTTCAAAGCCGCCAACAGCGAGCGCACACGGATGCGCGCAGCACCCAGGTTCGACACTTCGTCTATCTTGAGCACGGTGTATACCTTGCCCGCAGGTTCTAAGATCTCCTGCACCTGGTCGGTGGTCACCGCATCAAGACCGCAACCAAACGAGTTCAACTGGATAAGATCGAGGTCGCGGCGCGTCGTCACAAACTTCGCTGCAGCATAGAGACGCGTGTGATACATCCACTGGTCAACTGCGCGCAGCGGACGATCGATGACACCCAGATGTGCCACAGAATCTTCTGTAAGCACTGCCAGACCAAAGCTCGTAAGCAGCTCGGGAATAGCATGGTTAATCTCGGGATCGTTGTGATACGGACGGCCCGCAAGCACGATGCCATGCGTACCCGTCTGCTCCATCCACGCCAGCGTCTCGGTCCCCTTCGCGCGCATGTCGCGTTTGAAGGCCTCATCTTCGGCCCACGCAGCATCAACGGCAGCGGAGACCTCTGCGCGCGTCGGTGCCCCCGCCGCGCCCATGAACTCCGGATGCGCTTGCACAAGCTCGGCATACAGACGCTTCTTCAGGTGATCGGGCTTGTCATAGGGAAGCCACGGATTCAAGAACTGCGTGCGTGCATCACGCAAATCATCCACGTTAAGGCGCAGCGCCTCGGCATAGCTTGCCACGATGGGGCAATTGTAATGATTACCCGAATTCGCGTCCTCACCGCGCTCCCATTTTATGCACGGCATCCAGATGAAATCGGGGTCCTTGGCAAGCAGATTCATGATGTGGCCATGAGAAAGTTTCGCCGGGTAGCAAACGCTTTCACTCGGCATGCTTTCTATACCCGCTTTGTAGGTCTCTTTCGTCGAAGGGTCGCTCAAAACAACACGGAAGCCCAACTTTGTAAAGAACGTAAACCAGAAGGGATAATTCTCATACATATTAAGCACACGCGGGATGCCCACCGTAGCGCGCGTTGCTTCAGCTTCACTCAAGGGTTCATAACTGAAAAGACGCTCTGCTTTGTATTCGAAAAGATTGGGAACGTTTTTCGTTTCATTGTGTGTGCCCGCACCCTTCTCACAGCGATTACCTGTGATGAAGCGGCGACGTTTGCCTGTATGCTCGTCTTTTCCGAAGTCATTGATGGTGAGCAGGCAGCTGTTCGAGCAGCCCTTGCACCGCGTTGTACGCTGTGTAGGCTCGAGTGCCTCAAGCGCTTCAAGCGAAAGTATGGAGGAGTGGGGACCGAGCGCACCATCGCTCCGTGAGGCAGATGACTCAAGTGAAGACGAGGTGCCAGAAAGCCCCGCGCGGTCGCGGGCGAGAAGGGCAGCCCCATACGCCCCCATGTTGCCAGCGATGTCGGGGCGTACAGCGTTAACCTGCGACAACTGCTCGAACGCACGCAGCACGGCATCGTTTAAGAATGTGCCGCCCTGCACAATGACTTTCGTGCCCACATCGCGGGGGTCGCGTATCTTGATAACCTTAAAAAGCGCGTTCTTGATAACCGAGATGGCCAAACCGGCGGCGATATCCCCCACCGTGGCACCTTCCTTCTGTGCCTGTTTCACGCGGCTATTCATGAACACCGTACAACGCGAGCCAAGGTCAACGGGATTTTCCGCTGCATTCGCGGTCTTCGCGAAATCCGCCACCTCAAGTCCCAGTCCACTCGCAAAGCTCTCGATGAAGCTTCCGCATCCCGAAGAGCATGCCTCGTTCAGCATGATGTGGTCGATGACGCCATCTTTTACGCGCAAGCACTTCATGTCCTGCCCGCCAATATCCAAAATGAATTCGACCCCGGGCAGCATCTCCTGCGCACCGCGCAGATGTGCAACGGTCTCAATCTCGCCCGAATCAACGCGCAACGCTTCAAGCAGCAGACCTTCGCCATAGCCCGTCACCGTGGCATGCCCAATAACAACCAAAGGCTCGCCCGTCGCCGGATCACACGGAAGTTCGCGATACAGGCGCGCAAGGGCGTGCTTCGCACATCCCAGCACATCGCCCTTATTGCTCACATAATGCGACCACAAAATGCGCGCATCCTGGGAAATAAGGACGGCCTTAAAGGTGGTCGAACCCGCATCGATTCCCAAATACGCCGTGCCACGATATGTGGAAAGTTCTGCCTTTGGCACACATTCCGCATCGTGACGCGCCTTGAACTCCGCCCACTCTGCGTCGTCTTTAAAAAGCGGCTCGAGGCGCACAACCTCGGAACCCTGCATGTCACCTAAGCCCCGCAGGCGCTCAAGCACGTTGGTCAAACGTTCAGGATGCGCGTGCTCCGAACTCGCGCCTGCAAGAGCGCAACCCTTCGCCACAAAGAGATGCGCGTCATCGGGCACAATGATATGTTCTTCATCAAGTTCAAGAGTCTCGTAGTAGCGCTCGCGCAGCTGAGGGAGATATTGCAACGGGCCACCCAAGAAGGCAACGTGACCCCGAATGGGGCGCCCACACGCAAGACCCGAGATAGTTTGCGTAACCACACTTTGGAAGATACTGGCCGCAATGTCCTCCTTGCGCGCTCCCTCGTTCAGAAGCGGCTGAATGTCGGTTTTCGCAAAAACGCCGCAGCGGCTCGCAATGGGATAGATGGTGGTGTGGCTTTGCGCGAACTCGTTGAGCCCGGCAGCATCGGTATTGAGCAGGGCAGCCATCTGGTCAATGAACGCGCCCGTACCGCCCGCGCAGGTTCCGTTCATACGCTGTTCGATGCCCTGATCGAAGTAGATAATTTTCGCGTCCTCACCGCCGAGCTCAATGGCAACATCGGTCAGGGGGATGAAGGTCTTCACGGCGGTCTTGCTCGCAATGACCTCTTGGACGAAATCGAGGTCGAGCCACTGCGCAAGCAGCAGGCCACCCGAACCCGTGATGGCAATAGTCATCGTTTCGTCGCCGAACAATGCGCCCGTCACGGGGTCGCATGCCTCCGCGGCGCCTTCGAGCACTTCCACGATGGTCGCACGCACATCGGCATGATGGCGTCGATAGATGGAATAGCGAACATTGAGTTCCGCGTCCATGATGGCGAGTTTCACCGTGGTAGAGCCGACATCGATTCCAATATGGAGCATCTCGGGGCTGTTTTGCATGTCCGTTTTCCTTTCGCGCGACCAAGACATCCGCGTCCTTCGCCTTTCTTGGCGCACAATATTTCGTAAGCTTTTGCAGAAAATAGTATTATACCGTGCTAGCATAAGCGGGATATACCAAGAGATGGTGGCGCGGGAGAGAAAAGAGATGACGGAACAACAACCGCAACAACCGCAGCAACGCACAAATCGCACGGCACGTACGGGTGGTTACAGCGCGGAACGCGTCCGCATCTCAAGTGACTCGCCTGAACAGGACACCGAAATTCGCCACCGCATCAAGTCTGAAGCGGTGCGAGTTGCGCCTCGCACGGGACACATCCAACCGTCGCGCAATCAGAAACGCACGCTCATCAGCGCAGAGTACAACTCAGCCGATGTGCAATCCTCTGCTCAACCAACCGCGCGACCAACCGCGCGCAACTCACGCACACAACCCCAAACATCTGCACTTCCGCTCACACAACAGCAAATACGCCCTGCACGCACAAGCAACCGCCCAAGCGTTACAACGCGCGTCTCGCGCGGACAGGATACTTACGTGCGGCAGAGCAATCCCACCGCGCGCCGCTCTGTTTCGCGCAACGCGAACACGCGAAACTCTAGAGGCGGCTCGGGTATCGGGCGCATCATTGTAATCGTCATCATTGCGGCCGCGCTTATCGCGCTCATCGCCTTTGCACTTACCCATCTTCCCAGCTGCGAGAAAAAGGAAGCAGCCGTTGAAGCGCAGGCAACAAGCGTCAACTTCGTTGCCGTAGGCGACAACCTGCCCGATGATCTCTTGGGGCAATGGGCTGATGAGCAGGCAGGCACTGCTGGCGATGGCGAATATGACTACACGGGACTCTTTACGCACATCGCGTCCTACGTCCAAGCGGCCGATCTCGCTTATTGCAAGCAGGAGACGCACTGCGGCGGAGACGAGAACGGCGCAAAGGGCTATCCCAGCTTCAACACAACCGACGCTATGGCAGACGCCATTGTGTCCACAGGCTTCGACCTTGTGGCAAGCGCAAGCAACCATTGCTACGACTGGGGTCTTTTAGGTGCAAACGAGCATTCGTGTGAGCTCTGGGCCACAAAGGACGTTGTCTTCACGGGCACATACACGAGCGAGGAAGCCTATAACACCATCGCAACGACCACCGTAAACGACATCACCTTTAGCTTGCTCGACTATACCTACGGCGTAAACGGATTCACCGAAGATGAACTTCCTGCCTACACCGTAAAGTTCATCGACAAAGACCTCATCAAGTCCGATGTGGAACGTGCGCAGGAAATAAGCGACGTCGTCATGGTGGCCATGCACTGGGGCACCGAGAACCAGTTTGAGCCCGACGAAACACAGCTCGAGTACGCCCAATACCTCGCCGATTTGGGCGTTGATATCATCTTAGGTTCACACCCGCACGTCATCGGCGCTATGACATGGCTTGAAGGGTCTGACGGCAACAAGACGCTGTGCGCCTATTCGCTCGGCAATTTTCTCAGCCGCCACGAGACCCCTACGCGTATCAACGAGCTTGAGGGCATGCTGAGCTGCACCTTCGTGAAAACACCCGTTCCCGAAGAAGACCCCGATGCGAGCGCTTCGCCAAGCAGCACGGAAGCACAAGCTTCGCCCAGTTCCTCCGCTTCTACCACGCAAAACGGCAGCGCTTCTACCGTAACCCGAACGCACAACGGCTACACGATAAGCATAGAGAATGTGACGTGGACACCGCTTGTCAATCACACCAACATAGAAGATTCGACCTATGGTGTCTACGCAGTAAAGGACTACCCCGAAAGTCTTGCCGCAACCCATGACTACTTCGACGGCGACGGCGCCGAAGCGCTTACCTGGCTCCGTTCGAAAACGCGCGAAGTCGTTAACAGCTTGGGCTACGAGTTTACGATAAACGACACATCCACTGAAACATCGGGCACAGCATCCGCCGCCTAAACAAAGAAGGAGAACCATGCAAATTACCCCGCACGAGATAGCCGAAACCCTGGCTATGATCAACAAGCAGCACCTTGATATCCGCACCATTACGCTGGGGCTGAGCTTGCGCGGATGTACCGATGAAGATATTGATGTCATGGCACGCAAGGTATATGACCGCATGACTTCGGCTGCTGAAAAGCTCGTCCCCACCGCCGAACAACTCGAGCGCGAATACGGCATTCCCATTGTGAACAAGCGTATCTCTGTCACCCCCATCGCCGAGATTTGCGCAGCTACAAAGACGGCCGATCTCACCCCCATCGCTCAGGCAATGGACCGCGCAGGCAAAGAAGTGGGCGTTGATTTCGTTGGAGGATTTTCTGCGCTCGTCCACAAGGGCGCAAGCTCCGCTGATGAGCGCCTCATGGATTCCATCCCTCATGCCCTCACGGTGACCGACCGCGTTTGCTCGTCAGTCAACGTTGCCTCAACGCGCGCGGGCATCAACATGGATGCCGTGCTTAAGATGAGCCACATCATTATGGAAGCCGCACGCGCAACCGCCGACCGCGATTGCATCGCCTGCGCAAAGCTTGTCGTGTTCGCCAACGCTGTTGAGGACAATCCCTTCATGGCGGGCGCATTCCACGGAAGCGGCGAAGCCGATGCTGTCATCAACGTAGGCGTTTCGGGACCAGGTGTCGTGCGCTCAGTACTCGCTGGCATGCCGAAGGACGCCAACATTACCGAAATCGCCGAGGCTATTAAAGCGACCGCGTTCAAAATTACGCGCGCAGGTGAACTCATGGCGCGTGAGGCGAGCAAACGCCTCGGCGTAGCGCAAGGCATTTTGGACCTTTCCTTAGCACCCACTCCCGCCGAAGGAGACTCAGTAGCCGAGATTCTAGAGGCTATTGGCGTGGGTCAGGTGGGTGGTCCTGGCACTACGGCGGCACTCGCCATGTTAAACGACGCCGTGAAAAAGGGCGGCGTTATGGCATCCTCGAGCGTAGGCGGCCTATCAGGCGCCTTCATCCCCGTATCCGAAGACGCAGGCATGATACGCGCGGCACGCAGCGGCGCCCTTTCCTTAGAAAAGCTTGAAGCCATGACCTGTGTGTGCTCGGTCGGCCTTGACATGATAGCCATCCCTGGCGATGTCGACGAAGAGACCATTTTTGGCATCATTGCTGATGAGTGCGCCATTGGTGTCATCAACAGCAAAACCACCGCCGTACGCGTCATACCCGCTATTGGCAAGGCAGATGGCGAAGAGCTTGATTTCGGAGGATTGCTCGGCTCTGCACCCATCATGCCCGTCAACCGCCATGCAGGCAGCGTATTTGCACATCGCGGCGGGCGTTTCCCCGCCCCGCTCAACTCGCTCAAAAATTAAAGTGCAAGATTAAGCGCGGGCATGTAAAACGCGCTCGCGCTCAGCATGCCCGCACTCAGCATGCCCGCACTCAGGATTTGCACTCAAAATTTGTTTAGCACTCGTCTGCGTTGGCGCTGACACCAAACACCGCGCGCACGAGATATTCCACATTGCCCTTCGCACCCGTGATGGGTGATTCAACCACACCCGTCACCGCAAAGCCATGCTCCTCAAGTGCCGCGCGCACTTCTGCGACGACGCGCTGACGCACCGCCTCGTCGCGCACGATACCATGGTCAGTCTCCCCATAGGCGGATTCAAATTGCGGTTTTACGAGCCCCATGAACACGGTGCCCTCGTGTGAAAGCGCCGCGAAGATGCCCGCCAACGATGCAAGTCCGATGAAGCTTACGTCGCACACGATGACATCGAAAGGAGCGCCCAGTTCGACAGGTTGCGCAAGCTTAATGTTGGTGCGCTCAAACACACGCACACGCGGGTCGCGGCGCAACTTCCACGCAAGTTCGCCGTAGTTCACATCCACGCAGGTCACCTCGCCCGCACCCGCCTGTAGCAGGCAGTCAGAGAAGCCGCCCGTGCTTGAGCCCACATCGATACAACGCAAACCCTCAACGTGTTGATCAAACGCATCGAGCGCGCCCTGCAACTTAAAACCGCCGCGACTCACAAAGCTGCGCGCACCTTTTACAAAGATGTCAGCATTGGGCTGCACACGCATGGCAGCGCTCGTCGCATACACGTCATCCACACGCACCTCATGCGCAATGACCGCACGCAACGCCTCATCACGGCTCGCAAAATAGCCGCGTTCAACCAGCATGTCATCAAGTCTCATTTTTTTCATGGGAATATTCTATACAAAAACCTTGGACCACGGCGCACGCGCGCTGTTTTTCGCCCGAAGCGAAATAACGCGCAGGACCAAGCGG
>R15__coassemble_1687_pt1 | contig 10518 bp, 10 predicted proteins | sample R15__metabat2_low_PE_045 | metagenome-assembled genome bin R15 | reverse complement strand
TGAGGCTTGAATCCACACGTGAAAACGCGGATTGGAGCTGAGGGATTTTCGCGAAGAGAAAGCAGCGGCGCGCCTTGGTTGCGCGCCGCATCATGAAGGGAAGATGCGCATGTGCCTTGCCATTCCTGCAAAGATTACTGAGTTAAAAGATGACCGTTTGGCAACGGTTGACATCTTGGGTGTAACGCGCGAGATTGCGCTTGATCTTACGCCGCACGCGAAGCTGGGCGATTTTGTGTTGGTTCATGCGGGCTTTGCTATCGAGGTCGTTGACGAGGACTATGCTCAAGAAACGATAGATCTCATCAGGCAATTTCCCGAACTTGCCGACCTTGACACCGCTGCCGAAGGAGTGAGCGCATGACCGCCTCCCTTGAAGACAAGTTGCGTGCGTTCAGGGACCCCGCACTTGCACGCGGGCTTATCGAATCTATCGGCAAGTTGGCACCCGCGCATGCCACGTTGATGGAAGTGTGTGGAACGCACACGGTGGCTATTGCGCGCAACGGTATCCGCGACCTCATGCCCGAAGGCGTGCGCTTGAGCTCGGGACCTGGTTGTCCTGTGTGTGTGACGTCGAACCGCGATATTGATACGGTGATTGCGCTCGCGCGTATTCCCGAAGTCACTATTGCGACGTTTGGCGATATGACGCGTGTGCCAGGTTCGACTAGTTCACTTCTGGCTGAGCAGGCGCAGGGCCGCTCCATCGACATCGTGTATTCTCCGCTCGATGCTTTGCGTCTCGCGCAGGAAAATCCGCAGCGTCAAGTCGTGTTTGTAGGCGTGGGATTCGAAACTACCACGCCGCTCGTCGCTATGGCAATCAAGCGCGCAGCGGCGCTTGACCTGCAGAATTTCAGTGTGTTTGCGGCGCACAAGAACATGCCCGGAGCGCTCGAGGCCATCATTAATGACCCGCGCCTCGAGCTTGATGCGCTCATCTTGCCTGGTCACGTAAGCACTATCATCGGCGTTGAGCCGTATCGTTTCCTTGCGCAGAAATATGGAATCCCTGGTGTCATCACGGGCTTCGAGGCGGTTGATGTGCTGCAGGGCATCGCGATGATTGTGCGGCAGCTGCACGAAGGGCGCGCCGATATCGAAATCGCCTACGCGCGCGGCGTTATGCCTGAGGGAAATCCGGTGGCGCGCGCGGCGATTGATGAAGTGTTTGAAACCTGTGTTTCCACCTGGCGTGGGTTGGGGGATATCCCCGATTCGGGTTATCGTATTCGTCCAGAATATGAGCGCTTTGATGCAGTGAAACGTTTTACACCAAATGTTGAGCCCACGCAGGACCCGAAGGGTTGTCGCTGCGGAGATGTGCTGCGCGGCATCATGCCGCCGAGTGAATGTCCGTTGTTCCGCAAGGTGTGTACGCCCGAAAATCCCGTGGGTCCGTGCATGGTTTCCTCGGAGGGAAGCTGCGCGGCGTACTTCCGTTATTACTAATTGACCTGCGCTTTGTGGGTTGTTTGAGAGGGCTGCGGTGCGTGTGCATCGCAGCTTTTTTTGCTGCGTGCGGCGGATGTGTGTTGTATAAGTCCGGATTTAAGGCGGCCTTTGTGTGCGGTTTCGCGCGGTGCGCGTTTGATTCGTGCGTGATTTCTGTGAGACGCGCACCTTTGTGCTTGATGTTTGCTGGACGTGTGTTGGACGTGTGCTTGATGTTTGCTTGATGCGTGCTGGACGTGCGTTGGACGCGTGCTTGATGTGCGCTTGACGCATGTTGGACGCGTGGTTTTTTCTGCTTGATTTTTGCGCAATCGCGTCTACTTTTCGCTTGATTTCCATCCAAATTCTGTGCAAACGAAATGCGCATCCCTGTCATTCGTTTGCCTCACTTTCGCTTTCACAATGGGCCTGTAACCGAGGCGCTTTCTGTCTGCAGGATGTCCGCAGGGATCAAGTGCCTCGGAACCGATGGATTTAATGAAGAAGGGAATGTGCATGGGGGGTTTGTCGAAGCGGAGCGCGGCATTGATTGGTGTGGCGTGTGCGGTCATCTGCGCTGTGTGCGTTCTTCTCTATCTTCATGAGGTGCGCGATGAAGCAGAGGCGGCACGTACCGAGGCCCTTGCGCGCTATGGAGGCGAGCAAGTTGAGGTGTGTGTTGCAACGCGCGATATTGCTGCGGGAGAAACGGTGGATATCACGTCGGTGAAGACCATGCTGTGGGTCACCGACTTGTTGCCAGAAGATGCTGTGCGCGATTCCGATGACATTGTGGGCAAGCAGGTGACCTCGCGCATCCTGGAGGGCGAGGTTGTGTCACTTAAGCGCTTCGAGAGCCAGACCTTTACTTTGGAGGTGCCAACGGGGCTGTCTGCGGTCAGTGTTCCTGCAAAGGACGTGCAAGCGGTGGGCGGGGCTATTGTGCCAGGTATGAAAGTGAACATCTTTGCCACGGGCGACAGCACCACAAGCTTGCTTGCACAAGACATTCTGGTGCTTGCAACGAGTGCGTCGGTTGCAGGCGATGACAGCGATACATCCGTTACGTGGATTACGGTGGCGGTCGATCCGGCCATGGTGGAGGAGCTTGTTGCGGCAGCGCAGGGCACTCAGCTGTATTTCGCTCTGCCAGGAACTGAGGAAGTATCTGTCGCGGCGGAAAACGCATCAGACACGAACGGTGATGCCGGCGATGCCGAGAACAGGAGTGATGAGTCGCGCTCAGATTTGTCTGTGACTGAGTCGGATGAATCTTCGGACTCAACTGTGCAGTCCGAAGACGATGCAGGCAGCAACGCGGATGACAACGCCGATACCAATGCTGGCAACGATTCGTCAGGCGCATCGGCTGGTTCAATCAAAAGGAACATCGATGAGATTGTTATGCGCGATTCCGATGTGGGGGATGAGCGCGAAACGGAAGGGGATGAGGAGTGATGACGGGGCGCGTCGTGCTGTGTGCGGATACGGCAAGCATGCGATATCCAGAAGCCATGGGCTTGGAAGGGGAGGATCTCCTCTCGCAACCGTGGTTGCGTGTGTTCTCGCAAGCGGAAGAGGCACGGTCATTTATTCGGGGAAACGCGGTTGATCAAGTGTGGGTTGCATCGTGTAACGATGTTGATCCCATCAACAGCGCAGCAGCGTTTAAGAGCGATTTGCCCTTTCAGCAGGTTTGTCTTGTGTCGTTCGATAAATCGGGTTCGCTGCAAAGCCGCGCGCATCAGGCGGGCATCGATGCGGTGCTCGACCGACGTGAGTTTGTGGGGCGCTATGGCGAAGAAAAGCGGCGCTACCGTTCTGAGCGAGGCACGCGCAGTTTCTCTGATGTGAAGTCGGCGACATGGGATGAAGGGCCTCGCTCTCTTTCGAAGGAGTATACGATGCGAACGCATGACAGCGCGGACATTTTGTCCGATGAGCAGACAACGAAGCTGCAGGGGGATTCGAGCGTTTTGCCTGACAAGAAGGCGGCAAAGTCGCATGGAGATTTAGGTGTGTCTGCGCTGCGCGCCAGCGATGTGCCAGCAATTTCCGTTTCCGCACCAGGTGATTCTTTTGCTGCCGCAGCTTTTCAGGATGCGCGGTCTGCGGTGGGTCATCTACCCGAAATCGCGCTTTCAGAAAGTGAGGCAGCAGCTTCAGACAACGCTGCAGATGTATTCCGTGCCTCTCGGGCTCATCATAGTGCGACACCGCATGCTGAGGAACATACGTCCTTTGCACACATTCCCAAGACCGATTTCGGCAAGAAGGCATTCATCATGCCTGTTGTGTCTGGAAGCGGCGGCGCGGGCAAGAGTACGATTGCGGTCCTGTGTGCGGTCATTGCGCGCAATAGAGGTTACGAAACGCTGCTGCTTGATTTGGATTTACAATTCGGCGATGCGCAAACGCTGCTTGGCGTGAAAGACCCGCTGCATCTTGATGACTTGCTCGATTCACCCGCGAAGCTTTCCAACGTGCGGTCTCAGGAGAATCTTCCCGCGTTCATTGCGGCACCTCGACGCTTTGAGCGCGCTGAAGAGGTGGCCGAGCGGCTTCCTGAACTGCTCGATATCCTGCAGACACGTTACGATGTCATCGTGGCGAACACCGGTGGTTTCTGGGCAGAACAGCACGCGGTTATGCTGGAGCGCAGCTCAAGGGCACTTTTTCTCATCGACCAACGGCCATCTTCGCTCGTTGCGTGCAAGCGCGCGCTTGAGTTATGTGTCCGATGCGGCATTGCAACAAGCCCGCTACTCTTTGCGGTGAACCGCTGCACGAAAAACGCCCTGTATTCCTCCATCGATGTTTCATGTACGTTGCGCGGCGCTCCGGCGGTCGAACTGCGCGATGGCGGACGCGAGGTGGAGGAGCTGGTATCGGCAGGACATCCCTTTGAGTTGCTTTCAAATCCGAATGACTTGGGGGAGAGCCTTATTCGACTTATGGATGAAGTTTTGCCCAAGCGCGCTTCGGCTGAGTCAAGCGAGATGCGCCCGATGCCTTCGCGAAAGCGCTCGCATGGGATATTTCGTGCTTCGAGAAGACGGGATGCGGCATGTCTTGGTTAGAACGTGCGCGTCTATCGGAAGCAAGCAGCTCAGAACTCAAAACGAACTCGGAGCGTTTGGGGCGCGCGGCGGCGCAGCTGCGCACGGCGGTGCGGTCGGTCATCTCGCCTGATGACATCGTTGCAGCGCAAAAGGTGAGTTTGGAGGGTGCGCGCAACGAGATTCGTAGCGCCTGCCGCAGTGTATTCGAAGGTGAGAGCTGGGATGAGTTCACGCCCGAGGAAAAAGATGCTTTGGTCGAAGATCTTCTCGATATTGTCTTCGGTTTTGGCCCGCTTGAAAACATGCTTGCGGATGACACCATTACCGAAGTCATGGTGAATGGTGCATCTTCCGTCTTCTTTGAACGCAAAGGAAAACTCTATCCTGGCACCCAGGTCTTCAGTGATGACGAACAGGTAAGAGCGCTCATCGATCGCATTCTGGGTCCGCTTGGTCGCCGCATAGACGAGGCATCTCCCATGGTGAACGCACGTCTGCCTCAAGGACATCGTGTGCATGCCATTATTCCTCCTCTGGCGATAGATGGCCCGTGTCTCACCATACGTAAGTTCTCAAAGAACGTCCTGAAGCTTGAGAGCATGGTGGAGTCGAATTCTATCGATGCAAATGTGCGGCAGCTTTTGGAATGGGCGGTGCTTGTTCGCAAAAACATTGCCGTTTCGGGCGGAACGGGCAGCGGTAAGACTACGTTGCTCAATGCGCTTTCGTGCGTAATTCCTGCAGGGGAACGCATCATTACCATAGAGGATTCTGCTGAGCTGCGTTTTCTTGAACATCCGCATGTGGTGCGCCTAGAAGCGCGCCCACGAAATGCGGAAGGATTTGGCGAAGTGACCATTCGTGATCTGGTCATCAACGCATTGCGTATGCGCCCCGATCGCATTGTGGTGGGGGAATGTCGTGGCGCGGAGGCGCTCGACATGTTGCAGGCGATGAATACGGGCCATGATGGCTCGCTTACTACCCTGCACGCGAATTCTCCGGCCGAGGTGGTGTCGCGACTTACCACCATGGTGCGTTATACGGCGGATCTGCCTGCTGATGTTATTGAGGCGTATATCGCTAGTGCGCTTGACCTCGTTATTCAAACTGCACGCGCCGTTGATGGGTCGCGCTATGTGTCGGATATTGTGAGCTTTTCCTACGACGCTGAGCGGCGTGCGTGCGTCATTACGCCGCTGTACAAGCGCGGTCCGCTGGAAGTGCGCGGTACGTGGTTTGAGGAACCTGCTTGGCTGGAGACGGTTGTTGCCTTTGGGTACGCCGCACGAGAGGAGGTCGAGGCATGGCGTCATCGTCTCTCGTTGGCGGCGTAGCGGTGGCACTTGCCTTCGCCGCAATGCTTTTCATTGCGTATGCCTTAAGCGCGGCGTTTTTGGATGCGCGCGCACGTGAGCGCATGAGTGCGATGGATAAAGGCGGTGCTGGTGCGCGTTTTCTTGCGCGTGTGCTGCGAAACGGTATTCCTTCGGTGAAACCTGTGGCACGTATGTGCTTAAGAAGTGAACGTATCCGCACGATGGTGCGCGATGCATGCTTTTTCATGGAATGCAAGGGCTTTTTAACGTCGAGCGATGCGTTGATGTCGGTTGTGCTTGTGGGCAGCGTACCTGTCGTGGCGATATGCGGTGTGGTGACCTCGTCAATCTTTGGAGGTATTGCCGTGCTTGTGTGCTTGCTTGCATTGGGTGTCTCGGTGACGCGCTCATTTCAGGAGAAGCGGCGGAATGCGATGCGCGAGGCCATACCCGATGCGTTGCGTTCAATGGGTGTGTGCTTCCAATCGGGTTTCTCGCTGCTTCAAACCTTCGATCAGGTCTCAAGTGATGTGCAGGGCGACTTGAAGCCTCTGTTTGCGCGGGGAAGTCACATTTTGCAAACGGGTGGAACTGCGACCGAGGCACTGAGTGCGCTTGGGCGAGAGGGCGAAGTGCCCGAACTGGCCTTTGTCGCAGTTGCTCTCGACGTCCAGCATCAAAGTGGCGGCAGTATTAAGCAGGTGCTCGATGCTGCGCGTGAAATGGTGGAAAGTGAATTGGAGCTTGCGCGTACCTTGCGTGTTCAAACGGCACAAGCGCGGCTTTCCGCGCGGGTGGTAAGCGTTATGCCTTTCATCTTGCTCGCGCTCTTTTCGTTTATGAGTCCAGGTTTTCTCGACCCGTTTTTTGCCAGCAGTGCGGGTGTTGCCTTGCTGGTGCTTGCCTTAGGGATGCAGCTTGCGGGCATCATGTTGGTTCGACGCATGCTTAAAGTGGGTGAATGAGATGGAGTTGTCGGTGGTACTCGCGGCGGGTGCCTGCGCATCAGCTGGAATGGCGGGAGCGAGCATTGCGCATTCCTGGGTGCTCCGTCGCCGTGAAGTGCGCGCGCGACGTGTGTTGCGCCAGGCGGCGGGTATCAGCGAGGGTGATGCGTCTTCGCGTCTGGCCTCTTCGGGTTTGCAACGAGCGGTGATTGGCTATGTGGTTGGTCTGAGCCAGCGACTCAGTTTTTCGGCAACTCGTGCAATGGCGAATGTGTTGCATTTCGCGGAATTTCGTGCTGCGTGGTTTGAGCAGCACATTCTTAAGGCGGGTCTAGAGGGGAGCCTAAGCGTGCTTGCGTGCAATGAGGCGCGTTTGCGGCTTGCATTGGTCGGCTTGCTTGCTGGCGCGCTTGCCGGCGTACTGATATCAAACATGTTAGCAGCCATTCTGGCGGTAGTAGGCGCCGTTGCGGGATTTTGCAGCGTGGGGCGCGCGCTCACGCAGGAAGAGCACCTGCGGGCGGAGGCTCTTGAGCGCGAGCTTCCCGAGATGTTGGAAGTCGTATCGCTCGGTTTACGTAGCGGACTTACCTTCGACAGGAGCTTTCGGCTCTATCACGACCACTTCTCAACGCCGTTCGCATTGGCGTGCAAACAAACCCAGCAACGCTGGGAGTTGGGTTTTCAGACGAGGGAGGAAGCATTGAGGAACCTGGCGTCTAACTTCGATTCGCCCTCATTTGAAAGAATTGTCGATTCCATCGTGCGCTCGTTGCGATTCGGTTCCTCGCTGGCAGAGACATTGGAAGCGTCGGCGGCAGAGTCGCGTGCGGTGTATAAGGCACATCGCGAAGAGCAGGTGGCAAAGGCACCCATCAAGATGATGGTGCCTACGGGGGCACTCATCTTGCCCGCCATGCTGTTGCTGGTATTGGGCCCCATTTTGCTCGAGCTCATGGGCGGTGCGTCATGATGCACGCATGGTGCGGGATGTCGAGGGAAAAGACGTTCGGTAATAACGATGGTTTCCATGACTTCGAGGGGCGGTGTCTCGCGTGCGCGTTTACGGTGCGTTCGCAGGGAACCCCTTCGGGGTCGCAATATGACAAATGGTTGAGTAGGAGATATGAAAGGAGCAAATATGTTCGAGCGGTGTGGACAGGCATATATCAAAGCGAAGGGAGCGCTGCGAGCGAAACTGTGCGAGACGAAGGGTCAGGGAACGACGGAATATGCCATTTTGGTGGGCGTATTGGTGGTAATTGCCATTGCTGCCATCGTCATCTTCAGGCCAAAGATTCAAGAGTTGTGGACGGCCATTGCGGATGGCATCAGTGGTCTTTAGCGCTGCGTGCGCAATGTGGGCAAGGCACGGTGGAGTTTGCACTCGTCACCGCCGCCTTTCTCGCTATGGTGATTGCGGGCGGTGTTGTGTGGCGGACGTTTAGTGGAGGCATTTTAGTCGATCATGCACTCACGGCGGCTTCGCACCATGTGCTTTCGGGGTTGAAGGTGATGGCGGATGTCTTCTCGTATTAAAGCTCGCCTTAACGATGACATCCCCCGTTCCCGCGTGCGTACTTGTGAGCGCTTACGCATTCGTGAGCGCTTGCGTACTCGTGAGCACTTGCGCATTCGTGAGCACTTGCGTGCTTGTGAGCGCGTGCGCACGTTAATGTGTTTGCGTCCCCGTGGTTGGGTGCGTACTCGCGTTTGCGGGCGCGTGCGATGTGTACCGTGTGCGCAGTGTGCGCGGTGTGTACGGCATGCATCGTCTCGCAATCTTCGCGCCATTGCGCGCGATGTGCGTGGGCAGGCAGTCATCGAGGCGGCGTTCATTATTCCTGTGCTGTTCATTGGTGTGCTGCTACTCGTGCAACCGTGCATCTTGTTGTACGACCGCATGGTGATGAACGATGCCGCAGCAGAGGGTTGTAGGCTTTTGGCGACGTCAGGTCTGCGCGGTACACAAACCTGCGAGAACTTTATTAAGCGGCGTCTTGGGGCTATTCCTCAGCAGGAAAACTTTCATGTGCACTCAAGCGGCTGCTCGTATGTCATTACCTGTTCAGGAGCGGGCGGGTCGGCAACACGTGTGTCTATAACGAACGAAGTGAAACCACTTCCGCTCATTGCGTTCGGTGCAGATGCGCTCGGAACGACAAACGCATCGGGGAATTTTGTCGTGAAAGTCGAAGTCGCGTTGACCGAACAGCCTGCCTGGACATCGGGAAGTCCTGCGGGAAGCAGTTCGTCCTCTTGGGTGGGGGCGTGGTTGTCGTGAGGCGCTGGAGTGATGTACCGTGGCGCTTCATGCGCAGGCAGCGGATTGGTCTTACAAGCCTTTGTGCGCATGCATGTCTGTGCACTGGTGTTATGCGTGCCGTGCAGAGTGAACGCAGGGGCAGAGCATGTCGTCGGGTGCGCTTCATGCATGAGACCGATGGCGGATTTTCTACGCTGGGCATGGTAGTGGCCTTGTTGGTGACACTTTCGCTTATCTTTTCGACGGCGCAAGTCTATCGCGTCATGTCCGCATCGGCTGACGTGCAGGACGTAGCAGATGCTGCTGCGCTTGCGGCAGAAAACGAAGTTGCGGAATTTATGATTGTGGTGCGTGTCTGCGATGCTGCGGTACTTTCCCTTTCTCTTACAGGCTTGACGTCTTTAGGGCTCGGGATCGCTGCGCTTTGCACGCCTGTAACGGCGGCTGTGGGAGATGCTCTTATCAACTTCTCAACGAAGATCTTCAAGGCGCGTACGCAGTTTGCAACGAAAGCGAAGAAGGGCCTGAATGCCTTGCAGAAAGCGCTTCCGTACCTTGCTGCTGCGCAAGCAGCATCTGTGTGCGTGTCCAACAGTGGTTCGGCAACGGGTTCGAACTACTTGGGCATTGCGCTCCTTGTCGACGAAACAGGCGATGAGATAGAGATACCCGACTTAGGCGAACAGGACGAACTAGCCGAAGAGGCGACGGAAGAATCCGCCGAGATAAAGGAAGCAGCGGCCCGTGCGGACGAGGCGGCGCAAGAAGCCAACGAAGCGAAGCAAATTGCTTTCGACAACGACTGCGGTAACGTACCGGGGTATTGCATGTATGAACGTGCGGAATCGCTCGCTGGCTTGAGCGGGACCGATAATCCCCTCTATCACTCTATTGATACGTGGTCGTTCTCGGTTCCGCTCGCGCGGGCGCGGGCCTACTATGCGGCTCGTCTGCAAAGCGAGCAATGGTCGTGGTATTCCACGGTGCGGGAGCAGGCGAATTCCGCATTACGCGTGCGCTTCTATCAGTACGCAGTCGAGAAGATGGCCGAGGGCTACGTATATGAAACAAGTGATGCGTTTAGTGCATATTTCCCCCTCATGCCGAGGAACAACACTGAATTGCGCGAGACGTATCTTTATACCGAATACGTTTACCCCGTGACGGCGACCGAGGATGGGCAGCTCATGATGCATGCGTTTTACGGGTGTCCGGGCGCTGCTGGGGCGTTTCGTACGGGATCAATCGCAGAGCTCGAATGGGGCGGCTTCACAATATGTCCCTCTTGCGGTTTCCAGGTGCAAAGCATGGGTCATATCGCGGCAGCGACGACGAGTACAGATTCGGGTTTCGAACATTACTACGTTGAAGTTGCTGAGCAGGCGGAACGTTACGCTGCGGCGAAAGCGGAGCAATATCCCGCATCGCAGCAGGTAAAAAGTGCGGTTTCGGCGTTGCTTGATGAGTGTCGCGCCCTGTGTGAGCAG
>R15__coassemble_1618_pt1 | contig 10879 bp, 6 predicted proteins | sample R15__metabat2_low_PE_045 | metagenome-assembled genome bin R15 | reverse complement strand
TGGTGGGTTCTGCTTCAGCCTGATCCGTCGTCTCAGGCGTCGGCTCTGTCGTAGGCTCAGGAGTCGGCTCTGGCGTAGGCTCAGGTGTCGGCTCTGGCGTAGGCTCAGGTGTCGGCTCAACCGTCGGTTCAGGTGTCGGCGACGGTTCCTTCGTCGGTTCAGTTGTCGGCGTCGAGGTCGGTTCCTCGCTTGGCGAAGGTGACGGCGACGGAGAAGGTGACGCCGATGGCGACGAAGAAGCCACGGTATTCGTATCGAGATTCGTGTTGGAGAACGTCCTCCAGAATGACGGCCAATCTGACGAGGGGAAGTATGTCAAATCCTTGTCTTCGAGATAGCGATTAAGGAAGCTTGAGAACGCATCGGCACAGGTACCGCCCGCAGAATTTGTGCTCACCATGTTGTTGCGATCACCAATCCAAATGGCTACGGAAAGCTGCGGGATGCATCCCACAAACCAGCTGTCGTTGTAGCTTTCAGTCGTACCCGTCTTACCAATGGCATCCTGACCGCTTTCGAGCCAAGCGGCTGTGCCGGTACCTTCACTACTCGTGATAACGCCGCGCATTACGTCGCGCGCCGCCTGCGTAATTTCAGGCTCGAGCGCTTTTTCGCCTTCGGGCTCCGTATTATCGATAACCACGTTGCCCTTACGATCAAGCACCTGCTCGATAGATACGGCTTTGTAATGCGTGCCACCATTCGCAATAGTGGCATACGCATCAGCCATCTCAAGGGGGGTCACACCGCTCGAACCCAAGGTAAGCGATGGCACTTCAACCAAGTCAGATTCGATACCCATGCGATGCGCCACTTCGGCCACTGCATCACAGCCAACCGCCAGGATGAGGTTCGTAAAGCCAGTGTTCGAGGACACGTGGAAGGCACGCTCGATGGAACGTGTGCCGTAATCTATCTTGTCGTAGTTTGAGACGTTCTCGTTATAGTCGTTCAAATGCAGGGTTGACGCGCAATTAACCAACGTAGCAGGGTCAATGCCCGCTTCAAGCGCCGCAACCAGCGTGAAGGTCTTAAACGATGAGCCCGCTTGACGTTGGGCCTGCGCAGCAAGGTTCCACTGATCTTCGTAATAGTCATCGCCGCCCACCATGGCCTTGATGTGCCCGTTCGCTGTATCCACGGCCGCAAGCGCAATCTCGAGCGCATCGTCGGCATATTCCATCTTTTCCTCGCAGGCCTCTTCGGCGTCTTCCTGCGCTTCGATATCCAGCGTGGTGTAAACGGTCATGCCGCCCTGGAAGACATCTTCGACCTCGAGCTCGTAATCATTGAGCAACTCGCTGCGCACATAGCTCGCAAAATACGGATACGCAATGATGCCGTCGTTGGAAGGCTCGCTTGTATTAAGCTCGATATCCATCGCCTTCACTTCGTCCGCTTCTTCTTGAGTGATGGCACCGTAGGACACCATGCGGTCAAGCACGATATTGCGGCGATTGATGGCGTGATCCATGAAGTCGATAGGGTTGTTATACGTGGGGCTTTGCGGAATACCCACCAGCGTTGCGGCCTCGTTCAGCGTGAGCTCATCAGCGCTCTTCGAGAAATAGCGCTGCGCCGCCGCTTCAATACCGTACGCGCCCGAGCCGTAGTTGATGGTATTCATGTACAGCAACAGGACCTCGTCCTTCGTGTACATCGTTTCCATCTTTATGGCCAAAAACGCCTCACGCACCTTACGGGCAATAGAAATAGTGCTCATCTCGTCCGCAAGCACCGTGTTGCGCACCAACTGCTGCGTAATGGTGGAGGCACCTTCCAGCGTGCCGCCAGAAAGATTGTTCAAGACCGCACGTCCAATACCTATGATGTCAACACCGTTGTGCTTATAGAAACGCTCGTCCTCGGTAGCCACCGTGCCAATCACGGCATATTCGCAAATCTCATCGAGCGAGGAAAGCGGCTCACGGTTCTCGAGCTGGAAGCGCGCAAGCAGCGTTGTGTGATCGCTCGCATACACTTCGGTGGGACGCACCGTGTTAAACGAGTCTGCGTCATCGCATTCGGGAAGATCCTGCAGCCACACGATGCAACAAATACCCACAGCAATGACGCATACCGCAAAGAGCGCCACAATGATGGCAAGAATCTTCTTCGGAATGGATAGACCCTTAAACCATGTAAGCGGGTTACGGCGCTTCTTCTTGGTGCCAGCGGAATCTGCATCAGCATCTGCATCAGCGGAATCTGCTTCAGCGGAATCTGCATCGGCGGAATCTGCATCGGCGCCTTCAGTGCTTTCGGCATCAGTCGATGCGCTCGTACGCTTCTTGCTCCAAAGCGATGTCAAGACACTTAACCCGCGTTTGCTGGTTTTTGTGCCAGCGGCGTCAGCATCAGCCGCGTCTCCATCGAAGGCAAATTCATCGGCATTGACGAAATCAAACTCACCAGTGCTGTCAAGGAAAGCGGCATCCTCGGCGCTCGCATGCGCGGCACGCGTGCTCACTTCGCCCTGCGCATGCGCACCGACGAGCAGGTCGAGGTCTATCTCGCCCGTATCGCTTGCATCGGTCTCAAAAGTCTTCTCAGATTCTTCGTCCCGATGGTTTCCTCGACGAATTGGAAGGTGCTCTTCGGATTCATCTTCGGATTCATCGACGGGTTCACCTTCGGATTCACCTTCGGGTTCACCTTCGGGCTCATCGGTGCGTTCTTCAGATTTGGATTCAGGTTGCTCATCCTCGGGTACGTCCGCAGATTGCTCGACCTCAAAATCTTTTTCAGGCTCTTCGTTGTCAATCGACTCTGCGCCTAGATCTTCAGCGCTCTCGATGGGCTCTTCGACGGGTTCCTCGGCTGCATCAATCGGCTCGGCTGCATCAGCCCGCTCGCCAGCGTCAATCAGTTCGTCTGCGAACTCCACACCCCCGTCATCCTCGACCCCGTCAGTGAACTCTTCAATGGGCTCTTCGGTAGAGTCTTCAATAGACTCGTCAGCGGAGTCTTCAACAGGTTCTTCAATGGGTTCTTCAATGGGTTCTTCAGCCGCTTCCTCTGCTGCAAGGTCCTCTTCTTCCGAAGCCTCCTCGAGCGAAGAAACTGTGAAGTCCTCGTCTATCTGGGACAACACAACGGGCTTCCCGAGCAAGGTGCCCAAATCTTCGTCGGCCGCTTGGTTGAAAAAATCATGTTCGGAATATTCCGCGAAATCGTTAAGACCTTCGAGATCGGCAAGAACAACCGTATCCCAGTCATCTGCATCGTCAAGAGCAGCTATATCAAAGGCTGTCGCATCCGTGTCTATGCCTGCGTCTGTGCCTATGTCTGTGTCCGTATCTGTGTCTGTATCTGCGCGCACAGCACCATCAGAGGCATCGTGCGTTACCTCCGATGAAGCCTCTTGAGCCGCAGCATTGTCAACCGCCGCGTCATCGAGGTCTTGTTGTTCGCGCTCTTCCGGCTTCTCAGCCATGACTTCCTCCAGTTTGCCCAGTTAAGAGCATTGTAGTGCATTGCGGTGCTTTCTTAAGGAGCGAACTCTAAACCGCACGAATCCATCCTAAACTGCGCATTTTTCACGCATGTCGCCTTACTGTATCCACACGCCGCTTACGCGGAAAGTGATACTGCTACGTTTGCACGGGGTACGGCGGAGTGCGAATGCACAGCAGACCCACGCGCCGCTTATGCGGGAAGCAGTGCTTTTGCAGCCTCCAACTGCTCGCGCACTGCCGCGTTGCCTGTTCCTCCGAACGTCGTGCGGGCCGCCACGATGCTGGGCACATCGAGCGCACCCGTGATATCCGCCTCAAAAAGCTCGCTTTCGTTGCGGAAATCTTCCAAACTCAGGTCATCAAGATTGCAGCCGCGCTTGTCGCAGAGCAGCACCAGATGACCCACCACCTCGTGCGCCTTACGGAAGGGCATGCCCTTCTTCGCGAGGTAATCAGCAACATCGGTTGCCGCGAGATAACCCTTCTTTGCCTGCTCCAGCATAGCGTTCTCGTTTATCGCCATCGTGGAAATCATGCCCGCCGCGCATACGAGGCAATCCTCGAGCGTCTTCGCCGCATCAATGGCACCTTCCTTATCTTCCTGAAGGTCCTTGTTGTAAGCGAGCGGAAGCGACTTCATGGTGACAAGCAAGCTCACAAGGTCTCCCACCACGCGGCCGGTCTTTCCGCGAATGAGTTCAGCAAAGTCGGGGTTCTTTTTCTGCGGCATGATGGACGAGCCCGTCGAGAAGCTGTCCGCCATGGTGACGAACCCGAATTCTTGGCTCGACCACAAGATGAGCTCTTCGCACAGACGACTCAGGTGAATGCAGCTCACACTGCACGCATACATGAGGTCGAGCAAGAAGTCGCGATCGGACACCGCGTCAAGCGAATTCGGGATGACCCGCGAAAATCCCAATTCCTCGGCCGTCGCGAAGCGATCGAGCGGATATGTCGTGCCCGCCAATGCAGCCGCACCCAACGGGCAGCAGTCAGCAGCGCGCTGCGCGGCTTCGAGTCGCTCGTAATCGCGCGTCAGCATCCACACGTATGCCAGCATGTGATGGGCAAAAAGCACAGGCTGCGCGTGCTGCAGGTGAGTAAATCCTGGCATGATAGTTGCGGGATGCGCTTCCGCCTGCGCTATGAGCGCGCGACGCAACTCAACATTCGCCGCCATGAGGTCAGCGCAGCGCTTCTTCGCATACAGGCGCGTATCGGTCGCAACTTGGTCGTTTCTGCTGCGTCCTGTGTGCAAACGCGCCCCCGGCGCACCAATGTCAGCAATAAGGGCCGACTCAATGGCCATATGAATGTCCTCGTCGTTGATGTCAAAAACGAAGTCCCCCGCTTCGATACGCTGCTCTATGCGATCAAGCCCATCGCGAATCTGTCGCGCATCGTCCTGCGAGATAATGCCCTGCTTCGCCAGCATAGCGGCATGCGCACGTGACCCCGCTATGTCCTGGCGGTACAGCTCCTTATCCACCGGCAGCGATGCGCCGAAGCGCTGCGTGAACTCGCTGACACCTTCCTCGAATCTGCCCGACCACAATGCCATAGCTCTTGTTCCTTCCTATCTTTCGTTCTATCGGCAGCCGCTCTGCGACCGCTTAATTCTGGCCAATCAGCCCCATAAACAACGCGAGCACGCGCGCGACGTGCTCTTCAGTATCAACCGCGATAAATACGGTGTCGTCTCCAGCAACAGTGCCCAATACGCCCATGAGCCGCGATTCATCAATCGCTGCAGCAAGGCTACTCGCACTTCCACCCATTGTGTGAACAACCACGAAGTGCCCCGCAGCGGCAGCATCGACCACCAACTCCGAAATCATGCGTTGCAGGCGCAATTCTTCGGCAAGCACATAGCAGCCGTTAGCACCCTTGACAAGGCCGATTTCCTGCACATCGCGCGACACGGTGGCCTGCGTGCAGCGAAAACCCCGCGCCGAAAGCGCGTCGACAAGATCCTGCTGGGTTTTCACTCCGCGTCCGCGGATAACCTCACGGATAACCTCATGGCGAATTTGCCTCTTGCCCATGGTGCACCTCCTTGCGTTCCCGACCCAGTAAGCGCCGAGCACACCCCGCTTGGCGCCCTCTTTGTTTTCTATACTACCCTATTCGAATTGCATAGTCAGTATAAAATATGGCGAATTTTGCAAGTTGACACGAAATCGGCTGCATATTTTTTGAATATAAATCCTTTGAGAGCGCGCGTGGTGCGGGTGTGAGCTGGGCGCGATGTGCGCGTGATGCGGGTGTGAGCTGGGCGCGACGTGCGCGTGGTGCGGGTGTGAGCTGGGCGCGACGTGCGCGTTATGCAACCACAAGCCGCGCGCAAGGCACACGGTGCGGGTGTGAGCCGCGCGCAAGGCCGCACGTAGGCACAACCGAGCGCCGCGCACAAAGCGCGCTACCCCACAACGAAAACGCGCCGAGCAGGCGCGTTTGCGTGAAATTTATAATTGCGTGCGAAACTAAGAAACTAAGAAACTAATCGAGCGGAGGCATGGGCTTCCACGACGGGTCACGCATGATGGGTCGCGAATCGCGCCAGCCACGCACGAGCGCTTTGGCACTGCTCGAGAAATGACCCTTGTCCACCATAACAATGCGCGTTATCTCCTTGCCAAAGGTAAGCGCGGTACCCAAGCCGAACCCGAATCGATTGTAGTCGCCCTGCTCCTGGAAATAGCGCATCATATAGCCGCGATTGCGCATGATGTGGTAGCGATTCATGTCGCTTGTGGAGTTGAGTTTGCGCACACCAGCGATATCCCAGTTCTTTATAGTGCGCGTGCGCCGCATGACGAAATCGCTCACTGCCACGCCTTGGGTCACCTTGCTGGCAAGATAGCCATACATCGCATCATCCCAGTAGATGAAGAAACGCGGATCCGGCAGACCAATTTGCTTCACCACACTGCGCTTGAAAAGGCCACCTTCGAAACAGGCGGTGTTCATTTCCTTGTAGCCGCTCGACGGGAATGCGCCGGGCGCGATGGGATTCGGAATACCCAAGAAGTTGATGAAGTTGTACTGCCAGTAGAACGGCTCACCGTTAAAGTTGTAGCGACGACCCTGAACAACATCGAATCGTTCAGCCCACTTCGAGAGCTTCTCGATGGCATCGGGTTCAACGGCTACGTCGTCGTCCATGAGCCAGAACCACTCTGCACCCAACTCGTAGGCCTTGCCCGTTCCGGCAGAAAATCCGCCCGCGCCACCGCCGTTTTCATCCTGTGGGAAGTACACAATGCGGTCCGTACCACCTAAAGCGTCGGGCTCGGGGTCGCCCCAGAACTCCCGCGCCAAGTGTTGGTACGCCTCAGCAATAAGGGCGGTTTCGGAAGATTTCTCGTTGTCGACCAAAATAATGCGCCACGGAGGCGTCTGCAAGCACAGCAGGGAATCAAAAAGTGTTTCCAGCAATTGCTGGCGCTTGTAAGTAACAATGACGATAGCTAGTTTTTCCATGTCGGCTAGTGTATCACAGGCACGCACACGAACTGTACGAGAGCGCCTCTGCGAGCAGCGAACCTCCACATGCGCACCCTAGGAGCGACGGGACGAGCCATATGCGGCGTGCTTGCGATTCCCGAACGCGCTTCCCTTGCGAGCATTCTGCTTGAGCGCAGCGAGTACATCTTCTTCGCGCGTGCCCTCGACACGGGCGCGCAGCTTCACCACTTGGTCGCGCAGATGCGCGGCTTGTTCGAAATCCATGTTGGCAGATGCAAGCGCCATCTCATCTTCCATGCTGGAAATAATGCGTAGAACCTCTTGCTGCGAAAGCTCGGCGAGCTCCGCATTCATCTGGTCTGCCGTCAGACCGCCCACGCCCCCTGCGACATCTTCGCCTTCTGTCACGAAAGCCATGATGTCGTTCACTGCCTTGCGAATGGTTTGCGGTTCGATGCCGTGCTCTTCGTTAAACGCCATTTGCAGGGCACGGCGGCGACGCGTCTCGTCGATGGCGCCACGCATACTGTCGGTCATCTTATCGGCATACATAATGACCTGGCCCGATACGTTGCGCGCGGCGCGCCCAATAGTTTGAATAAGCGAGCGGTGATTGCGCAGAAAGCCTTCCTTGTCTGCATCCAGGATAGCCACAAGCGAGACTTCAGGCAGGTCAAGGCCCTCGCGCAGCAGGTTGATACCGACAAGCACATCGAAGACGCCACGGCGCAGGTCGCTTAATATCTCAACGCGTTCTAACGTAGCAATGTCGGAATGCATATACCGCGCACGTATTCCGCGATCAAGCAGGTGGTCGGTCAGGTCCTCAGCCATCTTCTTGGTCAGGGTGGTGATGAGAACGCGCTCGTTGCGCGCTGCACGTTCACGTGCCTCATCAATGACGTCGTCTATTTGCGAGAGACTCGGCTTCACGATAATTTCTGGATCAAGCAGTCCCGTGGGACGGATAATTTGCTCAACAGTCGCTTGGCTCACGCGCTCTTCGTAATCGCCCGGCGTCGCAGACACATAAATGAAGCGCGGGACACGCTCTTCGAACTCGTCGAAGCGCAGGGGCCGGTTATCAAGGCACGAAGGTAAGCGGAATCCGTGCTCCGCAAGCGTCACCTTGCGCGAACGATCGCCCTCGTGCATGCCGCGAATCTGCGGCACGGTGACATGGCTCTCGTCAATAATGCACAAAAAATCTTTGGGGAAATAATCGATAAGCGTGTACGGCGGCTCGCCTGGCTGGCGTCCATCGAGGTGGCGCGAGTAGTTCTCAATGCCACTGCAAAAACCCATGGTTTCCAGCATTTCGAGGTCGTAGTTTGTGCGCATCTCAAGACGCTGCGCTTCAAGCAGTTTGTCTTCAGCCTTGAACTGTTGAAGACGATCGCGCAACTCATCGCGTATGGTAACGAGCGCACGGTCCATCTTTGGTTGCGCCGTGACGTAGTGCGATGCAGGCCAAATGGGCAGGCTCTCATAGGTCGTTACCACTTCGCCCGTCACCTTATCGACTTCGGCTATCTCCTCAATTTCATCGCCCCAAAATCCTACGCGAACTGGGTTGTCTGCATAGGGCGGGAATATGTCGAGCGCATCGCCGCGCACACGAAACGTGCCACGCGCCAGCTCGTAGTCGTTGCGATCATATTGAATGTCGATGAGGGCATGAATCACCGTGTCGCGGTCCTGCTCTACGGCCGTGTCGAGAAAGACCGCCATGCCCGCGTAGTCAGCAGGACTACCGATGCCATAAATGCAGCTCACGCTGGCAACCACGATGCAATCGTTGCGGCTGAGCAGCATGCTGGTTGCCGCATGACGCAGCTTCTCCACTTCTTCGTTAATGCTGGCATCCTTCTCAATGAAGGTATCGCTCGAAGGCACATAGGCCTCGGGTTGGTAGTAGTCGTAGTAACTGACGAAGTAGACCACGGCGTTGTCGGGGAAAAACTCGCGCAGCTCGGCAGCGAGCTGCGCCGCTAAGGTCTTGTTGGGCGCCATAACCAGCGTGGGCTTCTGCACTTTCTCAATGGTTTTCGCCATGGTGAACGTTTTGCCGCTACCAGTTACACCAAGCAGGGTCTGATAGCGCACGCCATCCTGCACATTGCGCGCAAGCGCCTCAATGGCCTGCGGCTGATCACCCGCAGGCTCATAGGGAGATACAACTTTGAAGGGCTTGTCCAAAAGAACTTATGCGATTTCTAACAACTTGGAAATGACTCGATGCGCCCTAAAGCGTCTGCTTGAAATTGTCGTACCACACCAAGATGTCGTTGCGCAATTCCTCTTTCGTGCGGTCGTTGTTGAACACAACGTCGGCAGCCTCGGCGCGATCTGCATCGCTGATTTGAATGGCAATGCGACGACGCACGTCAGCTTCATCCCACCCAGAAGCGACGGCGCGCTCCACGCGCTGCTCGATGGGCGCCAACACTGCAATGACCACATCGGCATCATCGGCAATGGACATCGCGCGGTTCTTGAACGTGGAATATTCCACCACGCAGGCTTTATAGCCGTCTTGAGTCAGGCGGTCTATCTCATCCATATACGCCTCTTCAATACGCGGCATGGTGATGCGATTAAGCTTACGTGTCTCGGTCGGCGTCGCGAAGGCCTTTGCAGCGAGCGCACTGCGATCCACTTCGCCATTTTCATCGAAAATGTCCTCGCCAAATGCCTCGCGCAATTCCTCTTTCACCGTATCCCACTTGTGAATCATGTGACCCACCTTGTCAAGGTCGATGAAAGGAAGACCTTGTTCAACCAACGTGCGTGTCACCGTGGATTTACCAGCGCCCATGCCACCGATAACGAAGAGCTTTTTCATGTTGTCCACCTTTCACGCGAACTTAAGGAAGATTACCAACGTCTTGCGAGTCTTGCGAGTCTTGCGAGTCTTGCGAGTCGCACAATCCTTACGAGCCTGCCGCACAACTACGCTGCTCACAGCGTGACTAACCGCGTAGCTGCGCAACTTGCGCGGCGATTTACGTCCGTGCACATAATACACGAAAGGCCTCGTATGAGGCCTTTCGCTTGCAAACTGTTTTACGCTCTCACGGCGGTTTCTGCTCAGCCTTTCGACCTGGCAGGCTTATTCAGCAGCCGGCTCCTCGGCAGGAGCAGCTTCCACCGCCGGCGCGGCCTCGGGTGCGGGAGCTTCTTCGCGCTTCTGGCGCTGCTTGCGCGGCGGGCGCTCTTCAGCCTGGATGGACTCGTCAACTTCAATCTCGAAGCCGAGCTCCTCGGCAGCAGCCTTCATGCTGAGGGAGATGCGGCGACGCTCAAGGTTGATCTCCATAACCTTAACCTTGACTTCCTGGCCCACCTTAACGACCTGAGCAGGCGTATCGATGTGGCGCTGAGCCATCTCGGAGATGTGCACAAGACCCTCAACGCTGGCACCGAGCTCAATGAAGGCACCGAACGGAACAACCTTCGTAACCTTGCCGTCTACGATAGAGCCGACCGGATACTGCTCAACCAGCTTGACCCACGGATCTTCGGTCGTCTGCTTCAGACCCAAGGAGATGCGCTCACGCTGCAGATCGACGTCGAGAACCTCGACCTCGACCTCGTCGCCCACCTTGACGACTTCGCTCGGATGATTTACGTGGTTCCAAGACAGCTCGGAGATATGAACGAGACCATCGATACCACCAAGGTCGACGAATGCGCCGAAGTCGACGATGCTGGAAACGCTGCCCTTCAGGCGCATGCCCTTGCTGAGCTTCTCCAGAATTTCGGCACGCTCGTTCTTGCGGCCTTCCTCAAGCAGCACGCGGCGGGAAAGCACGACGTTGTTGCGATTGCGATCCATCTCGATGACGCGAGCTTCAATCTCGGTGTGCAGGTACATGTCGAGATCCTTGACGCGACGGAGGTCGACGAGAGATGCCGGCAGGAAGCCACGCAGGCCGATATCCAGAATG
>R15__coassemble_1584_pt1 | contig 11052 bp, 6 predicted proteins | sample R15__metabat2_low_PE_045 | metagenome-assembled genome bin R15 | reverse complement strand
ATAAAAATTTTTAAAAACATAACTAAATTCTTTCTATTTTTTTATTCATTCCATATTTTAATCCTTCTAATACTACTCTTAAACCCTTAAATAACCCCAAAACCTCCCCTATAAAACCCCCACCCCCCACCCCCGTCCGCGCTGGCGCGCGCCCCCGCCACATCAATCCCCCCCGGCGTCCCCGGGGCGGAAACAAAGTCGCGCGCCAGCGCGACAATCACACTGTGATTTCAACTACGATTTGCTTCCCTTATTACAGCGTACACAATTTTTGCGCAGGCTACGCTCCTTGATGCAGGCTTTGTGCAGGCCACGCTCCTTCGTGCAGGCATGAGGCGTTTAATAAATCTTGGAGAAACTGTTAAGCAGCTTGGTGTTGAAAGTACCGCATCGTCCTTCGCGGAGGGCTTCGAAGGCCTCTTCCTTTGTCATGGCATCCTTGTAAACATGTTTCGCCGTGAGTGCATCGAAACAGTCTGCGAGAGAGACAATTTGGGCAGAGATAGGAATCTGATCTCCTACGAGACCGTCGGGGTAACCCTTCCCGTCGTATCGCTCGTGATGCCATCGGCAGATTTCTTTTGCGTAGCGGACGTAGTCGGCATCGAGGTCATCGGGCAGCTTGTCTAAAATGCGACAGCCCTTCTCGCAATGGGTTTTCATGAGTGCGTATTCCTCGTCTGAGAGTTTGCCGGTTTTGAGCAGGATGGCGTCGGGAATCATAATTTTGCCGATGTCATGCAAGGCGCTCCCGTTCGTGATGTAGCGCACCGTGAGTGGTGTCAGACCGAATTCGGGATAGTCTTCCATAACTTGGTTGCACAGAAGTTGCGTATACTTCTTGACGCGCATGACATGTTCGCCACTATCCACATCGCGTGCTTCAATGATATTGGCAATCACGGTGGTGAAGTTTTCCTTGACGCGCTCGAACTGTTCCTTCTCCTCTTCGAGCTCTTCTTTCTGCTGAAGCAGAATCTGCCGTGTCTCGACATCCTCGATACCAAGGAATATTTCATGGCGGTCGGCATCATCGAAGGCCTTCATGAAGGTGGCCTTTCGGAAACGCTCTTGTCCATCTTGAGAATTTACTCGGTATATGAGCGAGTGCGAGTTCTTATCTTCGAGGTGCCTTAAGATGGCGGTGATCGCGAAGCCTTCCTCGACTAAAATCTTGTCTTCAGGTGCAACATGTTCCCGAATGCTGGAGTGGAGGCAGTCTTCGTAGGGCATCGACTTCGCCATGATGGCGAGCGCGGCGTAGTCATCGTCCGCGACGAGGGTTCTGACAGTCCGCTCGTCGGTGTCTACGATGAACGCTGCGGCATAGGATCCTCCGATTGCTTTTGCAAGATCTTCGTTGTCCTTCGCACTGTTCGAGAGGCCAAACTTGTATACGATGGCGAGTCCAATCACGGGTGCGCTGCAGTTGAGGTCAATCCCAAACACTGCCTGCAGCAAGCCGCCAATCAGTACGGGGATGCAATATGCGGCAAGCAACTCCATATTCCGTTTCTTGTAGATGCGCGTTTCTTTATGCGCATAGAAGAAGGCAAGCGCGCTTGCGAAGAGCAAGTAAAGCAATTTAATCAGTGAGTCGAGAAAGAACAGAGTTCCGCGCACATATTCACCATCTTGAATGCTGAAGATGAGTCCAGTGAAGGGCGTGGAGCACGCGAGCGCTAGGGTAAGGAGGGCCGGTAGAAGCAGAAGCGCCATGGCGGTTTTGCTGTGGTAAAGGCGGCTCTTCAGAGTTTTGAGCGAGAAGCGCATCCAAGCATAAACACCCAGCGTTGTCGCTGCGAAGTAAACCATATTGACGCCGTATAACAGAGTTGTGTTACTGACATCGAAGAAGGACAGTATGCTCCATAAGCAGTCAGACATGATGACAAGACCCGTCATGATGTAGACCATCTCGAGGCTGCCTTTGAGCTCTTTGCGCTTTCCCTTGCTATCGATATAGGTGAAAAGTAAACCCAATAAGCAAAGGCAGTGATACAAGATGAGTTCGGTCATGCGATTTGCGCATCCTTCTTGTGAGTTATCTCAAGCGCTGCGGAACGCGGTGTCCGAATGCGCGGCTTGGGTGGGTTTGCGCGCATTTGGCGTTGTGCAACGTTTCTGCGGCGTTTCTTTTTCGGTATATCCTAGGCTTCATCTTTGCTTTCTTCAAGCGAGGAGCGAAAAATTTGCGTGTCGCATGGCTTGCGTGATTGCTCAACCAGTTTGCGCGGTTGTTTGAGCAGCTTACGCGATTGTTCAACCAGCTTACGTGGATTGCGCCGTGCGTGCTAGCAGATCGTTTACGCGAAAATCACCCGTTTGCAACCAATGGTTCGATGCGTGGTATAGTTCTCCGACAAACGACAGATTGTGATGTTCTTTCGGGAGTGAGGTCATGCTGGATATCAAGCGCATTTTGATGGCGAAGCCCAAGGGGGCGACCGATGAGGTGCCCGCGAAACTCTCCACGCCGTGGGGAGAAGAGGTGGCAGCCAACTGTGCGGAAAATGCTGCGAGCCAGTCACTGAGCGCTTTTGTGCCACGGGCGGAACATCCGCGGCCTCAGTTTGCGCGCGCATCGTATCGCAGTTTAAACGGATGGTGGCATTGCGCGTTTGTGCCTGGCGAATATGACGTGCGTGCTGATGCATCGGATGTCTGTGCAGCTGCCACGCCACCCGAGCATATCGAGACGCCCATCCTGGTGCCCTTTTCTCCTGAAGCACCGCTTTCGGGCGTGAACCGCATGGTAATGCCCGATGAGCTTTTGTGGTATCGCAGCACGTTCGAAGCACCCGCCTTGCGCGCGGGCGAGCGCTGTCTCTTGCATTTCGAAGGGGTGGATGACTCGTGTGCGGTGTGGTGCAACGGCATTTTGCTGGGCACGCACAACGGTGGTTACCTGCCCTTTACCTTTGACATCACGGATGCGCTGGAAGAGGGCGCACGGGCGGATGGCACGCTGGAAGAGGGCGTGTCGGGAGAGGGCGCACTGGCGGAGGACGCGTCACGCTCTTTCACCTTGGAACTTTGCGTGGCGGACCCTTCTGAACAGGGGATACAGCTGCGTGGCAAACAGAAGATTGCGCATGGCGACCTGTGGTATACCGCGCAAAGCGGCATTTGGCAGCCCGTTTGGCTCGAGGTTGTGCCTGCCGCTCATCTCGTATCCGCACACATGGTGCCCGATGTCACGAACGAGACACTACATATCGACATAACGGCGCAAGGTGAGGGCGTGGTACGCGCGGCGCTCAGCGAGCCAAGAGGCGGTGAGATCTGCGCGCAGACCGCGCGTGTGCGCGGGGGTCGTGCATCTCTTGAGCTATCTGTTCCCAACGTGCACCGGTGGTGTCCGTGCGATCCCTTCCTGTATGACGTGGAGTTCCGTTTCGTGGCGGCGGACGTGAGCGATGCTGCGCAGACGGACGTGAGCGATGCTGCGCAGACGAACACGGACGCGCAGATGCCCGCGAACGAGCAGGCGGACACGGACGTACAGACGCCCGCGATTGTCAACGCCAGCGCCGCCGAACAGACGGCCGCGCGTGCTGCAGACAGCTCGTATCCCATATATTCCGCATATTCCGCGTTGTCTTTGACTGCCCCCGATATCGTGCGCAGCTATTGTGCGTTTCGCGAGGTTTCCGTGCGTACCGATGCGCAGGGCACCGCGCGACTCTTCTTGAACGGCGAACCCTTTTTTGTGAAAGGCGTGCTTGATCAGGGATATTGGCCCGAAAGCCTTATGACCGCGCCCGACGACCGTGCGTTTGTGTTTGACATTGAGACGATGAAAGCGCTTGGTTTCAACACGCTGCGCAAGCACATCAAGGTGGAGGCGGAGCGCTATTACTACCACTGCGACCGCCTGGGCATGCTGGTGTGGCAAGACATGGTGTCGGGCGGCGATGCCTACGAGGCCATGCGCACCATGTATCTTCCCACGCTCTTTAAAGCGAGTTGGTCGCGATATTCCGATACAGCGCCGCGTCACTGGCAGCACCTTGCGTCGGGTGATGCGCGTTATCGTGCTCTGTGGACGCGCACGATGGAAAGTGCGGTGCAGCTGTTGGGGAATCATCCGTGCATCGTGACGTGGGTGCTCTTCAACGAAGGATGGGGACAGTTCGCATCGCGCGCGGCGACGCAGCGTGTGCGGGCGCTTGACCCGACGCGGCCGGTGGTTGCGGTGAGTGGCTGGTACGACCAAGGCGCGGGCGATTTTTGCGCGGTGCACAATTATTTCCGTGACCTCGCGGTGTTTCCCGACCAGAAGGGCGACGGGCGCGCGTGCGTAACCGATGAGTTCGGAGGGCTCGTGCACAACGTGGCGGGCCACGCACAGATGTCGCGCTCGTATGGCTACGACGTGTATGACGACATTGCGGCGTTGCGGTCGGCACTGCGTGCCATGCTGGATGCCATGAATGCGCTGGAGGCGCAGGGTCTTGCGGGTTATGTGTATACGCAGCTCAGCGATGTGGAAGGCGAGACGAACGGCATCCTGACTTATGATCGCAAAGTGAATAAGCTTATGGAAGGTGTTCGAGCGTGATGCAATCGTGCGAAGGTGCGACCGCGAAGAGCGAAGCGAAAAAGCTTGAGCAGCTTTTCGAGGCGCATTTTGGGCCGCTCACGCTGCGACCTTTTATCGTGCGTGCTGCGGCGCCTGGTCGCATGGAAATTTGCGGCAATCATACCGATCATCAGGGTGGATGCGTTATCGCGGCCGCGCTCGACCAGCACATCTTTGGCCTTGCGGCGCCGAATGGCATGCGTGAGGTGCGCGCCTTTCTTGAAGGTTTTGGCGATGTGAATATCGATCTCGACGAACCCGAAGTACTGACACCGCACGCTCATGAGGTAGGCACATCGGCTGCGCTCATCCGTGGCATGTGTGCGACGTATCTTGAACGTGGTGGCGCCGTATGTGGGTTCGACGTGGTTACTACGTCCGATTTGCCTGCGGGTGCAGGTATATCCTCCTCGGCGGCATTCGAGATGCTGGTGGGCGTTGTGCTGCGTGCACTCGATGCAGAAAACGCGCAAGACTCGCACGGTTTGTACGACCTGCAAGGCGCGCAAAACGAGCTTACTCTGGACGGCGCACGCGGTTCGCGCGATGCGCTCACCCCGCATGGCTCGCACGGCGCACGCGGGTCGCGTGATGCGCTTAATCCGCAGGACTTGCGTGCGCTCGCTCTAGACGGTGTGCGTGCGGAACGGGAATATTTCGGAAAAGCGTGTGGCGCACTTGACCAGATGACAAGTGCATTTGGCGGCGTCGTGTTCCTCGACTTTTCATCGCACGAACCTCACGTCGAGCGCTTGACCTGCGATTTTTCGCGTTTTGACTATGAAGCAGTGCTTATTAACAGCGGCGTTGATCACTCCTGGTATGCGGCGGATTACGACCGCGTGCCCGCCGATATGAGCGCGGTTGCGCAATTTCTTGGTGCGCGACAGCTCGGGCAGCTCACGGCAGCTGAATACTCTGCCCACCGGGACGAAGTTGTACGAGCGCTTGGCGAGTCGCCGGCCTTACGTGCCGACCATTTCTTTGCGGAGAACCAACGGGTGCACGCCCTGCGCACGGCGCTTGCATGCGGCGACGAGCAGGGTTTTTTACGCGCGGTGAGGGAGTCGGGCGCTTCGAGCGAAGCGAAACTGCGCAACATTGTGCCTCCGCGGGTGAGCGATAGCGATGCGCAGGCGCATCGTCCACAGGATATTCTGGATGCTTGCGCGGAGTTGCTGCAGCACGATGGTGCGTGGCGTATCCATGGCGGCGGCTTCGGCGGCAGCGTGCTCGCGCTTGTCCCGCGGACGCGAAGCGAGGCGTTCGTGCGCGCCATGGATGAGCGCTTTGGGCCGCAGGCATGCATGCGCGTAAACATTGCGCCTGTGGGGGCGCGTGCCTGGTGCGAGACGCGCGTTTCTGCGTCAGTGGATTTCGAATGTGTCGAATGGGTGGGGGATACGCGCTTCGGTCCTCTTGAAGTCACCATTAACCTGCGCAAACCCGAAAAAGACCCGCGCGCTATTGCTCGCGCGGCAGCAGAGGGCGCATCACAGGTCACCACTGCAGAGGGCGCATCACAGGTCACCACTGCAGAGGGCGCATCCGCATTTTCGCACGCCGCCGCCTCTTCGCACGCCGTCGTCTCTTCGCGCACAGCCACACTTTCGCACGCAGTCGCCTCCTGCGACCTCTGTCGAGAAAACGCAGAATATGACCCTGCGCGCGAATGCGCCTGTGATGCGCGTATCGCGAGTCCAGAGTTCGCGTTGGATGGCGAGGTGTGGCGCCTTCATTTCAGCCCTTATCGATATTTCGAGAAGCACTGCATTGTTATGGCGCAGCCACATCGTCCCATGCGCACCGACCGTGCGTGCGTGGCCCGATTGCTGGCATGCGTGAGTCGCTTTCCTTTCTATTTCATGGGGGCGAACGCCGATCTTCCCATCGTGGGCGGGTCCATTTTGGCGCACGATCATTTCCAGGGTGGTGCTCACGTGTTTCCCCTCATGTGCGCGCCCATCGCGCACGCGGTGGCGCTGCGCGCGTTTCCTCGTGTGCAGGCGGGCATCGTGCAGTGGCCGGCGAGTACTCTGCGCCTTGCGAGCAAGGATGTGCATGAGCTTGCGGCGGCAACCGCGCAGGTTATCGAGGCGTGGCGCAACTTCGATTTTCCGGAAGGTGGCGTGCTCTCACACACCTGCGAAGCGCCAAGCGGCGTTCCGCGCGATGCGTCGTCTGCCGCGTTTGTCACGCCACATAATACGGCGACGCTCATCGCGTATCGGCAATCCTTCCTGAAAAACGCGCCTTCCGTGCGAAACACTGCTGAGGCGACCGCCGAAGTCGATGATACGCAAATCAATGCCGATATCACGTACCTAGATGATGACGACACGTATATAGATGCTGGTAACACGTATATAGATGCCGGTCACACTTATATGGATTCCAACAATACTCATATAGATGCCGGTCACACTTATATCATGGACATTGTGCTGCGCAACAATCGCACGACACCTCAGCGTCCCTTCGGGCTCTTTCATGTTCCCGAAGATCTTCACTATATAAAGAGAGAGAACATCGGTCTCATCGAAATTATGGGTCGTGCCATTTTGCCCGCGCGCCTTTTGCACGAGATGCCCGGGTTGCGTCATGACGGCGCGCGTCAACGGGAAGTCACGGACGCTTTTGTGCACATTCTTGAAGAAACGGGCGTCTTCAAGCACAATGAGCAGGGTAAAGTTGGCTGGCGGCGATTCATAAGGAGCATACATGACGAGCAACGTGCAGAGGGATGAGGACGCGCGTGTCTGCGGCGACGTTTGTAGCGACAGCGCCCGCAGCGACGCCCGCCGCAAGACAAGCTTGAGTACCCGTCTGGGGGGCCGCCGATGGTTTCTCATCATTATGCTGTCGCTTGTCGGGCAGGTTGCTTGGGCGGTCGAAAACAACTTCTTTAACCTCTTTATTCAGGATGCGTTTGGCGCGTCACTTTCTGATGTGGCGCTCATGGTGAGCGCGAGCGCGCTTACGGCAGCGCTCACGACGCTTCTTGTGGGCACGTGGTCGGACCGCGTGGGCAAACGCAAGATTTTCATCGTGACGGGCACCATTTTGTGGGGTCTCTCCATCGCTGTTTTCTCGGTTTTGCAGAATGTGAGCGGTGCGCTCGCGCGCGATGCGGCGGCTGCGGCTGCACTGGGCATCACGCTTACCATCGTGTTTGATTGTGTCATGACGTTCTTTGGCAGCCTCGCCAATGACGCCACGTTCAACGCGTGGCTCACCGATACGACCGATGATACGAATCGCGGTAAGGTGGAGGGCGTAAATAGTGCCATGCCGCTGCTGAGTATGCTGGCGGTCTTTGGCGGCGCGATGTTTCTTATGATTGTGAATGCGGACGGCACCGTGACCTACGATTACACGCTCTTTTTCGCCATCATTGGTGGACTCGTGCTGGTATGTGGCATTGTTGCGGGCTTTTTGCTCGAGGATAGCAATCCAAAACCGCAGCGTGACAAGAGCTACCTTGCGAATATCACATACGGTTTCATGCCCTCCAGCGTGCGTGCGCATGGTGTGCTCTATCTGGTCTTGGCGGCGTATTGTCTCTTTGCTATTGCGATGCAGGTCATCATGCCGTATTACGTACTCTATCTGCGTCTTCCCTATATTCTGGGCGAAAATTATGTGCTGGTCATGGCGCCGTGTATCGTCATCGCCGCTGTGTTCACCATGGTGTACGGCCGTCGCGTTGATCGCGCAGGATTCCTGCGCAGCATTCCTGTGCCTCTCATCCTCTTCTTTGCTGGCTGCATCGTGCTTACTGCGCTTACGGGTATGGGTCCGGTGTTTGTGGGAAGTGCACTCATGCTGTCAGGCTATTTGGGTGCTGTGGCGTGCTTCAGTGCGGAAATTCGCAACAATACGCCACTTGACCGCGTGGGTGTGTTCCAGGGCATTCGCATCTTTGCCATTGTGCTCATTCCCATGTTGATTGGCCCATGGATTGGGTCCACCATAAGCGTGATGAGCGGTGCTGTGGGTGTCGTGGGTTTCGGCGTTGTCGGTGATGGTTTTACGCCGAGTTCGCTTATCTTTTTGGGCGGTGCCGTTGTCTCGCTCTTTGTTATCGCGCCGCTGCTCGCTTTGCGCCGCAAACGCGGGAAAGGCGCGAACTGATACGACTGACACGAACTGATGCGAATTGACGCGAACTGATGCGGATAGACGCGGATAGATGCGAATTGATGCGAGTTGATGCGAACTGACGCGGATCGACGTAAGTACCGGTTGACGCGAATGTCGCGTGACGCAAGCGCAGATTGACGCGAGCTGACGCGACTGGCACGAACTGACACAGATTAACGCGTCGCCTCGCTGTTGCACGAGAAAAGAGAGGCATGAAAGAGGTAACGGTGAATGTTGAAGCATTGAGCAATTTCGAGCCCATTCCTGTTCAGGTAACCCATGCACAAGGACGCACTCAGGTTGTTTCGCTTTCTCTCGGAGCGGGTGCTACGGCGTGTGCGTGTAGCGGAGCTGGCGGAAAGAAGCCGCCTGAGGTACGCAATTTCGATATTCTGGATGTAGCCGAAGTTGTCGCTTTGGAACATGCGCTCGAAGCGCAGGGAACGCCGCTTGCGCAGCTAATGGATTGTGCAGGCGCATCGCTCGCTGCCTTCGTCGCCCAGGCGTTTTCGGCTCCAGCGCGCGTTATGGTGTTGTGTGGTTCCGGTAACAACGGTGGCGATGGATGGGTTGCCGCGCGCCTGCTCGCCGAAGCGGGTTTCAAGGTCGAGCTGGTTACGCCTCGTCGCCCTGAATCGCTTCGCGTCGAGCCTGCACGCAGCGCCGCGTTGCGGGCCGCGCGGGATGCCGAATGTGTCGCCCATGATGACGTGCTTGCGGTTTATGCATTCAACAAAGGTGCCCTTGGTGCTGAAATGACCGTTGCACTTGAACTCGAATCCCGCTTCAAGAGCTGTGATGTCATTGTTGACTGTCTGCTGGGAACGGGTTTCGACGGCGGCGCAGTGAAGGAACCCGTTCGCACAATTATTGAGCGCGCGAATGCAGCACGCGCGTTCAAGATAGCCTGCGATGTGCCAAGTGGCATGAGTGCGCAAACAGCCATGGTGGAAGACCTGTGCGTGAGGGCCGATGTCACTATTACGATGCTTGCGGTAAAGACGGGTCTTGCACGCAGCGAAGCCGCATCATTTACGGGCCGTCTTCTGCTTGCGCCGCTTGTGACGGCGTAGCGCAGTGGTATAACTGTCTTGCTCGGATATTTTCCGTATCAATCAGATTAAGGAAAGGATGCGCGCCACCATGGAATATCAACTCACTCCCCGGCAAAATTTCATTGAAATGATGAAGGGCGGCAAGCCCGAACGGTTCGTCAAGCAATTTGAAGCATTTGGAATCCTGTTTACTGCGGCTTATCGCGATCGTAATTTTCCGAAACGCGGCGAGGTTGATAAGGTGTCCAATTGGGGTGTCACCGTGTCTTGGGCAGCTGATCAGCCGGGCGCGTTTCCTGTTCATACGCCGCAGACTATCGTGTGCAAGAATATCGAGGAATGGCGCGAATATGTAATAGCTCCGTCGCTTAAGCTTTCGGAAGCAGAATGGGAGAAGGACATCGAAGCTATGGAGCGTATCGACCGCTCATCGCAATGGGTTATGCCTTTCGTTGCTCCGGGTATCTTTGAACATTGTCATTACCTTGCCGAGATTCAAAACACTCTGATGGCATTCTATGAGTGCCCCGATAAACTCAAGGAATTGATTAAATACATCACCGAATGGGAGCTCGAATTGGCTGAGGTTACCTGCGACCATCTGCATCCCGACGGTCTGTTTCATCACGATGATTGGGGCACACACATCAGCACGTTTATTTCGCCCGAGATGTTCGCGGAGTTTTTCCTTGATGCCTACAAGGAGGTATACGGCTATTGGAGGAGCCGTGGCGTCGAGCTTGTTGTGCATCATTCCGACACGTACGCAGAGACGCTTGTGCCTTACATGGTGGAGATGGGTGTCGATGTGTGGCAAGGTGCGGTGACCACAAATGATATCGCCCGCATCATTAGGGATTACGGCGACAAGATTACCGTGATGGGCGGCATCAACTCTGCGTCTGTGGACTACGAAGGTTGGTCAAAGGAAGTTATCGAGTCAGAGGTACGTCGCGCTTGCGATGCCTACGGCCCGTATCATTTCGTGCCCGGCTTGTCGCAGGGCTTGGGCGTTTCGACGTATCCTGGCGTGTACGACTGTGCTCAGGAATGCATCGAAGCCTACTCGAAGGAGTATTGGGCCAAACACGGAATGTAAGGTCTTGTGCCACGCGCATCGGACGTGACATGATGAGGGTGATTCGCTGACTTTGCCTGACCTGCGAGATTAAAGATTTGCGCTGCCGCGCGTTAGCTTTGGCGTGCTTGGAAGTTGGTGGTTTACAGTCAAGAGGGTTTGATGAAGCATTCTGCTTCATCAAACCCTCT
>R15__coassemble_1563_pt1 | contig 11251 bp, 5 predicted proteins | sample R15__metabat2_low_PE_045 | metagenome-assembled genome bin R15 | reverse complement strand
AAGTTGCCCCAATGTCTATCCGTGTTTGCCAAAATGCTGTCGCAGACCAGCATGCGCGTCATCTGGTTTTGAATGTAGGGGATGTGCATGTTCTCGCAAAGCTCGCAGTAATGCCGGTACTCGCTGTGGTTGTTAGACTTCTTCTTTGTTTGGAAAACATACCAAGCGGGGATGAACTCCTCATTTTCACCAAGGAATGTTTCGCAAACGGAGACGTCTTCCCCGCGCCATTCTCCCAGGCGATATTCCACATAACGTCCTGGGACCAACAATCTTTGGTAGAGCTTGGTGGCGATTACCTCGTTGTATGCCTCGCGCCCGCTTGAGCCGCAGCCTTTGATGAGCACGCGGCGGCCCTCCTCGTCGAGTATCCAGCGCTTGCTCAGCATGCCGTCAGTGGTGTTGTCAGGGCTGCTCAGGCCTACGGCGTTCATCCACGCGCCCGCTTTTGAAGATGCCTCGCCGCTCTCGTCCACCTCGCCCATGTCGTAGTTGTTGCGAAAAAAATTCACGTCTGCCCACGCAACGTCTGAGCCCTCTGGCGCCAGCCAGTACTGGTCGCTCAAGGACAGTCCGTAGCTGCGCAAAGGGAGCTCTGCGGCATAGCGCAACTTGAGCTCGCGCAAACGTTCTTTCAGCATAGAGCGGCTGCTGGGAATACCGCGCCCACACCACCACTCGTTGAACGCCTTTACGTACGACCCTTGCATCTTATACGAGTGGAATGCCAGCGGGACGCGTGCTGGATCCAAGACGTCGACCTGGGTGAACTCCACCTCCAACGGGTCATAGACGCAGCGCGCGACCTCGTAATTGCCCGACATGAGCGTATAACGCACGGGCTTTGTCTTACTGCGCCGATGCGCCTCCTCCCGCGTCGGCCTGCCGACAGTTGCCTGTGCGCGATAGTCGTCAAGCGACTCCTTGCGAATAAGCCACGATTTGCCGTTGCGTTGGGCACTCAGGCGTCCTTCGTTGATTAATTGTCGTATGCGCGCCGTGGACACGTCCAGATATTCAGCCGCTTCCTTCGTGGTGAGCATGATGCCTCCTGCGCGATGTTTCCTGTTTTGCACGAATATACCATACGTAAGGATTTTAACAAGGCAAAAAGCTTAGAAAATATAAAACGTAAGGAATATTAAGCAGGCCGCTCGCAAGCAGGCTGCCAGGCCAGCACGCAGGGCGCTAGCGCGTGAGGTCGCGTGCCCAACGGAAGCGATTGACTTTAATCAGATTGGGGAAGCACTTAAGAATTTGGTCGCTCTTGAGCAACGCAAAGGTCACGAGCGGGTGCCATCCAAACACAAAGGCCGACAAGGCAGCCGCAGGAAGCGCAAGCGCCACCGTGAAAACGCAGTCCATGATAAAGGCGAAAAGCGTGTTGCCGCCGCCCGCAATAATGCCGCACATGGCTGGATATTCGTAGCTCGACCCGATAAGTGTGACGCACAAGATTTGCATCATGGAGACAGCAAGCGCGTACGTTTCCCCGCTTATCTTATAGAAACCGAGCACGAAATCGATGCTTACGAACAGCACGGCGCTCGTGGCAAGTCCGATGCCAAGATAGAGAAGCTGCATCGTGCGCGCGTAGGGCTTGAGAAGATCCATTCGCCCTTCACCTATGGCCTGACCTATCATGACGGCACTCGAATTGGCTGTACCGAATGCAAACACCGTAACAATTTGGTGCATGGTGACGGCGATGGAGTTTGCAGCGATGACAGGCTCGGCAAGGCGGCCCAAGATGGCTATCTGCACAATGGACGCGAAACCAAAGACGAAACCTTCCCCCACAACGGGCAACGCCACTTTGAGAAAATCGCGCAGGAAGAAAGCATCAGGACGCACGATGTCGCGCAGCGTGATGCGCAGGCGGGAATTGCGTGCGGCGTACACCAGCACAATGGTGCACTCGACGATGCGCGCGAACAGACTTGCCCAAGCGGCACCCGCGATGCCGAGTTCGGGGCAGCCCCAGTTGCCGTAGATGAGCGCGTAGTTGCCCACAATGTTGATAAGCAAGCTGGTCGTCGACACGATTGGCCCCAAGCGCGTGATGCCAACCCCACGCAAGCACAGTATCATCGACGCTTGCAGAGGAAAAATGAGGTACGTAAACGCGATGATGCGCAGATAGCGCACGGCTTCAGCGGCAACCGCCGCATCGGTCGTGAGAAGGCCCACAACCCACTCGGGAGCAAGCACGCACACTGCGAAGAAAATGACACCTGCACCCAGTGCAAATTTCATCGTGAGGGCAATGACGCGACGAGCTGCGGTCTGATCACCCTTGCCCCAGTATTGCGAAACTAAGATAACGCCGCCCGCGCCGAGTCCGTTTACGCTGGTCATTTGGAGAAGGTACTGAATCTGGTTCACGATGGAGGACCCCGCAAGCGCCGTTTCGCTGTAGCGCCCCAGCATCATGTTGTCAGCCAAGTTAACCGAATAGGACAAGAGGTTCTGCAAGGCCATCATGGCGGTGAGCCAAAAGAAGGTCTTGTAGAAAGCGGGATCTTTCACCAAGGAACGCATGGCTGCGATTATAACCAACATCGCGCAATCTTGTGACACGGGGGTCGGAATGTGACATGGGGTCTTCTGCGACACGGGGGCGGTTCCTTCTGGTGACACATTTTGGGCCCGCCTGGCTGACGCCGAGCGGCCCCAAAATGTGTCACCAGAACAGACCCCATGTCACATTCCCCCATGTCACATTCCATGTCACGTTAAATTCAAGGCGCCTTCCTGTTACAATCGTATGCATAAGCGTCGAGGAAGGATTTTGCCATGAGTACCGATGTTAAAGAAACTTCAATGAATCAGACTGACCAAGAACAGGTGGAGCAGCTCGAGACGAGCCAGGACGCATGCCCCTCGGGCACCGAAAAACCCAAAAAGAAGAAGCACCTCATCAGGCGCATATTTCTCGTCGTCATAGTGGTGGCTGTGGGTATCGGTGTTTTCTCCGCTAATTCGCTGATTTCGAAGGCCAGCAGCAAAATCGAAAGCACCGAGCAGATGTGGGCCAGCATGCCCGACCCCGACGAAGAGCAGGTGACCTCTGTTAACAACCTTCCTGCCTATGGTGTCGATGACACTTGGGCAGTATATGTGTACCTGGTGGGCTCTGACCTTGAGAGCCACGACACCAGCAGCTTAGGTGAAGAGGTGGCGAAGCAGGTTGAGGAGCAATCAGCGGAGTACCAAGCCCGGTCTGCGGCGCAGATGGACGAGCTCCGCGATGCTTTCGAGCAAGATATCGAGGCCGCCGGACTTGAGCTTCCCTCATCCTATTTAGAGTCTGCAACGGAAGACTCTTCTCAGTCAACTGAAAACGAAATCGCTTTGGCTCTAGAAAAAATCATGGGTGGCTCTGCCTCCAACAACCTCGATCAGCTCTTCTCCGTGGAATTGCCCGAAAACGTAACGTTCGTCATCGAGACGGGTGGGTCGAAGAGCTGGACCAACGAGAATATCGATGCTGAGCATACGCAGCGCTTTGTCTACGACAACGACGGATTCCGTCTCGTCGAGAGCAATCCCTTGAGCAACATGGGAGAAAGCGCGACTTTGGCCGACTTCCTGGACTTTTGCGTTGAGGGCTACACCGCCGATCATTGCATGGTGCTCTTGTGGAACCATGGTGCGGGCGCCTTCGGCTACGGTGTCGATGAGCTGTATGGCAGGGACTACCTGACCTTGAGCGAAATTCAGGAGGCTTTCGCCAGCTCTCTTACGGCTGACGAAGACAATCCTCCTCTTGAACTCATCGGCTTTGATGCTTGCCTCATGTCTGGCGTCGAAGTAGCAGATGCCCTGTGCGGCTACGGGCACTATTTGGTTGCAACTGAGGAAACAGAATCTGACACCGGATGGAATTACGCCTCCCTTGCCTCGACGTTGGCACAGCATCCCGAGTACAACGGAGCCCAGGTTGGTGTCGAGATCGTCGAAAGCTATCTGTCCCAGAACAAGGATAACAACACTCTTGACGGTGCTTGCATGTCGGTCATAGACCTGAGCGCTGCCAACGAACTCTATGATGCCTATGCCGTTTTTGCGAAAGCGGCTCTTGAAGATGCGGTCGACGATGCGTCGACGCTCGTTGACCTTGCGACATGCGCGACGAGCTCGGTGCGTTTTGCCCAAGATTCGGCCGACACATACAACACCGTCGACTTAGGCATGTTTATGGAGCAATGCGCGTCTGACTACCCGGATGAAACCGATGCGGTACTTTCGGCAATCTCAGACTGCGTCCTGTATAACCGCGGGGCATCGTATACCAAAGATACCCTGGGCATTTCGGTATATTTCCCTGCCAACCTGTCAAGTGAGGGCTCGTACAAGAAGTTCCTGCTGTATGTCAACGATGTCTGTCACGATGACGCCATCAAGGCACTCTATACCTATAAAGTTGCTGGTTGCTTAAACGACGAACAGCAAGAAGTGCTTGCGTCTATGGGCATGGGCGAGGCAAAGCCCATCGATACCTCCTGTATGGCACAGATTGCCGAAAGCGACCTGTTCATCGGTGATGACGGGTGCGCCAAGATGACGCTTTCCGATGAGGTTCTCGATGTCGCGCAAAACGCGGTTCTCCACGTATCGAAGACCGATGAGGATACGACGAACGTCGAGTACGTTTTGGGCGAGGACGTGTATTACGACATGGAGGACGAATCGGTTCTCACCGAGACCTTCCGCGGCACCTGGATGCAACTCGACGGACATCTGTTGCGGACTGACATCATCGACGTCGGTACGGATTATGTGCGCTACAAGGCCCCCCTGCAGGTCAATGGTGAGCGGCGTGACCTCATCTTCACGTATTACACGGACGGGTCTTTCAGTATTGCAGGCACACGTGCCTATACTGAGGACAGCTTTGTGGTCGACAAGAATTTGGAAGCCTTGGCAGAAGGTGACGAAGTGGCGTGTGTCTACGACAGCGATGGTTATTTCGGCGATGACTGCGTGTTCGGCGAATCGTTTACCATCACCGCCGATAGCAAGATTGAGGATGCTCAGATAGAAGATGGCACCTATCTCGCTTACTTCACCTTTACCGACATCCGTGGTGGCCAAGTAGATTCGAAGCCGATTAAGCTCACGGTAGAAGGTGACACCGTGACCCGCGAACTGGGTGTTTAAGGGAGCTTTGCCAGCAAAAGCAATATAGGATGACATGGGGTCGGTTCCGAACCGACCCCGTGTCACATTCGGAACATTCTGAACCTTATGGACGAAGGGGAATCCCGCGCAGAAGCACGGCGCAAAAAGCGCTACACTTCTTATCTAATGTTGTCCGTCCTTCTTCAACCCTACAAAGACGTATATGAGCACAACAGAACCATCAAACACTCAGCCCATCGCCCGCGTGCAAGACGTGTGCGTTGTTTTCAACGGTGGCGATACGCCATTTTTTGCACTTAACCACATCTCGGTTGATATTTACCCGCGTGAGCTCACGTTTATTTTTGGTGCCAGCGGCTGCGGAAAAACCACCCTGCTCAACGTCATAGGAGGCATGACTACGCCCACTTCGGGCACCGTTTTGTATCAAGGAAAAGACATCTCTCACATGACGGATCGTCAGAAAACCGCATATCGGCGCGACAACGTGGGCTTCATCTTTCAGCGATACAACCTTATTTCGAGCCTTACTGCGCGCGAAAACGTGAACGTATCCGCCGCGTTGTCGCCCTCCAGCATGGACCCGCTGCAGGCACTTGAACTGGTGGGCCTACGCGACAAAGCGGATAAATATCCACACCAGATGTCTGGCGGCGAGCAACAACGTGTGTGCATTGCCCGCGCCATCTGCAAAAACGCGGGACTTATTTTGGCCGATGAACCCACGGGCGCACTCGATGTGGAAAATGCTCGTAACGTTATGGACATTCTGGATCGCCTCGTGCACCAATCAGGTCAAACCGTGGTCATGGTTACCCACAACCCCGACCTCGCCCCCATGGCCGACCGCGTCATAACCATGCGCGATGGTGCCTTGTGCAGCAGCCACACGAACGCACAGCGCCTGACCGCCGCCGAATGTCTCATCTAAAGTGGCGAGGAAGCGCCCATGTTTGCTTTGGCAAAATCGCTCCTTAAAGCCAACAAGGGCTTCACTTTAGCCCTTGTCTTGCTTTACTCACTTACCATGGCGCTTGCGGTGGCCATGGCCATTGTGCCTAAAACCGTGCGCGCCTCAGTCGATGCTTTTGACACCGCCTGCAATCGCGCTCAAGCCTACGCTTTTTCCGCGAACCAACCCGAAAGCTTGACAGAGAACATCTTAGACATAGATGGCGTAGCATGCGCCTGCGCACGCAGCTGCGTCGATGGCATTACGGTGCGACTTGGCGATGAGGGCCTCTACACCATGTGCATTATGAGTGTCCCCGACGATTCGTTTGAAAATTTGTTTTTTGTCGATGGGGAAATTGAAGATGGCGGCGCCGTAAACCAGCGATTTACCTCTTTCGTAGACGTAGAACTTGGTGAGGAACTGGTCCTCTACACGCCTGCGGGCGAACATGCATTGACGCTTTCTGGCGTAGTTACCAACACGGAGAGCCTGTTCACCATGTACAACGAGTACTCCTGGTACGAGGACGAAAGTTACGCATACCTTTATGTGAGCCAAGACACCTTCGACGAGCTTTTTGGCACAGCGGGACTGCGCAATAACTGGCTTATACGTTTTGACGAAGGCGCAGATCAAGATGCCGTTTTAGACGAAGTTTGCGTACTGCTCGGCGGAAAAGACGCAGTATACGCATGGGGCAATGATGAATCCATCGTGTACAACGTGGTGAACGCCAACCTTGATAGCCTTGATAGCGTATGTCGCGCGCTGCCGGGAGTCATACTGGCCGTTGCGCTGGCTTTTTCGGTGCTGTTCGTCAGTCAGGTTGTCAAACGATCGCGCGCTACGATAGGACTCCTGCGCGCCTTGGGGTATGGTCGCACGCGCATCTTGGGAGTGTTTTTGCTGTATGTCTTGGCGCCAACACTTTGTGCCATTGTGCTGGGATCTGCAGCGGGCGTTGTTTTTGCCCACAGCATGGTGCAAATTTATGTGCAGCAGTTCTCGCTTCCTTTCGTGGAATATAGCGTGAATGTAGCTTATCTTGCGCTCTTGGGGTTCGGTGCTGTGGCTCTCAGCATAGCGGCATGCCTGCTCTCGTGCCTTACTATCAACCGCGTAGATCCCGCCGAAGCCTACGGCGGGCGCAGTGCTGCGCAAACCGATAGTGCACCCCCGCGCTGGTTGGAAGCATTACGCGCTGGTGCCTTTACTAAAATTGCCCTCAGCCTTGCCACACACAACAAGGTGCGCCTGCTCAACTGCGCCATATGTGTTGCTGCGGCATATTGCTTGGTAGCAACCGGTATCGCGCTTTACTTTTCCATGAACCAAGCTGTACCTGCAACCTTCGAACAGCGCGTGCACTACGATGCCTTAATCTCGCTTTCCGAAAGCGACCAAGACGCAGATGCTGTGCGCGCACTCGCGCAAACGCAAAGTACCCAAGACCTCACGCGCGCCTACCTGCGTATCGAGAAGGTGGACGAAAATGGCGCTGACACAGCGAGCGATGATGATGTTGGCACAGCGAGCGAAAATGGCGCTGATGCCTCGGACGAAAATGGCACAAGCACAGCGAGCAACGGCGATGTCGACACAGCGGACAACTCCGAGTTCGTGCAGGTCAATGCCCTTGCATCTGACTCAGATCTCGTTTGTCTTTACGACGCGCAAGGCAATCGCATAACCATCCCCCCGCACGGGATTGTTGTCGATGAGGGGCTTGCGGGGCGATTGGGCTTGAGCGTGGGCAGCACCGTGCACCTGAAAAGCTCCGACATACAAAGCGCAGATGCGCTGCTTGAAGTCGTTGCCATTGCGCGCGAATACGTGAACCCCATTCAGTATATTTCCGAGCAGCAAGCCATCGATTTGGGCCTTGATCAGCCCGATGCGCTCTTGGTTGAGTTTGCAGACGGTGTAGAGCGCGAAGATTTCACCGAGGCAGTTTTTGATGTTCTTGGCAGTTGTTATGTGCTTTACCCGCAGCTCCAGCAAAAAAATATGGAAGTTTCTATGCAGGCCATCAACACGCCCATTTTCTTTACCATAGGCTTTGCCGTTACGCTGGGTTTTGTCATTATCTATAACATTACCGAGCTTGGGCTGTCCGAACGAAGGCGCGAATATTCAACCTTGTTGGTGCTCGGCGTGGGTCGCGGACGTGTTGCTCTTATCACGCTGGGCGAAGTCTTGGTGTGCCTCGCGGTGTCTCTTATTTTGGGCGCGCCCTTAGCGCAACTTTTGGCGCAAAGCGTTTTGGACACCATGAGTTCCACAAGCCAGCAGTACCCCTTTATCAACGGAGGTGAAGTACTTGTTGTCGCTGCAGCTCTCACTGCGCTTTATGTTTTGACCGCCACATTTTTGGCGCAACTGCGTGTGCGCAGGTGGGACATCTTGCGTATCTTGAATGCAGAGGATTAGCGGCATGGCTTTGCTTTGGGCGCTATTTTGGTGTGGGCTGGTTCTTTTTGCGGTAGGTCTTGTTCCCAATGTGTGGAATTTTTCGCTCTACGTAGTGTTTCTCTGGCGCACGCGCAAGACACGCCTCGCGGTGAACGAAGGGTGTGAGCCGGTTGCGCGCTGTTCGGCGGACGACGGGCGCGAGCTGGCTGCGCGCTGTTCGACGGACGACGCGCTCGAAGCGTTGCATTGCATCCCCTCATTTGCGGTGGTAGTGTGTGCGCGCAACGAAGAGCGGGTTATTGGGCCGTGCATTGCAAGCTTAAAATCTCTGCGCTACCCAAGCTTCACGTGTTTCGTTGTGGCGGACAATTGCGAAGATAGCACCGCCGAAATAGCACGAAAAGCGGGCGCGGTCGTGCTCGAGCGTTTTACCCGTGAGGGCGCTTCGACAAAAGGAGATGCGCTGGCTTTTTTCACCGAGCAGCTCCCCACATTCGGGCACTTCGACTACCTGTGCGTCTTTGACAGCGACAGCACGGTAGAACCAGATTTTCTTGTCGAAATGGCGCGTGCTATCGAGAGTCAGCGCGCGGTGGGTGCGCCTGCAAGCATTTTGGTGGGCGCTTTGGTTCCTTTGCACGCCAATAAAAGCCTTGTTTCTTCCTTGTATACGGCCTATTGGCGCATGGAGGAAGTTTCTTATGGGCGTGGCCATGCCGCGTGCGGCCTGAACGCTCTCGTAAGAGGGACAGGCTTTGCCGTGTCGCTTGACGCCCTTGAGGACAGGCGCTGGAACACGCAAACCATGACCGAAGATGTCGAGCTTTATATGCACATGGCGCTTGCGGACAGGCGCATTGTAAGCGTGCCGAGTGCTGTGTGCCATGATGTGCAACCTGCAACCATGCGCAGCATGGCACGCCAGCTGCACCGTTGGGAAACAGGGTGTCTGCACGTTGTGAGGCTTTTCGCGCAACGCGCGGTTGCGTGTTTTATAAAGAAGCCCTGTCTGCGTACATGGGATACGTTGATGTATCTTGGCGAACTGGTAAGTCTTGAGCTCATGTTGTGCGGAGGATTGCTGCTTGTGGCGGTGCTGCTTGCCGCCCCTCTGTTCGCTCCCCTTGACGCGAATGTACTGCGGCTTGCCTGCGCAGGCGTACTGGCGTTGGCGCTGCTGTTCTCCTTGGCGGTTGGTGCAAGTGCTGTGCCCGATGCTTCTCAAACCAGAAGTTTTCGCGTGCGCACCACCCTTGCTTACCCTGCATTTTTACTTGCTATGAGTGTGGCGGGTGTTGTGTCTCTTTTCGCTCCGGCCAAAAAATGGTGCACCCCTGCGCGCGTTTGCGGTAGAATGCGCGCGGCAAAAACTTACAACCGCAAGGAGAAAACTATGAGTAACAAGGGTATGCAGGTATCGGTGCATTACACGGGCACCTTGGACAACGGCGAAAAATTCGATTCTTCGTATGACCGCAATGAGCCGCTGACGTTCGTGTGTATGGCAGGCATGATGATCCCTGGCTTCGACAAGGCCGTGGAAAGCATGCAGGTGGGCGAGACGCGCATGGTGCACCTTCCCTGTACGGAAGCGTACGGCGAGTACAACCCCCAAATGGTGCAGAAAATTCCGCTGAACCAGATTCCCAATGGTGACCAGCTCCCCGTGGGTGAAACGGTGTATTTCCAAACGCCGTATGGCCCCATGGGCGTAAAGGTAGTCAGCATAGAAGACGGCGTGGTCACGCTGGACCAGAATCACGAGCTTGCTGGCCAGGACTTGAACTTCGAAATCACGCTGCTCGAGGTGACGGAAGCTCCTGTCAGCCAGTGTGGCGGCGGTTGCAGCGACAGCTGCTGCAGCAGCTGCGGCGACGGCTGCTGCTAACAGCTCCCGAAAATCTCAGTCGAGCGAATCTTCCGCGAGATCTTCCGATAAATCTTCTCTTAGATTTTCTGCAAGATTTTCTGCAAAATCTTCCGCATAAGCGGCGGCGTAGTCAGTGAAGACGACTTCGCCGCCGTCTTGCGTTGCGTCCAAATCCACGGTGCCCACGATGCGGAAATCGTGATCGCCGTCGTTGTCATGAAAGATTTGCGTGACCTTCCACGTATGCGTCGCCTTCTCTGGCGATTCGTCGATGATGAGAAATTCCGCGCTGCGGGCATCGGCATCTATCAGCACTTCCTCATGCACGGCATAGAAATCTTCGAGGGCTTGGCGCCACTTGCGCTCTCCAAAGCCCCATTCGATATCCAGCTCGCCCAGCTTGTCTGCACGCCGCAGCGCCGCGAGACGAACGCGCTCGAAAAGCGCGTTCCTGACCAGCACGCGCATACCGCGGCGATCGGCCACCACCACATCGGCGAGCTCGGCTGGTGCCTGGACGATGTCGAGCTGCACGCCACCTTCCCATTCGGCAAAGAGACTGGAATCAACGCAGCGCACCGTGACACCTAGCCAGGCAATGATGTCCTCGAGGCGCTCGGTGCGTTTGGAAAGCGGAATGGTGCGATCGAGCGTGCGATACGCATCGGTGAGATAGCGCAACAGCGTTCCCTCCGAGCGCGCAAGGCCATAGCTGGCGATATAGGACTTAAACGTGTCGCCGTTTTCCACCATCTCTCGCAAAACGGATTTCGGTTCCAGTTCGTAGTCGTTCGCCCAGGGAACAACGCGACAAAAGTGGGCAAATTCCCGGGTCAACTCGTCTTCTAACGGCTTGGGGTAGGTGACCT
>R15__coassemble_1556_pt1 | contig 11279 bp, 12 predicted proteins | sample R15__metabat2_low_PE_045 | metagenome-assembled genome bin R15 | reverse complement strand
GTCGTGATGCCATGACGCGCGAACGCATGCGCGTAGGATGCAGAAAGTGCGCTTTGTCCCACGCTGGCTGCCGCCTGCAGCGAAGGCATGTCGGTGGGGCGCTCTTTAATACCAAGCACCTCAAGTCCGCTTGCAATAGCCGCAGAGGTCACAATGATAGGCTGCCAACCAGCTTCGCGCGCGGCAGCAACTTGATCAGCAATGCCCTGGAGATATTCTCGATCAATGCCTCCCTTGGCGTCAGTCAACGTTGATGAGCCTATCTTTAAAACCAGTTTTCTTCCGCGCTTCATTCGGCGGGCCTCCCCCGTTTCCCTACTTCTCGACGTCCCAGTTTCCCAGCTTCTTGGTTTCCCTGCTTCTCTACTTCGAGGCTTCTCGGTTTCCCGATTTCTCTGCTTCTCGACTTCCTAGCTTCCTGGCTTCCCTGCTGCAGGCTTCTCCACTCCCCGCTTCTCTGCTGTAGGCAAATATTCACGCTCCATCAAACACGCAGGCAGCTCACCTACGAGCTGGTCCTCGTTCGTTAGTCATCGAGCTCGCAAAACATATCTTCCTTGTAATTCGCGCTTTCAAAAATGAATGCACGACCCACGATGCGTATCTCTGCGCCATCGTACGCACCCGCGTCCTCGAGCGCTTTCTCGACACCGAGACGCTTCAAACGATGCTGCAGGAAGGAGATGGCCTCCTCGTTTTCCCAGTCGGTTTGCACCACCATGCGCTCGACTTGGGGGCCTTCCACGCGGAAGACATCCTCTTCAAGCCGCACGATGCGGAAGCTCTTGTCGCGCAGCTCGCGCTTGTGTTCCCACACGCGGTCATACAAGGGAGCCTCATCAGCTGCAACACGCGCTTCTTCACGCAATTCGTGAACCTTTGTCGCAATAGCAGCCTTGAGCGCATCGACGCCCGCACCAGTGAGTGCCGAGATGCGATAGAGCTTCGGATCGATAGGTGAAGACACGAACTCGTTACCACCTGCAGCGGCAATCGAATCAGCACGTACGCGCTCGGCGAGCGCATCAGCAATCTCGTCGGTATTCGGTGCATCGATCTTGTTCGCCACCACGATGCGCGGGCGCTCTTGAAGTTCGGGAGCATAAAGTGCGAGCTCGCGGTTAATGACCTCATAGTCATTCAGCGGGTCGCGCCCCTCCCAATCGCCCGTCAAATCCACAATGTGCACAATGAGCGCGGTGCGCTCGATGTGGCGCAGGAACTCATGTCCAAGCCCCTTGCCTTCATGTGCGCCTTCGATAAGTCCCGGTACGTCAGCAACGACAAATGAGTAGTCGCCGCTCGTGGCAACACCCAGATTCGGTACCAGCGTGGTAAAGGGATAGTCGGCAATCTTTGGACGAGCCGCAGAAATACGCGAGATAAGCGAGCTTTTCCCTGCGCTCGGCATGCCCACAAGCGCTGCATCAGCCATGAGCTTCATCTCAAGCTCAATCCAGCGGTCTTCCGCGGGTTCGCCAAGTTCCGCGAACGCAGGCGCGCGCCTCGTCGGCGTAACAAAATGCGTGTTGCCCCGACCGCCCATGCCGCCACTCGCCACAATGACCGTCTCGCCATCATGGGTCAAATCAGCAATGAGTTCGCCGACTTCTTTGTCTTCTTCGGAATATTCGTGCACCACCGTGCCTATGGGAACACGTAGCACGAGATCTTCGCCACGAGCTCCATGCATGCGCGAACCCTTGCCATGCGTGCCGCGCTCTGCCTTGAAATGGTGCTTGAATCGGTATTCAACCAAAGAGGAAATGCTGCCATCGGCCTTCAGCACCACATTGCCGCCATGTCCCCCATCGCCGCCATCGGGGCCTCCCTTGGGAACATGCGCCTCACGACGAAACGACATGCAACCCGCGCCGCCGTCGCCGCCCTTGACATATATCCTTACTTTATCGGTAAACATGCTGGTCATTATAATTCACGTCCTCCCACTGAAAAACGAAACGCCCCAAACGGGGCGTTATCGATTGGGTTTCGATGTTGCTTATGCCTCAGCAGGAACGACATGCGCCTTGCGCTTCGCACCATGCGTGAATTTCACCGTACCATCGCACAGGGCGAACAGCGTGTCGTCTTTGCCGCGACCGACGTTCTCGCCCGGATGAATGTGCGTACCGCACTGACGAACGATAATGTTGCCCGTCTTCACGGTTTCGCCTGCGAACTTCTTCACACCGCGACGCTGTGCCTGGGAGTCGCGACCATTACGAGTGGAACCTAAACCTTTTTTATGTGCCATTGTTCAGCGCCTCCTCTGGTTATTCTGCGGCGAGGATGGCATCGATGAGCTCGGCCTTCTTCAGACCAGAAGCCTTGATGTCCTTACCAGCAGCGATTTCCTTCAAATCGGCAACCGTGAGAGCCTCGAGTTCCTCGCGCGTGGAAGCAACGGCCGTCTCAACAACCGGAGCCTCTTCAGCTTCCTCAGCCGGTGCAACATCGGTTCCAACGGACACGATGCCGATACGGGTGAGGAGTTGGCGATGACCGCGCAGCTTCTTGTAGTTCTTGCGCTTCTTAAACTTGAAGACAATAGCCTTCTCGCCCTTGAACTGCTCGAGAACTTCGGCGACGACCTTGGTCTCGCCAGCCTTCTCGGGGTCAGCCACGACTACATCCCCGTCTACCACGCAGATTGCCTGAAGCTCGACTTTTTCGCCGACTTCTGCGTTCAACTTCTCAACATTGAGTTTGTCGCCAGCAGCAACCTTATATTGCTTGCCGCCCGTTTTTACGATTGCGTACATTGATTACTCCTTGAATGTGCTTTTTACGCAAGGCGTTATTCTAGCAAAGTGATTTTCTGCTTTCAAGTCATTTTCCCCAACGGGCGAAATTGGCTGCCGCAGACCGCACGGCGTGCGCATCTGCATATGCTAAGAGCCTATTCCACGATAAAGGACACGAAGCGAGCCACCGTGTCGCCGCCGTTTCGCTGCCCATGCGGCATGGACGGGTTGAAATAGATGCTATCCCCCGCATTCAGAGTGAATTCCTTGTCACCCCAGTTCACGATAACCGTGCCCTCAATAACGTAATTGAACTCCTGACCCGTGTGGGACACAAGTTTCGCGGGCTCCTCGACAGGATCGATGGTAATAAGGAACGGCGCGATGGTCTTATCGGCGAAGCGCCATGCGAGGTCCTCATAGTGATACCCAGCATAGCGGTCAACTTCTTTGCCCTCACCACTGCGAACCACCTGATAGGTGCGCAGACTCTCGGATTCACCCGTCAGAATCTCGGTGAACTCGACATCGCACTTCCGCGCGACATGATAGAGTGCGGAAACTGGCACATCTTCGCCCGTGGCTTCCCAAGCAGAATAGGTTTCCACGCTTACCTTGAGGTCGGAAGCCATCTCTTCCATCGAGATGCCGTTCATATCGCGCAAGAGTTTCATGCGCGCGCCAATTTCTTTCATCTCATCCATGTCTACACCTTCCGTATCGTGATATCAATCCAAGCGCATCCGCTACAACGGGCACTTTGCTATACGCGCGTTGATTATACGATACGCATGCGCGCCATCGAGCCAAGAAGGTTACGGAATCTGGATTACGTGCGAAAAGAAATGCGCGCCCCGAAGGGCGCGCATGTTCGCAAACTCATGTCTGCGGGCTTGCAGCTTATCATGCCGCATTCCCCAAAAGACCTTACGCGTTGATACCAATCTCGATAGCCTGTTTGTTCATGTCAATCATTTGGGCCTTGCGCGGCGGAACGCACTTTTCAATAGCTGCGTCAAGGGTTTCGCGTGCGCAGAACTTCGTCTGCTCCCACACCTTGCCTACCAAGATGATGTTACCAAGGCCCTTATAGCCTGCCTCTTCAGCAAGTTTTTGTGCGGGAATGGCACAAATAGTCACATCGTCGCGCGGCGTAATTTCGGGCACCATGCCAGAATCCACAACAACGACGCCGCCTGGCACGACCGAATTGATGAACTTATCGTAGCTCGGCTGGTTCATAGCAATGAGCACGTTGGGGTCCAAAACAAGCGGGCTGCCGATGGGGTCATCAGACAGCGTGACAGAGCAGTTTGCCGTGCCACCGCGCATCTCCGGGCCGTAAGACGGCAACCACGAGAGCTCGCGATCCTCGATGAGACCTGCATAGGTGATAACCTTGCCAGCAAAGAGCACGCCTTGGCCACCGAAACCAGCGATAACGATTCTTGTCTCAGCCATTAGTTGCCCCCTTTACTCGCGATGGGACAATCTGCAGCGCGCGCAGCGGCTGCCTCAGCGGCATTTGCATAACCGTCGGCAACCACGTCACGATATACGCCGAGCGGATAGTACGGCAGCATGTTCTCGCGCATCCAATCGAAGGCCGCCTGCGGAGTCATACCCCAGTTGGTCGGGCACGTAGAGACAACTTCGATAAAGCTGTAACCAATGCCGTCAATCTGGTTTTGGAAAGCCTTCTTAATGGCCTTCTTAGCCTTACGCACGTTCTTCGGTGTATCAAAGCACACGCGCTCGATGTATGCCGGGCCGTCCAGCGTGGAGAGAAGCTCGCACACGCGCACGGGATAGCCAGCCTTGGAAACGTCACGGCCATAAGGCGACGTTTGAGTGACCTGGTTCGGAAGACTCGTCGGTGCCATCTGACCACCCGTCATGCCATAAATAGCATTGTTAATGAAGATGACCGTGATGTTCTCACCGCGCGTGGCCGTATGAACGGTCTCGCACATGCCGATGGAAGCCAAGTCACCATCGCCCTGATAGGCGAAGACAACGTTGTCAGGGTTCGCGCGCTTCGCACCCGTAGCAACTGCGGGAGCACGACCATGCGCAGCCTCAATCATGTCGCATGCGAAGAAATCGTATGCCATAACAGAGCAGCCGACGGGCACAACGCCCACGGTGTTGCCCTCAATGCCGAGTTCGTCGATGACCTCGGCCACCGTGCGGATAACCAAGCCATGAACACAACCCGGGCAGTAATTCGTAACGACCGGAAGAAGGGAATGCGGGCGCTCGAAGACGATCTTGCTCTCAGCCATCTTATGCACCTACTTTCTCGTTGAGCTCGCGAATCTTCTCGAGCACCTCGGCAGGCGTGGGAATAACGCCACCGGTACGGCCGTAGAAGTCGACAGGCACGCGGCCATTCGAGACGAGCTTCACGTCCTCAACCATCTGACCCATGTTCATCTCGACGGAGAGGAAAGCCTTTGCGTGATCGGCTGCCTCGGAGATAACATCGGTCGGGAAGGGCCACAGCGTGATAGGACGGATGAGGCCAGCCTTGATACCCTCTTCGCGTGCAGCGTTCACGGCACTGCGGGCGATGCGGGCGCTTGCGCCGAAGGCAACAAGCACGATGTCAGCGTCGTCCACAAGCACGCTTTCGGCGCGCTGTTCGTTGGCCTTGACCAGCTTGTAGCGCTCGAAGCGGTCGACAACCATTTTGTCAAGCTCACCCGCGTCAAGACACAGAGAGTTTGCCACATTGTGCTTACGAGCCATCTTGGTGCCCGTGCATGCCCAAGGCTTCTCGGGCAAATCAGACTTGGGCTCGGGAAGCACGACAGGCTCCATCATTTGGCCCAGCATGCCATCAGCCAAAATCATGACAGGCATGCGATACTTGTCAGCTACATCGAATGCGCCATAAATGTAATCAGCCATTTCCTGTACCGTGCTGGGTGCATACACGATGAGATGATAGTCGCCATGGCCCAATGCACGGGTGGCCTGCCAGTAGTCAGCCTGGCTCGGCTGGATGGAACCCAGACCCGGGCCGCCACGCTGCACGTTGATGATAACGCCTGGCAAATCGGCACCTGCCATGTAGGAAACACCCTCGCTCTTCAGGCTGATGCCAGGAGAACTTGAGCTGGTCATGACGCGCGCGCCACAAGCACTTGCGCCATACACCATGTTGATAGCAGCAATTTCGCTTTCAGCCTGAAGATACGTGCCGCCAATCTTCGGCATCATCTTGGCCATATAAGCAGCGAGCTCAGTTTGCGGAGTAATGGGGTATCCGAAGAAGAAGCGACAACCAGCGCGCATGGCCGATTCAGCTAGAGCCTCGTTACCTTTCATAAGGACTTTTTCTGCCATTGCAATCACCTCTCCACCGTGATGGCAACATCAGGGCACATCGTTGCACAATTCGCACATCCGGTGCACTTGGATTCATCGATGCAATGAGCGGGGTGATAACCCTTCGGCGTGATGCGCTCAGCATTGAGCTCCAGAATGCCCTTGGGACATGCGTCGGTGCACAGACCGCAACCCTTGCAGAAAGTTTCATCAACCGTAATTCTCGGCATGATAAACCTCCCTTTCCAAGGTTTCCAATAAATCTGTAGAGAAGAATACTTGTTTTGACAAGCGCATTTGTTTGCTTGTCGCTTATCGGCGGCGATTTTTTACCGCAAGTGCGCGTAAAGACCCAAAACAGACGCCGAGAAAGACGAAAGCGGGCGCAAACCACCCGCTTCCACAGATGAGTGAGGCGTGCCGCGCCAAGCGTTTCCCGCGTGCCGCGCCAAGCGTTTCCCGCGTGCCGCGCCAAGCGTTTCCTGCGTGCCGCGCCATCGCCTCAGGCATGTCGCGCCAAGCGTTTCCTGTCTATTCCCAGGGGGTCTTCACGTACTTTGTCACTGGATAGAAGCGCAATGTGGCAGCCCCTGGTTCCTCACTAACGACCGCATCGGTCTGCACCACAAGCGCGTCCATCAAATCCTCGGCCGTTGCGACATTTTCTGCAAATTCGGCCTCAAAGGCACGCGGGAAGGTGGTTGCAAGAAGCGGCAGCGCTGCTTCATTCGCGCATGTCTGACCAAAATCGAGCGTGTCACGCACCGTGTGAACCGTGGTCTCATCACGCAAATGCGAGTTATTCACGATGTGAGTCGCGGTCAAATGTGACTTCGTTTCAATCTCAGTGAGTACTTCGAGTGCATCGGTCGCGCTCTGGGTGAGGTTACGGAATCTGTTCACTACATAGATGAAGCGATAGGGATAGCGCGCAATTTGTCCCGAGAAGCGCCCGATGGCGGTGGCACCCACATCATCGCCGCCAATGTCGATGAGCAAAACGCGCTTCGCAGTGGAGAAATCTGCCGCACTCGCATCCGCAGAATGCGCCGTGTCCCCTGACGCATCGATACCCGCAGCCCAATCAATCACCGTCGAGAGCTCAGCCGAAAGCGAGGGGTTATCAAGCGATGTACCCGCAAAAACGGGTGCCACCACACGCACGCCAGCTGCTTCCAGCATGTTCGCATAATCGCTCGAGCGGAAATAGGGATTCACGATGTCGACGTCAGCGACCGCAACCTCCCGTCCCGCAGCTGCGAGATCAAGCGCTAGATTGAGCGCGAAGTTGGTCTTACCCACCCCATAATGTCCAGCGATGATAACTATCATAACAACATCCTTTCCGTTGCAAATCTGTCGTCGGAACATCTTCCGTTCGCGCACCTCTTCGGTAATCCCCTGTTCATAGACGCTTGAAGGAATCCCTCATTCAAGAACTCCTGCAAGAATCAGAGAAATCACGAGAACCCTTCGTTCACGCCTCCTTGCGCATCACGACGGCAAAATGCGCATCCTGACCGCCGCTTCGTAACGCCGGAGCAAATGCCGCATGCCCCTCAATGGGCTCGAGATGGAAGCACGCACCTTCGCTACTCGAGAGAAACTCCCGCACGTTGGCTGCGTTTTCAACGCGCGTAATAGTGCAGGTGCTGTAAACAAGCACGCCACCCGGCCTTACGAGAGGCGCAGCAGAGCGCAGCATGGCCTGCTGCGTGCGTGCAAGTTCATCAATGGTATCTTCACGCAAGCGCCAGCGTATTTCAGGGTGGCGACGCAGTGTGCCCAAGCCGCTGCACGGCGCATCGATAAACACCCCGTCGAAGCAGCGTTTTCCCACCACGGTATCGAGATGGCAACCATCGCCCGTGAAAGTGCGCTCGATATGCGCGCCAAAAGTCTGTGCACGCTGAGCGCAGAGTTTGGTCTTGTACGCATGGTTGTCAAGCGGGAAAAGCGCAACTTGCGCGCCCATCAGGCGCTGTGCATCACTTTGCAGCAGAATGGTCTTCGTGCCGCGCCCCGCTCCCACCTCAAGCAAACGTGGCGCAGTAAACGCATCCGCGCCATCTTCGGTTGCAGCGCGCTGCGTTCGATTCAGTGCCGCAATACAGAGCGCCGCAATGTGCTGTGCGGAGAGGTCGGAAACAAGCAAAGCACCTGCGTCAAGCGCACGCGCGATACGCTTGTCGCCAAGAGCGCGCGCATCGGGCAGCTTTACACAACCCGGGACCTCGGTTTTGAGCGCACCAAGTTCACCAAGCGCCTGCATGAGCGCGTCGTCGCTACGCAGTGCATTCACTGCCGCAAACACAGGAGCCTGCTCATTTGATACGCGCATGAAGGAAGCCGCCTCTGCGCGACCAAGCTCGGCGATGAGCCGCTGGCACAACCAAAGCGGAAACGCATAAAGACGCGCAAGCGCGGCATCACTCGTCGCAGGATCACCAAAGGGAAATTCCGCGCTATCACGCACGATGCGACGCAACGCGAAATTCGCAAGCCCCGCCGCGCGTGGCGCAACAGAGCGCACGAGCTCGACACCCTGGTCAACCGCGGCATGAGGGCTCTTCTTTAAAAAGATAATTTCGTAGGTGCTCAGGCGCAGGCAATCGCGCACATCAGGCTTTACATCTCCCGGTTTGTCGAGCACGCGATCAATGACTTCATCAAGGGTTCCAGAGGTAGAGGCAACGCCTAAGGCAAGCAATGTTGCGAACGCGCGGTCCTCAGGCGTAAGGCGCATAGTGTCAAGGCGCGCATCGATGAGTTCATGAGCGAATGCCTCGCGTATGCGCATCGCCGCCACGATATCACGTGCTGCGGTGCGCGCGGGGCTCAACGTGCTCCGCGCCCGAGAGAAGGCCCGACCCTCATGCGGCATGCCAGGCCTCCCACATCACGCCACCAGCCTTGATGCCCTGAACACCCGCCGCAAAGGCGCGCGCTTCCATGGCCTGTTTACCATCGGGTTTAAGTTCAAGCAATTCGACCACACCATCCGCGCAACCAAGAAACAACCGTTTCGCAACGAAACACACCGCACCTGGCTGTAAGTTCGTTATGTCAAGCTCACGAGCGGCATCTTCGGAAAGCACAGCGGCACGGAGTACAGAAACGCCCTTGCCACCAATCAAGCAGCGTGCAGGATGGGTCTCGCCCGATGCCTGCACCTTGCGAGCGAACGTCTGCGCGGTATCTTTAATACAGGGAAGCAACTCCTCCTTGCGCACTTTTTCGGCATAGGTCACACCCTCGTTGGGTTGTTCAATCCATCCGGGGCGGCCGCTTTCAATGAGTGCAAGCGCAGTGATAAGTCCTTGTGCACCCAAATCGGCGAGCTCGTCGGTAAGTTGTTGCGCAGGATACGTGCTGATGGGAGTCGAACGACAAATATTGTAAGGACCGGTATCAAGCCCTTCCTCCATCAACATAATGCACACACCCGTCTCTTGATCGCCCGCCAAAATGGCGCGCTCAACAGGTGCCGCACCACGCCAACGAGGAAGCAGGCTTGCATGCGCGTTGATGCATCCATATTGCGGAATATCCAGCACCTCTTTGGGCAAGAGGAGCCCGTATGCGGCAACGCAAATCGCATCAGGTGCAAGAGCGCGCAGCTCGTCTTGCACCTGCTCATCACGCAAGGTACGCGGCGTGCGCACGGGTATCCCCCAGCGCTCAGCCACCTGCTTGACGGGGCTTGCAACGAGCTTCTTGCCGCGCCCACGCACCGCATCCGCACGCGTATACACAGCAACCACTTCATGCACGCGCGCAAGCTCATCTAAGATACTTGCAGCATACTGGGGCGTGCCCATGAAAACAATGCGCATGGGTCATTCTCCCTTTATTGAAACATCGCCAGGTTTTGCACCCGCAGCCTTCGCCTCTTCATACTGACGCAGAGCCGTCAGTTTTACGCTGGGAAGGCAACTTTCGAAAAGCGTGATTCCCTCCAGGTGGTCAATTTCATGCTGCAAACAGCGCCCGAGCAGGTCGTCGCCCGAAATCTCCCACAAATCTCCCGCGAGGTCGTAATAGCGAACACGTGCCCACGGCTTGCGCTCAACGGGGATGAAGATTCCCGGACAGCTCAGACATCCCTCCTTTTCGATAACAGGGTCGCCCTTCAGTTCCATGATTTCAGGGTTCACCAACACAATGGCATCGCGCGTGCGTGCGTCATCGGGGTCGTAATCAACATCTATCACCACAAGGCGAATGTTCTCGCCAAGTTGTGGAGCAGCAAGGCCCACGCCACTGGTAGCATACATCGCCTTTGTCATCTCTTTTGCGAGCTTCTTAAGCGATTTATCGCCGGGCGTGCAAGGCTTGCATACTTGATTCAATCGGGGATCAGGGGAAACAACGATGGGTTTCACGATTTCTCTCGCTTTCTACTCCTCGCTTTATCTCTGCATGCGTATTCGTCTGCTCAATATATCGCAGTATGCTGAGACGGCGGCTCATTATTTGCGCGGCGGCGCGCGAGGTCCTTTTGCATAGCGATGGCCATCTCAAAAAACTGTGCGGACTCTTCCCCAGACAGAGCAGGATCTTTTGATTGTGCGTTAAGCTCCGCAATGGCATCCTCGAGATCACCTAAGGAAAGTTCTTCGGCAAGGTATGCTGCAAGCTCCTCAGGCGACACTCCCTTTCCCGCCGGGGAACGTGTCAGCATGCTCGCCGCCGAGGGGAAGTCCGCAATAAGCAATGTCACGAGCTCGCCCGGCGCGTACGTCCCCTTCGCTGCGAGCGCCTCTAAGATGCGCTCGCCAAGCGCGCGGCTGGCAGGCTCATGCCACGCGAGGGCCGAGAGTACATCGGCGTGCTTAAGAGCAAGGGCAGGGTCCTGAGCACACAGGCAAAGAAACTTGCGCTCATGTTGGCGGCGATTGCGCTCCTGAGAGCTTACGGAAACCGGCATACGCATTGGTTCATTTCCGGGATATCTCGCATCAGCGGTGTGCCCAGTGCTCTGCGTGCCCTGCGCGTTCTGCTTGTTCTGCGTGTTCTGCACACCCCGCGCGTATGAGTCCGCACCTGTACCCGCACCTGTGGTTTCGCGATTCACTTCACGCATGCGCCCCGAGTCGCCATCTTGTGTATACGTGCGTGGCACCTTAAGCTGTGCAAGCGCATCAAGTGCATCTTTCTCACGAACATGCACACGACCCGCAATGCGCACCGCATAGT
>R15__coassemble_1467_pt1 | contig 11735 bp, 7 predicted proteins | sample R15__metabat2_low_PE_045 | metagenome-assembled genome bin R15 | reverse complement strand
ATGATAGCGTCCTCGTAGTTGTAACCTTCCCACGGCATGTAGGCAATCATGAGGTTCTGACCCAAAGCGAGCTCGCCGCCGTCGCACGACGGACCATCAGCCAACACGTCGCCCGCATGGACTTCCTGACCCTTGCGCACGATGGGACGATGATTGATGCAGCCGCTCTGGTTGGAACGCTGGAACTTGGGAACGAGGTACTCGTCATATTCGCCCTCGTCATTCAAGATGATGATGGTTTGGCCATCAACGTAGTCGACCACGCCGGGGTTCTGCGCAACCAGAATTTCACCAGAGTCAACAGCAATGCGATGCTCGATACCCGTTCCAACGAGCGGAGCATGCGGACGCAGCAGCGGCACTGCCTGGCGCTGCATGTTGGAACCCATGAGGGCGCGGTTGGCGTCGTCGTGCTCGAGGAAAGGAATGAGCGACGTCGCAACCGATACCATCTGACGCGGGGAGACGTCCATGTAATTGACCAGCTCGGGAGCCACTTCGTCAGGCTCGCCGAACGTACCCGATGCGTCCTTAACGCGGCAGAGGACCTTCTTCGCCTTATGGAAGACGCCGTCCTCATCGGTATAGCCGAACTCACGCGTCACGGGATCGAAGATATCGTTCGCCTGCGCGATGATGTAATTTTCTTCCTCGTCAGCCGTGAGGTAATCGACTTCGTCAGTCACTTTGCCATCGATAACGCGGCGATACGGCGTTTCGATGAAACCGAAGGGATTTACCTGCGCATAGGTCGCCAGCGAACCAATAAGGCCGATGTTGGGACCTTCAGGCGTCTCGATGGGGCACATACGGCCATAGTGGCTCGTATGAACATCGCGCACCTCGAAGCCCGCACGCTCGCGAGAGAGGCCGCCCGGGCCCAGTGCAGACAGACGACGCTTGTGCGTGATGCCTGCAGCGGGGTTCGTCTGGTCCATGAATTGCGAGAGCTGGGAGCTTCCGAAGAACTCCTTGATGGCAGCCACGATGGGACGAATATTCACCAAGCTTTGCGGCGTAATCTCGTCGGGCTCCTGCATGCTCATGCGCTCGCGCACAACGCGCTCCATGCGGGACAGACCGATGCGGAACTGGTTCTGGATGAGTTCACCCACCGTGCGGATACGGCGGTTGCCGAAGTGGTCGATGTCATCGGTAGTCACGCCGTCTTCGCCTGCATGCAGAGCAATGATATAGCGCATGGTTTCCACGATGTCGCGGTCGGTCAGCGTGGAGGCCTCGTAATCGAGCTCAAAGCCAAGCTTCTTGTTTATCTTGTAGCGTCCGACCTTTGCAAGGTCATAGCGCTGCGGGTTGTAGAAAAGGCCCTCAACCAGCGTGCGTGCGCTGTCAATTGTGGGCGGCTCACCCGGACGATAGCGCTTGTAAAGCTCAATGAGCGATTCCTCACGCGTCGTGGCAGGGTCGCGATCGAGCGTCCGCAGAACCATCTCGTCGGAACCAAGAAGCTCAACGATTTCTTCACGCGTCTCAGCGAGACCCAAGGCACGTACGAGCAACGTTGCCGGCTGCTTACGCTTACGGTCAATACGCACGGACAGGATGTCGCGCTTGTCGGTTTCGAACTCGAGCCATGCACCACGGCCCGGAATAATCTTCGCGTTGTAGTCAAGCTTGTCAGAGTTCTTGTCGCGCTCAACCGAGAAGTAGACGCCAGGGCTGCGAACGAGCTGGGAGACCACAACACGCTCAGTACCATTAATGATGAAAGTGCCACGCGGAGTCATGAGCGGGAAATCGCCCATGAACACCTCTTGCTCCTTGAACTCGCCTGTCTGACGGTTGATGAAGCGAATGAGCACAGAAAGCGGAGCTTGATAGCTTACGTCCTTCTCCTTGCACTGGTCAACCGTGTACTTCGGCTCACCGAAGCTGTAATCACCGAACTCAACGCACAGGTCCTTCGTGCTGTTCTCAATGGGACAGACGTCATCGAACGCCTGGCGCAGACCATCCGTCATGAACCACTCGAAACTCTTAATCTGAATATCAATCAGATTAGGGACGTCCATGACGTCTGGAATCTTTGCGAAGCTGCGGCGCTCGCGTTGGGTTCCCTTCTTCGGCAGGGCCTGCTCTTCAGCGGTTTTACTTGCCTTTGCCACGAGGTTCTTCCTCCTTTTTACCTCTTGCTCTTGCATGAACTCAGCACATTGCGCACGTGCAGAATCCTCATCTTTTCTGATGAAGTCATTCGTTACATCGGGGACACATCGGGAAAGAGGAAACCACACGCTAAATCACGTGTAAGTTAAAAGTATTAAAATTATGCTCAGAGAACGGCACTTGTCAAGCAAAATTTTTTGCGAATATGGATTTTTTGTGTTCTTTAAACCTGTGACCTGCGGTTTTGCAAAAATGACTTTTTCCGTTCACCGAACTCGCTGAAGTTGTCAGGCTCGTTAAGGGTGTCGCTATGCCGTGCGGCGAGAAACCACCTTCTTCACGGCATCAACGATGGCCGTTGCATCAAGGCCGAAACGCACGAGCAAATCTTCGAACTCGCCAGATTTTCCGAAGACATCCTGCATGCCCACGAACTCGCAGGGCACGGGCAATTCCTGAGCCAAGGCCTGCGCAACCGCGCTTCCCAAACCGCCAATAACGGAATGTTCCTCAGCCACAACAACGCAGCCCGTCTTTGCCGCACTTGTCACAATAGTCTCACGGTCGAGCGGTTTTACGCTAAATGCATCGATGACCTCAACCGAGATACCCTCTTGCTCAAGGAGCGCCGCAGCCGCGAGCGCTTCGCGAATCTCAACGCCGCAGGCAACGATGGTGGCATCGGTACCTTCACGCAACACATAGGCGCGACCCAGTTCAAGCTCAACGTCATCGGCATAGACACACGGAACTGCCGCGCGACCCATGCGAATATAGAATGGACCATCTGTCTGTGCCGCCAGCTTGATAGCGGCGCGCGTTGCGGCGTAGTCGGCGGGAACCAACACACGCATGTTAGGAAGGACACGCATGAGCGCAATATCTTCCAGCATCTGATGACTTCCCCCATCAGGACCCACTGACACGCCCGCATGCGTCGGGGCAATCTTCACGTTAAGATTGCTGTAGGCCACCGTGTTGCGGATTTGATCATAGGCACGACCTGTTCCAAACACAGCAAACGAGCCCGTGAAAGCAATGTTGCCTGCAAGACTCAAGCCCGCCGCCACGTCAACCATGTTCTGCTCAGCGATTCCCGCATTGAAGTGACGTGCCGCATATTCGGGGCGTGCAGCAGCGAATTTGCCCGTAGTGGTACTGCCAGCAAGGTCTGCGTCAACCGCTACAACGGGAAGACCCGCATCCGCAAGCTCAATCAGCGTGGCACCATATGCCGCGCGCGTTGCCTTTTTTTGAGCAGCCTGCTCAGGAGTTGCGAAACTAACCACCGGAGTCCTCCTATTCCTCGTCATTGATGCGAGCTGCAAGCTCGTTCGCTTCGGCCTCAAGCGCACATGCTATGGCAGCAAGGTCAGCGCGCGCCTGTTCGAGCTCCTCGCCCTTCGGCGCCTTGCCATGCCAGCCCGCTTGATTTTCCATAAAGGAAACGCCCTTGCCCTTAATGGTTTGCGCAATGACGGCGAAGGGTTTGCCGCTGCGGTCATCGCGCAGCGCACCAAGCGTACTCGCAAGCGCATCGATGTCGTGACCATCTATCACACAGGTATTCCATCCGAACGCCTCGAACTTTGCCGCGATGTCCTCAGGGTTGCACACCTGCGTGATGGGGCCGTCGATTTGCAAGCCGTTGTGGTCCACGATAGCAATCACGTTATCGAGGCCATTATGTGCGGCGAACATGGCTGCTTCCCACACCTGGCCTTCCTCACATTCGCCATCGCCAAGGAGTGCAAAGACCGCCGCATCGCTCGAAGCAAGTTTTAAGCCCGCTGCAAGACCTGCCGCAACAGAAAGTCCCTGGCCTAAGCTGCCGGTCGATACTTCCACACCAGGAACGAGGTGGCAATCGGGATGACCCTGCAACTTGCTGCCCCATTTGCGCAGCGTGATGAGTTCCTCAGCAGGGAAAAAGCCCGCATGAGCAAGCGTTGCATACAGCGCGGGTGCCGCGTGACCTTTCGTCAGGATGAAGCGATCGCGATCCTGCATCTGGGGATTCGCGGGGTCATAACGCAAAACATCCCCGAAATAAAGCGCCGTCAGGATGTCTGTGCACGAAAGCGATCCACCTGGATGGCCGCTTCCTGCGGCACCTACCATGTCTACGATATCCTGCCGTATCTTGTTCGCTTGCATCTTCAGCTGAATCGAGTCCATGCCCATCCTTTCCTCGCGGCGCGTGTTGCAATGTCCCGCAGTCATCGTACGAATCTATTTTGTCTCTTGGCATTCTACAACGCCCCGCCTACGTCCTTCCGATGAATGTCGCAGGGGGACAGAGAGCAACGCGGCGCTCCGTAAGGTCCTCGCGCAAGGGCTCGATGGCGACCCTCGTGCGTCCTGACGGGCTGAGGTGCCCCAGATTGACCTGAGCGAGGACCGTAGCGTACTGACGCTACGTAAGGTCCTCGCGCAAGGTCAAGATGGGGTACCTCAGTCCGTCAGGAGCCATTTGTGGTAGGAGAGGACAAACAAGTCCAAATCCCCGTCAAGCACCGCATCGACGTTGCCAGTTTCTTGGCCGGAGCGCACGTCTTTTACGAGTTGGTAGGGATACAGGACGTAGTTGCGAATTTGGCTTCCGAAATCGATATGGCGAACGTCACCACGCAGCTCATCAACCTCGGCTTGACGCTTCTGCTCTTCTATCTCATAGAGCTTGGAGCGCAAGACGCGAAAAGCGGCCTCTTTATTTTGAATTTGAGATTTCTGATCTTGGCAGGTAACCACAATGCCTGTGGGAATATGAGTGAGGCGCACCGCGCTGTCGGTAGTGTTGACGCACTGACCACCGGGGCCACTTGAACGATACACATCGACGCGCACATCGGCGGGATTGAGGTCAACTTCAATGTCGTCGGAAAGCACCGGGAGGACCTGCACGGCGGCAAAGGTGGTGTGGCGGCGCTTCTTGTCATCGGTGGGACTGATGCGCACGAGGCGATGCACGCCATTTTCGCTGCGCAACATGCCATAGGCGTTGCGGCCCTCAATCTGCAAGGTAGCCTTGTCAAGACCGATGCCTTCACCAGGCACGACATCAAGGGGAACCACCTTCCAACCCTTGCGCTCGGCATAACGGGTGTACATGCGATACAGCATGGCGGTCCAGTCCTGGGCCTCAAGACCGCCCGCGCCGGGGTTGATAGACAAAATGCAATCACCCGAATCGAAGCGCCCCGAAAACCACGAATTGATTTCGAGCGCATCAAGAAGAGGCGCCAGGCGTTCGAGCGCTTCCTCAGCTTCCTCAGCGAAGGCAGGATCTTCCTCAGCAAGCTCGAGCGCGGTCGCAGCGTCATCCAAGATGCCACGCGCTTCCTCATATTCGCGAATAGTGTCACGCAGGACACTCATCTGTTTGCTCACATCCTGAGCATGCGCAGCGTTATCCCAAAAGCCAGGCTGGGCGCTTTCGTGGGTCAGCTCGTCGAGTTGCACGCGCTTCTCATCGATGTGCAAGTAGCGGGCCGCATCGGCCACGCGGGCGGCGTATTCGTCGATGGCTAGCATGAGCGCAGCTCCTCTTTGCACCAGGGCGCGTAGACACGATGACCTGACGAATCAGTCAGGTGATACGAGCAGAAAGGAATAGCGCGGCCATCGGGCACGGTGACCATCATGGAACATTCACGAAGACGCTGAATATCCATGGTGTACGCATCCATGTAATCCATGAGCACAACGGAAAGACCATTGGCGACATAGATACCCTTCTTGGCCAAGATATCGAGGAAGACCGAACCTTGGGGGCTATCGGGACTGAATGCGGCGCGATATTCCTCGTAGGTCATATGGCGCGTGGCTGGATAGAAGCCGCTGGGATGTTCGGCAGTCTCGTCATCGCGCACAAGGAAGACACCCGTGTCGCACAGGGGGTTGCTCGTGCCAAGCGGCCAGATGTCGTAGGGGGTGAGCAGGCCATCGCTCTGCTCAGCCAATTTGAAGATGACATCGCCGGAATTCATGGTGTCAACAAATTCGGAATCGAAACGGCCGCTCGTAAAGGCGGGTTGCAAAGCAAGGCCGGCGACCACGTCGGAATTTTCCATGGCGTAGCGCAGAATATCGCCGAGCTGATGGTCGTTCAGGCCGTCCAAAATGGTGACACACAAAACCACCTGGACACCCGCCTCGCGGCAGCGCTCGACGCAGCGCAGCTTCACGTCCAGAATGTCGGCGCCACACGTCGCCTTGTACACGTCACCCGTCAGACCATCGAAGCTGAGGAAGAGACCCGTGACACCCGCATCACGCAGCTGCTCGAGGTAGCCTGCACGCGAAGCAATGACCAGGCCGTTCGTGTTTAGCTCAATTCCCCAGAAGCCCTTCTCGCGGCCCATACGTATAATCTCGGGCAAATCACGGCGACACGTCGGCTCTCCACCCGTGAGCTGCACGGCACCATCGGTGCCCACCGCATTCGCAATGACGTCGTACATCGCGCTTATTTCCTCAAGCGTGGGGTCGTGCTCTTCGTCATCGGCACTCATGAAGCATACGGGACAATGCAGATTGCACTGCCACGTCACTTCAATCTCGAGCAAGGTTCCACGACGCTCGTGACGCGAGCAGGTGCCACATCCATAGGGACATGGTTGCGTCGCAGGAATGGTGTTTTCCGGCGCCACCTTGGGAAACGCATCACCCGTCACCCACTTAAAGTGCTGAACATCGGGCCACACGCGCGTCGCGATAGCGCCATGCTGGGGACATTCGCGCGCCATCCACACCGTGCCCTGCGCATCGGCGTATACCTCTGCTTTGAGTTCCTTCAAACAATGCGGGCACAACGCCAGCGTGTTATAGAGATGTTCGCGAATATCCTGCTGCTCGTTTTCCATATGCGTCCTCCGCTTTTCGTTCGGTCGGTCAGTAAGTAAATCGATTGTTCGTTTAGTTGGTCTGTAGGTCAGCCGTCCAGCCAGCCAGTAAGTCGTTCAGTCGTTCGTTCGGTCGATTGGTAAGTAAATCGCTCGGTCAGTCAACTTCGCCCGATACGCGCGAACGGCGGACCCTTGTAAAAGAATCCGCCGTCCGTCATATGAGGCTCATTCAGCGAGCGGTGTGAGACCCGTCTGGGTTCGTCGTAAAGCGCTCGTTGTTGTTGTTATCGTCGAGATATTGCCGTGGGTCGTGGTTGTCATTTGGCGGCGTTGACACGGTGATACCCATCATGTTCACCCACCCAAGCACGCGACGCGGGACATAGATGTCAGGCTGATATTTGCCCGCCTGCTGCATCGCACGCATACAGCTGATAGCGTGTGCAAGGTCAGTCACTTCGTCGATATCTGCCACGGGACTAAAGTACGCGCACGGAATGTTTTGCGCCTGCAGCTTCTCAACATAACCATCGAGCGCAGGGCGACCGTCCATGTTGTAATAGATGCCCTGGTGGTCGATGGGCGTGTTGCGGTTGAAACCCACAAGGGATGTTCCGCACTCTTGGCAAGGAGCCTGCACGAAGCCAGGCGTACCGCAAACCTGGAAATAGTTGAGCCATTCGAAAGCCTGGTTTACATGCGAACGCGGCATCGTGGGAATATCCGCACCAATAGATACGATGTTGTCGTAGCCAAGCGCAAAGATTTGCTGGAATGCGTCATCGAAGTGATCATCGAACGTGGAGCCCTGATCGGTGATGTAATGAATCTCCATGGGCCACGGACCTATCTTGTCGTAGCACTCGCGCATCTTCTCGACGTTTTCGGCTGGCGTGGTGCTGACGAAGAAGTCATAGGTGATGTGCGGAGCTGACTCATCGGCCTCGCGCGCAGCATCCGCCTGTTGCTGCAAGATTTGCAGCGCCGTCATGGCCGACTCGGTCACATCGTAAAGGCACACGCGGAAAAATTGCGCTGCCTGCTCAGCGTTGAGGAAGCCGCCGAATTCGGTCGTAAGACGCGTCTTCACCAGACCAGGCAGGGGGGGCTTACTAAACAGCAGAAGGGCGTTTCTAATTTCCATTCCTATCCTTTCGTAATGACGCAATCGATGGCGTTATACGACCACGTGCCTATCATGTCCTCACCCTCTTCGACGGAACATGATGTCAGGCAGTTGATGTTGCTTTCCCACATTCCCCCGAAATCGGGTGCGCCAAGCGCACATTCGGGGCGCCACCAGCCGTAATCCGCACTTATCAGACCATCTCTCATAGTTGCAAGCGACAGTATAAAACGAGCGCTTCCCTTATCGGTCGCAAGGACCACCGTTTCTCCTGCAGAAAGCCCCAATTGCTCGGCGGTCGCAGGGCTCATCTCAGCAACGGGATAGGGTGTCTTTTCGCGGAAGCGCGCGATGTTGAAATACATGCTGGCGTTGTAAGGCTGCTTGCGCGCACCCGTAATGAGCTGCAGGTGCGCCCCGCCTTCGCGCTCCGCGCGCGCAATGAGCTCTGGCGAACACAATGTGATTTGCGGCTGCAACGCGGGAACGCGCGGTCCACCTAAGGCAGCAAGCGCCTCAGAGGCAAGTTCGACCTTGCCCGTCGTCGTAGCGAATCCGCGAGGGACGCCATCAGACGACAGTTCGCAATATTTCCACGGCTGCGGTTGCTGGAAGTAGATGCCAAGCAGACAGTAATCTTCGAACGACATGCCTGTCGGAGCCAGGGTATAGGCGATTGCATCCTCAAAGGTCTCCTGCGGCCAGAAGTCTTCTCCCTCGCGCTGACCCAAGCGCTCGCCTAGAAGACGGAAAATATCGTAGTCCACCTTGCGTTCGTAGTAGGGTGTCACCGCCGCTGGGCCGCCGTAAGCGTTATTCGCGACACCACCATGCGCTTGGAAGGTTGCGCGCTCCATGGCCGCCGCGCTGGGCAAGACGTAATCGGCCACCTGAGCCGTGCTGGTGAGGTAGTAGTCAATCACCACGATGAGGTCAAGCCGCATTAGTGCCTTAAACACGCGATGGGTATCGGCGTACGTGAGCAGGGGGTTTGTTGCTTCCACAATGAGCGCACGCACAGGGTACGGCTCCCCTGTTTCCATCGCGCGCAGCACGAGATCGGGATGCGCCGAAGCAAGGTAGCGCTCGGGCAACTTGTAGTTTGCGCCCTGCACGCCGGTCAGCTGTGCAATGCGCTCGAAGCCTTCATAACACTGCAGCGGTGTGTATGCGGTGTTGAGACAACGCGCCTTGTGCTCAGGCGCGAGATGAGCCGTCATTTCGAGGTCGTATTCGGTGACGAAATCGCTTCCCTCCTGCAATATCATGGTGCCAGGGGAATCAACGAAACCGCGCAGCGCGCGCAAGCAGCAGATGGCACGGTGTGCAGGCGCCACGTTGCGCCCCACCTGATCAATGCCGCGCCCGCTCACGAGCGCACCTGCCCGGGCATTTCCCCAGAGGTGCGCCACGAGCACGATAAGCTCTTCGTCAATATCGCACATTTCTGCCACACGCGCAGGCGCATATTCCGCCGCCGCTACTGCAAGCTCATCAATGCCATGGCACCATTCATCCACAAATGCGTGGTCTATCAAATCTTCCGCAATGAGAACATGAATAAGCCCCAGCGCAAACGCCACGTCAGTCCCCGGCTTTATGGGCACCCACACATCCGCAAGCGTTGCTGCCTGCGTCAATCGCGGATCAACCACCACAAGGGGAATATATCCCTCAGAAAATTCCTCAATCCGAGAAAAGTACGGTGCCGCAGACGAGGCACAAGAATCTTGACCGTCCGTTGCCTCTGATAAGGCGGGCGAGGAGTGCGCCTCATACGAGTTCCGCAGCGACTGGAACAGTCCTGCGGACTGTTCCACAAAGCGAGGACTGTCTGAGTAGGAGGTGCAGTCCTCACCCGCCGCATCGGGGACAACGGGTGCCGCAGACTCTCGCATCGCGCTATTTTGCAGCCCAATCTGGCGAATATGCTGCCAAAACGCAGAGTTATCGGATTGCGCCGGGTTGGTGCCCCACAGGATGAGGCAATCGGTAACACCCGGCCGGATATCAGCTTCAATAGTCCACCCAAAGGTGAGCACATCCATCCAAATACGCGGATTCCAACAGATTTGTCCGATACCCATATTGTTGGGAGACCCAAACAGGTTCATGAAGCGATGCAAGGGCCAAAAGCTCGTGTGCGGACCACCTATCATGCTGGCCAGCGTTTCCGGTCCATGGTGCTCTGCAAGGGTGCGCAGACGCGCAGCTATGTCATCAAGCGCCGCATCCCAACTTACCCGTTCGAACTTGCCACTTCCCCGCTCACCTACACGATGCAAGGGAAAATTCACGCGGTCGGACGCATCAAGAGTCTCGATGTTACAGCGCCACCGGCGGCACCCCGCCAAAATTTTCGCGTCATAAGGGTAGCGCGTCGGATCTGGTTCCAAATCCACAATGCGCCCGTCTTCCACCGTGGCGTTAAAAGCGCACAGATAACCGCAGAAATGGCAGTTCGTCGGCTTAATTTCGCGCGTCACTTATTCCGCTCCTCCATCGGCGCTCGCCGTTTGTGCAGCATCTTCTGCAGGCGCAACATCAAGTCCCACGAATGCACGGCGCGTTGACTCATCGACTTCGGAAACACCCAGGTTTTCATCGAAAAGGAACCGTAGTTTCATCCATGCATCCATGAACATCCAATTTACACGCCAGTTATAGAGCAGCTCGAGATAATGGAACACGGGCATTTTGTGCTCTGCCATCGACATTTGGAATGCGCAACTCACGCACGCCACGGCGATGCCCTGTGCAGAAGCCGCTTCGGCTTCATCGGCGCGTTTGTTCGCCTGCTTGTCGGCCGCTTCCCACTTCCCCATCGCACGGATGAGCGATCCGCAGCACGAACTTTTCGTGCGGTTGTGTTCCATCTCATTCACCAATCCATTGGGCATGAGCGCACGGATACCCTGCGCGAACTCACCCGTCTCACGGTCGGGGCACGAATCATGCACGCTGAATGTGAGGTCAGATGCCTGCGGAACGCCATCCGCCGCGATGCCGTAATCGATAGGACCTTCGGTCAATTCCGCGTGCAGCATACCCTGTGCGGTGCCTGCATCGATGCGATATCCCAAGTCAGCGAGCACCACGGGCAGCGGCACAACTTCGATATCCGCCGTGCGCTCATCTTCCGCAAGAAGACGACGCAGCGCCTTCACGCAATTCGGGCATGCGGCGACAATCTTCTTAAGCCCAATCGCCGCAGCATGGTTGCGCAAGTCGGCTTCGAAGCGCGCCGTGACCGCCTCGCCATCGGGCTCGTAGCTCAGAATTTTTCCGCAGCAGAGAAGCGAAACGCCTGAAGTCACGCCTGCGCCTTGAAGCAAGGTGTCGACCGACTGAACAAGCGGCATCGCGTAATTAATGAAAGAGCAACCGGGAAAGAAAAGAGCATCGCATGCTGCAAGTTCCTGAGCGTTTTCGGGTCCACGCACCATGAGAGCTTGAAGTCCTGGCCACTCGAACGATACCGTGCTTCCCGTCAGTGCATCAGTAAATGTGTAAGAATCCATGTTTCCCCTTTCCTCCTGCGATTTGCACCATTGTAACGCGAAATGCACACGCAGAGGTAGCCTGCGCGACCAAGGGTTCTACGCCGCGAAACGCTTCGTTGCACGCACGGCTGT
>R15__coassemble_1419_pt1 | contig 12041 bp, 11 predicted proteins | sample R15__metabat2_low_PE_045 | metagenome-assembled genome bin R15 | reverse complement strand
GCTGACATCCGCACCGTGATGAAGGATGCTGGTACGGCCATCATGGGTATTGGCATGAGCGCTGGCGAAAATCGCGCGCTTGAAGCTGCGCAGCAGGCGACGAACTCCAGCTTGCTTGAGTCCTCCATCGCAGGCGCTACTCGCGTGCTGTTCTCCATTGCTGGTGGTCCTGATCTCACGCTTGCTGAAGTTGATGAAGCGGCGCGCACGGTTGAGGCATGTGCTGATGAGAATGCCAACATTATTTACGGCCAAATCATCGATCCCGATATGGGCGACACGATTCGCATCACGGTTATCGCGACGGGTTTCAAGCTGGCGAGCAACCAGCAGAAGCCGCTCGATCGCTCCAACCTGTTTGCGAGCACCGATCGCAACAATGCAAGCTATGTGAGTCCGCTGAATTCCGTGCCAGGAGCGCAGGTTCCCACGGCGTATTACAACGCTGAGCCCGAGCCGGCATATACCGCTCCCGCGCCGAGAAATCCGCAGTTCACCACCACGCCGAGCTCCCGCTTCGCGGACGAGGAGTACATTCCCGATTTCCTTAAGCGTCAGCGCTAGTCACGCGTAGCGTTCAACGGCGCGAAGCGATTTGCGTCGCTGAAGGGAAAGCACGGAAAGAGAACCATTATGGGTTCGTTGGTGAATTATCAAAATATATGCGACCAGGTCGCGGAATGTGCGATGCGCGCAGGCCGCGACCCGGCTGAGGTGCGTGTCGTGGCGGTTTCAAAGACCGTTGGCGAGCCTGAAGTGCGCGAGGCTCTTGCGCAGGGCGCAGGTACCTTTGGCGAGAATCGCCCCGAGCTCCTTGCCGCGAAGGCAACCGCGTTTCCGCAGGTTGCATGGCATATGATAGGCAACATCCAGTCGCGCAAGATTCCTCAAATCGTTGAACACGCGGCGCTCATTCATTCGGTGTGCGAGATGCGCCATATGGAGCGCATTGATCGCGCCGCGGCAGCTATAGCCAAGGTGCAAGACGTGCTTGTTGAGGTGAACGTTTCAGGCGAGAACTCAAAGAGCGGGCTTGCACCCTCTGAGGTCGAAGCATTTGTGCTCGAGTCGCTTGCGTTTCAGAATGTACGTGTGTGCGGTCTTATGACGATGGCACCCCTTGGACTTCCCGATGAAGCGCTGAATACCTTCCAAGGACTTGCGGATGTGCATCGCCGCGTACGCGCTGCCATAGTGGAGCAGGAAGGGGAGGAGCGCGCGCAGGCGTTTCGCGAGCTTTCAATGGGCATGACCGATGACTGGCCGCAGGCGGTGGCGTGTGGTGCCACCATTGTGCGCATTGGACGCGCTATCTTTCCGCCGGCAGAGGAGTAACACCTCGGGTTGCTGCATGCCGCATGGTCGCTTGATCCGCATGGCGTGTTCGGTTCCACGGGGACGTGGTCGCGAAAGGTAAGCGGGGCCGTGAATGTAAAAGACAGGGTAGATAAAGAGAGCACGAATAGAGATAGCACGAATAGAGATAAAGAATAGAGAGAAATACAAGACGCAGAGAAAAGACAACCATGGATATTCCGAAGATTAAAATGCCTGAAATTGGTGCGCTGAACAGCCTGAAGGATCGCCTAGGCTTTTCGAGTGAGGGTACCGCAAACGACGAGGAATACGACTACCAGCAAGATGGCTATGATGGCGGCTATGACGACGGATACGGCACCGAACCGAGCGGCTATGACGGCTATGACGGCTACGATAGCTATGACGGCGGTTACGATGACGGATTCGGAAGCGCTTCTGACGCGTATCGCTCAAACGGCTATGGCGATTACGGATATGCGAGCGACTACGCGGCTCCTGAGCCTATCTCAGGCGCTTCGCCGCGCGTGAATCCCGCGAGCCGCTCATACGGCGCTGACGGCTCACGTGTCTCCTCGTACGGAAGCAGCCCCAAGCTGGTCACGCTAGACGACGTGCGTGCACATACGGCGGCACCGTCGGGCTATCAGCGCGACCCGCTCGAGCGTATACGCGAGAACACGGAGACGGGCGAATATCGCGCACGTTCTGTGAGTGCTGTTGCGAATCGGAGTGCAGCGGATTCCTTTGATGCGCACGGGATGGATACGATGGGCGAGTCGGGTACTGCTGGTGCAGCGAGCGCTGCAGCTCCTGGCGCTGCTGATGCGGGCATCGATGTTGCTGCCGAACGTTCTAAGGGTTTGAATGCGCTCTTTGGTGGCGCGGCACCTGCAAGCGTCTCGGGACGTGCACTCAATGTGGTGCGGCCTTCTACGTATGAGGACGCTGAGGAGATTGCTCACACGCTGCGTCGTGGTGATGTGGTTGTGCTTGACCTCGCGGTGACTGACCCGGCGCTTTCAAAGCGCATCTTAGATTTTAGTTTCGGCGCGGCCAGCATGGTGAATGCGCGCGTCGATTGTCTCGCGCGCAGTGTATTTTCGCTGCAAACGGGTGACAAGCTTAACGAGCAGGAGCTCGGCGAGTTGCGCGCAAAGGGTGTTTTCTGATACGCGGTATGCGCGGTTGTACGGCCCGCGACTGCGCGGCGTGCGTGGTTGTACGGTGCACGTCCGGCAGCGCGCACGGTAATGCGGCCCGCGACCGAGTAGCGCGTGGGTGCCATGGCCGTAATGTGGCGTAACGAGACGCCGTGTGGCGCCATGGTAGGGAGATAGGCAGTGCGACATTTTCCGTCGCTTGAGAAGGAAAGGGGGAGCTATGAGCATGCTTCTGTATCTGATAGTGAAGCTCGTGGATATCTACACGCTTCTTATCTTTGTATACTGCATTCTGACGTGGATTCCCACCGTGCAGGGCGTGATTGCCGATATTCGCGATGCGCTGGGAAAGATTGTTAATCCTTATCTTGATCTTTTCCGGCGTTTTGTTCCTCCTATTGGAGGAATGGTGGACATATCGCCCATCATCGCACTTCTTGTATTACAATTTGCCGTACGTATATTAGCAAGCATTTTAGGCTTGTTTATGTAGTCAACCGTGAGAGAGGATTCGTCGTGGCTATTACTTCTACCGATATCAACAATCAAAGGTTTTCCATCGATCGCAAGGGCTATGACGTCGACGAAGTCGATGTATTCCTCGAGCGTGTTGCCGAAGAGATTGACGAGATGAACAAGGCGCTTGCTGATGCGCAAGCGGGCGGCGTTGCTCCTGCTGCTGGACCTTCTTATGCGGAACTTGAGTCGCGCGATGCACGCATTGCCGAGCTTGAGGAAGAGCTCGAGCGCGCAAAGGCTGCGGCCGCACCCACAGGGTCCGCTGCTTCTGGTGTTGATGCACTCTTTACATCCACCGTGCCGGCACAAGATGCAATTGACCCGTACGAGCTTGAGTCGCGCGATGCACGCATTGCTGAGCTCGAGGCGTTGCTTACGTCCTCTGGCGACCAGGCGGCTGCTTTCAATGAGCAGTTGGTAAAGCGCGACAATCAGATTGCTGCCTTTAACGAGCAGCTTGCCATGCGCGAGAGCCAAATCGCTGCATGCAACGAGCAAATTGCCATGCGCGAGGAGCGCATTGCTGCGCTGAGCGATGAGCTTGCGGAATATCAGAATGCGGCTGCTAAGCTGGCCGAGAAGGATGCAACTATCGCCGACCTTGAGACGCAGGTTGCGAAACGCGAGGCTGAAGCATATGCGGTTGGGCAGGCACTTGTTGTGGCGCAGCAGTCGGCAGACGAAGTTGTCGAAAAGGGCAACGCGAAGGCGCAGGACATCATTGCTGAGGCTCAGGAAGATGCTGCTCAGATTCGCCGCGAGGCTCAGGAAGAGCGCCAGAAGGTGCTCGATGCCATCAGCGATTATCGCGAAAAGCGCGATGAGGCGCAGGAAGCATACAAGGTTACGCTGCAAGAAATCGTGGAAGATGCCACCGCCAAGCTCTCCAGCCTGAATGTCGACATTGAGCGTCGTTTGCAGGCTGAACGCCAAGCGCGTCGCGAAGCCCAGGCTAAAAACGCGTTTAATGGCCAGCAGGCGTCGGTAACGCCTACGTGGGGTGCCGCGTATGAGGAAGATCGCGCTTACGCGCCGCAGCAGGCTCCTATCGCCGCACAGCCCATGGGTCAGGCCATGGTGCAGCCGATGGGCCAGCAGCCGGCATATCAGATGCCCATTGCGGCCAACTATGTGACTCCGACGCAGAATGCGGTTGCAGTGAACGCAGCGCCCATGCATGGCGCGGTTGAAAAGGATATGACAGGATACGGCGACACCGACGTCTTCGAATTCGACGATCTCGACTAAACACGAAACATGAGCACGAGCGCGCGCCCGAAAGGGCGCGCTTGCGTATGGGGGCGTTTCGTGCAGAAATGATGGCGAAGTCGCTTTATCTTGAAGTGCTGTGGCGATGAGAGATTGTTTATTGAGGAGATACCATGACCATAATTGCTGTACATGTGACACCGCGTTCTTCGAAGGATGCCATTTTGGGACTCGAAAACGATGAGGTGCGTGTCAAAGTGACAGCTCCACCAGATGACGGCAAGGCCAACAAGGCGGTATGCAAGCTGGTGGCAAAGGAGCTTGGCATTCCCAAAAGTGCGGTGAATGTGGCAAGTGGTCAGACCTCGCGCCATAAGCGTCTGAGCATAGAGGCGGATGAAGCGCGCGTACGTGTCTGGTATGAGGCGCTTCCTACGCTCTGACACGCATTCTGAGGGTTGAGTGGGCCGGTAAGCCGGGTTCTGTCTAGGACGGCTATTTATCTCGAACCTGCGTCACCGCAGGCCTCTAGCGCGCAACCCGAACGCACGGGAGGGCGAACCGTATCGCGTTCCTATTTGCGTTTGCTCCGGATGGGGTTTACCAAGCCATGCGGTTACCCGCATGCTGGTGCGCTCTTACCGCACCGTTTCAGCTTTTCTCTCAACGCGCCGCGCCGAAGCGTTGCGCGCCAGCGGGAGTCTTCTTTTCTGCGGCACTGGCCGTCGGGTCACCCCGCCCAGTCGTTAGCTGGCATCCTGCCCTCGGGAGCCCGGACTTTCCTCACGGGATGAATCCCGCGCAGCCGTCTCGGCCCACTCAGGTGTGCTATTCTAGCACACGTGGACAACCTCGATTCGACATACCTCGTTGTACTTGCATCACCAGAGGTGAGTGCGGGAGAGCTGCAGCTTTTGGCGCGCTTGGGTGCGCGTTATCCGGTTATTGCGGTTGATGGGGGATTTGCGTGGTGCCGGCAGGCGGGGGTGCCCATCGCGTATGCGATAGGCGACTTCGACTCGTTGGGGTATGTGCCTCGCGAGCGTGAAGCGGCGTGCAGACTGACAGAAAAACCTATGTGCGCTCGGATTGACACGGCGGACGTAAGAGGGGAAGGTGCTTTTTCTGAAGACGGCGCGCTTCTGAAAGATGCGCCAGGCGACACCTTTCAAACAAAAGTTTTTCCGTGCAAGAAAGACCAGACCGATTTCGAGCTGGCGCTTGATTTGGCTCAAAGGCTCGGCGCGCACGAAATTCTTGTCTTTGCAGCATTCGGTGGCAGGCCTGATCACGCACTTGCGAACGAGCAGGTCATGGCGCATGCTGCGGAAAGTGGTGTCGCTGTCACAGCGTTCGGCGAGAACTTTGCGCTTGATGTGCTTTGCGGTCCTAGTGAGCTGCGGCTCGAGGCGCAGCTCGCAGGCACCGTGTCTTTGCTTGCGATGACACCTGAGGTGCGCGGCGTGTGCATCGAGGGGCTCGAATATGCGTTGCACGATGGCACGCTTTCTGCACGCACATCGCGCGGCGTGTCGAACGAGTTTAGAGGCGCTCCCGCGTATATAAGCGTGGAATCCGGCACACTCTTTATCTTCCATTCGCTGAATTCCAACTGAATTTGCGAATATTGTGGTAAGATACCGTCTCGCGCGTTAAGGCGCAAAGCACGTTGAAAAGTTGGAGTGTCGTCTAATGGTAGGACAGCGGTTTCTGGTGCCGTATGTGAGGGTTCGACTCCTTCCACTCCAGCCACTTGCTTAAAGAGCTTGGTTGTTATACAATGTCCAAGCGCATGTGGCTCCGTCGTCTAGCGGTTTAGGACGCCGCCCTCTCAAGGCGGAGGTCGAGGGTTCGAATCCCTTCGGAGCTACCACATTTTCAAGCCCACTCTCGTGGGCTTTTTTCATATTTGCACAGGGAAAGGATGCGGGTTATGACAACACATTCCGAATATATGGCGCAGGCCATACAAGAGGCGTATGACGGCATTCGTGCTGGTCACGGTGGGCCGTTCGGGAGCGTCGTGGTGATGGATGGCAAGGTCGTCGGGCGGGGGCACAACCGCGTGCTTTCGAATAACGATCCCACGTGCCACGGCGAAGTGTCGGCGATTCGCGACGCGTGCGCACGCTTGGGGACCTACGACTTGAACGGCGCTGAGCTTTACACCACCGGCGAGCCGTGTCAGATGTGCCTTGCGGCCTGCATGTGGGCACGTCTCGACGGGGTGTATTACGGCTGCACTATTGAAGACAATTCTCTTATTGGTTTTCGCGATGCGCAGATTGAGCAGCTGATGGGCGGACGCGAGTTCCTGCATGACTTTCTCATTGAGGTTGATCGCGACGCATGCCTCGAGCTGTTTCGCGACTATGCAGCCATGACGCACACCATCTACTAGACGGCTCGACGTAGTTTCGGCATGCAGCCATGACGTGCGTCATCTACTAGGTATCTTGGCATAGTTTCAGCATGTGACCATGACGCACGCTATCTACTAGGTGTCTTGGCATAGTTTCGGCACATTCAATCATAACGACTTTGGACAGCGGGGAGTGGTGCGGATTTTCAATACCACCCCCAGTCGAACACATATAAGGAGACTATGTGTCAGAGCGTTGTGGCGATATCGCTTGCTGTCTCTCCACGGTTGCCGACTGGCAGGTGTTGAGATGCGCGCTTTTCGGGTATGCTGTCTTGCGCTATGTTGCACGTGGTAAAAACAGAGGAAACAGATTCGCACGCTTTGGCGCACATCTTGGCACTTATCACGGTGTCCATTTGGGGTTTAACCTTTGTGTCGACCAAGGTATTGCTGCGCAGCTTCGCGCCCGTTGAGATTCTCTTCTACCGTTTCCTTATTGGGTTTCTTGCGCTGTGTATCCTGCGTCCGCATATTTTGCATTTGACGCAGCGCCGCCATGAGCTGCTCTTCATTGCGGCCGGGCTCACAGGCTCGTGTCTCTACTTCTTGCTCGAAAACATCGCCTTGCAGTATGCCACGGCTGGAAACATTAGCGTGGCTGTTTCTGTGGCGCCGCTCTTTACCACGCTTGTTGCGTCTGTCATTGCGCGCAAGCGGGCGTTTGGCGCATCGTTTATTGGGGGATTCATTGTGGCCATGGCAGGTATCCTGCTCATCAGCCGCGCTGATCTTAGCACTGACCTCACTTCGCTTGGAGATATTTTGGCGGTACTCGCGGCATTTACGTGGGCGCTCTATTCCAATATCATCAACCGCCTCAGTGCGCTGGGGTATGAGACCATCGCTACAACAAAGCGTGTCTTTGCGTGGGGAATCCTTTTTATCGTTTGCTTCATGCCCTTTATGGGGGCACATCTCGATTTTTCACGTTTTCTTGCAATCGAGAACACGGGCAACTTGCTTTTCTTGGGCTTGGGAGCATCTGCTGCCTGCTTTGCCACATGGGGTTATGCCGTGTCGCAGCTCGGGCCAACGAAGACGAGTGCCTACATCTACCTGTCTCCTGCCATCACGGTGATTGCCGGGGTTGTCATCTTAGGCGAGCCGTTCTCGGCTATTGAGGCGCTCGGCATTGTGCTTGTCTTGGGTGGTCTCATTCTGTCTGAAGGCGTTCCGTCGAGTCGTTGATACCGTACAAAATAGGAGGAATTAAGGATTTTGAGTAATTCCTCCTATTGGCCAGCACTTTCCTCTTGGTCAAATAGGAGGAATTAAAAAAACAGCGTGATTCCTCCTATCTTTTTTAGTGGCCAAGCTTCGGAGAAGACGAATAATGCCCGTTTTATGTTGCAAAAATGAACAGAGATACAGAGCTTAGGGTTTTTGTATGGAGTTATCTATAGGAGGAATTTGTCAAAACCGCCAGTTCCTCCTATTTGGTGTCCAACTGTCAATGGTGATATAGGAGGAAATCTGCTTTTCCGTCGTTTTCTCCTATTTTACAAAAACACAACGCGCCCTAGAATTGCAGAGTGCTCAAGAAACACAACGCGCCCAAGAATGATGGCAGAGCACCCAAAAAACACAACGCGCTCTAGAATTGCAGAGCACCCAAGAAACGCAACGCGCCCTAGAATTACAGGGCGCGTTGTGTTTATGTTAAGGACACTCTGGCGTGTGTACGCAAGCTAGCAAGCAGATTACATGCCAACGTGTGTACGTAAGCTAGCAAGCAGATTACACGCCAACGTGTGCACGTGTTAGTCTTCGTACTCCATGGCCTTGTCAAAGAGCTCTTCGACTTCCTTGGACGGAGCCTTCGTGCAGCGAGCCGTAATATAGGCCGCTGCAAGACCGCAGATGAAGCCAGGGAGCAGCTCGTACAAACCTGTGGGCGTAGTGAGAAACGCGAGCCACAGGATGTCGACAACGCCGCCCACCACGATACCTGCGATGGCACCCTGGAAGTTGAAACGCTTCCAGAAGAGACTCAGGATGAGAGCAGGACCGAAGGCAGCACCAAAGATAGCCCATGCGTTCGAGACCAAGCTCATAATGGTGCCAGCATCTGGGTTTGCGGCGATGGCAACCGCGACGAGCGAGATGAGCACGACGGCGGCGCGGCTGACCCAGAACATTTCAGTGTCACCCGCCTTGTTCTTGCGGACGTAAGGCTTGTAGATGTCAGCCGCGATAGACGATGCGGCGGAGAGCATCTGGGCACTTGCGGTACTCATGGCTGCAGCCAAGATGGCGGCGAGCAAAATGCCTGAGATAACAGCAGGGAAGATGGCGCGTACCATAAGGATGAACACCAAGGAATCGGCCTCGATAGCCTCGCTGTAACCGAGGAACTGACGACCGATGACGCCGATGAGGGCGGCGAAGATGACGATGAGCACGGTCCAGCCGATGCCGATAGCGGCGGATTTCTTCATCTCGCGCTGGGAGCGCAGGCCCATGAAACGCACGATGATATGCGGCATGCCGAAGTAACCGAGACCCCAAGCGAGACCGCTCAGAATGTCTTGCCATGAGGTAAACAGGTTGAAGTAGCCTTCCGGAACAGCGGCATTCGCGCCAATGGAGTTCATCATGAAGAGCGCAAAGATAGGCGCAAGCATCATGGCACCCAGCATGAGCAAACCTTGGAAGAAGTCGGTCCAGCAAGAGGCCTTGAAGCCACCCAGGAACACGTAGCCAATGGTAATAGCTGCGGCGACGAACATGGCCACGGTGGTGTCGATGCCGATAACCGTGTTGAAGAGCGTGCCACAGGCCTTAATGCTTGACGATGCGTAAATGGTATACGCGACAAGGAAGATCACGGCGCAGATGACCTGCAGCGCTTTCGACTTGCTGAGGAAACGATTCGTGAGGAACTGCGGAATGGTGATGGAGTCGTTAGCCACGATGGAGAACTTACGCAGGCGCGGTGCCTCCAGAATCCAGCTGCATGCATAACCAATGGCGAGTCCAATGGGGATCCATACCTGACCGAGACCCAGTGCATAGATGGATGTCGGCAGACCCATGAGAACCCAGGCGCTCATGTCTGCAGTGCCCGCGGAAAGTGCGGTGACGAACGGGCCCATCTTACGTCCGCCAAGGAAGTACTCCTTTTCGCCGCCTGCGCGTGTCTTGATAAAGAAGACAACGCCTACGAGCAGCATGCACACCAGATAGACGATAAAGATGATAAGCTCAACAGTAGAACGTTCCATAAATCACTCCATTCCAATAAAAAACGGCCATGCGGCCGAATGCAACCTTCTTGCGATTACGTATTGAAACATATGCAGTATTATTACAAAAGCGAAAGATTTGGATTGTACATAGAACAAAATGTCATGCATCAAATCTTCAGAACTAAGTGTGCGGGCGGCAGACAGCGCGAACGGCGCGGGTTGTGTGCGGACAGTAGACAGCGCGAACGGCGCGGGTTGCGTGTGGACGGCAAGTAGCGCGAACGGTGCGTGTCGCGTGCGAGGCGCACGTCATACGGGAATCGTCGACCAGCGCAAACACACAAACACGCAAACACGCAAACCAAACAATAAAAGGGGAGTGCTCCCATGGAACCAAACATACAGAAGTACCTCGCGTTCGTGAAAACGGTCGAGACGGGCTCGTTTACCAAGGCGGCCGAGGCGCTGCATTATTCGCAAAGCGGCGTAAGTAAGATGGTTGCCGACCTCGAGTCTGAGTGGCACATCAACCTGCTTGAGCGACGCAAAAGTGGCGTACAGCTGACGAGCGATGGCACGCGCGTGCTGCCCTATGCAAAAAGTTTGTGCGATGAATATGAGAAGCTGCAGGTGCAGATTGATGAGATAAATGGCCTGCAATCGGGACTTATCCGCATCGCCACGTTCTCAAGCGGCGCGAGTCAGTGGCTGCCAAACATCATCCGTGATTTCCAAAACGATTACCCCAACGTGGCCTATGAGATTCAGCTGGGCGACTACACCGAAATCGAGCAGTGGATTATGGATGGCACGGTGGATTGAGGCTTTGTGCCGCTTCCGGTCGACCCATCGCTCGAAACGGTGTTTCTCGAGCGCGACCAAATGATGGTGGTACTGCCTGCGGACCATCCGCTTGCGGGGCGTGAAACTTTTCCTCTCGATGCGCTTGACGATGAGCCGTTCATGATGCTGGAAAAGGGTGCGGGCGCAGAGGTTGAGGCCATCTTCAAGAATCGCGGCATCAAGCCGCGCGTGAATCTGACCACGTGGGATGACTACGCCATTATGGCTATGATAGAGAAGGGGCTCGGCATCAGCATCTTGACTGAAATGATTATGCGGCGTTGCCCCTACAACATCGTGGCGAAGAGCCTAGAGGAACCGGTGTACCGCGACATCGTGCTTGCCTTCCGCGGAAGTGAGCGTTCGAGCCTCGCGCTTCAACGTTTTATTGAATATTTGCCGCGCCGCGAATCGGGCGATTGAGCGCGTACGCTGTTGCGCAGGGAAGCGCTATAATCGCCCCCGCAGACTGAGCCGCGGGCAATGTTTGAGAAAATGTCGCGCCACGGCGTCGCGTCACCACGCAAGAAAGAGGGAGTAGGATATGGGCAAGCAAAAAGGCAACGTGCGCACCGCATTCGCGCTTCTCAAGTTCAACTGGCCGTCGCTTTGGCGCTTCGAACTCTTCTTCATTTTGGCGAGTGCCGTCGTTGTCTCGCTCGTAAGCGGTGGCCTTATGGGCCTCGCCATGAGGCTTGAGGGTGTCACCTATCTTGCCCTCGACAACACCCTGCGCGATTTCGCTCTCAATCCGCTCACGTGGATTGCGGCCATCATATGTGTACTGGCAATCGTGCTTTTGTGTCTGTTCGAAGAAAGCGCCTTTATCTATATTTTCGACGCCTCACGCCAACACAAGCGCGTTGATGTGGGCAGTATCTTCAGGTTTTCGTGGGCGAATTCCACGCGTATCTTTAAGAACAAAGGGCGCAATGCACTTATCGTGGTCGCCATGATAATCCTTATGCCTGTCCTGAGCATGGGCGTGTTGGGAACCTTCTTCGCTTCATTGCAAATTCCCGAATTCATCATGGAGGCCATCGAACAAAACACGCTGTATTCGATCGCCTTAGTCGCTGTCACTGCCTTTGTGCTCGTGGTGACCATCCGGTGGTTCTTTGTTCTGCATTACTTCACGCTGGAGAATCTGGGCTTCATGGATGCGCGCCGCAAATCCGTTGCATTGGCAAGGAAGAAACGCATTCGCTCGGTTCTCATGGTAATCGTCATCCAGGCCTGCGTGGGATGCGTAACCTCGCTCATCGTGGGTCTGGGAGCGATTGGTGCGGGCATTGCTTATCTCGCCTGTGATTTCACGAAAGTGGCGCACTGTATCGTTTTCGGTATCGCGTGTGTACTCGCACTTGTTCTTTTTCT
>R15__coassemble_1401_pt1 | contig 12169 bp, 5 predicted proteins | sample R15__metabat2_low_PE_045 | metagenome-assembled genome bin R15 | reverse complement strand
TTCGAGTGGATACCATAGCTACCATCTAAACCGAGATTCGCGATATCCGGCATATCAGTACTTCTCATCTCGAGCAGTTTTGCCATTTGAATGTTTTATTGTTTATAATAATGTGCATTTTATTTCTATTGCACATTATCTGCAAACGTTTTATTATTGCTGCAATTCAATTTATAAAAAAGCAAATTATGCGAACTACTTACATCGATAATGGAGGAAGGATGATGGCTACCTATTTCACATCGGATTTACACCTGGGGCACAAGAACATCATCCGCCACTGCGAACGACCCTTCGAGTCTGCCGAGCAGATGGACTGGCATCTCATTGCCAACATCAACGCCATCGTTGGTCAGCAAGACACCCTTTACATTCTAGGGGACTTCACCGGCCCGCAGATGAAGCTCGATGATGCAATTGCATACCGAAGAAGGATTGTCTGCAGAAACATTCATCTAATCCAAGGCAACCACGACAAAGACCTCAGGGATACCGATTGCTTCAAGAGCGAAACGTGCTATCTCAAGATTAGAGCTGGCGGACGAAAGATAATCCTGTTCCATTACCCCATCGCCGAATGGGATGGCAAATGGAGAGGAGCGATTCATCTGCACGGGCATTCCCATAACAAGCCAGAATACAACACCCACAACATCGAACAGGGCCTGCTTCGCTTCGATGTTGGCATTGATGCTAATGACTTCTGCCCCGTATCCGAAGATAAGATTTTCGAGTTTGTACGAAAAGCAGAAGCAAATATGACGCCGCTCACTATAGATCCAAGGTAAGCTCTTTAAAGATGAGGTCGTAGCATGGAATACAAACTTGCAAATGGATACATCCTTACCGATGACGAAATCGAAGAGCGCGCCTCCCTTTATGAGAGCGGCAACTGGGAAGGGGCACTTGAGGCAATAAAACCCGGACGCCCTTCCATAAGCGATGAAGAAATGATAACCGTGGCAGTAAAGATGCCTTCTTCTATGGTCGCAGCTATGGACCGCAAGAGCAACAATCGTTCGGATTTCATTCGCAAAGCCGTCGCCGCATGCCTCTAGAATGAACACTTGCCCCGTCCCCTGTTCATTCCGAACCGATCGCATGTCACAAAACAAGCTTTCGGCCCCGAGCACGAAAGCCCCCGAGCCGCCCATACAGGCGACTCGGGGGCCCAATCTTAGCTCCTATCACTTATTAAGCTCGACTAGCTCGCATCAACAAGCGTCACATACTGCGTGGGTGCAGTGAACGTATGACCTTCTGTAAGCCACTTCCTCAGAAGGTCGCGCTGGCCTATGGCGTTGCCCTTCTCGTCGGGAATCGTCACGGCGCCGTCAAACCCTATCCATTCGCAGTCAAGGGTCGTGTCGCGTTCCGTTATGTAGAACATCTCGACACGGCCGACCATGACGCGCAGCGTCGTGTCGAGCGGCAGCTCCTCGCCGTCCTTGTAAATTCCCGTGCAGACATAGCAGGTCGGATAATTGTCTCGGTTCGCTACATCACCGGCATTGGCGTTGTTAGGCGTGAAGGGAAGCTCGTCGTCCGTCAAGCCATCTGCGTACTTCTCCACCTTGTAGGAGGCGCCCGCCATGATTGCAAGACCATCATCTATTCTGTGGAAATAGTAGAACGAGGTGTTTATGTACTGGATGAGCTCCTCGACCGTCATGGTCGCCGCATACACGTCACGGGAGCTGTTCATTAGATACTGGAAGTTGCTCGAAAATCCCGAGACAGAGCCATCCGCATCCGCATAATACGCAGTTTCCCGGATAGGAGCGCCCGAGACGTTGCCCTCCATCAGAAGCACGTCGAACTGCTCGTCGCCATACTCGTTGTACATGTCGAGGAGCGTGTTGACAATGGCAGAACCAGCGGCATTGTTGTGGTCGCTGACCGCGACGTTGGAATACGCCACGTCACTGGTGAAGAACACGGCAGACTCGTCCTCGTCGTTGAGACCGCCGCCTGCAGTGTCAACCCTGTTTTCAAGGATTTTATCCTTGCAGAGCTCAAAGGCAGACGACGCGTCCAGATCCTCGTCGAACATATTGTGCAGGGCGGCGGAAAGCCCGTTTATGAGCCCGCCGTTCTGGTCCTGCATCTGCAAGAAGGTGTAGCCTCCAGACACCACGTCCGCGAGGTCCGAAAGCTCGTCGGGAAGAGCGGACACGTCGTTGTTCATGGGAAGCACGCCGCCGCGGGACTCTTGGTAGGCATTGAAGGTGGTGGTGGAGATATAGGCCTCGAGCACCTCGAGCACGTCGTCCATCCTGTCGTCGGAGACGTTGCTTGAGATACCGACGCGCAGGTTCATGTACAGCGGCAGCCAGGAATTTCCACTGGTGTCGAACATGGGAAGCACCGTGTAGTCCTTGTCGAGCACGGCCAGGTTTGCCGTATTAATCAAGGCAATGGCGCTTTCCCCGTCGACCATACGATTGACGGAATCCACCGCAGACGCCATGTCCGTCTCATCCACCAGCCCATCGGCGAAAGCTTGCTCGAAACGGCTGAAGATTTCCGGCCAGACGGCATCGTCAAGCGTATAGTCCGAACCTGCCTCGCTGGCAGCGTAGGTGTTCTTCCATGTGACGCCATCAACTGAGTTCAAGAGGGCTGCACCGACGGCCATCGCGAGCTGCATGGCCGAATAGGCATAATCGCCGCTCATCGGCCAGCTCACACCGTCGATACCCAGCTCCTTGAATGCCTCGTCGCAGGCCACCAGGCTCTCATAATCATGGGGGAACTCGATGTCGTTCTCTTCGAACAGCTCGTTGTTCGCCACAAACACCATGCCCGTCCCCTGAATCGGAAGCCAGTACAATGCACCGCTTTCATCCTTGAAGCTGTCGATCAACGTCTTCGAGTAGTTCCCAGCAACCTCGAACTCCGACACGTCCTTAAGATAGGCAGCGGAGTTCGTGCCCTCGTCGATATAGTACGCCTGACGGATAAGGATGTCGGGGGTGTCGTCCATGCCGATATAGGCGTTTTCGTGGACCTGGGACGAGAGGTACCACTTGATGTTGATATCCGGACACTGCTCCTCGATCGCCTTCAGCATGTCCTCGCAGGTAGAAAGCGCCTGTACGACGACGACCGGCCTGTCGTCGCTTTCGGCAGCCGTGTTCCCGCAGCCAGCCAACAGGCCGCAAAGCGCCACGACTGCCAGCAATGCAGAGATGATTTTTTTCATACCAAACTCCTCCGTCGTCCTAAAGGGTCATGTCCTTGCTCAGGGTCCCGTAGCTCCCCAGCGTCTCCGTAAACACGTTCAAGAAATTGGCCACGTCGATGAACTCCACGCTCCCCAGCTCCGCGAGCTCCTCGGTGTAGTTCCCAGAGACGGTGGCGACGTCATACACCGTGTCATCGTCGAGCGTCTTTCCATCGCAAACCGATACCACATAGGCAAACGTGTCTCCGTCGCCGTACTGGTCGAAACCGGTTGCCTCAAGCTCTTTGAGCTGTGCACCGGTCAAGTGCAGAATAGCGACGCTGTCCGTGTCGGAATACGTCCCCGGAAGGGCAACCCAAGAATCCTCTTGCGTGACGTTTCCGGCGTAGAAGACGCCGTTCACACCATAGGAGTTTGCGTCGAGACCCGCAATCGAGCAGGTCTGTCCATCGACCTCGTACTCCCTGAGGTCCCCGGCATGAGTCGCACCGAGCGACATCAGCGCCACGTCAGTGCCCGCGATGTGCGCGTAGACACCGCCAACGATGCGCGCGCTTTCCTCAAGGGTCAGGTCTTCTGCGCACGTGCAATACACCGGGGCACCGCCCTGCTCTGCGGCCTGCTGTCGAATCTCCTTCATGGCGTCAGTGATTCCCTGCCCGTCGCCTTCACCGATGATCCAACTCTTGAACGCGTCGCCCACGGGTGTGATAAGGCCGTACTCGTTCCAGGTGGTGTATTTGAGCCTTTCCATGCGGCCTTCAAGGCTCGCGTTGTAGGCGTCATAGAGCGGCGACGAGGAATCTATCGAGGAGTCCTTCAGGATGGGGAGGAAGTCGCCACCGTAGTCGAGCGCCTCCTGCCCGAGCTCGGTGGCATACAGCTCTAGTACCTTGAGCGCGGCGTTGAGCTTTGCCTCGTTGCCCTCTTCTAGCAGGTCATTGCTAAGCCCGATGAAGGAAGTCGGATTGTAGAAGTAGTAGTTGGCGGAGCCGTCCTCGCTGATGAAGGGCATCAAGCCGAACTCGTCATCGGTGACGTCTTTGCCTGCGTCAGGGTTAAAGGCACTCTGCGAAATGGCAAAAAGCGTGTTTCCAGAGTAGAGACCGTTTTCCACGTCTGTAGACAACGGGTTTTCGTCCACCAGCTCGAAGAAGCCGATGTCAATGAGCTTCTGCATATAGGCGAGGGTTTCGTCCCACACGGAATAATCCACCTCTTCGCCTGCAAGGAAGGCCTTCTCCCAGGCCGCACCGTCCGGCGTATCGAGGAAGTTCATCTGGGCGATATCGGTCACGATTTGAAACAGCCCGCCTGGAAGCTTGCCCGATATGACACACAGCTTGATGCCCCGCTCGTCGCATTTGCCCTTCAAGGCCACGAGATCGTCGTAGTTCTGGGGAAGTTCGGCGCCCATCTCTTCGAGAAGGGTCTTGTTGTACGCTATGCCGTAGACGGTGTTCTGAATTGGGAGCAGATATATCTCGCCGTCCATGCTAATAGTGTCGAGGATGGACTGCGAGAGCTTGTTCACGAACTCATAGCCGGACAAGTCGATGAGGTTCTCGCGGCAGGCCTCGTCCTTGCATTCGTTTCTACTGGTGAAGTAGATGTCGGCCTGGTTCCCATGTTCGAGCTCGTTGCTGGAGTACTCGCTGCCGTTTGCGCCTTTGAAGCTCGTAATGGAAAGTTCCAGTTCTGGATACTGCTCCTCGACATACGCGAAGAAGGGCAGGAACCTCTCTTCGGTGTTGTACACGTCCACCGTGAGCGCGGTATCGCTGGAATCGGCTTCCGTGGTGCTGCCGCAGGCGCAAAGCGCAAAGAGCATCACAGCCGCGAGCACGGTGCAGACCAGCCTTTTCGTCATACGCATCCCCCCACTTCCTTTATCTGTGTGCAGTCTTTACAAAAGCCCCGAGCGTCCTGACGACCTCCGCTATCTTGATTGGCTTTGCCAGATGCGCGTCCATCCCCGCCTCGAGGGATTTCCTGATATCCTCCTCGAAGGCGTTTGCCGACATGGCAATGATGGGGATAGTTGCGGCGTCTTCCCTGTCGAGGCTCCTAATCTGGCGCGTCGCGTCGTAGCCGTTCATGTTCGGCATCATGATGTCCATCAACACGACATCGAAGCTATGCGGCTCTGATTTCTTGAAGGTGTCCACTGCAATCAGTCCGTCTTCGGCAACCGTAATCTGCGCGCCTTCGTCCTCGAGAAGCTCGCAGGCGATTTCTATGTTCAGCTCGTTGTCCTCGACAAGAAGTATGCGCATCCCGCTGATATCGCGAGTCTCGGCCATGCTGACCCGCGCCGCAGCTGCGCTCTGATTGATTTCTAGGGGGATTTCAACCGTGAAGCAACTGCCCTTTTCAAGCTCGCTGGTGACGTCGATTGTGCCGCCCATCAGTTCTACGAACTGCTTGGTGATGGCCATCCCCAAACCGGTTCCCTTGTAGTTGGTGCGGGAGCCGTCGTCCTCTTGGGCAAAAGGCGTGAATACCTCGGACAGGAACTCGGGCTTCATGCCTATGCCGGTGTCCTCAAACTGGAATCTGAAGCGCACGATGCCGTCTTCCTCCTGCATTTCTGAAGCGGTGACAGCTATTGTGCCGCCATCTGGCGTGAACTTGACCGCGTTGCCCAAGATATTGATGAACACCTGCCTGAGATGCAGCTCATCGCCCAGTACATGTGGATGCCGTATGCCTTCGAAATCTTCCACGTAGTTCAGATTCCTGTCGTTCATCTGGCCTTTGATAATGACACCGCAACTCGACAACAGCTCTCGTATGTCCATGGCGTTGTGCACGATTTCTGTCTTGCCGCGTTCTATGCGGCTCATGTCAAGAACGTCGTTGATGAGGCTTAGGAGATGGGTGGAAGTCGTTTCTATCTTTTCGAGACAGTCGTTCGTCTTTTCGGGATTGCTCTGCCTCAGCGCGATGGTGGTCATACCCATGATGCCGTTGATTGGCGTGCGGATGTCGTGGCTCATGTTGGACAGGAACTCCGTCTTTGCCCGGCTGGCCTCCTCCGCTGCCTCCACAGCTTCTTGAAGCTGGTCGTTGAGGTCTCGTATCCTCTCGTTTTCCTTCTCCTCGCGCTTCTTTTTATCACGCAGAATGGCGGTGATGATGACCACCGATGCGAATATGATAAACGCCGCGAGGGCGACGATATAGCCGATAGTTGCCTTGACAGCGCTGTCCATCCCCGAGCCAAGCGTGTCCGCCTTGGCAAAGAGCAGGATGGTCCAGTCGTTTGAGAACAGGGCGCTGTTCGCCACGAAGTAGCTGGTCCCGTCCTCGTAGTAGAACTGGCAGGCAAAGCCTCTACCCTCGGCAACCCCGTCCGAGAGCTTCTGCACCGTGTCTCCGTGCGCGAACTTGCAATCCTTCAAAGCCGAAAACACGTTGTAGCCTTCGATAAATTTGCGGTCGTCGAGCTGGGTCTGCTTGAACAGGACGCGGCCATCCTCCCGGATGATGTAGGTGTACCCGTAGTCGCCGAAGCTCTCGACTACCAGCTTCCGGCTGAAAGTGTCAAGGTCAACCGCCACGACGACGTAGTTAACCTGTCCGTTCAAAACAGGCACGGAAACGCTTTCGCTCAATACAAAGAATATGAACTGCTGCTCGCTTCCAAGGTGCGGGATTGTGCCGATATAGATGCCGTTGTCCTCTAGGGCGCCCATGAGCTCGGCGATGTCCACCCAGTTTCCCGCATGGCCGTCCAAACAGAGATAGGAGGACTTCCCGTCGATGATGACCGTCTTGAGGTTCCCGTCAAGCAGAGGGTCGGCGATGTTGGACAAAAGTTCCTTGACGTCATTTGCGCTATCGCAACTTCCAGAGGCGAGCTGTTCTGCTGCGATTTCGGCAATCGGGAAATACGTCTCTGCCATGACGTTGACGACCTCGCCAGCCTTGTCCGCAATCTCTATCAAGGCGCTAGACTTGTCCTGATAAATCGCGTCGTTTTGATACTGAACAAAGCGCGCGAGCAGAAACGCGGACACGACAACCGCGGCGACCGCAAGAAGCAGCAACCCCGTGAGCATTTTGGGATTTTCAAAATGCAAGTTATGTGTGCGACTTTTATCCCTCACCACCAAAGGTCCTCATGTATTCGGTCGGTCTGATGCATCCTTGCATCCGCTGCCTGAGTCTTGCAGACCTGAATCTTGCAGACCTGAATCTTGCAGACCTTAAGAAGGATACAGCATACCCCCCCCCGCGAGAATGCGGGCAAATGCAAAAATGTTGCAGACAGCGGGCACTGTGATGTGATGTTCATCCGTCCCCTGTTCATGTCCCCTGTTCATGTCCCCTGTTCATGCTAAAATCCTGTCTGCCGTTTTTCCGCGCCACTGCGGAAGCGCCATACCACACCGAAGGCGTGCGCCACATCTGTCACACATGCCATCGCATTAAACGCCAAGGAATGGAGCAGGCTTATGAATACGTCTGGCAACGCACCACACAACACAACATCCCACGATGCACAAAACAGCAACTCAAACGCGCTCGCGCTTCCAAACATGAGTAGACGCTCGTTTTTCAAACTTGGCGCCACGGTGGGAGCACTTACCTTCCTTGGCAGTGTTCTCACCCCACGCGGCATGCTGGTAAGCGCCTATGCGGATGAAGAGGGAAACAGTCACTTCACTGTTTACGTATTGGCGCGCGACGAAGTACCCGTACTAGCCACTGATGTCGCAGACGGGAAGAACGTGCCCCTTGCAGGTGTGGAAGTAACCATCACCTCGCTCTATAACGGAGAAACCCTTACCTTAATCACCGATGAAACCGGATTCGTTGGCGCACGAATGCAAGCTCTCTCCTTCGAATGCGATGACGACACCGCTTCAACGTACACCTGTTATGCAGATGTGCATGCCAGCAAAGAGGGCTATCGCCTCTTCCATAACCCCACCGTATTTCTACAATCTGCCGTACAGCCTGACGAAGACGGCACCATGATTAATGCGGTAGAGATTGCTACACAGCCGCTCGAAAAGGGCGTTCCCTACCTGCGTACGCTCGCACTTGACGAGGTGGACATTCAGTATTCGCCAGGAACGGCCTATGTGGGCAGCTTCAACGACGAGAACCACACACTGCAGGTTGAGGTGGGAACCACAGAGCCCAGCACAAGCGTTTGCGTGCAAGTATTCATCAACGACAAAGAGCTGTGCAGTACAAACGTTACCTCAAGCGCGCAAGAGCCCTATCTTGCAAATGCCCAGTTTGAAGGCACATGGCTGCAAGATATAGAGCCAGGCGCCAAAATGACCGTGAAATTCGCTCCCCAAGGCGGCAAAACCTACGCATTCGAGCCACCCCTCACCTTTGGTGAAAACTTGTCTGTTTTTGCCGAAGGTGGCGATCAGCTCAAGATTTTCCCCGGCTTGGATAGCGGGGATGACGCAGGCTCTGCCACTATTCCCAAATGGCTCATCGATGTGAATGACAAAGCCTCGCTTATCTTCCCGTATTTAGGACCTATTCAGGCGTTCAGCGACACAAGCGGCAATTTCGGTATCAGTGCAACGCTTTTGCAAGTGACGTTCCTCAAGCGCCGCGATGGCAAAAACGTCATGGACATACAACAAAAATATGACGAAGACGGCCACGCCATGTACGACGAAGATGGTGACCCCATCACCGAGCACAAGCGCGCGGATTTCAAAACCTACTCTGGCATGATGGGCAAAAAGGCCTGGAAGAACTGGCAAGACGAAACCGTAAAGGCCCTCTCTGACTACAAAACCCTCAAAGGGAAAGCAGCAGTGAACCAGAACACCTTTGGGTGCTCTAAGGTATCGAGCAAGATTGACGGCCAGTTCAGCTTGTCGCTTATGGCTTACGGCAACGTAAAGGACCCCACGCCGGGCACTGATGAATTACGCGAATGGCTCTTCGATTTGGCTCTGCAAGCAGAACTTGGCGTGGGCATTTCGTTTTCCCAACAGTTTACGGCTGGCCCGGTGCCGCTGTTCTGGTGCTTCGACCTTTCGGCTCACTTGCGTGGCAGGCTTATGCTGGGAGGCACAGTAAACGACGGCTTCACCAATTTGCGCTGGTCACACCAATCGCCCGGCAGTCCTTTGGGCGCCTCTGTAATGTTTTACATAGAGGCGGGTCTTACCTTGGGCGCGGGCATCCAAGGTGTTGCCTCCGTGGGAATTCGCGGCTATGGATGGCTACAGTTCTTGTTTATGTTTACCGATTGCGGTGACAGCGCATACCCACACATTACGGGCAAGTTAAGCGCAGGTGTGCAGCTTACGGTGCAAGTCCTGTTGTTCAGCAAGACATGGACGCTCGTTACCCTCGATCCATGGAAGTTCGCGGATAACTGGAGTGATGAAGACTACGACAATCTTTCGGCTGCAGAAAGCGGCGCTTTGCGCCTTGACAAGGTCAACTTCACCATGGATGACCTCATTACCGACGAACACATGGCAGAAACTTCGGAATTCGAGCTCGTTCAAAGCCAACCCACCGAGGAGGAACAGCAAGAGGCACAGGAGTTGCTAGAAGCCCTGCTAGAAGCAGACCTCTTGTCCGAGGAAAACAGCGCGCTTGGATCCGTTGACACGTGGATGACCTATGCACGCAAGCAGAACAAGGGATTAGCGGATAACCTCACCGATGACCAGCCCTCGTTTATCAACCCCTATGCATTTGGTGGTAGCGGCGGATATAATCCCGTCTTTGGCTTCAAGCCTACTTTCGAAAAGCTGCTTTACGAAGGCGATTGTTACAGCAACGCGCGACTGCGTGTCTTCGCGGGCAACAAGAGTTTGGCCTATTCGGGCGATAACATTATTGTATACATGGCGCGCATCGCCACCGTGGATGTGGAAGGCCCGGATGGATCCTGCGTGGCGCGTCCTCGTGTAGTTGTTCGCAGGTGGAATATTGGAAGCAAAACTTGGTCGAAGGAACAGGTTGTCGATTTCGAGGTTCCAGCCGATGACGAAACAGGCGCGTCTGCCGTACCCGGATACGACCGCTACGATGTTGACTTCGATATCGATATCTTCCAATCAGAGACCCTTGGCATTCGCGCAACCACCCTTTGCGTAGGAGTCACGAGCCTCACTAAGCCCATCGAGGCAAACGAGCAATCATATGAGGGATACCAAAACCGGCAGTTCGTCTCTGTCGTATACTGGATTGAAAAGATATCCCCCGTCGCTCCTACCGTGCGATTCAGTAGAAGCTTCAACTATCGCTTGGCCGAAGGCTTCTGCGCCTATCACCCGCGCGTTATCTCGCAAGACAACATGCATTCGCTTTACTTTTTCGAGCGCAATATTGAAACGGGCGACACGCTCATTCGCGTTGCGCCCTTTGTAGGCTACAAAGCGTCCGAGAAAATCTGCATCCATGAAGCGTCGAGCCCGGTACATGTAGGAACGAGCAATGAGGCCTTTGCTAACGGCACGTTCAACGTAACATCCCCCGACCGGTCTTATATACCAGACAGCTCCACAACCTATGCTCACACTGTTTTGACGTGGTCTGGACGCGACAAAAACGACAACGCGTTAAGCAATGCAACCTCGATGTTCGTGGGACCAATGAATATCGTTTTTAAGAAATCACTTGACCTGCCCGGCGTTTCCAGCATGACACGCCGCACCGTGCAGGACAGCAAACAGCTCTATGTGTTCACACGCGATAAGATTGAAGCCGCCGAAAAGAACATCGAGCTTCTGATGAGCACCGATGACTACAAGCTTGAGCGCCAGTCAACCGTAGGCTCTACGACGAACCTCCAGTTCTTCACCTCGCAAGACGGCAAATGGCTCTACACCGTACGCATTATGGAAGAGACTATCCCCGCAGCAGATGAGGAAACGCTGGCCCTTTACGAAGCAGGCGGCAAGGTATATTCCAGCGTGCATGCGTGCTCGGACGGCCTAAACGAACTGGACGGAGCATCACTTACCGAAGATACGCAGGTGAATCGCTATCAAATCTTGGAATCGCGCTGGATTTCCAGCTTGGGCGCCTACCACGAGCTGTATCCCATCGCCCAGTTGAGTTTCTGTCCTGACTCCATCGATGTCGTTGACACAACAAATGGACGGCGCGATTTCGTCATGACCACCATGGTGGACCCCGACACCAATAAGGCACAGATTTACCATGTCGCCGTGCCGGACATTTTGGGCATTCAACTCGAGGACGTTACACCCGTTTGCCCCTACGCGAACGCAGGTCAAGAAACTTGGGTGCTTATCACCGTGAGCAACACAGGCAACGCCCTGATAACAGGGCTCACCATGAACGTTTTCGATGCTGACGGAACACAGGTAGACACCGTGAAGGTAACTGATCTTCGCACGTGCGTGCAGCAGTCCATGGACAACTACAAACAAGTAGTTGACGAGGAAACGGGTGAGGTCAAACGTGGAGAAAGTGGCCAGCCCCTGTGCGAGTTCGTGGAAGATATTCGCGACACCACGGGCGTGTTGTGGCCGGGCAAGCAACGCACATATCGCGTAGGCTTCATGGTGCCCGATACCTACCAAGGCGAAACCGAGTTCTCCGTTTCAGTATCTAACCCCGTATCGCGTCCAGAGTTCACTGCAAGCCAGATGGCCGAGATGAATGCCCTCGCGGGACTTGCCGAAGACGCCATGGGACCTTTGGATTGGCTGGAAGAAGACGACTTCATGGACACGAGCGCAAGCAGCAGCAACTTGCTTTTCTGCGAGGATCCCAGAACCCGTTCCTTCACGTTAAGCGAGCAGAGCGCAAGCGCACAGAGCTTGAGCTACGGCTTGGTGCCAGCTGATTACACGACGGAGGGAACAGATCCCACGCCTTCGCCTTCGCCTTCACCCACGTCAAACAACAGCAACGGTACCGATTCGCCATCCACTGGCGACAGAGCGCCCATAGCCGCGCTTGATGGTGTTGCTGCTGTTGCAAAAGGCGTTGCCGTAGCTCTCGGCGTTG
>R15__coassemble_1399_pt1 | contig 12209 bp, 6 predicted proteins | sample R15__metabat2_low_PE_045 | metagenome-assembled genome bin R15 | reverse complement strand
GGGCCCGTAGCTCAGTTGGTTAGAGCGCACGCCTGATAAGCGTGAGGTCGCTGGTTCAAATCCATTCGGGCCCACCACTTCTTCGGAGTAGACGCTCCACCGTGAGCCGAGATGCCGGTGGGGCGTTTATTATGCGCCTGATGAACAGGCAGCCGAGAAGAAGAGTGCACGCGACATGGTCGCACTACATATGGGGCATTAGCTCAGCTGGGAGAGCGCGGGCTTTGCAAGCCTGAGGTCAGGGGTTCGATCCCCCTATGCTCCACCAACCACTTCGATGAGGCCTTTCAGGCCTCATCTTCGTTAAACCGTCCGGATGCACCCCATCTAGCGCCTGCGCGTCGGCCTTACGTAGCGTCAGTACGCTACGGCCTCCGCTCGGCGCTATCTGGGGCACCCCGAACGGTTTTTAATTAGACACAGGTGGAGCATAGGGGGATCGAATCCCGTGAGGGGATTTCGCGGCACTGGTTGCAAAATGGCTGGTGAAATGGGAAAATGTCTGTGCGGGTGCGCGTATTTCTGTGTGCCCACGCAGATTGCGCGTGACTTTCTGTGAGATTGCGTGTGATTTTCTGTGACTTTCTGTGAGGTGAAAGAGGGGACGGATATGAAAACCAAGCTTGCGACAAAGGTAATCTCTGTTTTTACCAGCGTTTCCCTTGTGGTGTGTTTGTGCCCGGGGTTGGCGTGCGCGGACGAGTCTAATCAAGAAGCCGCGGGACAGGAAGCTACGGAAGGAATCGCGCTTGAAGTAACCGACAACACGGTTGCGGGTGATACCGCCGACAACGAAGGGGCACCTAAGGTTGCTGCCGATGAGGTTGCGGTTGAAGCAACGGGCGAACAGGCTGAAGCAACCAGTGAGCAAGCCGCAGGTGATGTCGATGCTATTGACGGTGCTCAAGAAGGTGGCGAAGATACGGCCGTGTCTGTAGGTGAGACCCAAGCGGCAGACGATGCGCAACTGACTGGCACAGAGGCGGAAGGTGAGGCTGCACTTTGTGACGACGACGGGTACTCGGGGACCTGCGGCGAGGACGGTGCTGTCTGCTGGAACCTCAACGAGACGAGCGGGCTTCTGACCATCAGTGGCACGGGCGCGATGGATGACTACGAAACGGGCTACAAAACCCAGCCCTGGTGCAACTACGTCAGCCTGGTCAAGAAAATAGAGGTCAAAGACGGCGTGGAACACGTCGGCACGTATGCGTTCTCTGTTTTGGGCAATGTCGAATCGATCACGATAGAAAATTCGGTGACCTCAATTGGGGAGCACGCCTTCTATCAATGCGGAAACCAGCTCTGTGGAGAGACTTACATGTCTGTAACGCTTTCGACCAATATCACAACCATTGCGGACTCTACGTTCAGCGGTTGCAGCAGACTTCAATCCATCACCATCCCGGAGAAGGTCACCTCCATCGGGGCCCAAGCTTTTCAAAGTTGCTCGAGCCTTGCGTCCGTGACCATCGAGGGCACCGTCACATCTATCGGCAGAGAAGCCTTTACGGGGTGCGCCGCAATCGTCTCGATTGATAATATACTCGCTGGTTTGACAAACATCCCTGACGGCATGTTCAAGAGTTGCACGTCGCTCACGTCTATTTCCATCCACAGCGGTATCAAGACTATCGACGCCAATGCATTCGAACAATGTACAAACCTTACTTCTGTGAGTTTTGCTGATGGTTCGCAGCTTACGTCAATCGCGGGAGGAGCCTTTAAAGCCTGTACAGCCCTCGAGTCTATTACCATACCTGACACGGTAACCTCTATCGGAGATCATGCTTTTTATGAATGCAAGAAGTTGACCTCTATTAGCATCCCTTATACGGTGACTTCCATTGGGGAATATGCCTTCTCCGATTGCGACGACCTGACAAGCATCTGCATCCCTGCTGCCCTCACGTCCCTTCAGGAGGGCACGTTTAGTTCGTGCGACAAGCTTGCCACGGTGACGTTTGGGGTGAACTCGAAGCTCGCCTCCATCGGCGTAGGTGCCTTCCGGTATTGCGAGGCCCTCACGTCCATCTCCATCCCCAACTCCGTGACCTCCATCGAGAAGCGCGCGTTCTCTGACTGTTCGAAGCTTGTGTCTGTCACCCTCGGCAGCGAGGTGGCTACCATCGGCGACCACGCCTTCGCCTGCTGCTCGGCGCTTGCATCCATCGTTATCCCCGCATCGGTGACCTCTATCGACGGCGAAGCGTTCGCAGGTCTTGGCACCGAGTGCGCGACCTTGGTAGAGATTACGTTTAAGGGGAACGCCCCCCACATCAAATACGATGCTTTCAGTAGCATCAAGGCTGTTGCTTACTACCCGCAAGGCAACTTGACCTGGACGGAGGAAATACTCAACGACACATACGGTGCCGACGAACTGACCTGGAGTAGCTATAATCCGCCCGAGGCGCTTGTGGCGAGCAACGTAACGTTGTCCTACACATCTACCACCTACAACGGCTCAGCCATAAAACCGACGGTTACTGTGAAGAACGCAGCGGGTAGCACGCTTACGAGCGGAACCGACTATACCGTTTCCTATGCGAGCGGGCGTACAAATGTGGGCACCTACAAGGTGACGGTGACAGGCACGGGCAATTACAAGGGTACGGTGACCAAGTCCTTCACCATTAAGGCGCAAGCGCTCAAGGCAGCCAACATCTCGCTTTCCTACACAACCTATACCTACAACGGCTCGGCTAAGAAGCCGACGGCCACCGTGAAGAACACTGCTGGCACGAAGCTCACGAGTGGAACCGACTACACCATGGCCTACTACAACGCAGCGGGCAGCAAGGTGACGAGTCCTAAGACCGTTGGCACCTATACGGCGAAAATCACAGGCAAGGGTAACTACTCCGGTACGGTGACCAAGACTTTCAAGATTAGGCCTGCAGCCACCACACTTAAGTCGGTAACCGCCGTCTCGAAGGGTTTCACCGCCAAGTGGACTAAAAAGACGACGCAGGTGACGGGTTATCAGATCCGCTATTCGACAAGTTCCAAGATGACGAACGCCACGACGAAAACCATCACCAAGAACACCACGGTGTCCAAGAAGGTCACTGGCCTGAAAGCCAAAAAGACCTACTACGTGCAGGTGCGTACGTACAAGACCGTGAACGGCACGAAATATTACAGCGCTTGGTCGACAAAGACGAAGGTAAAAACCAAAGCCTAAATGACTGAAAGAGAGCACGCGAGAGAAGGGAGTGGGGGCGAATGCCTCCGCTCCCTTCTCAGGTGTTACCAAGGTGAGAGAGGTTTTGATGCGGTTGCGTGTTTCTGAAATAAACAAAATAAGCGAAATAGATGGAATAGACGTCGAGGTGGTGCGCAAGGATATTCGCAATATGTATTTGCGCGTGAAGCCGCCCGAGGGGCGCGTGGTAGTTTCTGCGCCGTATTTTGTGAGCAATCAAACGATAGAGCGATTTGTGGCATCGAAGGCGAACTGGATTCGCAAACGTCGCGCGCTTCTGCAGGAACAACAACAGAATTGCGAAAACGACCCCAGCGGTTCAGCTGCAACGGGCGAGACGTTGCTGCTGTGGGGAAAGCGCTATCGCGTGACGCGTGCAGAAGGTGCGCGCTTCGCGTTGGAAATCGCTGACACACCCCATGACACGTTTGCTGGTATCGCCACCTTCACCGTGCGCGCGGGCAGCACGCCTGAGCAACGAGAGGCGTGGTTGCGGGAATGGTATCGCGCACAGCTGTGCGTCGCGCTTGAGCAGATTTTGCCTGTGTGGGAGGAGCGCACGGGACTGCGCCCTGCAGAGTGGCGGACCAAATATATGAAGACGCGTTGGGGTACGTGCAATACGAAGGCGCGGCGTGTGTGGTTCAACGTGCGGCTGGCGAAATATCCGCCCGAATGTCTCGATTACGTAGTGCTGCATGAACTCGCACACCTGAAGGAGCCCTCGCATAACGCGGATTTCTGGGCTATCGTGAGTGCCCACATGCCTGCGTGGCGTCGTGTGCGCACACTGCTGAACAGTCAACCGTACGACAGGTGAACGAAGGATACGGTGTTCTTACGCGGCGAAGCTCGCAGACCTCGCGCGCAGATTCACGCCATCCCTGCCCGCGAGAACCAGAACGCAGGACGAAACCCTGATGTAACTTACAACACGACGACCTCGGGTTGTACGCCGGCCGAGAACTTGCCTTTGATGGGGCGAGCGCACTCATAGGCGATGCCGACTGCGGGTCCGACATGCGTGCCGATGACCGGGCTTGCGGGCGTCACCATGACGGGCCTGCCCACGAGGGGCTCGATTACCGATTTTGCCCACGTCTCCGCTTTCGCGCGCGACCCGATGTAGTGAACCGCGATATTTTTCAGTCCGTAATCGCGCATGTCAGCGCTCAGGATGTCGGACATTTTTGCCAGCGCTTTTTTCTGCGATCTCACCTTGGTAAACACCGAGGCTACGCCGTCTTTCACCGTGAGGATGGGCGTAATGTCGAGCACGCTTCCGAGCAATGCGGAGGCGCGACCGATGCGTCCACCCGCCGCAAGAAATCGCAGGGATTCGGGGGCAAAGATAAAGCGCGTGCTTCGGATGCTTTCGCGCACGCGCCGCGCACATTCTGTAAGGCTTGCGCCCTCATCGCGTGCCTTGCACGCCTCAATCACGGGCCATCCGAGTTCGAGACAGTTGGTCATGCTGTCAACAACAACACACGAGAAAGCGGGGTGTTGTCCTACTGCCGCTCGCGCAGCCAAGAGCGCGCTTTCGAATGTGCCCGACATCTTGCTGCTCAGAAACACGCCAAGTACCTCATCGCCCTGTTCCGCAGATTCCTGGAACGCGGCCTGCACTGCAGCGAGAGCCGGCTGGCTCGAGGTAGGGATGTCGTCCACCATGTCCTCAATCTCGGAATAGAAAGCATCGAGGTCCATGGAGCCTTCTTCATATTCCGTTTCGTTTCTGTGAACGAAGAGGTTGAGTAGTTCGATCCGAAGGTTCTTTCTTATTTCGCTGGGAATAGACGACGTGGAATCTGTGATGATACGAAGCAAGGTTTCATGGCCTTTCTCTTAAAAACTGTGCGCCGTGCACGCAGAATGGCAAATGAACACGATGCCAGTATAAACCCGAATTGCATCAGATAAAGAAGCAAGCGCGCTAGAGGTTTTACGGGAAAATTTTGAGGATGGTGGGGTAGGGTTCGGGCTGCGGCGCGCCGCGCCGACCCGCGCCGTGCCGCGCCGCGCCGAATTGCGGCGCGCCGCGCCGCCCCGCGCCGCGCCCACCCGCGCCGCGTGGCGGTGACCCAATCCCAGCACGGTTGTCTGAGCGGGCTACGTGGGGTGTGATGTCGCCACAACCATGACAAGCGTCTCTTGCTGCTACAATGCTCTTGTTTGGCAACAGGGGGTGTCTTATTTTTGATGCCTCCGTAATGCCAAGTCAGCTTGACACCTTTTGTTCGATAACGTTTTTCGAAGGACTCACCATGAAACGAATTGCCCGTACCTGTCTCGCCACGTTGTGCCTCGCGCTTGCCCTGTGCGCGACGACCGCGCCTGCGTGGGCGGACGAAATTTCGGAAATTCCAGATTCCCTTACAGATTCTGCCGTGCTGCTCTCCGACGACGCGTATCAGTCAGGCGCTTCGGTGGACGGGCAGCACTACGACAACATTCAAAAGGCGTGGTCGGCGGCTTATAGCGCCGCCGCGAAAAACGGCAGCGTCACGTTCGATCTCTTTGAAGACTGGACCATAGTGAAGACCAGCTACTGGGGACGCACGTACCTTGGCGAGGGAACTGGCTTTTACGACGGCCGCATTGAGGTGCCGGCTAAAAGCACGGTCATCATTAACCTGCACGGTCACATGATTGACCGCGGGCTTGCCAACAGCTCGAGTTCGTACAGCAAATCAAGCGGCGAAGTCATCTGCGTCAAGTCGGGCGCAACGCTGGTTGTGAACGGTGGCAACAGCTCCGTGACACACGAGGGTCACCTGATAAAGGGTGCTGATGGCGTGACAGAAAATGTGTGGCGTCCCTCCGATCGCTATACGAGCGCCTCGTACAACATGTATGGCGGCACCATTACGGGCGGTTACAGCACGGACGGTCCTGGCGGCATCAAGCTGGAATCGAAGGCGAGCCTAAGCATGAGCGACGTGAATCTAGCGGGCAACATGGCCGACTTCTATGCGGGCGATGGCGACGGCGGCGCGCTTTATCTTATGAGCAACAACACGGTGACGTTGACCGACTGCATGGTGGACTACAACTATGCAGATTCCACGGGCGGTGCTGTGTTTGTTAAAGGTGGCGGCTGCAAGCTGGAGATGGTGAGCACCACCATGAATCACAACTATGCGTATGGCTACAATTCCCGCGGTGGCGGCGCCATCTGCACCGACGATGACTGCACGGGCTTCACTTTGGTGATGGACCACTCCGCGATGTCATACAACTACGCCAAGGCGAGCGGCGGCGCCATCTATGCCAACGAAGGCAAGCTCACGGTAACCATGACGAACAGTCTTATGAACTACAACGAGGCGCACTCGGCTGTGGTGGGTCGTGGTGACGGCGGTGCCATCTACGCCAACGAAGGCCTGTCCCTCACCATGAGCGGCAGCAGTATGGACAGCAATATCAGCACGCGCAAAGGCGGCGCCATTTTTGCCGATGCCGACAACTGCACGATTACGCTGACCGACCAAAGCTCCATCGATGGCAACAGCGCCACAAACTATGGCGGTGCCGTATATATCGATAATCAAGGTGCGGTCATCAAGGTGACCGACTCTGCAATTGACGGCAATGAGACGACCGATGACGGCGGTGCCTTCTACCTAAACGATAGCGTTAAAACTTTCAGCTTTACTAACAGTTCGCTTTCATACAACAAAACAAAGGGCAGCTACGATGGCGGCGCCGTGTATGCCGACGGCTCCGTAACGCTGAACTTCAAAAATTGCGCTGTAAACAGCAACAGTGCTGGCGACGAAGGCGGCGCCGTGTTCCTGAACGCGGGCGACAGTGCCGTGAAGCTGCAAAACGAGTCGACTATGGATGGTAACAGCGCGGACAACTGCGGTGGCGCTATCTATCTCAACGCTTTCGATACCGTGGTCTCGGGCGATCTGAAGAACCCGCACAGCGAAACTGCCGTCGGGTCCACGATGCGCAATAACACGGCAAAGGTGGCAGGTGGCGCGATATATTGCTATCACGCGGGTTACTGCATCTCCAACCTGCGCATTGAGAGCAACGCGGCCGCAAAGGGCGGTGCCATCTACGTGCCCAGTCGCACGGTGGCCAAGGACGAATCCATCACGGGCTGTCGTATTTGGAAGAACGAGGCTACGAACGAAGGTGGCGCACTGTATGTTGAAGCGACCAACTGGACGCTGAGCGGGTGTTACATCGGCGAAAATACCTGCGAAAATGGCACGGGCGGCGTGTATTGGGCACCCGGGAAGACAGGCAACCTGAGTGCCGAGGGCAAGCTGGTGGTGCGCGACAACACGGGCAAGAACGAGGTGGTTGCCAACCTGCTGCTCGAGGACTCCGACTGCACGCTGAATCTGAACTGCAAGGCGAGCAAGACGGCGGACATCCATTTCGGTGTCAATCGGTCCGACGTGTTGAACGGCACCGCGCAAGATGTCTCGGTGTCGAAGGCGGGCGCATGGCGCGACACGGTGCTGACCTGCGACAACGTGAGTTATTACGCCAGCTGGACGTCCAATGCGATGGGTGGCGACCGCAAGATTCACCTGAAGGCGGGCACCAAGGAAGAGGAAGCAGGCGTTGAAACCAAGGAAGTAGCGTATTCGGATCGCTACACGGTGGCAGAAAACGCCTACACTGAGCCAAATGATGGCCAGAGCTACGACCTGCAAACGGGCATTTTCAATCACGTGGCCTACTGCAACAGCAAGGCCGAAACCACGAACACGTATTACTACTCGGACGGTTATTTCGCGCTCGATCCCTTGGTGTACAACGAACACCTGGCCACCATGTCGCTGAACCTCACCATAAGTGCGTTCCCTTCGGAGAACAGCTCGATGAAAACGGGCCTCGATGGCAACTCCGAGGCGAATCGCACGCAGTATGTGACGCAGCTTCTGGGCGACATCGGCTTTAGCCATATTCGCGCCAATGACAACTACTTGGCGGTGCCCACGGTGGATACGATTGGGGCCATCATGGCGCAAAAGACCGTGAAGCTGGGCGCGGACGAAGAGGAATATACCGTGGTCACCGTGGTTACGCGCGGTGCGAGCTATGGAGCGGAATGGGCAAGCAACGTGACGCTGGGAAGCGATGGTGAAGCCGAAGGTTTCGCGACGGCGGCTCAGGAGGTCTTCGACGAAACGGTGCAATATATTAAAGACACCGGCATCGAGGCGCAGGCGCGCACGGGCAAGGTCATCTTTTGGGTGACGGGCTTCTCGCGTGGTGCGGCTACGGCCAATCTGTGCGCAAAGCGCTTGGTCGATTACTACGGGCAACAAGACGATGTCGTTATGGCGTATACCTTCGAAACGCCTTCGGGTGGGTGTGACAGTCAAGAGGATGGCCTGCATACCTACGACTGCATTCACAACATTATTAACAGCTCCGACCTCGTGACCAAGGTGGCGCCGAACGAGATGGGCATCCGCCGCTACGGCGTGGACCATTACGTGCCAGGCAGCTCGGCATACGACATCATGGTTACCGTGAAAAAGGCGCTGCATGCGGTGGTGGGCGGACAGGATTACACCACATATTCCGACAACGACGACTGGGCGGTGAACAGCGCATCGTATCGTGCGCAGGCGCAAAAGATGGCAGCGCAGCTGCGTGTGGTGGACAGCAGCATTGAGTTCGACGACTACTTCAGCCTGGCCACCTTGAATATCGTGTCAAATCTGGTGGTGAGCAAAGCGAGCCAGTATCTCGGCTTCACGGTTAATATGCTGACCGAGGTGGATTCGGGCAGCGTTAATCTAGACAGCTACTTGGATACGCTTTTCGAAAAGCTGCTCGACAACGCGTGCGACTATCGCATCGACTACACCACGCCGTTCACGTTGGAAATAGCGGATGGCAAGACGGAACAGTACTCGAGCATCGAGGACGCCATGCGCAGCTTCATTGTGCTCGCACGCAACTTGAGCTCGAGTCAGACGGACGGCATCACGGCATGCCTTTCGGACATTACCAGCAAGTTCAGCAAGCTGGATCTGCTGTCCCTGTATTCGAATTTCAACGATTGGAATGACCTCAAAGATGTTGAAAAGTACGCTGTGTTGAGTGAACTTTGGAACACGGTGGGTCAAACGAGCGATGGCAGCCGATGCATCATGGATTACGTGCCAACCGACATGCAGGCTGACTTGCAGGCGAACTTCTACACCGTGGCCAACTTGGCGCTCAGCCTGTATAGCTACGACCACAACACCAAGGCCAGCACCGTGTTCGACGACAAGAATGCATCGAATGCCACCATGACGCTTATCGGCACCATTGCGAACATGGGCGATGCGACGCTGAACCACGAAGCTGATCTGTGCCTGTCGTGGGTGCGCAGCTACGACAGTTTCTATACGACCGAAAGCGACTGGAACACCGAAAAGCCGCAGTTCACAGGCAGTGTGGAGTCCGCGCCGTGCGCGTGGGTCGCAGGCGATGATGGCGCGCTCACGCAGCTTGATGCAACAAGCGAGAACACGCTGGCCACGACTGCGCGCATCGTGGTGGGGGATGCCGCGAACGCGGGTGCTATTGCGTACTACGAGCTGGACGGCGACATGGTGCGCTACAACGATCAGACCATTCAGCTTGAGGAAGGTGCGCACACGCTGGTGGTGCACTCGTATGCGTTCGATGTGTATGCCGATGAGGCGACCACGTATGACATCATGGTGGACGACGAAGCCGCGGCTGCGCTTGCGGAAGATGCGACCGAGGCCGCTGGCGAAGATACCGCATCTACCGAGGCTAACGAAGAGGCTATTGATTCCAGCAAGGAATCTTCCGCAGGAGACTCGGCTGCTGCGACCGAAGAAGCCGAGCTGGCTGACGAAGCCGAAGAAGCTGAAGAAATCGACCTGACCGAGGAAGCCGAGTTGGCTGATGAAGCCGATGTGGAAGACGAAACCGCCTGGCAAGACGATGTTTCCACAGGGCAGGAAGACAACTCTGCGTGGCAAGCTGACAACGACGAAGCGGAGCTGAGCGATAACACCTCGGTGGAGCCTGCGGTTGCGGCAGTAACGGCCGACCTTGATGAGGACGAAGTGTATTGGGGCCTGCAGGACGTTGTGGTGAACTTGAGTTGCACGACCGAGGGCGCGGACATCTTCTATTCCATTGATGGCGCGGAGGTTCAAAATTACGACCCCGAAACGGGCGTTGTGCTCAGCTTGGAGAACAAGGGTGTGCCCGAAAACTACGGCCAGCTCTTCACGGTGTATGCCTACGCCAGCGCGGGTGGAGAATATTCGCTGCCGGCCACATTCCGTTACGAACTTACCTCGTGGGGCTCCCATGTGGTGGAGGGCGACGTGACCGACAACGGCGACGGGACGCATACCTACGTGTGCGCGATATGCTCGGTCGAGCTCGAGGACGGTTCCAAGACACAGATTACCGAGACGCATGACTACGAAGACGGTCGTTGCTTCACGTGCGGGCACATGTGTGAGCACGTTGACGAGAACGGCGAGAGCACGATTGAGGACTTCGTGGTTGATCCGACGTGTACCGAGCAGGGCTACACCATTCATATGTGCAGCATTTGCAGCGGTGCGTATTCTGAAGACAACTTCGTGGAATGCATCGATCACGACTTCAAGCTGGATGATTGCCTGAGCGAAGAGCGTGGTGCCACAAGCGAGGAAGATGCCGTGTGGATCTGCAGGATGTGCGGGCTTGAGCGCGGTAGCGACCCAAGTGATGACACGGGCGGCGGCACTCAAGGCGGCTCGTCTGTCAACACAGGTGACAACGCTGTTTTGCCGATAGCGCTGGTAGTATTGGCGGTGCTTGCTGCACTGAGTGCGCTTGTTGCCGCAGGTGCTTTGGTGCTGCGTCGTAAGACCACGCGCCGCTAGCAGTTTGGCGTGAGCCTGCGACGCGCAGTCTGATGTACATGCTAGGAACGCGCGTTTCGTAAGCTGTTTGACGTGTTCAAAACGAGGATTAAACAAGAGCCCGCGCCATCAAAGCGCGGGCTTTTTGATGGCGCGCGATTATGCTATGTGATGCTTGGGCCGTAGACCAAGGCGAGAACGTCTATGGTGGTTCCATCGAAGCGGTACACGATGACGAAGGTTGAAACGGGAATCTTGCGAATTCCTAGACCGAAGCGTTTCGTGAGAGAAGTTCTCACGAACGAAGATCCAATTTCTGGGCCGACTTCCAGCATTTCCAGAATCATGCGAATATGGTTGAGGAGACGCACGGAGTATATCTTTGCGAGGTCTTCGATAAACTCGTCCGCGATACGCATGGTATAGCGTTCGTTGTTAGTCATGTTGTTTCCTTAGCACGTCCGCTCGATCAAAAGCCTCATTGATGTCGGTGACGTAGCGCCCCTCGTGAATATCGGAAATGCCTCTACCTACGGCTTCGAGAAGCCGTGCTTCATATGCGGCATCTTCGCGTTCTTTAAGGATGAGCTGCTCGAAAGCTTTCTCGCTACAGAAAACGAAAGGCTCTCCTTTCTGTTCCGTTATGCGCACGATTTGTTTTTTTGCTTCGGCTTTTACCAATGATGGATTTCGCTGCAGGGTTGTCATCGAAAAGATAGGTTCCATAGCGTGTCTCCTTTATCAGACAATTAGCTGCTATATTAGCAGATAAATTTGCGTATACACAAACGCAATAGGCACTCTTGACTGAAAGCAAACTGAGGGTGTCAGATGTTTGTATTGCCGTGTGATGGCCGAATTGGAGTTGGAACATCGGGCATCAGCCGGGCGGCAAGGTGGCATCATCGCTTGCCAGACTGAATCCCGCGACACACCCTGACACCTGTTGGGACGTCGAGTCGCGCTGCCGCGCGTTAGCTCTAACGTGCTTGGGAGCTGGTGGTTTACAGTCAAGAGGGTTTGATGAAGCAGAATGTTTCATCAAACCCTCTTGTTGCTATTGTTGGCTGTGCTTGCGCCGCGTCGCGTCAAGGGCAAGCCGGCAAGCGGAAGACCACCGCTTGCTACCTTGCCCTTGA
>R15__coassemble_1310_pt1 | contig 12856 bp, 8 predicted proteins | sample R15__metabat2_low_PE_045 | metagenome-assembled genome bin R15 | reverse complement strand
CCCTTACACCATGAACGCCGAGACCGAAAGCGAGTTCGGCCAAATCTTCAACTCCGGCATCACCTATTCGGAGGCCTATCAGCTCTACGTGAAACGTCTCATCTTTGCGGATGACCAGGACATGATGCTCTGGCGGGTTCTGTTGCCAATATTAAACGTGAGCTCAAATCTCAGAAGACCTTCATTACTCAATATCGTTCCTCAGATGGGCGCTACAACGAGATGAAGTTCGTCAAGGTTGGCGGCGAGGCTGACGAGCCTTTGGCAGTGGCTCTCGGTTTCGCGGATCGCGATGAAGAGATACGTGCGCAGAAGCAAAGGGCTATCGAGCAGCAGCGCTACAACGCGGTTATTAAAGCTCTGTCATCCGAATATTCCTCCATCTATTTCGCAAATGTTGACGATGATGAGCTGATGCCCTATGCAAACAGCGAAAGAATTATTGGTGAATTCGGCGAAAATGCATTCGCAAACATGAGCTATACGCAAGCAGCGGAAGCTTATGTACAACACGCTTGCTCTCCGAAGAGCCAAGAGGCGCTAAGAAAGGCAATCTCTCCTGAAAACATCAGAGAACAACTTGCGGAGAAACAGTACTTCACTCTTACGTACCAGAACAACAACGATCTTTACTGCGAGATGAAGTGTGTTCATGCCGACGAAGATACTGACACGCTGAATATTGTTGTCGGTTTCGCCATCAAGGACAACGAGATTCGCAGCAAAATCCAGGCCGAACAAGAACACCAGATGAACTTCGACATTATTGAAATTCTGGCGTCTGAGTATACATCAGTGTACTACATCGACCTTGCGACCGATGGTCTTAACACCTACACCATGAATGAGGAGACAGAAACCACGTTCGGCTCGGTGTTTAGAAGCGGCATCACGTATTCCGAGGCGTTCAAGCTCTATGTGGACAAGCTTGTCTTTCCTGACGACAAGGAGATGATGCTTTCCGCGGGTTCTATCGAAAACATTCGCACAGAGCTTGCGCGCAAAAAGACCTTCCTTACCACTTACCGCGATTCGGACAACAAGTATTCTGAGATGAAGTTCGTCAAGGTGGGTGGGGAGACAGACGAGCCGAGCGCTGTGGCCCTCGGCTTTGCCGTTAAGGACGATGAGATTCGCCGCGAGCGCGAAATTGAGCGCAACCAGGAAATCATCCAGACGCTTTCCGACGAATATGCTTCGGTCTACTACGTGGACTTGGATACCGGCGAGATGCAGATTTCCAAGTTGAGCGAGCAGACGCAGGGCAACTTTGGCGACAGCTTGTATCAGGGAATCAACTTTACTGAGGCGCTGAATAAGTGGATTGCCACGCAGGTTAAGAACAGCGATCTCGAGGAACTGACCGCCTTTGGTTCGCCAGATTATCTCAAGCAACTTCTGCGGAAACAGCCCATCTTTACCAAGGTGTACCGCGTGGGCACCGAAGATGACTTCCGCTACAACGAGATGAAGATTGTAAAGGTCAACCCCGAGGCAGAGGCGCGCGCCATCGTGCTTGGCATCGCCGATAGGGATGACGAGATTCGCGCACGGCTCGTTGCCGATCAGGAGCGCCAGCGCAACTTCGAAATCATCGAAATTCTGGCATCGGAATATACCTCGGTGTATTACATCGACCTTACGACCGATGAACTCAATCCCTACACCATGAACGCTGAAACCGAGAGCGAGTTCGGCCAAATCTTCAACTCGGGCATCACCTATTCCGAGGCGTTTCGACTCTACGTTGAGCGCCTTATTTTGCCCGATGATAAGGCCATGATGCTGCAGGCTGGTTCCATTGGCAACATCGTGAAAGAGCTGCGCGCCAAAAAGACCTTCCTCACCACCTACCGCGACGCGGCGGGACACTATTCCGAGATGAAGTTCGTTAAGGTGGGCGGTGACTACGATGAGCCGGTGGCGGTCGCTCTGGGCTTCGCTGAACGCGACGAGGAGATTCGCGCGCGGCAATCCGCGGAAGCGGAGCGTCAGCGCAACTTCGAAATCATCGAGATTCTGGCATCGGAATATTCGTCGGTGTACTACATCGACCTTACCACTGACGGCCTTAACCCCTACACCATGAACGCCGAGACCGAGACCACCTTTGGCTCGGTATTCCGCAGCGGCATCACCTATTCCGAAGCGTTCCGTCTTTACGTGGATCAGCTCGTATATCAGGACGATAAGGCTGCGATGCTGCAAGCGGGTTCCATCTACAACATATTGAAGGAACTTTCCAATAAGAAAACTTTTATCACTACCTATCGCGATGCAGCGGGACGTTATAGCGAGATGAAGTTCGTCAAGGTAGGCGATGAAAACGAAGACCCCACGGCGGTTGCCTTGGGCTTCGCCGAGCGCGACGAAGAGATTCGTGTGCAGCAGGCAGCTGAAGAGGAGCGCCAGCGCAACTTCGAAATCATTGAGATTCTGGCATCGGAATATTCGTCGGTGTACTACATCGATCTTACTACTGACGGCCTCAATCCCTACACCATGAACGCCGAGACCGAGACCACTTTTGGCTCGGTATTCCGCAGTGGCATCACCTATTCGGAAGCGTTCCGTCTTTACGTCGACAAGCTGGTCTACGCCGAAGACAAAACAATGATGCTGAAAGCGGGCTCCCTTGGCAACATTATGAAGGAGCTCCGTACCAAGAAAACCTTCCTTACCACCTACCGCGATGCGGCGGGACACTACTCAGAGATGAAATTCGTCAAGGTGGGCAACGAAGAGGGCTTCCCCACGGCCGTGGCGCTCGGCTTCGCCGACAAGGACGAGGAGCTGCGCTCCAAGGAAGAGGAAGTAACTAAGCTGCAACGTAACATCGACATCATCGAAATCTTGGCTTCGGAATATTCATCGGTGTACTACATCGACCTTACGACTGATGAACTCGACCCCTACACCATGAATGAGGAGACAGAAAGCGAGTTCGGTTCTATCTTCCGTAGCGGCATTAAATACTCCGATGCATTCAGGATGTACGTAGAACAGCTTGTATACGACGAGGATAAGTCCAAGATGCTGCAGGCGGGTTCCATCTATAACATTTTGAAGGAACTTTCCAGCAAGAAAACCTTCCTCACCACCTACCTCAACGCCGCTGGTCGTTATTGCGAAATGAAATTCGTCAAGGTTGGCGAGGATGAGAACCCGCAGGCTGTGGCGCTCGGTTTCGCCGACAAGGATGACGAAATCCGCGTTGACCGCGAGCGTGAGGCTATTGCCGCGCGCGACGCCGCCGTGATTTCGGGTCTGTCCGACGACTTTGGTTGCATTGTGTACGCTGGCTTCGACGACTTCTCGGAGATTCATTACCGCTTCGACCCGCTCTTCGAACAGCACATTCCTGGCTGGTCGCAAATTGATGACTTCAAGGACCGCCTCACCACGCTGATGGAGACCATCATGCATCCCGATGACCGCGACTCCTTCTGGAAGGCCACGCGTCCCGAGGTAGTGAAGGCCGCCGTCATGGTTGACAATGCGTACTTCGTGAACTTCCGCACGATTATTGATGGCGAAGTCACCTACTATCAGGCGAAGTTCGTGCGTGATGATGCGAGCGATAATCACGTGATTGCGGGCTTCCATAACGTTGATGCCGAAACCAAACGCGAGATGGATGCCCTTGACCGCGCTGAGCAAGCGAGCCGCGCCAAGACCGACTTCCTCTTCAATATGTCTCACGACATTCGCACGCCCATGAATGCCATTATTGGCTTCACCGAGAAGGCGAAGCGCGACATCGACGAACCGGAAAAGGCGCTCCGGAGTTTGCAAAAAGTGAGCCTTTCCAGCGAGACCTTGCTTAACCTCATCAATGACATTTTGGATATGAGCCGCATTGAATCGGGCAAAGTGACGCTGAACCGAAGCGCGTCGAATCTTGCGCATGCCTTCGAAGGCGTCAGGCCCATGATGGAAGAGCTTGCGAGTGCGAAGGACATTGCTATCTCCTTCGAAACAGGCGACGTCGCGAACAAATATGTCTTTGCTGACGCACCGCGTATCGAGCGCGTCCTCATGAACATCATTTCCAATGCTGTCAAGTACACGGGCGATGGCGGCTGGGTACGAGTGTCGCTCGCACAGGACGGCGCGCCCGTAAACGGTATCGCGAACTACCGCTTCACGGTGGCCGACAACGGTATCGGTATGAGTAAGGAGTTCCAAGCGCACATGTTTGAGGAATTTGCGCGTGAGGAGACCTCAACCAATAGCGGTGTACAGGGAACAGGCTTAGGACTTTCGCTGGTAAAGGCGCTTGTTGACATGATGGACGGCACTATTTTGTGCTCGAGTGCGCTGGACGAGGGAACGACCTTCGAAATCATTTTGCCTCTCAATGTGCAGGAAGAGGAACAGGTTGAATCGCAGGTGGAGGCGCTGCAGGATATAGAGAATCTCTCCCTTGAAGGTAAGACCATCCTGCTTGCCGAGGACAACGAGCTTAATGCCGAGATTGCGGTCGATATTCTGGAGGAATGTGACGCGTGCGTCGAGGTCGCTGTTGATGGTACTCAGGCCGTCGCGGCGGTGCGCGATAAGGAACCTGGCTACTACGACCTCATTTTGATGGATATTCAGATGCCTCTCATGGATGGCTACGAGGCCACGGCTGCTATACGCGAGCTGCCGGGTGGCGATCTTCCCATCATTGCGCTTTCTGCGAATGCGTTTGAAGAGGACCGGCAGAAGTCTATTGCAATGGGCATGGATGATCACGCTGCAAAGCCCATCAACATTGGACAGCTCAAAGCCACGATTACGCGGTTCCTGTAGCGCGGCGAGCTTTATGAAAAGATGAATCGGGGACGGGAATTTTCCCGCCCCCGATTCTTTTACCAGTCACACGAAATCGAGGGGAAGAGGCCTTAGAGTACGATTTCGTTGACGGTTTCGATCAGGTCGACCACGCGGCTTCTTGTCACGTATGCGTAGGGCTCGCCGTCTACCACGGCCACGCACTGTGTGCCATCGCTGCGGTACAGGGTGATTTCGACCTTCTCGTGGTTTTCGTTATCGAAGTGCAGAGTTACGGAGATCTCCTCCTTGCCGGTGGGTTTGTCCTGTGTAAGCGTGTCTGCATCAAGGGCGCTTAAGGCGCTCTTCAGAGCAGAGATGGAAACGTCGTCGTCATCACCATACGTCCACGTTTGCTTACTGCCTGAACCAGTCGATGTGATGGAGTAGCTCTGGCCATCAAGTGTGATATCTACCTGCGTGAGCTCACTCATGTCGTAAGGGAGCACCTCCTCGTGTCGCAAGTCTTCGTAGGTCGCGGCCATCAGGTTGGTGTATTCCGTCGAAGTTATGGTGTACACGATGGGCGAATCACCAATGCGCGCATAGGCGGTAACCGAGCTTTCGGCATCGTCGTCGCTGCTTGCCTCAGCCTTTTCCAGCTCGGCTTGGTTTCTGCCCACATTTACTTCCAAGGTGGCGCTTTGGCCGTTTTCCTCGTAGGTGGCCGATATCGTGAGCTCAGGCTTGTCGAGGCCGTAGGCCTCAAGCTCTTCTTGCGATGCGTTGTAGGTCACATATGAGGTGAGATTGAGGTTCTTTACGCGCGAGAGGTACGTCTCTACCTTTGAGGAATCTAAGGCCTTTCCATCGGCGAAATAGACGTCATCATCGGAATATGCCGCAGAGTTATCTTCCGCGTATTCAATGCTAAGGTCGCTCTCACCTGAGAAGCTCAGCTTCGTTGCCTCGGAAACATCGGGTACAACATCGTTTTGAATGAGGTCGGAAAGCTCTACGTTAAAGGTGTCAGTTGGGTCGTTTTTCGCCAGATGCACCTGGTCATCACCGAGCGAGAAGTAGCGTTGTGAGTCCATTTCGCTGTAATTGCCCAGCGTAATGGTGTAGTCCTCATCAGCCGTGCTTATCTTAATAGTGCATTCGGGGCTGTCGAGCCCATAGGTTCCTAGGTTGTCGACGTCATCGATAGTGAACGAGGCGCCGAAGTCTTCGAAGACTGCAAGCAATTCTTCGATTGCATCAGCGTTAACCGGGAACGCTTCATCTGCGTCGTAGACCCACGTGTCATCGCTCTTGTGGAATGCGAAGCTGGAGCTTTCTGTATCCCATGAAACGGCTGTCACCGAAGCGGGCTCGATAGAGAGAACCGTTGTGCCGTTTTCCTCTATCTTTTCCGCGCGAGTTTGCACGGTGCCCGCGATGAGCGCCAAGATGATGGCGATGAGCAGCACCACAATGAGGACGTAGAGCTTCTTTTGCTTGCTCATTTTTTTACGTGCGGCGTTATTCACGGTTTGCCTTCTTTCTTCGGATGAGGATTACGATGCCACAGATCACGCATGCGAGAGGCAAGGCACCCAGCATGAGAATCTTTAACAATGCTGCATCCGAGTCGCTGATTGACAAATATTCGTTACCCAGCGATTTGCTGGCGACAGCGGAATATTCGTCTTGGTCAACCAGATACGACAATGCATCCGTGGCAAACGTGAGGTTTGCGCCCGATGAGTACGAGTCGTATGTTTCATCAAGGAACTGCGAAGAGGCAACCCATACGATGGAACCGCCGTTTGAGGTCTCGATGAGGACTGCGGCATCGAAGGGGCCGTCGATGTCGTCATCTTCCTTCTCGTAGGTGGTGATGTCATAGCCATCCACCTTGCTGTACGCAGAGCTGGATGTGGAAAGAAGCGAGGTTACCGTGGCTGAGCTGTTCTGTGAAACGGTGAGGCCTTGCGTCATGGCTACAACTGCGTAGTAGTTGCCGCTCGAGATGTTGCTGGTTATCGTGTGGCTTTGGATGTCGGGCAAAAGGACGTATGGGGTTCTGAATGCATAGTGGCCGCTATCGCCCTCGATGACGATGCCTTCGGCAACATCGACATCGTAGGTAGCAATGACATCAGAGAGGTTTTCCAGGGTGCCGTCTTCCACGGGTCCGACGAAGGCGATGAGCTTTCCGCCGTCGTTCACGTAATCAATCAGCATGTCGCGCTCTTCCGTGGAGATGTCACTTGAAGGCGCGTTGATAAGGATGCAGTCGGCATCGCTTGGCACCGAGCCGGCGCTTAAGAGGGAGAGCTGCTGCGTTTGCATGTTTTGTTTCTCTATTTGACGTTCGAAGTCGCTGGAAATGGATGTCTCCCCGTGGCCTTCCAAAATGTAGAGTTGAGGGAAGTCATCGTTGGTGACGTACTGGATGGCCGAAGTGAGCGCACCTTCGCCATCGAAGGAGTACGAATATGAGTACGTGGTGTAATCAATGCTGGTTAGGTAGATATCTGAATATGCGATGTAGCGGCTCTTCGACTCACATTCCACAATGAGGCTGTTGTTGGAGACCGTTTCGGAGGTGTATTGCTCGGTGAACGTGGGATAGGTCTCGGGGTTTTTCTTTACCACCTGAATGTGGTCAGATATGCTTTCGTACTTGCTTAAAAGGTTTTCAATGACGCCGTCTTCTTCATCTGCCTGTACGACCCAGTAGATAGTGACATCGCTGTCAAGCGCGTTCATCACGGTTTTTGTGTTGCTTGTGATGGAATATAACTTTGATGAGCTAATGTCGAATTTCGTCCACGTGGAGGGGAGAAGCGACACCGCGACATTCAGTGCAATAAGGATACCCAGCACGTTAACTGCGGTGATGAGCGAATACGAGCCACTCTTGAATGCGATGCTGTTATCTACGGCAGGTCGTGGCTCTCGTATCATTTTTAGCCCAAGCAGTCCTTGCGATTCTTGCTGCTCCTGCTGCTCTTGCGGCTCTTGTGGCGCTTGCTGATCTTGTTGATCTTGCTGATCTTGTTGTTCTTGCAACTCTTGTGGCTCTTGCTGCTCGTCGGGCGCGGTTTTAAACACCTGCGTTGCCTTTTTGAGTACACCAGCAAAGCGCGACGGATTTTCCTTCATAGGCTCTTGCATTAGTTGTACCTCCGTTTCTCAAGGGATTGGCTCGACAGAAACAGGAAGTAACCCGCAACAGACAGATAGAAGACTATCGAGCTCAGATCGAAAACGCCCTCGACGAACCCGTCGAAGCGGTCAAAGAGCGACAACTGTTCCATCAGGGTGGGAAGAAGGCTTTCGAACATGCTGCTGTCCACAAATGCCAGGATGCACAAGATGACGATGCCGGCCATCATCACCGCGTAGGCCACTTTGGAACTCTTGGTGAGATAGCGCACCAGCAGCGCGAGGGCCGCCAGCAGTACGAGAAGTGCAATGAGTGATCCTGCCGCTGTGGTGGAAACGGATTCTGCGAGCGAAACCGAGAAGTAGTTGAGCAGCAGGATAGGGATAGCAATGCCTGCTGCCAAGCCCTGGTTTTGCGTGAGCGATGATATGAACATGCCAATAGCGATGAGCGCCGCAGACATGAAAACGAACGCAAAGATGGACCCATATGCGGTAAGCAGGGAAACCTCGCCATACGCACTAAAGATAAGCGGATAGATGGCAACGATGCACATGGGCGCCATGAAGATGACGAGCAAGGCAAGGTATTTTCCCACGATGACCTGCGATGAACTGAGGGGCAGGGAATAGAGCAGCAGATCGGTTTTTTGTTTGCGCTCCTCGGCAAGCGTTTTCATGGTGAGAACGGGAATGATAATGGTCATTCCCACACAGATGAATTGCAGGGCATATTCGAAATTCGCCACGGCTGCCTGTATGTTGTACAAAACGCAGCCAATGCCCACAAATTCTAAAAGGAAGGCGGCAACCAGAAATGCCGTCATGGAATGGAGATAACTTCTTATCTCATGTCGGAACACGGCTCCCATTATGCATTCGCCTCCTTTGTGTCCTCAGCGAAGAAGAAGGCCCGTTCGATGTCTTCTTCTGTGGCGTGTGTTGTGTCGCTTTCGGGTTGTGTCATCTGTTCGTCGGGCAGGAGATTCGTGTGCGGCGCGGGCTGTGCGTCGACATTCGTTCGTGGTGCTTCGCTCGTGTTTTCATTGGTATTTCCGCTCGCGCTTTCGCCTGCGCTTTCGCTCGCGCTGTCATTCGTATCTCTGTCGGTGAGTTCCAAGAACACTTCTTCGAGACTTGACTTCTGCGGCATCATCTCCACGATGGGTAGACCTGCGGAAGCAAAGGCGAAGAAGATGGCTGTGCACACATCGTAGACATCGTCGCCCTCGAGGCCAATTTCTACCGCCGTGTAACTTTCGCCTGCAGCGCGGCATTCCACACTTGCAAGGCCCTCAACCGGTTCAAGCGCGGCGCGTGCCTCGGTGGCGTCGGCGTGAGCGATAAGACGGATGCCCCTGCGTCCGGCAAGTGTCTTCTCGAGGTTTTGCGGCGTGTCGAAGCATACGAGCTTGCCGCTCGATATGATAAGAATCTGCGCGCACAGCGTTTGTACCTCTGACAGAATGTGCGAGCTTAAGATGACCGTGTGCGTCATGCCCAGCTGCGTGATAAGTTCGCGAATTTCTATAATTTGAATAGGGTCGAGTCCCACCGTGGGCTCGTCCAAAATAATGATTTCGGGGTTCCCGAGAAGCGCCTGGGCAATTCCTACGCGCTGCTTGTAGCCCTTCGAGAGCGAGGAAATAAGGCGATTGCTCATAGCGCCCAAGCCGGTTTTCGCGATAACCTGCTCAATTTGGCGTGCGAGCTCCGTACCTTTGAGGCCCTTCGCCTCTCCGACAAACGTGAGATATTCCCGTGGTGTTTCTGCCATATAAAGCGGCGGCTGTTCGGGAAGATAACCCATCTGACTTTTCGCCTCTCGGGGTTCTTCTAAGATGTCAAAGCCGTTGATGACTACCGTGCCTTCGGAAGGGGAGAGACATCCCGTCATGACGTTCATGGTGGTGGTTTTGCCTGCACCGTTCGGGCCGAGGAATCCGTAGACGCCCGACCCATCTATCGTGAACGAGAGGTCGCGTACGGCCGTGAAACCGCCATATCGTTTGGTGAGGTGTTTAATCTCAATCACATGCATACTCCTTGTTTGGTTTGTGTGTAGGCGTGCAACGCAGCGCGCGCTATACACGGCTTATGCCGCGTACAAATACGATAGGTTTGCGTCTTGAAACCGACCTGAAACGAGATGCGGAGTGTTTGTGGATAAGAGATGTAGGCGCGGGTGCGTTTAAGCTGGCAGCTGCTGGATGCGTGCGTTTGTAAGAGTGTCGTGTTTGCGTGCCCTTGCGAGAGTAAGTTGCACCTTTGTTTGCGTGTCCTTGCGGGCGGATCGCACCTGTACGCCTACAGCGTTACGGTAAAGGTGATGGTGTCAGGCTGCGTGATGGCAACCGCTATCTTGCCTTTGTGTGCCTGCGCGATGGATTCCGCCATTGATAGGCCTATGCCGTAGCCACCTGCCTCGCGGCTGCGCGCGTCATCGGGTCGGTAGAACCGATCGAAGAGGCGGTTTGGATCACCTAACGCGTCTAGGTCGCAGGTGTTAGAGACCTGAATGTGTGCTTTGCCGCGGTCTGTATGCACATCAAGTGTTATGGGCGTTTCACCTTTTGCATATTTCAGTGCGTTGTCGAGCAGGATAGACACAAGCTTTTGGATGCTGCCCTCATCGCCGGTAAGAAAGATATCCTCTTCGATATGGGCGTCAATGCGCTTTCGGCATGCTTCGGCTTGCTGGGTGAACGACTCAACGATTTCCCATACGGCGTTGCTGAGCGAGAATCGCTCGAAATTCAATCCCGTGTTGCTTTCATCAAGGCGCGAGAGGCTCACGAGGTCTTCAATGAGGCGCGCAAGACGATTTGTCTGGTTTTTTATGTTGTCGACCCATTCGCTGCCTCCCTGTTCTATCTCCACGATGTCGATGGAGGTGGCGATGGAGGTCACGGGGGTTTTGAGTTCATGGCCTGCATCGGTGACAAAGCGCCGTTGTCGTTCTGCGTTCTTATCGAAGGGTCGCACCGCTGGTCCTGCGAGCGCAAGGGTAAGGAAGAAAACCAGCACGAGGCAGCCCAAGGCGCCAAGGGCTGTAGCGATGAGCAATTTGTGGCTGAAGTCATCGGCATCGGCCACATTGAGGAAGGCAATGGTGAGTTGCTCATCGCTTTCGGTGATGAGGTAGCGGTAGTCCTCGTAGCGGCCTGTATGCGCAGGACGCCCCAGTACGTGGTGAACGTACTCATCGACATCGCTTTCGCTTACCGAAGAGATGTAGTCATCATTGAATACGCTTACGATGCCGTCTTTGTTGCAGTGAACCACAAAGAACCGCGCGGTAAATTCACGCCCTTGTTCGACATCCCACGGGGTTTGACCTTCGAAGGGAAGGACCTCAGCAGGACGTTCGCTGACCGATGTGTCGTACTGAATGATTTTTTGCAGTGTTTCTTCTTGGGCGCTTGTTGTCTGTTTCCAGTTGATGAGATTAATACCTGTCGCCAAGACGGCCATGACTACGGCAAAGGCAATCATAGCAAGCAAGATGAAGCGTCTCTTCAGGCGCGTCATTTTTCCTCCAGCACGTATCCTGCGCCGCGAATAGTCTTGATTTCGATATCGGCACCGATGGCGCGCAGTTTCTTGCGCACGAATCCGATGTAGGTCCATACCACGTCGATATTTGCATCGGATTCAAAGCTCCACACGGCTGCCATAAGGCGCTCCGTTGAGAACACGGTGCGAGGATTTCTCATAAAGAACTCAAGCAGCAGGAATTCCTTGTTGTTTAAGCGTTCGCTGTGCTGCGCGTGTTGCACGTGGTAGCTGCTGCAATCAAGACTTGTCTGACCTAGCGTAAGGACATCGCTTGCGTATCCGAGCGAGCTTCGTCGGGTGAGAGCTTTCACGCGTGCGAGGAATTCGCGTGTAGCAAAGGGTTTTGGCAGGTAGTCATCGGCACCCGCTTCAAGGCCGATAACGCGATCGGCAACTTCTGCCTTGGCGGTCAGCATCATGATGGGTGTTGTGAGTTTTTCTTTGCGTGCGCGTTCAAGAACTTCAAGACCACTCATCTGGGGCATCATGATGTCAAGTACTGCTGCATCATAGGATGCCTGGCTCAAGTAGTCCCATGCGTCTTGGCCGTTATGCACCACGTCGACCGAAAAATGACTTTTTTCCAGCAGGTACTTAAGCCCGTTGGCAAGTTCTCTTTCATCTTCTGCGATTAGTACTCTCACGCGGTGCCTCCATCCCGTTGCTGTATTATCGCATGGAGAGTTGAAAAGAACCTGAAAAGAGCTCTTTGGTACACGTCCTATGGCGTGTCGTTAGAGCTGTCGCGCGGCAGCGCGGCTTGAAACGCGCTCCGTCTGTTACGAGAAGGCCTTTTCTTCGGCTATCGCCTTGGAAAGCAAACTGCCGCCGCAGCTCGAACCCGCTCCTGCTGAACAGGTGTAGCAGATGGGGCTGGTGCGCACGCGGCGTGTGCCCAGCGGCTCGTTCATAATGTCAGCTACGGAAAGAGCGCGCCCATCGCGGTTGCAAATGGGTATGCCAAGGACGTGGTTTGCCTCACAGTCGTACAGCGTGCCGTCGTAGTCGACATCAACCTGCGTGCGGCACATAATGTGCGCCACCGTGGCAGCGTTGTAGTTTTCTGCCAGCATGGTGAGATAGAAGTCAAACTTTTGCTCGGCGGCAAGTTTCGCAGCGAAGCGCCCCAAGCAGTAGTTGCTAAACGCATAGAGGCCGTTAAACGATACGCCTTCTTTGTTGCGCAACTCGTAGGTGTAGAGGTCGCCCAGCTCTTCTTGATTAGGTGGCAGGAAGGGTCCATCTACGTTGTATACCAAATCAATCTGCAGCTCGGGGTCGCGTCCATAGCCCAGGTCATTAAGCTTGTGCAGCACTCTCATGATGCGTTCAAACGTGCCCTCGCCGCGATGCCCGTCGCATGCTCCTTGAGTGAAGTAGGTAA
>R15__coassemble_1276_pt1 | contig 13115 bp, 8 predicted proteins | sample R15__metabat2_low_PE_045 | metagenome-assembled genome bin R15 | reverse complement strand
AATGATGCATACCCTCATAAACATACCCGCATAAAAAACGATCATGTGCGAAACGTTTCATCGCACATGCCATGGCACATGCTCGCCGTAATAAAAGAGAGCCGCACAAGGCGGCTCTCTTTTTGTTCTCGTACGTGATGCGCATCAGTGTGTGGTTGCGCGCGCAAACGCGCAACCACCGAAATGCGAATTAGTACAGGTTCTGGCCCTTCGGGAAGGCATGCAGGAATGCAGCATCCTTGGAAGGAAGCTTCGTGTAGAACGGAATCTCGCCAGGAATGTCGCGGCGGTCGTCGGAGTACACGAAGAGGAAGCGCAGCAGGAGACCGCTGAGCAGAATGATGACGGGAGCAATCACAGCATTCGGGCTGGTGATGTAGATGATGAGCGGAAGCACGAGGCCCAGACCCACCATGACGCCCCAGAAGAGCGGAGCAGTCTTGCCCTTGACCCAACGATCAGCAACCTGCTTGGCAGCAACGTTGCCCGCACCCACGAGGGAGAGAACGTAGAGCAGCAAGATGGTGATCTCAGCGATGACCAAGATGATGTCAACCATGTGCAGCAGTTCATGGATGTACTCGGCCAGCACGTAGTTCAGCATGATGTTGTCGGCAGTCCAGAAGCCCGTGAAGCCCAGGCACAGCGTGATAGCAGCGCAAGCCGTGGAGAGTGCGGACGTGGTGAAGAGCACCGGAAGAGCCGGCGTTGCCCAGAATGCATGAGACTTCAGCGTGCTGAACATGAGGCCGGTGTATACCATGATGCCGAAGCCAGATATGCCAGCAAGAAGCAGGTTGAATCCACGGAAGAACGTGAAGAAACCTGCGATGCCTGCAGCCCAGCCCCAAGGCAGGTAGGACAGCCACCAGAAGAACCCGAAGATCAGGCAGACGGAGAGCAGACGAGCACCCCAGCAGATGATCGAGGTCGACTTAATGAATGCACGATAGAACACGCCCGGCTGACCCAACTCGAAAACGAGCAGGAAGCAACCAAAAGCAAGGCATACCAAGGAGATAAAGCCCGCCCATGCGAACACCTCCATGGAGAAGCCTGGAAGTACGAAGAAGCCGAAAACCATGGCCAGGAAGTAGATGCCGCCACCGAGACCACCAAGGAACAGGTAGCTAGCAATAGGCCATTCCCAATAATGATGACGCATTATGCCTTACCTCCTAAGTCAGGGATGTAATAGATCTGCGGGCCCGTGCCCAGATCTTCGAACAAGCGGACGGTCTCAACGGAGTTGACCAGCTTGGAAACTTCGCTGTTGGGATCGTCGAGGTCGCCGAAGATACGAGCCTTTTGGTGGCACGTCTGGACGCAATAGGGTACGCAATCGGGGTCGTACTGACGGCGGTTGCGGCAGAAGGTGCACTTGCGCACGAAGCGATGCAGGCGAGGCTCAAGCTGCGACTGGTCGCGCATGCCATAGGGGCAGGCGTTAACGCAAACCTTGCAAGCCATGCACTTTGTGTAGTCAATCCACACCGTGCCGTCGTCGTCCTGCTGGCTCGCGCCAGTCGGGCACTGCGGCACGCATGGCGGCTTTTCGCAATGCATGCAAAGCGTCGGGGTCCACGTACGATGCACATGAGGCCATACACCCTGTACACCTTCGCTTACAACAGCGTTGTAAATAATGTCATCGGGAAGCTGATTCCACGTACGGCATGCAACGGAGCAGGACTGGCAGCCGATGCAGCGACGCTGATCGATGACCATACAATAACGAGTCATATCATTCTCCTCCCACTCTTATTGCAGAGGCTCGCGCGTCTGAAGGTCATAGCGCAGGCCGGTTTGCATATCGACAAGGTTACCTTGAGTCGGGTCGTACGCCCAGCCCGTGTACATGTCATACCACACGCCCTCGGGAGATACGAGCCAGCCAGAGTTCTTGTCATAGGTGTAGCCGGTGGATTCCTGATAGGCGACGCGACGTGCAGGATCCCAGGTAAGTCCCTCGGGAACATCGAAGTCGGGAGCCATAGCAGCTGCCAGCTCTTCCTCGGTAAGGGGCTCGCGCGTCTGCAGGTTGTAGCGCTGACCAGTTTGCATGTCGATCAGGTTCTCTTGGACCGGATCATAGGCATAGCCAGACCACATGTCGTACCACACGCCTTCGGGCGATACGAGCCAGCCAGAGTTCTTGTCATAGGTGTAGCCAGTGGATTCCTGGTAAGCAACCTTGCGATACGGATCCCAGGTGAGCTGCTCGGGAACCTCGAAGTCGGGCTGGTTGAACTCAGGGATGAGCTCCTTCGGCTCGAGTTCGTAAGCGAGCTTCATCTCGGAGGGCATCATATGGATGCCAGGCTCCTTGGCGGAACCAGGAATGGAGAAAGCGATGTCGGTCTTCTGATCCGTCTCGGCTGCAGAAACCTTGTAAATCTTGCACATCAGGCCACGGTTTGCCCAGCTACCACCGATGGGGTCGCACATGTCGTCGTCAACGGAAGTAAGGACGTTCGTGTTGGAACGCAGGCAGCCAAACGGCTCGTCCGGGTCGGGACCGACCTCGGGGAACCACCAGCCGCGCGGCACCCATGCAACGCGGGGGTCAACGACCTTTTCCACGTTAGCACGCTGCTGAATGCGGCCACGGCGCGTCTCAATCCAGCACCAGTCGCCCTGCTCGATACCGAGCTTCTCGGCGAGATCCGGATGGATGGAGAAGTACGGATCGGGATACAGGTAACGGATGGACTCGATCTGGAAGTGCTCGCTGTGGTGATAAGGCATGAAGCCGCCACCCGTGGTGAGCACGATGGGATACTCGGCTGCAACTTCGGGATCATCAATCTCGTTCTCAGCAGGACCGATGTAGGTCGGCAGCTCAGGATAACCCAGCTGAGCAAGCACGGAGTTGCGCAGCTCAACCTTGCCCGTACGCGTGCAGAAGCCCTTGGACTTATACTTGCGGAACTTCTGCTGCGGATAGTACATACGAATGGTCTCAACGAACTCGTCGTAGGAGTCAACCGCATAACCCATGGGCTGAATCATGTAGAAGAAAGCCTCTTCTTCGTTCTTCCACGGCCAATCCTCTTCGGACTGACCCGTGGCGATACCAAGGTCACGCCAGAAGGTGAAGTCGGTGTGACGGTCATACATAGGCTGGATGGCGCGCTGGCCCGTCAGCATGGAGTCGGTAACGCCGTAGTTGGTATGGATGGTAGGACGCTCGAGTGCGCCAGCGATAGGCATGACGTAGTCGGAATAGAGCGCAGCCGGAGTCATCCAGTACTCGCAGGTGACGAGGAACTCGACCTTCTTGAGGGCCGCAAGCGTCATCTTGGAGTCGCCGTAGGAGTTGACCGGGTTCGTTGCAGACACGATGAGCGCACGAATCTGATACGGGTCGCCTGTCAGGATGGCCTTGAATACGGACGGACCGTGAGCTTCGCACATCCACTCGGCGGTCATTGCCTTGCCCCACTTTTCGCGCGAGGTGTCGGAAATGATTTGATAACCAGGCCAAGACGTAAGCTTGAACTTATTGGAACCAATCTGCTTTGCCTTCATCTCTTCAGGCAGACGATCGTTGGCTTCCATCTCTTCGTCGGTGACATAGCCGAACGCAGGGCCGGGCATAAGGTCGCCACCAGGAACGTCAAGGTTGCCGCAGATAGCGCGCATCGTGGCGCGAGCAAACATGCCAGCACCAGCGGTACGGCCGAGCTGATCCCACGTGCAGCCCCACTGGATGTTGGACGGCGTGTTCGTGGCATACATACGAGCAGCAGCACGAATTTGCTCGGGATCGAGCCAAGTAAGCGGAGCAGCCCATTCGGGCGTGTACTGCTGGATGTGCTCATAGAGCTCATCGAAGCCGATGCACCACTCGTCAACGAAGTCAAAGTCATAATGGCCTTCCATGCAGATGACATTCAGCATGGCAAGGGAGAGAGCCGTGTCAGAGCCCGGACGCAGCGGCAGCCACATGGTGGCCTTGCTGGCGGTCTCGGAGTAACGCGGATCAACAACGATGATCTTCAGACCGTTCTTCATGAGATCGGTGTAGCCCTTCATGCCAGGCATGGCGGATGCGCCAGGGTTCATGCCCCACAGGATGACGCACTTGCTCTGGCCAAGGTCGGTCTCAAACGGGGACCAGCCAGAAAGCGCAGTCTCCACCATGTAGGTGGGAATCCAGCACAGCAGTGCATTGTGGAAGCAGTTCGGAGAACCGAACAGATTCATGAAGCGGCGACGAGACCAGTCGTCGGTGCGCAGGGTACCACCAGCGTTAGCGATGGCTTCCGCACCACTTTCTGCCTTGATTTGGTTGAGCTTCTCAGCGATTTCCTTGATAGCCTGATCCCAAGGAATCTGCTCCCACTTGTTTTCGCCCTTCTCACCAGCGCGCTTGAGCGCATGGTTAATGCGAGCCGGATGATCGATGTGCTTCAGCGCGATGTTGCCACGGCAGCACAGACCGCCCGTGTTGGTGGGGTAATCCTTGTCACCCTCAATCTTGATGACCTTGCCGTCTTTGACATAGGCCTTCACTCCACAGTTTTGGTGACAGAAATAGCACAGCGATTTCTTCACCTCGACGCCAGGAGCATTGATGTCGACTTCCGTCTGCATGTTCGGCTTTGTGATTAAATCTTTAAAAAAGCCGGGCTTTGCATTAGTGTCCGTCATCTACCTTCCCCTCTTCTCCTCGTCTTACGTTTACTACCACTTCAGATGTGCTGTCTCGCGAACGCAGCACACGAGAAGCAACCTCGCTTACGCGAGACTTGTTCAGCATTATAGCCTAAAGCCTTATTTGGACTCGATGCGCCCGTCTCGGGTGCGGAAACTCCGCGCGAGCGGGATACAAGAAATGAACGGCGTGAACGCGGTCGACGCGGGCATGAAACGCGCCAAGTGGCAACGGAAAATACGTGATGCGGGGCACAAAACGCGCCAAGTGGCAACGGAAAATACGTGATGCGCAGACGAAAGATGCCCGTTAACATTGCCGTTCAATGCATAAAACGCGAGCGCGAAACACGCCTCATGCAAAAGCGAAACGCATCGCGCTCTGGCGCGAGTCGCGCATTACCACTTTTCGGAAGGACCCTTCTTCGCCTTGTATTGACCTGCATCAATTTCTTTCATGCGGCGATTCGCCTTGGCAATGTCGTTGGAACCCGTGCCAGCAAAAAAGCAGGCAAGAAACGCGATGCACAACGTGATGAGGTTAAACCACATGTTGCTCTGATCAATAATGCCCGTCGCATTCACATATAAGCGCGCCACAATAAACACGATGAAGAGCACAATAGTAATGGCAATCTTGATAAGGCCTTGGCGCTTCTTGAGTTTGAGCTCCTTATATTCCCGCTGGGCTTGGGCCTTCTGCTTTGCCTTGTTCGACATGTTCCCTCTCCTGCTCTTCTTTTTGTTCACGCGCATGCGCATTGCGCGATGGCGGATTTACTCCTTGGTCTGTACGACGCTTTCACGACGGTCGCGTGAGCTGCGCGGCGGTAAGCTGCGCGGCGACGTGCATTATATCAAGAAAGAAAGGCCGTCCATCGCCTGACGGACGCGACCGCCATATTGCACAAGATATTCATCGAGCTGTGCATGCGTGATTGGCTCGGTGTAATGCATGCACAAGTGTGTAAGGTAGATGGTCTTTGCGTCGAGCTCGAGACCCTCTTCGATGCACTGCTGCACGCTGTGGTGCGCTGCCGGGCACGGGCAGTCGCCCCAGTAGGTCGCATCCATGGCAAGCACGTCAACGCCGCGGATGCGCTCTTTAGTCTCAGGAGGAAGCAAGCCGGTGTCGCTCGCGTAGAAAAGACGGGTCTCGTCCGTTTCGATGAGAAAGCCGAAAGTGCCTGGTGCATGCGTCACGGGCAAGGCGGTGTAGCGCACGCCATCGTATTCCACGGTATCGAAGTCAACGAGCTGGCGCAGATCGAGGTCATCGCACATCCACGCAAACTCACTTTCTATCTGAGCCAACGTATAGGCACTACCGAAAGTGGCGAGTTTACTCTTGGTTACGAGTTCCACCATATATTCCATCTCGAGCAAGCCGCCAATGTGATCGGAGTGCCAATGCGTATAGAGCAGTTGGTCTATCGTGCGCACACCTTCGCGATTGAGCTGGTGGCGAGTATCAGGAGGCGTATCGATAAGCAGCGTGGCACCCACACGTGGAGCGCCCTGCTCGTCGAGACCGCGCACCATAACCCCGCAATCGCCGCGCGCAACTTCTGAGTTGCGACGCGCTTCCTCGCATGCGGGACATTCGCAGAAAAAGGCTGGCACGCCGCAACCGGCACCCGTGCCCATGAAAGTAAAGCGATGGTTTTTCATGCAGGTTCCTTTCTTGTGCGCGTAGCACCAGCTGTGCCTATCCTGTGCATACACACGATGCGCGTGTTGTGTGCGACGTGCATGCTGTACAGGCCGTCGATGCTTTACTTGTTGTGCATGACATGCACTACGCGAAGTCACAACGATTGCAAGATGCGAAAGCATTGTAGCGTACTGACGCATTTGCCTCGATTGACAAGACGTCAAGCGCATCAAGCGAACTTGAAATGGACTCAGCGGCGATATTCAAGCACGCAGAAAAACGCACAAAGATGCCCTAAGCAGGATTCCAAACAGGACACCACAGAAAGAAGCAGCCAAGGATATTCCAAACAGGACACCGCAAAAAAAGGGCGACCCGAAGGCCGCCCAGAAATTTTTCTCTCAGAAGTCGTTGAAATGACTACTTGGCAGCTGCCATGACATCCTCGACCTGCTTCTTCCACATCTTGGAGAAGACGAAAACGTCGAGTACAGCAATGATGGCAAAGATCAGCATGCAAACGAAAACCGTCATGCGGTTGCCCGCTGCGAAAGCGGCAACGCCCATGTTGAGCAGAGCGCCGAAGCAGATAGCGAAGTTCACGATGGACAGGTTGACCGGGTAGTTCTTCGCACCAAAGCGAGCGCGTGCGAAAGACGAAGCCATGATGGGCACGCCACCATAAGCAAAGCCGACGCAGAGAGCGCCCACGATGAAGAGCATGCTGGCACCCGTGCCGAATGCGCCGCAAATGCAGGCAACGCCCACGGTGGCAATGATGCCGTCGACCAGCATGGTGACTTTGATGTTCGTGCGGTCAAAGAGTGCGCCAAGCACGAGACGAGCAAGGCCGTTGCAGGTGGAAACCAAACCGACGAGCAGGCTTGCAAAGCCCTCGTTGATACCAAGGGTCGTTGCGTCAGCCGCGCAGTTGCCGATGACAGCAAGGCCAACAGCAATGATGATGATGCCCCAAATGTAGTAGACATAGAAGATGGAGCTCTTCAGAACAGCGTCGTCCTCGCCAATCTCCACACCGCCAGCCTGCAGCTTCTCGGGAGCCATGACGGCAACGCAGTTCTTCGGTGCACGGGTCAACAGGAATGCCAACGCGATAACCAAAACAGCAACGATAACGCCGATAGCAATGAGCACGCCGCCCATGCCACCCAGGATGCCACGCAAGTTAAGGAACAGGGTACCCATGATGAGGCTCGACAGACCGAAGCACATCATCATGACGCCGCCGGAAAAACCAACCTTGTCCGGGAACCAGCCATTGGTGGTAGCAACGATGGTGTTGTAGCCATAGCCAACGCCGAGGCCGCCAATGATGGCATAAAAGCCATACATCACACCGAGGCCACCCGTACCGCACAGCATGCCCGTACCGATGAAGCCGATGGCCACCATGACGGCGGAAATGATGAGCGACACCTTTGTGCCAACCTTCTTGTCGATGAAAGAGCCTGCCACACAACCGGTGCAGAACGCAATCATCATGATGAAGAAGGTCGAGCCAACGCTTTCAAGCGCGGCGAAATCCTGCACCATGGGCTTCGCGAACATGGAGAACGCATAGATAAGCCCGAGGAACAGAAGGACGAGCGAAGAAAGGATAAGCGAAACTGTGCGCTTACTCTTAATTTGCTCCTTTGTCATTTCTTCCATTGATTTTCCCCTCCTAAGTTTTTGAACCTTCCCTCTGTGGTCACGCTTTCCCCAGTGCGTGTCCACACGTAAACGGGAATTATAGCATCAGCCAATGCGAACTTTCGCGCACATGCGGCGTTAGAGGGGCGAAAGAAACGCAGTTACCCGCCACCGCTCTGCACAGCAACTATCACTCGCGTCCATACAAAAGAATAGCCCCCGTTTCCTTAAACGCTGCGCGTGAGCGCTACGTAAGTGAGGGAAACGGGGGCTCGATGCCGCCCTTAAAAAGGGCCTGCGTGATTCTGGGCGAGCGAATCGGCCCGCCTTTCCGCCGTAGCGTACTTGACGCTACGTAAGGCGGAAAACAAGGGCCGAAGCGCCGCCCAGAATCGCACAGGTTATTTGCCTTCGTTGCGGGAAGCCTGATACGCCTCCACCATCTTCTTCTTCACGTCAGCGGGGGCCTCTTCGTAGCCCTCGAGCTCCAGCGTATAGGAGCCGTTGCCGCGCGTGATGGAGCGGAGATCCTTGGTGTAAGTAAGCACTTCGGCGTAGGGGACGCGAATCTTTACGATGGTCTCGCCCGCATCACCGGAGTCAGTGCCGTTGACGCGACCACGACGCGTGGAGGCATCGCCCATGACGGCGCCTGCGTACTCGTCGGGCACGGTAACTTCCACGTTGGCCATGGGCTCAAGCAGTACAGCGCCTGCCTTTTCGCAGCATGCGCGGAAACCGATACGAGCAGCCGTCTTAAAGGCCATTTCGTTGGAGTCGACTGGGTGATAGGAACCGTCGTACACCGCGCACTTAACGTCCACCATGGGATAACCGGCAAGGAAGCCCTCGTTCATGGCGTCCTGAACACCCTTATCAACTGCAGGAATGAAGTTGCGCGGAATGCGTCCACCAACAACCTCGTCGAGGAACTCATAGCCGCCACCCGGGTTGGGCTCAAGACGCAGGAAGCAATCGCCAAACTGACCAGAACCGCCGGTTTGCTTCTTGTGGCGACCCTGTGCCTCGGCAACCTTGCGAATAGTCTCGCGATACGGCACGCGCACGGGAACCAAATTCACATCGATGTTCATTTGGGACTTCAGGCGGGAAAGCAGTGTCTCGACCTGAGCCTCGCCCATGGCGGTAAGCACGGTCTGATGGGTTTCCTCGTTGCGCGCGAGCTGCAGCGTAGCATCGGCTTCAGCCTGGCGGGCGATGAAGGTACCCAGCTTGTCCTCGTCCTTCTTGTCGACGGCTTCGATGGCAACTGGATACATCGGGATAGGCGTAGGCAGAGGCTCAACAACCGTCGCGCCACCCATGGAGATGGTGTCGCCCGTACGGGTTTCAGAAAGCTTCGGAACAACCACGATGTCGCCAGCAACGGCGGTCTTCACATCGGTGTTCTCCTTGCCCATCATGACATAGATGTGGCCGAGGCGCTCCTTCTTGCGCGTGCGGGAGTTGATGAGTTCTTGACCAGGCTCCAGCGTGCCACCGAGCACCTTGAGGAAGGTCAGGCGACCAACGAAGGGGTCGCTCGCCGTCTTGAATGCGTACGCAGCAGGGTTGCCTGCAGCGGAAATTTCGATACCTTCGCCATCAGCGTTTTGGAAGATCTGCTTCTCTTCGGGAGCCGGGAACGAGGACACGATAACATCCATCAGATTAAAGACGCCCTGCTTCTGCGTTGCAGCACCAGCAAAGACAGGAACAAAGATGTCCTGTGCGATAGCGGCCTTGAGCAGGCTGTCAATTTCTTCCTGCGTGAAGGGCTCGCCCTCGAGGTACTTCATCATGAGCTCGTCATCAGCCTCGGCGATGAGGTCGATAAGCTGCTCGCGCGCCTCTTCAGCTTCGTCTGCATATTCCGCCGGAATATCCTCAATCTTTTCCTTGTCGCCGTCCATGACGCGCGCCTTCATGCTGATGACATCCACGATGCCCTTGAAGTCGCTCGCAGTGCCCATGGGGAATGCGACGAGGCCCAAGCGGCCGCCGAAGCGGTCAGTCACTGCACTGAGTGCAGTATCCCACTCGGTGTTCTCGCGGTCGACGTGATTAATAAAGACAGCGCGGGAAAGACCCATTGCGCCCGCTTCTTTCCAGAAGCGACCCGTCATAACCTGCGGACCGGAAGCAGCATCGATGACGAACAGAGCGGTCTCTGCAGCCTGCATGGTGGCCTTCGTATCACCATAGAAATCCGGATGGCCAGAAGTGTCGAGTACGTTAATCTTCGTCTTCTTGTACTCTACTGGTGCAATCGAGGACGAAATCGTGAACTGACGCTTGATTTCCTCTTCGTCATAGTCGAGGTACGACTTTCCATCAACTGTCGTGCCCATGCGAGCCGTGCGTCCCGTAATAAAGAGCATCGCCTCTGCGAGCGAAGTCTTACCAGAACCATCTTGCCCAACGAACACAACGTTGCGAACTTGCTCAGCCGCAGCAGCTGCCATGTTGAATCACCTATCCCTTTTCCTTTTCTCGATACCGTGCCTTTCGGGCACACTACCGTGCCGTGAAATGACACGTCCGTATAGTGTAACTCAAAGAACACCTTTTCGAAAAGCGATTCTTGCCATTCTGCATAACGCGCACCCTAAGTGCATGTTGGCTCGTGCGACGGCAATTCGGCAGAATTGGTGCGAAGGTGACGCAAAAACAACCTGACGCGTCACTCAACGCGCCCAGCAGGCTCGGCAGACTCGATAGGCTCGAGAGATTCGAGAGGCTTGGTGGATTCGATAGGCTCAGGAGATTCGACAGACTCGGTGGGTTCGATAGGATCGTTACATTCGATAGGCTCGTTAGGCTCGTTAGGCTCAACAAGCTGGGGATACCCAGGGCGCTCAGCGCACGCACTATTCGCCGTGTGCTCGACTTTGCCTGAAAGCTGCCACGACCTCGCAAAGACATAAAGACAAGTGGCCACCATGACACCACACGCGAAGGTCTGGAAGGGCGGTGTATCCATGAGGTACGCGCCGTTCATCACAATAATCATGTTGTAAGTTTCTATGGCGGTCACCAGGCAAAACGCCACCGTAAGGTGCACATCGCGGTAAAGTGCCGCCGCCATGAGGAGCAGCGGGATGGCACAGAACAGGTAACGCTCATGCACGCGCACGCTGAAGGTAAAAAATCCCACAACGAGGACCGCCGCCATGAGCACGGGCAAAACGACGGATAAGCGGTTGTCGGTCTTCCATGCGCGAATAAAACACGCAAACGTAAATATAACCAGCAAAACAAGCGCGATGGTACCCCACAGGCGATACGTCAGGCCCAAGAACGGCTCGGACTGGCCAACCCAACCTGCACCCACCATGGTGAAAAAGTTAAGCGCATTCACGCTGGCAAGTTCGTAACTGCCAAGTGTTGCCATGAATCGCGAAATGAGTGCCGCAAAACCCACCTTCGGTGCAAAGGGCGCTAGTACCGCAAGGACCACGACAAACGCAGTCACAATAGAGGCGGCGAGCGCAATGAGGCCCATCTTCCGCTCTCTCTTTATAAGGAGCAGGAACGCAAAGAACACCGCAGGAGCCACAATGATGCCCTGCATCTTCATAGTGATGCCGAGCGCCCACAAAGCCGAGCCGGCTACCATCCAGAGCAAGGGGCGATATCCTTCCCCATCCACCGTGTCGCGCGCAATCATGACTCCGCGCATATAGCACGCGAACATGAGCACAAGGAAAAACGCCAAAACGCCGTCGACCTGCCCCCATGCGGCACTGTCCACAATGCCCGCTGGGTTCAGCAGATAGCATCCGGCGGCCATGAGCGCCCACACCTCGCTATGGGGACGTTCGTTGAGAAAGCGGCGCACCACGTTCCACATGATGACAGCACAGGCGCAATCGCATATGATGGCGGGCGATTTGTGTACGATAAGCCACAGGGGCGATGCGTAGGATGCGTGCAGTGCATCACCAATGAACGAGACGGCCCACACAACCAACAGGTAACCCGGCGGATAATCGCACCAGTAATCACCCGCATAGAACTGCGCGGGACCGACACATACCATGCGGCTACCCCACACGGCAAAATCATCCATATCCACCTTGAAGCCGTACATGCTGGCCGCAACAATAAAGCGCACTGCAAGGCCAACCACCACGAGGCCGATGAGTATACCCACGTATTTATTTCGGAATTTTTGCATTCCGCATATAATAGGCGATTTTCCTCGGGATTCGCTGCAAACGAAAGCGCGAGCCCTGTTAGGACTCGCGCTTTCGTGAGATATCAGTACTAAAAAACGTCCTGCGTGATTCTGGGCGAATAGATAGCCCCCGTTTCCTTAAACGCTGCGTACTGGCGCTACGTAAGTGAGGGAAACGGGGGCTAGATGCCGCCCAGAATCGCGCAGGTTATTGTCGCGCAATGGGCAATCGTACCAGCAAAGCTTACGCGAACGTCTTCTCAATCTGTTCGAGCACTGGTGCGAGCTCTGCGGATAAATCGAGCTCGTCGACGCGACCAGCATCGCAAAGTGCCGCATAGCTCGGATTTACAGGAAGCGTCGCATACGCCGGAATGGCATACTTCCGTGCGACCGACTCACCCTGCGGCTCGCCATAGATGTAGTGCTTCTTGCCGCACTCGTCACACTCGAAGTAGGCCATGTTCTCGACAAGACCGATGACAGGCTTTTCCATTGCATGCGCCAAGTTCACCGCCTTGCCCACAATCATAGCAACGAGTTCCTGCGGAGCACTCACCGTAACAATGCCATCAACGGGGAAGCTTTGGAACACGGTGAGGAAAACATCACTCGTTCCAGGAGGCATATCAATGAGCATAATGTCGATATCTTCCCAGTTCGTCTCGCTCCAGAACTGTGAGAGCACGCCTGAGATAACCGGACCGCGCCAGGCAACCGGCGTATCCTCATCGGGCAGCATAAGGTTCGCCGACATAATGCGGATGCCGCTTGCAGTCTCGCACGGATTAATGCCATCTTCATCGGCCGTAAGCTTAGCCGTCACATTGAACAGGCGCGGAATGGATGGTCCCGTGATGTCAGCATCCATGATGCCTACCTTATAGCCTTTCTTACGCAACGCGGTTGCAAGCACGCCCGTCACGAGCGATTTGCCCACGCCGCCCTTGCCACTCACAACACCAATAA
>R15__coassemble_1239_pt1 | contig 13578 bp, 10 predicted proteins | sample R15__metabat2_low_PE_045 | metagenome-assembled genome bin R15 | reverse complement strand
GTGTAGCACCAACATAATGGAAGCCTTCTTCATTCGCGCCAACAACCCAGTGCGTAATCTCGCGCAGGCTCTCATCCGCAGCCACCTTCACGCCTTCGGGCAGACCCACAGGACCCATCGATCCCTTCACGAGCCCAGCAGCCAGCATCTCTTCGTCGGTCAACTGCTCGAATCCAGGAATCACGCGACGTGCTTTCAGTTCGTTCACCTCATAGTTACCCGGAAGGAAGAGCACCCAAATGGTGCCATCCTGCGCGCGCCCGCTAAACGCCTTCATGAGCGAGCTTTGCGGGCAGCCGAGGAATTCGGAAAGTTCCGCAATGGTGTGCACGCCAGGCGTGGTGATCTTTTCAATACCGTTGGCCGCATATTCGGTAGCATGCGCGCGAGTCGCGCCAATCTCGGCGTCTGCGGAATAACCGCAGTCGCAATACTCGATTTCGCACTCGCCCGTCTCGGCAAGAGCCATGAACTCCTCAGATCCACTACCGCCAATCTCGCCGTTGTCGGCCTGCACGATGCGATATTCGAAACCGCAACGCTCACACACCTTGCTGTAGGCATCGCGCATGAGCAGATAGCTCGCATCGAGGCCTGCAGCATCGCGGTCAAAGGAATAGGCATCCTTCATAATGAACTCGCGGCTGCGCAGCAGGCCAAAGCGCGGACGACGCTCGTCGCGGAATTTCAGTTGGATGTGATAGAGATTCTTCGGCAGGTCCTTATAACTGCGAAGTTCGTTGTGTACGAGGTCGGTAATCATCTCTTCAGCGGTGGGCCCCAAGCAATACTGATTGCCATGGCGATCCTCAAGACGCATCATCTCGCCACCGTACACATCCCAGCGACCGCTGCGATGCCAAAGATCAGCCGGCTGCACGAAGGGCATGAGCAACTCCTGCGCCTCGTGAGAATCCATCTCCTCGCGAATGATGCGCTCAACCTTATGCAGCACGCGCATTCCCAGCGGCAAAAACGTAAACAGGCCAGCGCCTTCCTTGCGCAGCATGCCCGCGCGCTGCAACAACTTAGCGGAGGCGATGTCCGCATCCGCCGGGTCTTCCTTCAGGGTGGGAGCATACAGCTTGCTCATGCGCAGAATGGTCATATTCCTCTCCTCAATATCTCGGTATTTCAAACTCTTAATCTCTCGTCATCTTATGCGCAGCGCCCCATACGCGCAGTGCGACTCAAAAAGCGACGCGGCGCACGCAATGCAACGCAAAAATGCATACGCGGTTATGTTAAAGCTTTTCCATTTCAGCGAGAAGCGCGGATACCACTTCTGCTTCGGGAATCTTGCGGATGACCTCACCTTTGACGAAAAGCGCAGCGCTCCCCTTCCCGCAGGCAACGCCCACATCAGCATCGGCCGCCTCCCCTGGACCATTCACCACGCAACCCATGACCGCCACTTTGAGCGGCTTGCGTTCGCCCGCGATAGCCTGCTCAACCTGCTGCGCCAGCCCAATGAGGTCGACTTGACAGCGCCCGCACGTAGGGCAGCTGATGAGCTCGGGGCCACGACGACGCATGTCAAGCGCGGCGAGCAGCGTCCAGCACGCACGCACCTCCATGGCCGGCTCGCCCGTAAGAGAAATACGCAGCGTGTCGCCAATGCCCTCTTCCAGAAGCACGCCAAGGCCCGACGCCGACTTTATCATGCCCTGAAACGGTGTGCCCGCCTCAGTCACCCCAATATGCAACGGAATATGAGGAATAGTCTCGCTCAGCAGGCGATTCACGGCAATAGTGGTGTTCACATCATGCGCTTTCGCGGAGACCACGAGGTCACGAAAACCGCGCGATTCGAAATATTCAACATACTGCGCGGCGGAAAGCGCAAGCTTTTGCGCATGCGTCAGCTCAGTGCGGGAAGATATCTCTTTGTCAAGCGAACCTGCATTCACGCCGATGCGAATAGGAATGCCTGCTTCACCTGCTGCATCGATAACCGCATCGCATGCGGAAAGTCCGCCGATGTTACCAGGGTTGATACGCAGCTTCGCGGCACCGCGGCGCGCCGCCTGAATGGCAATCTCTGGGTCAAAGTGAATATCGGCCACCACAGGAAGCGGAGATTGGCGACAAACCTCTTGGAACACATCGAGACATTCGCGACGCGGGATAGCGATGCGCACCACCTCGCACCCCGCCTCCACCAGCGTATCAATCTGCGCCATATTGGCTTCGACGCTCATGGCATCGGCATTCAGCATGCTTTGCACCACCACGGGCGCGCCGCCACCGAGCGGCACGGAACCCACCATGACGCGACGTGTTGCCTCACGTGGCGCAGACCGTGGCGCAGACGAAACTTGCGGAACCTGCACGTCGTGCGAAACCTGCGACATCTTTGCCCCCTACTTCCCTGCTTCGCCTGCGACCGCATCGTTAGCAGCCGTCGCGCCCGTAGCTACCGCACTAGCGGCCGCCACATCAGCAGGCGCCTCGCCCGCAGGTGCCTCGCCAGCAACCGCGCCCGCAAAGAAAAGCTCATACCAACGAATAAAGACGTAAATCGTCCATACGCGATGCCAGAGCGCCAAGCTGCCACCGAGGAATTCATCAAGCAATGCGGAAATCTCGTCTTCGTTGAAGAACTCATGCGCAACATCACTCGCGAACGCACGGCGAATATCGGCGTTCCACTGCTCGTCGGCAAGCCACGCGCGCACCGGCACCGGGAAACCCAGCTTCTTGCGATACGCAATATGCTCGGGCAGCACGCGCGATGCGGCACGACGCAACGCCAGCTTGTTGCCCTCTTCGCCCACCTTGAAGCGCGATGGCATGCGGCGCGCAATATCAAACATGCGCAGATCGAGATAGGGCATGCGAATATCAAGACCTGTGCCCTGCGCAATCTTTGTCGAATTGAACAGAATGCTCCCCTCAAGATAACTGCGTGCATCGGTATAGAGCATCCATGTAACGGGGTCGTATTTCATGCCGCCCTCGCCACGCTCGCGCATGAAATCGCGCGTTGAGCGATTTTCGCAATAACTCTTAAGGAAGCGGCGCTGCACATCGCTGTGCATGATGTAGGTTGTTCCGAAATATACGGGGTCGGGATTGCTGCGGAACTCTTCCGCGCGGCGATACGCGTTGTAGCCGCCAAAGAATTCATCCGAGCCTTCGCCCGAGAAGCACAGGCGCGACTTCTGCGCAACCTTCTTGCAAGCTACGTAGAAGGCAAGGCCTGCCGCATCGGCGGAAGGTTGCTCGTACGCACGCAGGAACTCATCCAACGTGCCAAAGAACTCCTCGGGCTCCACAATGATGCCCTCAAAGCCGCGCTCTAAATACCCTGCCGTCTCGCGCGCCTCGGCCTCCTCGCTCGCCGCCTGATTCGCATAGGCCGCACAATATCCCGTGCGCGCAGGGCCCTTTGCCAGCATGTACGAGGAATCCACGCCACCCGAAAGGAAGGAATCGCACTGTTCGTCCTCATCTATGATGCAACGCATGCTCTCTTCCATCGCCTGCTCAATGGCGTCAGCCCACTCATCGAGCGTCTTCGACTCATCAGGCTCATACGTAAGTTCCCAATAACGCCCGCGTTCGATAACACCCGCCGCATCACAGCGCAACCAGCCACCTGGCTCCAGCTTGGTCACCCCCGCAAAGAGCGTCTCTTCGCCAGGCACATACGTAAATCCCAGGTAGAACTGGATGAGCTCGCGGTTGAGTTCGCGCTTAAACCCTGGCTGATTGAACAGGCTGGTAATGGTGGTCCCGTAAAGTAACGCGCCCTCTTCGGTCACGTAGGTAAAAAAGAGTTCGGCACCCAAGATGTCGCGCGTACAGAAGGTGTCGCCCGTGCGTGTGTCATAAAGCGCGATGCCAAACTGTCCATTGAGATGCGCACCAAGGTCACTTCCCCACCGCTCGTATGCGGCAGCAATGAGTGCCTCTTCGCGCGCACGACGCGTCATGCCTTCAATGGACACGCCGAGTTCCTCGGCAAGTTCACGATGATTCCTTATGAGGCCGGAATATGCTTTGATTTCTATCATTCGTGGCTCCTCCCTTATTTCTACCGCGCAGCGCGGCACGGGCGCCACGCAAAAATGTTAAGCGTCCTGCTCATCTTCCTCTACTGCAGCAAGCGCCGAGCAGAGCGCATCGAGCAAGGTGATAGCAAAATGCTGCGCCGATCTTCCCGTACCCGCATCCATCCACATGGTGCCCGGAAGCTCCACAATGATGCGTGAAGGTCGCGCAAGACGCGCCATGCGAATGGCGGTTTCCATACGACGTGCAAGCACCACATCATGGTCATCGTCGTATACCACGCGCGGCGCCTGGTTACTCTGCGACGATGCTGCAACCTTGCCCTGCGGCAACACCATTTGCACCAGCAACATGTTCTCATCAGGCGCAACGGGCAGCGATTCCGCGCTCAGCACCTTTGAAGACGGATTGGTTGCAAGCGACAGATTTGACATGCGCGACGCCACGCTGCGCGAGAACTCGTCCATGCCGAACAGGCACAACTCGTGACGCTCGAGCACATCCGCCGCGCGTGCAAAGCCCAAATACATCGCGCTGTTAAGCACCTCTTTGCCCTCCCACGAATGATGAAGGCGATTAAGCGCGGCAAAGGTATAGGCCCCGCAGATACCCTCGTTGGGTAGGCCCAGATTCGTTTGGAATTTGCGCAGCGCAAGTTCGGTATGTGCGCCGAAAATGCCATCGATTGCGCCGCAGGTAAATCCCAGCGCGCCAAGCGCGTGCTGCAGGTCGCGCACATCGCGCCCGTGAAAATGAGGCATGCGCAAATACAGCGTGCGGTCGCCCATGACGAATGACTCATCAACGAGCGCATGCCAGGTCTTCTCGTTGATGTAGTCTATGCAAGCAAGCCCCACACTTTCGCAAAAACGCTCGATTGCCGCGGCGGTCTCGGGACCAAAGTCGCCCGTAATCTGGGATTCCTCAAGACATCCGACCCTTGCGAGACGTGTTTGCACATCAACGACTGCAGCACCGGCATCATGTAGCTTGATGTTTTCCATAACCCTTATCCCAGCCTAAGTATTTTCTCGTCCGCACGACATCCGCGAGCCGCATCATGCCAAACGGTTTACAAACCAATCAGCCATCGAGCACAGCAAATCGCGCGTATCACTCGGCTCAAGCGCGGCCCGAAGTTGCGCTTTCGCCTTTTCCGTGAGCTGTAGCGCGTAATCACGTGCGTAATCAATGCTGCCCGATTCCTGCATGATGGCAACGGCCTCTTCGAGCACCGCCTCGTCCTTCTCCTTCGAAGACAGAATGTCTATCAGACGTTCGCGCTTCGCAGAATGCTGCAGTGCATGCACCACGACAAGCGTGCGCTTTCCTTCGGTGATATCGCTGCGGAAGTCCTTGCGCTTCGCCTCCTCGGTGCCCACAAGATTAAGCAAGTCATCTTGGATTTGGAAGGCAAGCCCCACCGCAAGACCATAGGCACGCAACTGCTCAACCTGCTCGTCAGGTGCTCCACCCACAATAGCACCAACAGCCAACGGCGTGGCGCACGAGTAATAGGCGGTCTTGCACGTAGCCATGTCAAGATAATCTTGCATCGAAAGGTCGTAACGCTCATCGCGCGCCCATCCGATATCGAGCGCCTGACCCTCAATAGTAGAACGCGCCATGTCGAGCAACTCCGACATCACACGTACCTTCATCGTGTCATCAAGCAGTGGATCCCAAATCACCGTGCCGTTGACCAACATGAGACCCAAGTCGCCCATGTTGATGGCGAGCCCCAAACCTTCCGTAAGATGCAAACAGGGCATGCCGCGACGCAGTTCAGCGTCATCGGCAATGTCATCATGAATGAGGGCCGCGCTGTGAAAATGCTCGATGGCGGCAGCGGCGCTCGTTGCGGCATCCATGTTGCCACCCACGGCCTTGCACGCTGCAAAACACGCGAGCGGGCGTAACCGTTTGCCTGCATTCTGGCTGTATCTCGTGATGGGGTCATACAGATAGCGGTTCATGTCGGGATGCGAACCGCGCGGAATATATTGATTGATGAGGTCGCCCACCTTGTCCGCGTAACGGTCGAGATATTCTGCAAAGCTCGACGGGGCATCCGCTCCATCTGCCATGATGTGGGTTATTGTTTCCATGCGCCTTCTTTTGCTGCTGCTCTCGTTGCTTTCGCTGCTCTCGTTATTTTTGTTGTCCGTGCTCTTTTTGCCATCTTGGCTCTCTGTGTCGCCATTGCGTTGCGACCAGCTACATCGCGTTTCCCGTGTTGCTGCATCGCACCACGGGAAAATCACTCGCTAAGATGAGCAAAAATGGTAGGGGCGAAGGGACTCGAACCCTTATACCTTTCGGTGGCGGATTTTAAGTCCGCTGCGTCTGCCAATTCCGCCACGCCCCCAAAACATAACGAAGCTATGTTAGCAAATCAACACCAAAAATCACATCGAGCACGGGGGAATACCACGTTTCGGGAGCAGGTATCGACCCAGAGGCAATCTGCGTATCAGCGTTATTCGCTTTTTGACCAGCACCATCGGAAAGTCCGTAGACCAACACGGCGTTCTCGCCCTCTTTAATCCAACCCAATTCCTCGCGCGCATAGGCTTCAACACCCTCATCGGTCTGCAGGTATTCAACCTCTTCCGCAAGCGCCGCCGTGCGCTCGGAAACCGCTTCGGCCTCAGCCTGCAACTGGTCATGCGTGCGCAGGTTCACGTAATAGCGCTGCGCGGTGGGATACAGGCAAATCACCAACATGCACAAGCAGGCAATAATGCCCATGACCACGATAAAGCGCGATGACATACGCGGCAACGACAATGCGAATGCGAAGCGACTGCCCGACGACATTCCGTGATTTCCCGATTCCTGCATACGCGATGCCCTGCGCTGCGTGCGACCCATCTGGCCGCGATAAACAGCCGCGCGTGGTGCGTTTTGCGCAGCATCGGATGTCTCTTGACCGAATTGGCGCGTAAAAGCGCGGCCCGCCTTCGCCTTATTGCGCGAACGCTTCATTTCGTCAAACGAAAGGATATGTGCAGCTTGTGTCACGATATTCGCCCTTCAAGCACCGTGGTTGGTTTAAATTGCGTGTAATGCCTCAGGCGCAAACCAGAATATCACAAGTCCGCTGCGCAGGCGAGAGCGCATCACCCGATGCGCACAGAAAAACATCTGAATCTGAGTCGGACCCCGAACAGCAGTGAGGACCCCGCGCAGCAGCTAGGCGTGAGGTGAGGTATGTGGTTAGGCGTGAAGTGAGGAGCGATGATATGAGTGAGGCTATGAGCGAGGCTATGAGCGGGCCCACCCTAAACTTCGGCCTTGACCTCACAATATTCACAGCGATATGTACGCGCGTCGTGGTTCGTCAACTTGAAACACTGATCGAGCTCTTGCTCTATCATAGTGATGCAGCGCGGATTTTTGCACCGAAGCACGTTGGTAAGCGTTTCGGGAAGATCAATCGAGCGCTTCTCGACCAACTTGCCATCACGAATAAAACTCACCGTGGCACCGGGATCTGCATACCCTATGACATCCAAGTTGATGGGAATCTCAGCATCTATCTTCATGATGTCCTTGCGTCCCATCTTGCTGCTTTGCGCGTTGGTGATAAGCGCAACGGGAATATCGGTCTTGTCGAGGCCCAAGAGCCGATAAATTTCCATACTCTTACCTGCGGTTATGTGGTCAATTACGACACCGTTGGCGATGGAGTCGATGTTCATAAGGTTCCCGCCTCCTTCAAAAGCTTCAAAATGAGAGCCATGCGCATGTATTTTCCGTTCGAAACCTGTTTGAAGTAGCACGCGCGCGGGTCATCGTCGATGGCAACCGAAATTTCGTTGACGCGAGGCAAAGGATGCATGATGGACAGGTCCGCCTTCGCACCAGAAAGCTTGTCGGGCGTCAGAATATAACTGTCCTTCAAGCGGAGATAATCTTCCTCGTTGAAGAAGCGCTCGCGCTGGACGCGCGTCATGTACAGCACATCGAGCTCAGGCAGCGCCGCAAGGAGATTCGTCGTCTGGTCATACGGAATACCCGCAGGCTTGATGGACTCCTCCTTGACGTAGCTGGGGAGCTTGAGCTCTTCAGGCGAAATAAGCACGAAACGAATACCTTCGTAGCGGCTCATGGCGTTGATGAGCGAATGCACCGTGCGGCCGAATTTCAGGTCGCCACAAAATCCTAAGGTAAGTCCGTTGAAGCTGCCTTTCTCGCGCGAAATGGTAAGAAGATCAGCAAGCGTTTGCGTGGGGTGACAGTGCCCACCATCGCCCGCATTAATGACCGGCACGCTGGTTGCGCGCGACGCAACGAGCGCGGCACCTTCCTTATGGTGCCGCATAGCAATGATATCGGCGTAGCAACTCACCGTTTTAATGGTATCAGCAACGCTTTCGCCCTTCGCGGCACTTGATGCCGATGAGCTCGCTGCAGAAATCACGTGGCCGCCCAAGCCGTACATCGCCGCCTCGAAGCTCATGCGCGTGCGCGTCGAGGGCTCATAGAACAACGTTGAAAGTATCTTGCCGTGGCACACCTCGGCATAAGACGCAGGACGCGCGATGATGTCATTGGCGGTGGCAATCATCTCTTCGATTTCCGCTGTGGAAAGATCCAAAACATCCACAATGCTTCTCACCGTGCTCATGGCACTCCCCCTTTCGCAAAACAGGCGCGCGGCTTGTGTAACTTGCGCTGTTGGCGTTTGCGCGCTTGCACAGCGCGTGCAGTTAGCGCGGCTTGTGTGGCGCACACACTGGCACCTGCGCGCTTACACAGCTTGTGCAGTTTGCGCGCTTGTGCGCGCTTGTGTGGCGTGCGCAACCGATTCAAAACATTCTATCACCCATGCGCTCAGTCGCAGCGTGCAGAGACGCGCGAGAAGATGCGCAGCGGTTATCGTTCTTGTATAATGGCGAAAATCAACGGTCGTTAAGACAAATTCCGTTCGGTCATATTCACAAAAAAGGGAGTACACACCATGAAGAGCCTTGCAAAGGACCCCAGCGAACTTACTATTTTGGTCACGGGAGGCGCTGGCTTTATCGGCAGCCACACCGTGGTCGAACTTTTGCAAAAGGGATACAAGGTCATCGTGGTGGACGACCTCAGCAATTCCGACATCAAGGCTATCGAGCGCATTCGCCTCATCATGAATCTCACCAAATGGGACGAGCAATTCAAGTTCTATCCCATCAATCTGCTTGAGCGCGAAGAACTTGAAAAAGTGTTCAGGAACTTCCCGATTGATGCCATCATCCATTTCGCGGGTTTCAAGGCAGTAGGCGAAAGTGTCGAGAAGCCGCTCGAGTATTACTGGAACAATATTGCGGGCACGCTTACGCTGTGCGACATCGCGCGGCAGTACGGCGTAAAGAACATCGTGTTCAGCTCGAGCGCCACCGTATATGGCGAACCCGAGTTCATTCCCATCACCGAAAGCTGCCCGAAGCACGAGCCCACCAACCCCTATGGTCAGACGAAGACCATGCTGGAGCAAATTCTGACCGATTTGTATCGCAGCGATAACGAATGGAATGTGGTTCTGCTGCGCTACTTCAACCCCATCGGCGCGCACGCAAGCGGGCTCATTGGCGAAGACCCGAAGGGCATCCCCAACAACCTTGTGCCCTACGTTGCGCAGGTTGCCGTGGGCAAGCTTGAGCAGGTCGGCGTGTTTGGCGACGACTACCCCACTCCGGACGGCACGGGCGTGCGCGACTACATCCACGTTGTGGACCTGGCGCGCGGTCACGTTGCGGCGCTCGACTGGATGGGCGGCAAAGTGGGTACGGGCGAAGCCATCGGCATCGGCAGTATTCAAGGACCCGTTGACGAGGATGGCATGCGCCACGGCGTCGGCATTTTTAATCTGGGAACGGGTACGGGATCGAGCGTCCTCGATGTTATCGCTTCCTTCGAGAAGGCCTGCGGGCACAAGATACCCTACGCAATAAAGCCGCGTCGTGCGGGCGACATCGCCGAGAACTACGCTGCATGCGACAAGGCGCGCGACGAACTCGGTTGGGTAGCGGAATATGACCTCGACCGCATGTGCGAGGACAGCTGGCGCTGGCAGTCCCATAATCCGAACGGGTATCGCTAGGTGCAAGGTTCAGGGCGCCCCGCTTGGGGCGCAATGGTGCAATAACCGCTACATACCACCATCAAAGGAGTTGTCTACGTACACGCCGCTTCCGCTGTTGTCAGCAGATCCGTCGTAGGTTGTATCTCCGCCAGTTCCGTTGTCGTACGTCTGGTCATATGTCCCGCTGTTATCGTAGTAAGTGTAATCGTACGAATACGAGTTGTCATACGACGTGTCGTCACTTTGCGATGCCGTCTCATCTCCGGTACCTGTGGTGGCCGAACCGGTATTTTCGTCAACCACCGTGTTCGGGTCGATACCCTGGTCGATAGCGTTCATGACCGCCGCGAAGGTCGTATCATCGGTAATCACGTAGGAGATGCCATCTATTGTTGCCGTTGTGGAAGGCACCATGATGGAATACATCTCGAGTTGACTCATGTCGCGGAATTGCATGGCCAAGCTGTAGATATCATTCACGCTGAGGTCGGTCGACACATATTCGCATGCAGTTTGTAACACACCAGGAAGTTCGGTGACGTTAAGCGACATGACCTTTTCCAAAATGGCGTTCACCAGGATGCGCTGATGCTTTGTGCGCGTAAAGTCGCCATCAGCGTAGTCGCGGTCGCGTGCATAGGTGAGGGCATGCTCGCCATCAAGGTGCTGCTGACCTTCTTCCACAATGACGTCGCCCGCCTTGTAGTTGTCGATGGTGCTCTCAACGTACACATCAACACCACCAATGGCATTGACAAGGTCAACCAAACCACCAAAGTCGACTTCAGCGTAATGCGAAATCTCCACGCCGCACAGCGTTGATGCAGCATCGATGGCGCCCGCCGTTCCATCGTAGGCATAAGCGGCATTGAATTTTACGGTGCTGCCCTTGTAGGTAATCTTCGTGTCACGCGGGATGGAGAGCATGATGATGTTCTGGTTTTGTGGGTCAACGCGCACCAAGATGGCGGTATCCGAACGTTGACCTTCGACATCGGAGTTCTCTTCGTCACGTCCGTCTGAACCAATAAGCATCATGTAAAACGGCTCGGTGATGGTTTTTGTCGCAACCAGTTTCTCTTGGATAGCCAGCTTTTCTTCTTCAGTCTTGTTGTTCTGCAAGTTGGTATTGATGCTGTTCACAAAAAGCGCTGCTGCCGTGCCCGCGCCCACCAAGACGACTGCGATAGCAATGACGACGGCAAGCGCAATCCTCTTGCCGCGCCCACTTTTGCGTGCACGTTTATGCGAGTAGTTTGCCGTGTTTGTACGCGAATACTGGTTTGCTTGACCCGTTGCTGGGGTAAATGCCGAAGGAGATGATGCGGTCGTGGTCGAAAGCTGCGTCGACTGCTGATTAACAGGCTGAGATGCGTAAGCATCCGAATTGCGCGAATAACGGCTCCGTGAAGAGGAGCGCGTCGTACTGCGTGACGAGTCTTGGTAAGCATGACTCGCGCGACCCGAGCTATAAGAAGAATACGTCCGGCTTGACGAGGACCCAGAACGACGCGAGGATCTGCGGCTTGTATCGCGCCGATTCTCGCGTGAGTCTTGAGATGCCATATAATGTCTCGCTTTCAGTTGCTGGTTGTTAAAAAATGCGAATATAACCTTGATATAGTACCATTCGGACCCAATTCAAGAAACATATTCCAGGCGAACACAACCGAATACCCACATCTTCTTTAGTTAACACAAAGGCAAAAAGGCGGCTGTCAGTGACGGCCGTTGCTGGCAGCCGGCACTGGTGGCCGACACAGGCGGGCGACACTAGCAGCCGACACTGGCGGGCGACACTGGCCTTCGGGCATTGCGTTTTGGGGAATAGCGCACTAACGGGCATGCGAGCGGGGCTTCACATTCATGACAGCTATGCCTGCAAGCACGCAAACAATACCTACCAGATTGGTCAGGCCAAAAGGCTCGTTAAACACAAACACGCTTACCAATGTAGCAACCACCATCTCCAAGGTAGCCAGAATGGCTGCTTTACCGGTCTCCACGTTCTTAAGCCCTGCCGTGTATAGCGTGTAGGCGACGGCGTAAGTGAGCACGCCCAAGGCAATGCCCCAAAGCACGATGTCTGGCGATGTGAAATTGCTCGCGTAATGTGGCAAATCAGCAAAAAGCCCGCATGCAAGCGCACTGAATGCAAAAGAATAGAAAGAAATGGTATTCGCGCTGTAACCGCGCTGCAATGCGAATCGGCTGAAGATGCTATAGAGTGCGTAACTCACGGCCGAAAGTGCGCCAAAACAAAGACCGAGTGGACTAATCACGGCATCTCCCGCGCCGCCCAAAAGTCCCGTCGTGAATACTGCTCCCACGATGACCAGCACGAGCGCGACCACCTTGCCGCCCGTAATGCGCTCTTTGAACAGCACAGCTGAGAGCAGCACGACCACCACAGGTGCCATGTACATCATGACGGCGGCAACTGACAGGCTCATCTCCTGCATCGCCGAAAAATAGGACCAATTGAGCACGGCGAGTGCCAGCACGCCCGTGCCGAAGAAACACCAGATATCGCGCAGCTTGATGCGGAATGCCGCACGGTCGGTAAACAACAGGAAAAGCCCGAACACCACAAAGGCAACCGCACAGCGTGTGAACGCAATCTGCATCTGTGAGAACCCTGCCGCTGTCAGCGTGCGATTGAAGATGCCAATCACGCCCCAGCACACCGCTGCGAGCACAATGACGCCATAAGAAAGCAGCTGTGTTTTGGTCGACACCTGCATGTTCGATGCGTCTTGCGTTCCCTGCGTGGTCGGCGCTTCTGGCGTTCCTGGCATTTCCAGCGTGACCGGTGCGTCTGGCGTGCCCGGCGTGGCCGGCGCGTCCGATGCGTCTGGCATGCCCGGCGTGGCCGGCGCTTCTGGCGTTCCCAGTGTTCCCGATATGCCCTGCGTATCCTGCATATTTCCTATCTTCTCTATTCTCTGCTCGCTCATTATGTCTTGCTCATTATGTCTCGCACATTATGGCAGAGCCGCAACGAAACACGCCTCGACGACAAAAGTTTGTTCCCGCAGGAATGCTGAGTTAATGAAAAGACCCTCCCTGCATACGCGGGGAGGGTCTTTCTGCTACAAACCTTATGACCTTATAACCTTATGACCTTATGAAATCCGACGAAACCTTACTCGGCTTCCTCCACGGTGCTCGCGAGAGAGACCTCACGCAGCTGTCGATCAGTCACGCGAGACGGCGCGCCCGTCATGGGGTCGCTCGCACTCGACGTCTTGGGGAAGGCGATGACGTCGCGGATGGACGGCTTGCCCGCAAGCAACATGACCAAGCGATCGAGACCCAGCGCGATGCCACCATGCGGCGGAGCGCCCAGCTCAAGCGCGCGAATGAGATGGCCAAACTTCTCGTCAATCTGCTCATCGGTGAGACCACACACACGCAGGACGCGACGCTGCTCTTCGGCGTTGTGAATACGAATCGTGCCGCCGCCCACTTCAAAACCGTCCATGACG
>R15__coassemble_1199_pt1 | contig 14000 bp, 7 predicted proteins | sample R15__metabat2_low_PE_045 | metagenome-assembled genome bin R15 | reverse complement strand
CGTTGACACCGAGTCCGTGCGCAGATCCGTCTCCCATGTCCATGGCGTTGTAATTCCATCGGTTTGCCCAGAAGAAGACCGCAGAGGCAACTACCACGACGGCGCAAATTGCAAGCTCCTTGCCCGAGACGCGTCCCAAGTCACCGAAGGTCCAAAAGACCACGGCGGCGACCTGCGCATCGTCGGCGAAGTATTGGATGAGCGCGGTTGCGCCAGTGAACAGGGCTGAGATTGCTACGCCAGCAAGTACGATGCTTTCGGGCGTCATGTCACGCAGGCGCGAAAGCCCCAAAATGACAAGGGTAGATGCCATTGCGCCCGCGAAGGCAAAGATGGCGGTGAGGAAGGGGTTATCGAAGTTTACGCCGTCATACGTTGCTGCCGCGCCACCCGCACCCACCACAATGATGGAGAGAGCTGCGCCGAATGCCGCGCCCTGTGCGATGCCGAGTGTGCTTGCCGAGGCGAGCGGGTTGCGCAAAACGCCTTGGAAGGTGCACCCGGCAAGTGCAAGTGCCACGCCGCCCAAAAGTGCAATGGCCACACGTGGCATGCGCAATTTCCATACCACGGCGGTGGTGTAATCGTCACCTGCGCCAAAAAGTGCCGCGAGCACGTGGCCTACGCTTAAGTCGGAAGATCCCGCGAGAAGCGAGGCGAGTGACAGGCCAAGCATAACGACCGCCACGGCCAGCACGACGAGCCACTTGCGCCTGATGGCACGCTTGTATTGTGCCCGCACACCTTCGCAATTGCCGTCTCGAGCGCTCCGAGGCGTCTTTCCTAAGTGGTGATTTTCCAAAGATGACGGCTTCACGTTTCCTCGTATTCCCGTACGTTACGAAAGGTTGATGCGCTCGAAGCTCATCCCGTTTTGTTGCATGGTGTCGTAATAGGCGCTACCCAGCATAGTGGTAAAAATTTCGTCGTAGCGCTCCTCAAGGTCTACGTCGTCGAAGGCGCTGGGATACACCATGGCCGCGCAGAAGTACGCCTCGCATATGCCCACTTCAACGTTGGTGCCGTTGAAGTTAAACGCTGGCTGCGAATAGAGCGCGCCCGTTTGAAACGCCGTTATCTGCGCGAAGAACTCGGGCGCGGAGTCGTAGTCTTTTTGCAGCAGCTCTAAGTTGCTCGTGTTGAGGAACATGACATCAGGGTTCCACGCGCCAATCTGCTCGATGCTTACATCGACGGAGCCGAGGCCGCCGAGCTCATCGGCCACGTTGTGGATGTTTCCCGCCTCGAAGGGTGCATATGCGGTGTAGGTACCGCCGAAGCTCTTTGCACCCTTGTAGTTCACGCCACCGACATATGCGGTGGGGCGCTCCGTTTCAGGGATGTTGCTCGTGCGCGCATCGAGGTCAGCTGCCCAGTCCTGCATGGCGTGCACGACCTGTTCGGCGTGAGCACTTGTGTCCAAGGTGTTGCCCACGACCAAGATGGAATCATACACATCGTTTGCGAATATCTGGTCCTGATAGCTGATGCCCACAACGGGGATACCTGTGGATTCTTGCAGTGCGTCACACTCGGCCGCGCTGCGGCTCGAAATGATGACGTCGGGATGCAGTGCAAGCAACGCTTCAGCATCGACACTTGTTTCCATGAGATGGTTACCGTTGCTCGTGGTGGGCAATGTGGCGAAGAGGTCGGCATATACCTGCGTGTAGGGCATGGTGGGTGAGTTCGAGGCGTCCTTTTCGGTCACCGCGATGAGCTTGTCCTGGCCGCCTGCGTATACGACAAAGCGCGCGGCGGAGCCCACCGTGGCGCAGGTCTCGACCTGATTGGGGAGTTCAACGCAGCGGCCGTAAAGATCGGTGACGCTCCTGCCCGTCGTGTGGGAGACGCCTGAGGTATTGGAGGTGTCGGAGGTATTGCTGGCTGCATCTTCGGTCGAGCAACCCGTCAGGGCGAGCAGGCCCAGTGCGAGGGCGAAGAAGAGTCCGAATATGAGGGTTGGAGCAGGAGTGCGCTTTGCGTTTTGGGTCTCACGGATTTGCTGCGCAGAACGGGGTTTTGTGCCAGCTGTACGGCGCACCGAATGGCGCACGCCGAAGCGGCAAGAAGAAGGTTTTATGGTGGCTTCTGTGCTCATAAGTGTCTTTTTATTCGGCGATACCGTGTGCGCGTTACGGGAAAGCTTCGCGCAGTGTTACGCATTATAAATTCGTAACACTGCAGCGCCGCGTCAACATGAGGGGTTTTCTACCAGCGGCATACTGCATGTTTTCATGGGCGTGTCATGGGGCCAGTGTGTCATGAATGTGTCATGGGGTCGGTTCTGGTGGCACCCTGTGTCAGCAGACCCCATGACACATTCCCGTGGCACCCCGTGCCACATTCCGTGGCCCCCCGTGACACCGACCCCATGACACACTTGTGTGCTTTCGGGCCCTATTTATTTTCATCGAGAAAACGTTATCATCATCATCATCATCATCATCAGGTATTATTCAAAGTTAATCGTTTTTCACTTGAATATGACACTCAAAAGAAGGGGACGCGCGGCCATGGTGGAAAAGATTCGCGGCCAGAAACGGGCTTTAGCCATCGCGATAGTTATCGTGGTCTTCCTCGTTGGTGCATCAGTCGCTATTGCGAAGGAAGTTAACAAGTCCATCTACCATGAGCGCCAAGAAATGCTGTCACTCGTTTCGAGTACTGCGGCTGACCTTGTGGATGACAACAGCGTTGTCACGTGGAAGACGCAGCGCGTCGTGCAGAAGATTGTTGTGGACGCAATTGCGTCCGCTGACACCATAGAAGCTGGCATCGATGCTGCCAACAAACTGCTCGACTTGCAAGAGGGCTATTACTTCCTTGTCGATGAAAACGGTAAATATTACGCATCCGATGGTGCTTTTGGAAAACTGACTGACTTCACCTATTACGAGAACTCGACTGCAGATTCTTTGGAATATCTCGGCACGCTGCCGCATATGGACGAGAGCGAGGTCTTCTTGACCTATCGCGTCCGTTTGAGTGAGCCTGTACATGTCGACACGAGCGCCGCCGATACAAACATCGTGTTTTTTGCCTATGCGCAAACTCTCACCGTCTTGCAAGATTCCCTGGCTGAGATGTTCCCGGGTTCAATCAATGTGTTTATCTATGACTCGGCTGGATCCATGCTGTATAAGGAATTTGGCATCAAGTTGCTTTTGGAGGGATATAACATCTTCCCCAAGGTGTATGCGTGTGAGCGTACCTTCGGTGAGGACCCAGATGAACTCGTCGCGGCACTGAAGAACGGCGAGATTACGGTGTTTGCTATGCGCATCAGCGGCGAAGACTACTTCTTCTGCTCTGCGCCTCTCAGCACCGCCGATTGGTCGCTTGCCTTTGTTGTTCAGGCGGATGCGTTGGTGAGCTCATCGGGCAGCGCGGTATCGCACATCGTGATATTTATCGCAGCCATGGCTATCGTGCTCATTGCGGCTGTCATATTTGCACTGTATCTCTTCATGAAGCGCCGCATTGCACTCGAACGCTTAGAGAAATCCGAACAGGTTGCCGAGGCTATGCAGAGTGCCTCGCAGGCGAAGACTGATTTTCTGTCGAACATGAGTCATGACATCCGCACGCCTATCAACGGCATCATGGGCATGACCACCATTGCGCTCGGCTCGCTTGATGACCGCGACAAGGTGGAGGATTGCTTGCATAAGATAGATGGCTCCTCGCATCACCTGCTCTCGCTGGTAAATGACGTGCTTGACATGAGTCGTATCGAGCGCGGTAAGACCGAAATCACGTGCGGGCCCGAAGACATTCGCACTATCTTTGATAACTGCTGCAGCGTGATACGTGGTCAGCTCATGGGCCGCGATCTCGCGTTTGTGACAAAGATCGAAGGCGAGCACATGTATGTTCTCGCGGATGCGCTGCATTTGCGGCAGGTACTTATCAACATTTTGGGTAACGCCATTAAGTTTAAGAAGGATGGCGGGCGCATCGAGTTCGCATGCTACGAGACAGAATGTGCAGAGAACAAAGTTACGTACCAATTTGTTGTTGCTGACAACGGCATCGGCATGAAAGATGAATTCCTCGAACACATCTTTGAGCCGTTCTCTCAGGAAGAGGGTCGCGGCAGGACAGCTTACCAAGGAACGGGCTTGGGTATGTCTATTACCAAGCAGCTTGTCGACCTCATGGGTGGCAGTATTGAGGTGAAAAGCGCCGTTGGCGAGGGAAGCACCTTTACCGTGACGCTGACCTTCGATGTCAACACGAATGCGAGTGTTGAAGAAGTGTCGGCTAGTTGCATAGCAGGCACGGCGAATATTCAGGGCGTTCGTGTTTTGCTTGTAGAAGACAACGAACTTAACAGTGAAATTGCAGTTGAGCTGCTCGAGGACGTGGGCGCGCACGTGGACACGGCGGAAGATGGCTGCGTAGCGCTTGAGAAGTTTGCTGCGAGCGAGCCTGGTGCTTATGACGCGGTGCTCATGGATATCATGATGCCGCGCATGAACGGACTTGAGGCCGCGCGCGCAATCCGCGCACTCGACCGGCCTGATGCGGCAAACGTGCCTATTATTGCTATGACGGCAAACGCATTTGACGATGATGTGCGAGCGACGCGTGAGGCGGGCATGAACGCACACTTGAGCAAGCCCATCGAAATTTCTGAGGTTGTTGACGCCATCGCGTATCACTGCGCGAGGCGAGGGAACTAAGAAGCGGTGCGCTGGCATGCAGGCGCGCGAGGACGTATGAGGCGCGTTGACATGGGGGCGTACTGACAAAGAGGCGCGCGAGGGCGCACAGGGCGTGCAGGCGTGGGGACGCACAGGGCGCACAGGGGCATGAGGGCGTACAGAGCGCGCAAGCATAGGGGCGCATATCATGGGGGAAAGGGAGGCAGTCATGAGCAGGAACGCAGCGAACCAGACAGGCCAAGCGGATACACCGCGTGCGAAAGGCAAGGCAGTCAAGCTTATTGGTGCTATCCTCATTTTTGCCCTGCTCTGTGGTGTCGGCACATGTCTTGCGGGATGCAGCACCAAATCCGCAGCGAACGATGAAGAAGCCGTCACCATTATGGTGACGCAGGGTGGCACTCAGGCGTATTTTGAAACCCTGGCATCGGATGTCAAGGAAAAATATGGCATTGATGTCACGTTCGTCTATGAGACCAGCACTGACCCTTCCGACCAGCTCATTCTGGATTTCGCGAACAACAATATGCAGGCGGACATCGTGTTTACCAATGCCAAGGTGAACGACGACTATCTCAAAGACTCTTGCGTTGACTTGGCGGCGAAAACGAACATAACCACAGCGTTCACCTATGGCAAGGTGCGCGAATGCACGGCCGATGACGGCGGCGTGTATCAGCTGCCCGTGTCATCGAAACTTATTGGCATCACTTACAACGCCACGCTGATGGAGGAGATGGGTTGGGAGGTTCCTCAAACCTTCGACGACATGTTGGACCTTAAAGAAAAGTGCGATGAGGCCGACATCCCGTTCTCGGTTTCCGATTTGCGTGAGACGGGCCACGGCTTTAATTACCTGTTTCATCTGATGGGCGTGCAGTATCTCTCCTCGCCTCAGGGAACCTCGTGGCTGAACGGCTTCCTGAGTGGTGAGCAGGATGCGGAGGACTTCGAGGAAGCAAGTGCATACTTCCAGAAATGGGTAGACAACGATTTGTTTGGCTCGCTCAACTTGGAGGCTGGCTGGGGCGCCACGACGCAATTTTCCAAGACGCGTGCTCTTTTCTGCTTCGCCATTTTGAACAACTCTGATGGCTATCAAGGCCCAGAATATGACGAAGATGGCAACGAGACGGGCAAGACGCTCAATGACGTACACAAGAGCATGCCCTGGATAAGCGAAGACGGCACCAACAACTGTTTCACGTACTACGATAACGCGTGGATTATGGTGAACAAGAAGGTTCTTGACGAGGGTCAAGAGGAGAAGCTCGAGCGCGTGCAGCAAATTCTGGACTACATCGTGAGCGATGAGTTCGCTTCGTATACGGCCAGCTTGTCAAAAGATAACTATATGTCCCTTGCTGACTTCGAGATGGGCGATGATCGCCTGTACTCCAACTTCGCCGAGGAGATAAAGAACGGTTTTACGCAGCCGTGGTATTACAGCTCCTTCGATAACAACACTATTGTGCAAACAGGTGCGGTCATTGGGTCTTACATCCTGAATGAAAGCCTGTCAGGAAGCGAACTTACGGCAGCCTCGAAGGAATGCAATTATACGTTCGATGCCTCTGCCACATACGAAAGCATCTTCGATGCCCTCGAGGCGAACGTGGCAAGTAATTTAAGCACTGCGGCCGCAGGTGCTCTGGGCACGGTGGAAGAGCAGCTGGGCTACGAAGACACCGCAAAACTCGTCGCCATTTCGAGTGGCTTGGCGCTTCAACAGGCCCTTGACGAAGACGGCAATAACGCGCTCGTGCAGGTGGCGCTGCTGCCCTATATTACGGACATCAGTGACATGCAGCCGTGGTGCGGCGTGGCGGTGGAGAACGCGCAACTCTACGCAGGCTCCCTCACGAAGGCGCATTCGTTTGTGCTCGTGCCCCGGGATTGCGGTGATGTGGTTGGTATTTACATGACAGGTACGCAAATTCAGGAGCTTGTCGACAAGGGATTTGACCCCTCAAGCCGCTGCATTGACGCGACCACGGGCAAGACCACCTTCGATTCCTCGACATACGGCCCCTATGCGTATGCATGTGTGGTGAAGGACGGCGAGATTCTGCAGAACGACACCGAATATTTGGTTGCTGTTCCTGCGGCAGCGCTTGATCTTGACACCTATAACGCGCTTGCCGACGCAGGCAAGGTGGTACAGCTGCGCGAAGGAAGTGGCGATGCGACTGCGAACACGGCAGCAGGCATTGAACTTTTCTTTGCGGAACATCCCACGGTGAACAGCACAAGTTTGACTTGGTAGTTGGGAGCGCGAGCCTGATTGAGCAGCGCAAGCGATTTCGGAGCGCACTTTCAAGAGTACGAACGAGCGGACACGGGGTCGGTTTGTGACACGGGGTCGGTTCGGGAGTGTACGTTCGTGTGCGTTAGTGCGTGAATGATTTGCGCATGCGCAGGATATTCTGTCCTTCTCGATACTCGTAGCTCACGTCGTCCATGATGTTTTTGACGAAGTAGACACCCAAGCCGCCCGTGCTGCGTGCGTCTGGCGGCAGCGTGGTGTCGGGGTCGTCATTTTTAAGCGGGTCGTACGGAATGCCCTCGTCAGAGAAAGTGATGAGCGCCTCGGACGGGTCGTGGTGTACTTCGATGCGCACGGTGGCAAAGCCTGTTTCTGTTTCGTAAGCGTAGTCCACGACGTTACCGAAAATCTCATCGACGGCGATAGCTATCTGCATTTGTACGTCGAAGGGGCAGCCGCATGCTTGAAGGCGCGTGCCAATGAACTCAGCAACCTTCTCGGTGTTATCAACGGTTGCCTGTACGCGTATTTCGTTCGTATGTTGTTCTGCGCTTTGCATTACCCAAGCATGGTAGCATGAGGGGCTCATGTGCTGCAAGGTTGTTCAAGCAGAACGAGAAACTCGGTGTTTCCGTCTCCCCCTTTGATGGGCGATGGGATGAGCTGCAGCGTGTGAAGGCCGTGCTTTTCAAGGTCAGCAACAACTTCTTGGCAGATGCGTTCGTGGATGGCGGGGTCGGTGATGACACCCTTGCATTTTCGGGCTATGTTGGCCCCCACTTGAAATTGCGGTTTGATGAGTGCGACGACGCGCAGCGGTGCTTCGCGTTGAGTGCTGTAACTCACGCGCTTCAGGGGTTCAAGCACTGCTTGGAGGCGGATAAACGACGCATCGCAAACCGCGAGGTCGATATCGCGAAAGCATTCGTCGGGTGCCAATCTGATGTCGGTCTGCTCATAGAGCTGCACACGTGGGTCGGCAGCAAGCCAAGGCACCATGCAGTCTGTTCCCACATCTACGGCTATCACCTCTGCTGCGCCGTGCTGCAGCGCGCAATCGGTAAACCCACCGGTTGATGAACCGATGTCGAGCACGCGTGCGCCCGTGAGATCGAGGTTGAAACATTGAATGGCGTGCTCTAATTTACGTCCCGCGCGCGAAGCGTAGCGCAGGGGCGCGGCATCAGTCTGCACGGTGACGTCTGCGCTTTCATCCACCATCATGCTGGCTTTGTGCGCCACCATGCCGTTCACGCGCACGCATCCTTCCTTGATAAGCTGCTGCGCTTTGGCTCTCGAGGGGGCTAAAGCGCAGTTCGCAAGATATATGTCTAATCGGGTGCTCACGGATGCACTCATCCTGGGTTGTCGCCTACATCATTTTCGGTAGCCTTGCTGTCAACATTGCGGGGAGTGTATGACATCGCACGTTACCCGCAACATTTCGCGCGTTGCACGACAGTACGTGCTTGCCGTGTAACGCAGTGCACAACGACGGCACGTCGTACCGTGGCAACACATCGTGCTGCGCACTGCACAGTGCAGCGCGATGTGTTTGCGCTGCACACTTCAACCGCTACTCGTTGGCTGAATCCGACTCGGGCTCGGCCGTCGGTGACGGCTCAGCCGTGGGCTCTGCGGTAGGTGATGGTTCGGCCGTTGCCGTCGGTGTCGGCGTTGCGGCAGGGCCATTGCTTACGTAAATCGTTACCGTGCTGCCCGAAGCGACATTTCCAGAACTGGGGTCTTGCCAGTACACGATGCCGGCATCTTCGTCATGTTCGGCCCACTGGGTACTCGTTTTGAAGCCTGCATCCTGCAATGTGGACTCTGCGTCCTGATATCCCATGCCTATTACGTTGGGTACTTCACCCTTTTCCTCGCCCAGTGAAAGGATGTAGGTCACGGAGTCACCCTTTGCGAGGTCGGTGCCCGCTGCGGGCGATTGGCTCACTACGCGGTCCTTTGAAATCTCATCGGAATATTCCGCGGTACCCGCCACAGCGGTGAGACCAACCTTTTGCAGCTCAGCCTTTGCATCGGCAGCTGAGAGGCCCACGATGTCGGGCACGGTAATGTCCTCGGTACCCTTCGAAACCACAAGGTTTACCTTCGATTTCGCTTCTTTTTTGGTATCCGAAGCGGGGTCCTGGCTCATCACGAGACCCTCGTCCACCTCACTGCTGTAATCCTGCGAAATGGAACCTACAGAAAATCCCGCATCCTGGATGGTTTCGGTTGCCTCATCGGTGGTCATGCCGACCACGTTGGGGACTTCGATGGTCTTGCTGCCGCCGAACAGGTTTATGGCAATGACTACGGCAGCAATGACAACGATGACACCTACTATGATGCCAATGATGCCCTTCTTCTTGCCCCCATCGTTGCTGCTCTCCTCGTTTGAGGTGACGATGCTCTGTCGGCCCGTCATGCCGTTTTGCGCATTCTGGCGGGCTTTCATGGAAGCGGGCATAACGGTGGTCGAAGATGCGGCGTTGCCTGCCACGCCTGCGGTAGCGGCACCACCCATCGCGGCCGCGCCAATTACCTGCGTGGGTATGTTGGAAATATTGCGCCCCATGAGGTAGTCGTTGAGCGCTTGACCCATCTCGTTGGCGGTGGAGAAGCGATCGAGCGGGTTTTTCGCCAGCGCTCTCATAATGATGTTTGCGAGGTCACTAGAAATCTCGGAGTTAATGGCACGCGGATCGGCTGGCAACTCGTTAACCTGCTTCATAGCAACGCTGACGGCGTCTGGACCATCGAAGGGAAGTGTGCCCGTTGCAGCTTCATAGAGCACGATGCCAAGGGAATATATATCGCTCGTGGCGGTAAGGGGCTTGCCTTGCGCTTGTTCGGGGGAGATGTAGTGCGCAGTGCCCAAAACGCTTTGCGTTTGAGTCATGACGGAGTTCTTTGCGCGCGCGATGCCGAAGTCCATGACCTTCACGTTGCCATCAGGCTGCACCATGATGTTTTGCGGCTTGATGTCGCGATGGATGATGTCGTTGTTGTGGGCAACGGAAAGCGCCTTGCACACCTGCATGCCAATCTCGGCAACCTTGCGCTGGTTAAGCGCGCCGCGCTCTCTGATGGCGCTCTTGAGGTCGGTGCCGCGCACATATTCCATCACGATGTAATACATGCCGTCGTCCTGACCCCAGTCGTAGATATTCACGATGTAGGGGCTCTGAAGATTGGCAGATGCGGCGGCTTCCTGTCGGAAGCGCTGCGTGAAGTTGGTATCGCTCGCATACTGCGGCAGCATAACCTTGACTGCCACGGTGCGCCCCAAAACGAGGTCTTGCGCGCGATAAACCTCAGCCATGCCGCCGAGGCCGATGCGCTCGGTGATGCGGTATCTTCCGTTTAATGTCTTGCCTACCATCTCGCTCACGTGAACACTCCTCTTGCCTGCGGATTCCCCCGAATCCTTATCCGAACAGAATACTCCCTTTTATAACCATCCCTCGACCTCAAGCGCGGTTTTCAGGATATTTTGCGCCTTCGCGGTTGCAATGCCATCGCTGCCGTCTTCCACCACGATGGCAATCGTGACCGCGCCGCTGTCTGTTTCAGCGGTTCCTACGAACCAGCTGTCGTTACCGTCGTCTTTTTCCGCCGTGCCTGTCTTACCGAAGACATTTGCGCCGTCAATCTGCGCGGCGGTGCCCGTACCTTGCGTGACGACGCCTTCGAGCACGCTTTTAACGCGATTGGCGGTTGATGCAGAAGTTGCCTGTGTCATGGGCAGAGCGACTGCGGAATATCCCAGCTCTCCCGATACGTTGTGGATGCTTTCGACCAAGTAAGGCTTCATGATGAGGCCGTCGTTGGCGATGGCGCATCCTACGAGTGCCATCTCAAGCACGCTTACTTGCGGGCCGGCGGGGCTGTCATGCACACCGACGGGCTCGCCGGCGGCGGCCCATGCGGTCTCCCAGATCGTCATTTCGCTCGCCTTGGGCATGAGCGAGGTGGAGACGGGAAGATCGAAGTCGATGTCGGTGTTGAAGAGGAAGCTCTCGGCTCCCTGCACGAGCGCGGTTGCGCCCAACTGCTCACCAAGTTGGCCATACACCGTGTTCGAGGAGACCTCGGTAGCGGTGGCCAGCGTAATGGTGCCGTAGGAGATTTGATCGAAGTTTGACACCTCGGCATTGCCTATGTCCATGGTGCCGGGCGAGTCATACAGCGTGTCCTCGGTTGCGGTGCCGTTCTCAAGCGCAGTTGCCAGCGTGACCTGCTTAAAGGTAGAACCTGGTGCATAGAGTGCTTGGGTCGCGCGGTTAAAGAGCACGCCCTCGTCTTCGGAATCATCGCTGGAGTCATCGCCTGCGGCGGCCTGCTCGAGCAAGCTTTCGATATCACCCGCGTCATAGGTGGGGGCGGTTGCCATGGCCAGTACGGCTCCTGTTTCAGGGTCTATCACCACGCACGCACCTTTTTCGCCGCTCAGTGCATCCTGTGCCGTTTGCTGTATGGTGGAGTTGAGCGACAGGGTGACATCGTTTCCGTTGCTTGAGTTGCCAGTCAGACTGTCGATGACGTCGCTCCAGCTCGCGAAGCTTTGCTCGCCCTTGAGCGAATCATTGCAGGAACTTTCGATGCCGCTTGTGCCGTAGATGGTGCTCGCATAACCCACCACGTTGCTCGCTAAGTCGCCTGCAGGATAGACACGCTGATAGGTGCCATCTTCGTCTTCTACGCTTTGGGCAAGCACGACACCGTCGCTTGTCTCTATGGTGCCGCGTTCGGTCTGTTGTTCGTGTGCAATGGTATGGTTGTTGCTCGACATGTTCTGATATTCATCGGCGCGAATCACCATGGTTATCGTGAGGTTTGCGACCAGCACGGCGAAAAGCAGACTGAACACAATCATGGTTTCTGTGAGGCGTCGCCCAAGTGACACGCGACCCAGGATGCTATTTACATTGAAGGAACCTTCTGCAGTGACGAGCTCCTTCGCCACGCCCGTGCCTTCGTCGCCGCAGCGCAAAAGCAAGCCCACTGCCATGAAGCTTGCCAAGAGCGAGGAGCCGCCTTGACTGATGAAAGGCAGGGTGAGGCCCGTCAGGGGGATAAGACGCGTGACGCCGCCCACAATGATAAATGCTTGCAACACGATGGTTGCTGTGAGGCCCACGGCGACAAACGAGCTGATGTCGCTTTTCGCGCGCGCTGCCGTGGTGAAGCCGCGTACGATGAGCGAAAGGTAGAGCAGCAATACCGCCGCGGCACCGAGCAAGCCCGCTTCTTCGCAGATGGCTGCAAAGATAAAGTCGCTTTCTACGACAGGTATTAAGGTGGCGAGGCCGTTGCCGATACCGACGCCGAAAAGTCCACCATCGGCAATACTGAAGGTGGCTTGCACGAGCTGATATCCCGTGCCCGTGGGGTCAGCGAAGGGGTCGAGCCACGTGGAGACACGCACTTGCACGTGCGAGAAGCAGAAGTAGAGCACGACGCCTGCTACAGCGGCGAGCACAAGGCCAAACACAACGTAGAACTTACGCCCCGAGGCCACATATAACATGGTGAGGAACACGAGGAAAAACACCAGTGCGCTGCCCAGGTCTTTCTCGAAGATAACGATGATGAGCGACATGCCCCACATGAGGAGCAGAGGTAACAGCGTGGCGATATCGGGAATACTGAACGGCCCCACCTTGCGCGTGAAGACCGAGAGCATTTCGCGGTTGTGTGCGAGATAGCCCGCAAGGAAAAGCACGATGGCAAGCTTTGCCACCTCGCCCGGTTGGAACGAAAGCGGTCCGAGTGAAAGCCAGATGCGGCTGCCGTAGATTTCTTGTCCGACAAAGGGCAGGAGAGGGGAGAGCAGCAGCAGGAAGCCAGCCACCATAAGCGTGTATTTATATTCGCATATCTTATCGAGGTTGCGCACGAGGGCAAGGATGCCCACCATGCATACCACACCCGCGAAGAGCCACAACACCTGCTTGCCTGCTAAATCGGGCGCGAGACGTGTGACAAATGCAATGCCAATGCCGCTTAGCGCAAAACTGATGGGCAGGATGGCAGGGTCAGCTGCGGGCGCGAGGAAGCGCACAGCGATATGGGCAACAACAAATGCGGCAAAAATGCCGAGGGGCACGCCGAGCGAAGTCAGGCCGAGCGCTTCGCCCTGCGTCATGGCTAACATGGCGAAGAGCAGCACCACGATGGGTGCCACCGCGCAAAGCAAGAGGAGTTCTGTCGAGCGACGTGTCACGAGATGGCGCTCACCTTCTCGCTGGGTTGGGCGGTGGATTGAGCACTGGCTTGAGTACTGGATTGAGTGCTGGTTTGGGTATTTGCTTGGGTGCTCGTTTGCTCAGCCTGTGCGTCTTGGCTGGTCAGGCTCGCCTGGCTGGTCTGGTTCGCCTGACTAGTCTGGCTCGCCTGACTTGCCTGACTGGTCTGACTTGCTTGGCTCGTCTGGTCGGCTACTTGTTCTATCTTGAGATCATCCATCTCGAGTTCTTCGGCGTATCCACGCAAAAGTCGCTCAGCATCTTCGATGTTATCGGCGGTGATGCCCTTTTCCTTCAAGCGCGTGGAAAGGCCAGAATTCAAATCGTCTGTTTTCAGATTGCTTGTGGCTTCGAGTTCGCTGAAGCTGCGCCCAAACATGTCGCCCGGCACGCCGCGATAGATGGCTACGGTGCCGTTATTGTCGGCGAGATAGGCGGCGTTACTTACCCATGAGTTGAATCCGAACGCAGCGCCAGCGATGACACCCACGAATAGGCACGCGATGAGCAGGGCGGTCACCTTTGCCTTGCGGCTTGCTCCTTGCGCGCGCTTGCGCGCGAAACCTTCGATATCGACCACGATGGTGGTCACGTTGTCAAAGCCACCCATGGCGCACGCCTCATCAACGAGTGCGTCAACGCAGCGCTCGAGGTCGGTTTCAGAACGCAGAATGTCGGCGATAACTTCATCTTCCACCATGCTGGTGAGGCCATCGGAACACAGGAGCAGGCGATCGCCTGGCTCCACATTGAGCTCGTAGAGATCGGCTACGGTGTTTGGGCTGCTTCCGAGCGCGCGTGTAATGACGG
>R15__coassemble_1159_pt1 | contig 14407 bp, 11 predicted proteins | sample R15__metabat2_low_PE_045 | metagenome-assembled genome bin R15 | reverse complement strand
AGTAACTCGTCGGTCAGCATAGATGAGGACAGCGTACAAAAAATCTATCTGCTCATCCTCATGACAAGCGGAACCGCTGCCTCATATGCCACCGAAGAGATGAGTCTGCCCGACTTCATTGACTTCGTCCGCAACGACGTGCTTTCAAACGAGATGTTCGCTGCGCTCGTATCGCAGGATCAGGTTGCACAGCTCGACCAACTCGCTACCTACACCGACACACAGGCTATGACCGCGCAGCTTCCCGCTGCACAGCTCGCCGCCGCCTCCGGCATGGACGAAACCATGATTGCTCAAATCCTGGCCATGGCCCAAAAGGAAACCATGTCCATTCAGGAATTCTTTACCTTTGTCACCACGAACGAGCAAATCTCGGCCATGCTGCAACCCGCACAGCTCGCTCAACTCAAGCAAGTGCTGCAAATCATTGATGTCTCTATCGCGGGCACCGGCTTCACCCCGGCCGAAATGTCCGAACTCTTTGCCTCCCTGGCAAGCGCCCAGGCAAGCGCTGCGAGCAATACATCCAGCGCAGATGGCACTTCTGGTGCGAACGGCGCCGCAGCTGGTGGCACCTCTGACGCAGACGGCACGACCGGCAATAACACCTCTGGCGCGAACGACGACGGCACCGACGACGATGCCGCCGCCACAAGCAGCACATCCAGCATGGACGAAGATTCCGTACAAAAGATCTACCTCTATCACGCCTTCGTGAACGGCGGCGCTTCATGGTGGACCATGAGCATCTACCACATGATGTCCTTCCTCACCAGCGACACCGCGCAAAGTTATGTGAGCTCGTTCATGGATTCAAGCAATACTGCGCAGCTTTCCACCATGCTCTCCCTTATGGACGAGGGCCTAAACGGCACGGCGTATGACCCCGCAGGTATGTATGAACGCTTGAATACCTTAGGAAACTCTGGCGGATTCGACATGTCAAGCGGCTCGCTCGATTCGCCGGGCATCGAGCTTCTCTACCTCTACCGCGACGCACAGGACTTAGGTTCGTCAACTCAGACCGAAAAGCTCGAAGACTTCATTGACTTCATCTGTGAGCGCGTACTCAACAGTTCACTTTTCTCAAGCTACATTGACGCCGAAACGCGCGCCGACATCACCGATGCGCAACAAACCATACGTGACAACAAAGACAAGCTCATCACGGGCACCACGGGACGCACCATTGTGGAGGCAAGCTTCTCTGCGGAGTCGGCGGAAATGAAAGACTTCATTGCCAATCTAAAAACCACAATGAGCGATACCCTGAGTGGTGACTACTATCTCGTGGGCGAAGGTCCCATGGCTGGCGACATGACAGAAGGCTTCATGGATGAGCTCAACTTCATCACGCTCATCACCGCAGCGGCCATCTTCCTCATTGTGCTTCTCACCTTCCGTAACTTGGCTATTCCTATCATTTTGGTGGCGATGATACAAGGTTCGTTCTTCTGGGTCATGGCGCTCAATGGACTCGCAGGAAGCCCCATGTACTACGTCGCTATCATTATTGTGCAGGCTATCCTGATGGGCGCAACCATTGATTACGCCATCTTGTATGCCTCGAACTACCGCGAGAACCGGCAAACACGGGGCATCCAGGATGCTATCGCTGCATCGTATAAGGCATCCATTCCCACCTTCCTTACTTCGGGTACCATCTTGGTCGCCGTTACGCTCATCTTAGGCGTGGCCATGGGCGGCTCGGCAGTGGCGAAAATTTGCCTTACCATTGCAGAAGGTGCCACGCTGGCACTCATTTTGGTGATGTTTATCCTGCCGGGCGTGCTTGCGGCATGCGATCGCGTCGTTGCAGGTAAACATCGCGCACCCGCAGACGGAAGTTCAACGCAAGTGAACGCACAGGCGCTCGACGGGGCACAGGATACTCTGGCATTTGGCGAACCCGCGAGCACCTTCGCCCTCGATGCCTTCGAGCCTACGCCGATTGCCCTCGAGCCAGCGCCAGTCGCCCTCGAGCCAGCGCCGATTGACCCCGCATACTTCACCGCGCACAACGAGACGGCAGGCACGCATACTCAGCCAAGCACAGAAAGTACGCCAAATCTGCTACCATAGCGCGTACGTGAGAAACGGCTGTCACACCGCGCGGGTGATGTACGAGCGATATGCCGTCGCTCGCATATGCCTGCAAAAAACAGTATGACCGACAGAGGAGGACGAATCCCATGGTGGATGAGGCAACGAAGAACGAGATTGCAGAAGAAGAACTTTCCGAAGAGGAAAAGGCAGCAAAGGCGGAATTCGATCGCATGTCCGACCTGCTAGAAAATGGCGAGGTCGAGGAGCGCATCGCCACGGCAGTTGCCATGGGCACGTCGCATATCATCGATTATTACCCCGTCCTGCGTAAATCCGCCAAAAACGACCCCGAGGAAGCGGTTCGCAAGGCTGTCATCCAGGCAACCAAGGTGCTTGAGGACGAGTTCGGCGAGAAGGAATGCCTCGATTTGCAAGAGCGTGTCGGCGGCACCTACATTGAGGGCAAGAGCAGCATGGAGGATTCCGCAGCGAGCGGCCTTTTCTATAACGTTCGCCTGAACGACTATCGCTAAACCGATACATGACGCATTTCGACTCGCAGCCCCGTGCACGCGCATGGGGCTGCGCGTGCACAAGGTGCGGAATGTAACGAGATATCGCGCATGCCGAACACGTGCAAAAGATGCGGAATATGATTAAGCCCCACGTGCAGGCGTAAGCAAGAAGCGCGAAAAATGACAAGGTATCGCACGAAAGCGCGTGCAAAAAGAAAGGAAGCAGCATGAAAGCACTCATCCCCGCAGCATGTTTGGGAACCCGTTTTCTCCCTGCAACAAAATCCCAGCCAAAGGAAATGCTCCTCGTTGTCGACCGCCCTGCAATTCAATATGTCGTTGAAGAGGGTCTCGCAAGCGGTGCCGATGAGGTCGTCATCATAAACAGTCGCGACAAGAAGGTTATCGAAGATCACTTCTCCCCCGACCCCGAGCTCGTCGATCTCCTGCGCGCCCGCGGAAAAACCGCTTATGCCGATGCCGTTGAACAGGTAGGCAACTACAACGTGAGCTACGTTTATCAAGATGCCGCGCTCGGTTTAGGACATGCGGTACACTGCGCTGCCGAAAAGACGGGTGACGAGCGCTTCTTTGTGCTGCTTGGCGATGTACTGGTTCCTGGTAACGACATGCTGCCCAAGATGCAAGCGATTTCCGATGAGCACAACGGCGCAAGCGTCATTGCGGTCATGCCTGTACCGCACGAGCAGGTAAGCCGCTTCGGCGTCATCGCAGGCGCCTCGATATCCGATGACGTATGGAAGATTGACCGCCTTGTCGAAAAACCTGCCGTCGATGAGGCGCCGAGCAACCTTGTCATCTTTGGCCGCTACCTTTTGAGTCCGCGCGTCATGGAACTTCTTGCCGAGGGAAAGCCTGGGGCTGGTGGCGAAATCCAGCTTACCGATGCACTTGACGCCGTGCTCCAAGAAGAAGAGATGTACGCGCTTGTCGTTGACCCCGCAGACGGCTTTGATACGGGCACCGTGGAGTCTTGGCTTGAAACCAACAAGGTGCTCTACGAGCGCAGGTTTGGTACTCAGGCGTAGCGCTTTGTAGCTTACGCCTCTACGCGCAGCGCACTTCCCGAAGCGCCCTTGTCAACCACGATTTGGCGCGGGATGCGGCTTTTGAGCTGGTCAACATGGCTGATGACGCCGACGAGACGGTCATCAGCAGCAAGTCGTTCGAGCACCGCAACTGCCGATCGACACGTGTCCTCATCAAGCGAGCCGAAGCCTTCATCAATAAACATCGCGTCGATACGCATCCCACCTGCCTGCGCCTGGATAACATCCGAGAAACCCAGCGCGAGCGAAAGCGAAGCAAGAAAGGTCTCGCCGCCCGAAAGTGTCTCGGTGCTGCGCACGATGCCAGTGTTGCGATCGAGTACATCCATATCAAGACCCGTAGCGCTGCGCTTGTCGGCGTATGACGTGCGGCGGAGCAAGCTGTAGCGCATGTCGGACATGGCCTGGAGACGCTCGTTTGCGGCACTCAGGACCAAGTCGAAGTAAACACCTTGCACATAGGTTTCGAATGTGACCCTGCCTGCGGCGCCAGCCTGTTCGCCATTCGCAATACGGCTCAAGGTATGAACAAGCTGGTGTTCTTCTTCACTCTGCTGCATGTCCTCACGGATACGCGTGATGCGCGTACATGAACGTTTGTAGTCAGAAATGCGGCTTTGCAGCACGCCGATGCCACGCTCGAAACCCGCCGTCGATTCATTCAGGCGCGCGCGCTCAGCGAGCAGGCCCTCAAGATCATCCTGCGGCGCGCCCTCCAAGGTGCGCTGTGCATCCTTTATGCGCGCGCGGTGTACCTCAAGCTGTTGCGCACCCCCGTGTGCCTCTTCCTGCGCTGCTTCATATTCCGCCTTTTTCTGCGCGAGGTCAGCCTCGCGGGCCTTAAGCGCAGCGCGTGCCTCCTTCTTACTCGCAAAAGCGAGTTGTTCGCGAACACCTATCACACGCGTCTCGAGCCGCGACATCTCCACACGCGCCGTTTCGCCCCATTCGCGCGCGTCTGCAGCTGCGCGAGTGGCGCGCTCTTCCTCGTGTTTATTCGCTGCCAATTGGCGATCGATCTGCGTTACACGCTCAATACCGCGCTGCACCTCAAGACGCTGCGCTTGCAGTTCATCTTTGCGCTGCTGCACAGCACGCACCTGAGTTGCCACGCGCTCTTCGAGTGCCATCAGGTCCTGCGTGCCGCATGCGTTCTGCGCGGCTTGCGTGTCTTGCGTGTCGCATGCGTCCTGTACATCTTGCACATCCTGCGCATCCTGCACGCCCTGCACGTCCTGCGCATCCTGCGCGCTCGCCCATGCTTCATGAGGGCCGAAAACCTTCGCCACACGCTCTTCGAGCTGCGCACGTTCGGCATGCAAGGTGGCATCGGCAGCAGCGGCCTGCTGCGCTGCACCGAGCGCCCTTGCCTGCTCTGCGTCACGCACGGCCTCGAGACGTTTCACCTCATCAAGCGAAACTGCTTGACGCTCCTGCTCCGCAGGATGCGGATGTTCCGTCGAACCGCACACCGGACAAGCCTCACCCGGTGTCAGCTGCGCCGAAAGCATACCTGCAAGAGAAGCGTTGTATGCGACGAACGCGTGCCCATATGCCGCGTTGGCATGTTCGAAGGCACCGCTTGCTTCCGCAGACGCACAGGCTGCACGTTCGTGAGAAGCTGCGGCTTGTGCCGTACGCTCAAGCGCTGCCGTCACCTGTCGAAGCTCAAGTTCGCGCTCGTCAGCATCCGCAATCTGGCGGTCAATCTGTTCGCGTTTTACTTCCAAGCCCACAAGGGTCGCACGCTCGGTTTCAAGCGCCTCGCGCTCAGACGCGAGCTGCGCCAAGCACGTACGCGCCTTATCCGCCGCAGCATCTGCCTCCGCACAACGCTTACGTGCGCGCGCAAGCTCCGACTGCACTTCAGCAAGCGTATCGTAAGCAGGAAGCGCATGTTTTAACGCCTCAATCTCTGCCGCCATCTTCTCGCGCTGCGGCTGCTCTTCACGCAAGGCGATTGCACGCTCCCGTAGGTGCTGCACTTCGCACTCATGCGCTTCAATCCAATGCGTACTTTCCGCCAGCGCATCGCGTGCAGTTTGGTGCACACGCGCCGCACCAACGCGATTATTGAGCTCCTCAAGCGCTTTTTTTGCCTCCTTGAGTTGCTCCTCGCCCTTTTTCATGTGCAGCGCGTCCTCGTCAGCCAACGCGCTTAACAATGCGAGATATTCGTCTGTCCTATAATGCGCATCTTCGCGCGCCCTCAGATTTTGGAAGACACCGTAATGCGCGCTGTCCTTCGCCACATTCACCTGCGCCACCGTGAGGCGCATCTCCTGCGCGAGCACCTCAAGCTGCGCCGTAAGCTCGGCATCACGTGCCTTTAACTTGCTCTGTGCATCGAGATAGATTTGCGTACCGAATACGCGCCGGAATATGTCGCGACGCTTTTCAGTGCCCGCATTGAGCACCTGCGCGAACTCGCCTTGAGCAATCATGACAATGCGTCCGAACTGTTCCGCCGTAATGCCGAGCAACTCATCAATCGTCGCGTTTACGTCGCGTGCCTTGCCTGCGAGGGAGCGCTCGTCGGTCAGGCACTCAAGGCTCGCCTCCTCGCTCGCGTGCGTGCGCGCGTAGGTGCCGTCCTTACTCTTGCGCTTGCTCAAGCGATCTTGTTCAGGTGCGCGGTGTACGCGATACACCTTACCATCGTGTTCAAAATCAAGCTCGACAAAAGACGGCACGTCGCTCGGTGCGAAGTCGCTGCGCGCGGTGCGCGCCTTGCGTCCGCTTCCGCTCATCTCGCCGTAAAGTGCATACTTGATTGCATCAAATATGGTGCTCTTCCCTGCACCTGTCGGCCCGGTAAGCAGAAAGAGGCCGTGGTCGAAGCGCGCAAAGTCGATCTCCGTCGCCTGAGCATAAGGCCCGAAGGCCTGCATGGTGAGCTTCAAGGGCTTCATCGCGCACCTCCCGTCCGCTCGATACCCTGCGTTGCTGAGAGCACTTCCTCCACCATGGCGCGCTCATTGTTTGTAAGTTCAAGCCCTGTTTGCGTTTTATAAAAGTCAGCGAAAAGCTCGATGGGGGTCTTTCCCCGCATATTTTGCAGGCATTGGGCCGCGCGGGCGGCATCCCCCTCAAGCGCATCCGACCATGAAAGCCAAAGCAGGTTGGGATACAGAACGCGCAAGCGGTTAAGCGCATCGTATACGCTGCGGTCGGTCAGCGTGATATGCAGGTAATCATCGTGGTCACCCGTATCAACGCCTGCCTGAATGTCTTCGAACGAAGCCTCAATTTCACGCATTGCGCGCAGGGGCACAAGCGGCACCGTATGTACCGAAACGCCTTCAGACTCGACATCGACGACACAGACACTTTTCGCCTGACCTGCTTCGCTAAACGAATAGCACACAGGCGATCCTGCGTAGCGTACTTCCGCACGGCGGACTTTCTGCGCGCGATGCAAATGCCCTAAAGCAACGTAGTCAAACGCATCGAAATGTGCCGCCTGTACCGCATCGATTCCACCCACATGCGCGGTCTCGGAATCGCTTGTCTCGGGTGTTGCATCCGTATCAACAACAAACTGGTGGGCCACAAGCACATTGCGCACCTGCGCATCTAACGTGTGCTCTTCGAGCGCAACGCGTACCGCGTCATCGTGCGTGCGAACCTCCTCTGCACGCTGCGGGTGTGCCATGCGCACATCGGTCGGACGAATGAACGGCAGCAGGTGTACATCCACCGCACCGTGGGGATTTTCCAAACGCACCGTGGCAATACTGCCCGCATACGGACGCGCAATGTAAATGCCCGCCGACGCGACAAGCGACGAGCAGTATCCCAGCAGGTGGGCTGCATCATGGTTTCCGGGAATCGCGCATACGGGAATATGCATTGAGACGAAACTTGCAAGGAGCTCTTCAAAAAGCTCAAGCGCATCGCGACTGGGAACCGACTTATCAAATACGTCACCCGCGATAAGCACCGCATCAACCTGCTCGCGCACGGCAATAGCGCGCATCTGCTCGAATGCATGGCGCTGCTCATCCATCATGAGATGCTCGCGGACGCGTTTGCCAATATGCAAGTCCGCTATATGCAGAAACCTCATCGCATCACCTCCGGGCGTTACGAACGCTAGGCGTCACGAATGCCAGGCGTCATAAACGCCAGACGCCATAAACGCCGACAACCAGAAAATAGCAAACTGGCCGATAGGTTCATCCTATCGGCCAGATTAAACATGGTGGAGATGAAGGGGTTCGAACCCTCGGCCTCGGCGTTGCGAACGCCGCGCTCTCCCAACTGAGCTACATCCCCGAATCGCGCAAAGCGCTCACGCATTGTGAACCATTGCGCACGGATTGTCAATTCTAAAGGAGGGTAATCTCCTCATCACGCCCGTCTAACGGTGCCAAGGAGTCATAAACATCAAGCTCTTCGGGGTTGTTTTCAAAATCGAAACCTTCAAAGATGGCCTCGCCGTTTTGAAACAATTCCACGGTGCCTGTCAAGATGTCAACATATTGATACGACTGCCGCGCCGTACGCCCGCGCTTGCGGTCAACTTCCATGACGAAAAGCTGCGGATGCGCCTGCGTGAGGATGCCCTCATTTTCAACGATTTTCGAGCGACCCATATTGGCGCGCACCTTCAGGCGCTGACCAAGGTAACCCGTTACCGTTTCGCGAATGGAACTAATAATCTGGGCTTGCTTCTCAAGATTCATACAAAATATGCCTTCGTGATGTGCCTACAAAATTTGGAAACGTTATTGTACCACACGTGTCAAGTCTTTATGCAGAATCCTGCATGAATCTGATCATGCGATTTCTTATTTTTTGATTGTGTTTTCTATCATTTAATTGTATTATATATCAATCTATTGAAAGTGAGAAGTGAGAAAGAGAGGAAAGCGGAAATGAAATCAGATATGACCCCTGAGGAAATCAAACGTATACGCGACAAATATCGCCTGTCTCAACAGTCGTTCGCCAAGCTCCTTGGTATTGGTGAAGCCAGCATGGTGCGCTACGAGAACGGACAGGCGCCCAGCCGCGCGAACGCTAACCTCATTCGCGCGGCTGACAAGCCCTCGTTCATGCGCGACTGCCTCGAGCGCGACGGAGACCTCATCCCTGCAGCACAGCGCGAACGCACAAGCAAGATTGTGTATTCCCTTGTAGCCCTCAACGAAGAAGGAGAAATTACCGACATGACCGAAATTTACCTTATAACTTTGGAGCAGGAAATCTTGAACGAGAAGGCCGCAAACATCCTGGCGGATTTGCATTTTAAACAATGCGAAGCAAAGGAAAGTGGCAATGCGGTATTGGCATATAGTCTTGAATGCATCATCGCCGACCTCGCCACACTAAAGCCTGAAATCACCACTTTAGAAAATGCCACACACCAAAAGATGAACGAGCTGAAAGGCAGGGTGAGTGCGCTTGAGCACCTCGCGCAATACATGATGGTCAAGGCAGCGTAATCATGAGTTGTTTAGACGCATTCACGCCCGAGGAATTCCGTACCGCCGAGGACGAATTCTTCACTGACCTTCTACGCTCTAGGCGCGTATCGCCGCACGAAAACCCGCAAGCATACCTGCTTGGCGGGCAAAGTGGCGCGGGCAAGACCACCTTACATCAAATCCTGCGTGAGCGCTTCAACGGTGATGTCATCGTTATAAACGGCGATGAATATCGTTCTCGTCATCCACATTACCGCGCACTCGACGCTGAATACGGTCCCGATGCGGTGACGCATACGGCAGCGTGGGCAGGGGCAATGACCGAAGCACTCATCGACTCATTTTCGTCATTGCGATACAACCTCATCATCGAAGGCACCCTGCGCACATCCGCAGTCCCCCTGAAGACAGCGACAGCGCTCAAGGAGCGCGGATATTTGGTAAATTTGGCACTGATGGCTGTGAAGCCTGAGATTTCACTCATCAGCTGTCAGATACGCTACGAGCAGATGCGCATCGCGGGCACCATCCCCCACGCAACGGATCCTGCGCATCATCGACTCATTGTAGATGCCATCGCAGACAACCTCGCTACACTCGAAGCATCAGGACAATTTGAACATATCGAACTCTACACCCGAGCGCGTAAGATGATTCACCCACAACAAGGAAGCGAGACGTGCGGCGCCGATGTACTGAAGGAGACGCTTTTTGGCGCATGGACCCCTGAAGAGACAGAACATTACCGCATGCTGCAAAGTCTTTACCAGAATCTGAAAGCACAAGACGAGGTTTGAGGTGAGACGCTAGACGAAGTGCGGAACGAGCAAAGCGGAATGCGCACACGAATTGCACCGAGCGAGAAGGCTTCGAAGCGAGAAAGCGTCAAAGTGAGATTCCGAGCGAGCGCACGAACTGCAATCTAAAGTGAGACCTCGGGTTAGACGTGCACTGCGCACGCGTCGTAATACCGAAGACCCAACTTAATGAACTCCTGTAACGTAAGCGTCTCACCACGGCGTCGCGCGTCGATACCCGCATCGGCAAGGACACCCATAAGCGCTTCGGCACCGAGAGATGCATCATGCGAGAAATACGACTTGCAGGAGTTTGCGATAGTTTTGCGCCTGTTTGCGAGCGCAGCATCCGCCATCACGCACACAGCCTTTTTTTGTTCTGGCGAAAGCGGTACACCATTTTCATCGGTGACCTCTGCGCGGTTCAGGCGCAACACGGCGCTTTCGACACGCGGCGCAGGCAAAAAGTTACCCGGCCCCACAGCAAACCTGCCCGCAGGCTGCGCGAAGAGAGACAGTTTCACCGTGTAAGCACCGTAGTTTTTGGAACCGGGTTTCGCAGCCATACGATCAGCAACTTCGCGTTGCACCATAACCGTTGCGCTTTGCAACCAGTCGAAGCGCTCGAAATAATCGAGCACGATAGTTGCTGCCACCGCATAGGGAAGATTACTCACCAGCTTGCTCGGCAACACTTTCCCGTTAATTAGGCAGGGATCAAACGCACACGCATCCATGTTGATAAGAGAAAACCTATCTGCCCATGCTGCAGTTGTCTCGCCGAGGACAGGAAGTAAATCAGTATCGCACTCGATAGCAAGCACACTGCGTGCATGCTGAAGAAGCGCTATAGTAAGCGTTCCTATGCCTGGTCCCACTTCCAAGATGTCGTCACTTGGCTCCACATTCGCCAAAGCGATAATCTTGCGCACGATAGCATCGTTAACGAGAAAGTTTTGCCCGAACGAATACTTTGCAGATAGCCCATGACGATCAAGCACTTCGCGCGTTGCTCGCGGACTTGCAAGCGAAACCATTTCTGGTACCTTCGCGGGTGTTTCTCTGTGCGCCTCACCATGCACCTTCGCAGGCGTTTCCTCGCGTACTTCTGCGGATATCTTCGCGGGTGTTTCCTCGCAGACCTCTACGGATGTCTTCGCAGGTGTTTCCTCATGCGCCTCTTCAGGCACCTTGCCAAGCACTCCTTCAGGCATCTTCGCCCACCCGACATTCAACGTCGCCGAGCTTAAATCCCGCGACAGCAAGCGCGCTACGCACAATGGTGATAAGCGGCCCCGCACCATGGGGGTCTCCCCCATCACCTACCACAACCAAGGTTGCGGCGCGCTTTGGCGCCTTGCGCGTGAGCGCCCAGAAGTGCGGCTGCAAACGATCGAGGAGAGCTTTAAACTGAGACGGCGGCCCCGAGAAGTACAAGGGACACACCACCGTGAGCTCATCAGCCGATGCAAGCGCATCGTAAACGAGATGCATGTCATCAGATATCGCACAGCGAATCTGCGGTGAAGTTTTCGCGCACGCAGCGCAGCCCGTGCAACCAGCAATGCGCATGTCAGCAATCGACATCACCTGCGCGCCTGTAATATCAGCTGCTAAATCGCGTGCAATGCGCGCACTGCGGCCACCCGCGCGCGGTGACCCAACCAAGATGAGATGTTCCATATGTTTGTTTTCCATAGCTATGTCATTCTAGCGATTCAAAAGGGTTTGCGCATTGTGAAAGAGCACATCGAGGAAAGCATGGCACTCAGCGTCGCTCGCACAACCACGCACCTCCGCAAGCTTCATCGCGGTGAATATAACGTGCTCGGGACCGCAGTTGGTGCCGCGCATTGGCTCGGGGGTCATGTAGGGCGCGTCCGTCTCGGTCAGCAGACGATTAAGCGGCACGAGCTTTGCTGCCTCGCGCACCTCGTCTGCCTTGCGAAACGTTATGGGACCACCGAAAGCGATGTAGCAGTCGTGCTCGAGAAAGGGCGCAAGCTCAGCTGGCCCAAGATTGAAACAGTGCAGCAACGTGCCTGCACGGGGAAAACCTTCCTCGCACAGGATGCGCAAGGCATCGTCATGCGCCTCGCGCAAGTGAAGTGAAATGGGCATGTCAAGTTCATGCGCAAGGCGAATCTGCCAGCGAAAAACCTCCTGCTGCACGGGCCTCGGTGAGAAGTCGTAGTGATAATCGAGCCCAATCTCGCCTATAGCACACACACGTGAGTCACCTAAGCGCGCACGCAAGCGCTCTTGAGCGGCTGGTGTAAAGTCCTTTGCGTTATGCGGGTGACAACCCACAATAATGCGCACGCGCGGTGCACCGGGCACCTCGCCCGCAGCCTCGACACCACGGGTAGCCCTGACATCGCCCACAGCCTCGACATCGCTGGCAGCCCTGATATCGTCCGCATCAGCGCCATTTTCGCCCGCGCCTGCGTCCGCGCCCGCGCCGCTCGCACAAAACCCCGGTTCCGCCAAGACAGAAGGCACGCGGTCAATCCATTCCTGCAGTCCCTCGAAGACTGCGGCGTCATCCGCACCCCCATCTTCGCACACGTCACACACATCGGCCACGAAACGCACGCCATGCACCGCGCATCGCGCGAGCGAAAGTGCTGGGTCAGCCAACATTTGCAGGTGAGCATGCGTGTCCGCCACCGCAGTTCCCGGGCGCACCGCGTCCACAGGAAGCCACGCGCCCCGCTTGCGCTTCGCCCGGAAAATCGCATCACGGAAGACAGGTTCATCGTTGTTCGGCATGGATTTACCCTTTCAATTCACTGATGTGCATCAACCCTGTCGATGAAAGCAATTACAATTGCCCATCATGAGTAACACGGCGCCTAAAGAACACCGCAGGATTCGCGAAACCGCATTATATCGCTACACGGGCATGCGGTTCCAGCTGCTCCTTTTTAACATAAAGCCGCTTGTCATCGTGGAGCTGCTCTACACCTTGCTGTCGGCAAGCATCATGGTGCCCATTTTCCGCACCGCTATTAACACCATGATAAAAGTCGCAGGGTACGAAAGCGTCTCATTGCAAAACGCAAGTGGTCTCCTCTTAAATCCCCTCACCCTCGTCTGCCTCGCTGCGCTTGTAATTGTTGCGGCCATCTATTCACTCCTCGATATATCTGCCGCCATCTACACGATAGATTGCTCACGGCAACAGGTAAAAGTCTCCATTGCCTCCATCGTGAAGTTCTCAATTAAGAACGCCGTGCGCGCCGTAATGCCCAAAAACCTCCTTATTGTGTTGGTGGTGCTGGTCATGATGCCCCTCGTAAGCATCGGCGTCTCCTCAAGTTTCCTCTCCGCCATCGAGATGCCAGCCGAGATTTCCGATATGCTGCGTGGCAGCATGGGATTTTTCATCGCCTCGCTTGTCGCTTTGGCCGCCATGCTCTTCCTTGCGACGCGATGGATGTACGCCATTCACTACTACACCCTAGAGCACATCGATTTCATCTCCGCCATCAACCGCAGCAGACACCTCATGCGCGGCAATCGCATCCGCAATCTGGTGTCCATGCTCATCGTGCAAGCACTCCTCGCGCTCATCAACACTGCGCTCATCAAGGGCGGTGGCTTTATCGTTATGCTGCTTGCAGAACACGTTGGCGCACAACATTTCTTAGGAGCGCTCCTTATTAGTGTTGTCGCCATCGTGTTCTTTATCGCCATGCTGATATTCGATTCGCTTGCTATTCCCATCAGCTGTCTTAAGATAAGTGCAACGTTTTACGACCTGAAAACCATCTCGCACGAAGATATCGTGTCTGTTGCGTGTACAAAGCGCGCGACACATTCGCGTCCTCGTACCGTCATGCGCGTCGTGCTGGGTATTCTGTTTGTCCTCATCACCCTGACGTGTTCACTGTATCTGTACCTCATCGCAAAGGGATTCCCTGCATCACCTCTTGACCAAGTCGAACGGCCGCAGGTGGTTGCCTATCGCGGAGACTCAAACGCCGCGGTTGAAAACACCATAGATGCCATTGAGGTCGCGATAAACGAAGGTGCAGATTCCATCTGTATCGATGTGCAAGCCTCACGCGACAAACAAATCTTTCTGTTCGCATACACGAATTTCTCGGTCACGTGCACCACGGACAAAAACGTGTGGGATCTCGATTACGACGATATCGCACAGCTGACGCCCGTTAGCGCGAAATCGACGCATTATCCCAACTCGTCCATCCCCCTGCTCTCCACAGCACTCGAATGCGCAAAAGAACACGATGTCGATGTCATCATTAATGTTTCGGGAGTCGCGGAATGTGATGATGCCGTCGACCGCGTCATCAGCATTGCGACCGAAGCGGACTATCTTGACCATTGCGGCATCGCCTCAAACGACCACGACGACCTTGTCCGCGCACGCGAACTTTCCCCTTCAATACACACCACATTCATTTCAGGACTCACATCTGAGTCGTATGCGTCATACGATGAAATCGATGCCATCGCACTCGACTCGCTTACCATATCCGAAGAACTCATAACGGCGATTCAAGCAGAGGGAAAACAAG
>R15__coassemble_1158_pt1 | contig 14409 bp, 10 predicted proteins | sample R15__metabat2_low_PE_045 | metagenome-assembled genome bin R15 | reverse complement strand
GATAAGCCATCTGCAGAAGCCGAATCGCCCAAGCAAACCGTGTCTGCAGCACAAATCACAGCATCGGTAATCTCAACGGAAACAGCAGATAAACCACTTCTGCAAATGCCCTATGGAACAAAAATTTCGCGCATATCAAATGAAGGCATCGAGTTTTATTGGAAGCCCCTCGAGGGTGTCACAGGATATGAAGTCTTTCGATCAAACACGCGTACGGGAAAGCCAAAAAAAATAGCTACTGTAGCGAAAGCACGGCGACATGTGTATTGCGATTCAGCCTTCAATCGCGAAAAGAAACGCCAATTTTATTCTGTGCGTTCATATAAAAAACTCGAAGATGGAACCACGGCTTATAGCGTGCTTACTAAGCCGAAGCTTGCAAAATTCCGCGAGGAATTACTGCTCGAACGTGAGACAACATATCTTTACTCAGGTGATTCAAGGAAGATTTCAGCATTTTATGGATGGGGAGAGCTCGAGGATGCCACATGGACGTCATCAAATCCCCTTATTGCTTCTGTCAGCCAAGATGGAATCATAACGGCCAAATCAAGAGGCGAATGTATGCTCACCTGCACCAACACATCTAATACCGAGTCAGCACAAACACTTGTTGTTGTTGATCGTAAAGACCCATTCTCACCCGCATCTTACGAAACGCGATACACCTATAACAAAAACCTTGGGTGTCTCGAGCAGAAAAGTGTTTCTCAAGAAGCAAACGCCAGCGACACACCTCATGAAGCCGTCATCATGATGGTCGGCGATCTTATGTGCGGCAGCGCCCAAATGAAAAAACAGGGTTCAGCAGAGAGTGGTTGGGATTTTACTGGCACTTTCCGCTCAATAAAACGCATCCTTGCTGAATCTGACCTTGCTATTGCGAATCTTGAAACGCTGCTTGCACCAGGATGGCCCTATATGCTTGACGAGGTTTATATCGACAACATGAACAACTGCAACGCTGTCCCGCAGTATCTCGACGCATTACGCTATGCCGGCTTCGATGCGCTTGTCACCGCAAACAACCATAATTGCGATGGTGGCCCGAAAGCATTGTTAGAAACAATAGAGACCCTAAAGCGTTATCAATACCCCTTCACGGGAATTTTTTGCGACGCAAACACCAAGCGCACTATGCTTGCTAACGTAAACGGCATCAAGATAGGCATAGTCTCATATATATCAAAGGAAATTAGTTTCAACGGCAAGGACAAGAGCTTCACCGAAGAAGAAAAAGATACGTTCCTTAACATCTTCTCTCGAGAGCGCCTCATAAACGACATTGCATCGTGCAAACGCGATGGCGCCGAGTTTGTCATCGTATACATGCACTGGGGATTCAAGAACTACTTCAACACGGCCAAGCATCAAATAAGTCAGGCAAAAATCGTTGCAAATGAAGGAGCGAATCTCATCATCGGTTCAAATCCGCACGTTCTTCAGCAATACGATGAAATAACGTGCAAAGATGGGAGAGTGGTTCCTTGTTATTTCTCGGTTGGCAATTTTCAAGCAGTCATGAATCAGATACCCGGCAACCGAGAGTCAATTATCGTAAGGATAAAGTTAAAGAAAGAAACTGCTACGGGTACCGTGACTCTTGAGGAAAATACCTACATCCCCTGCTATACCTACGATGAATGCAAAGGCATGCTGTGGGCACCTATAGCACTTTATGACAACAACCCAGATGTAGATAACAGCATGCAGCTTGCGCAGCATCGCGCTTCTATTGCCCAAACACTAGGGGATAAAGCGCAGCTATACTCGCCGTTAGAACAGCATCTTGCTTGACACGGAAAACACCCATTGTTTGCATATTAACCAAGCAAGAATGTGACACCAGAACCGACCCCGTGACACAAATCAAGCAAAAAAATGGGATTGAAATAAAGATGCCTTTATACGGGGAAATCGAAGCTTCATACCTTGACAGGCATTGTAAGAGAGAAAGTTTTATCACGTAAAGTGTTCGGTGTAATACTCCATCGCATCGTCAAGACCACCTTCAAACTCCTTAACGCCTTTATTGAGAACAATACCTCTGCTGCAAAATTTCTTAGCCATCGAAGAGGAGTGTGTCACAAAGAGTACCGTAAGGTTATCGTCTTGCATAATCTCCTTGATGCGTTTAATACATTTCGTACGAAAAGCACGGTCACCCACCGAAAGAGCCTCATCCACAATAAGTATCTCAGGGTCAGTCTGAACAGCGAAGGCGAATCCCAAACGCGCACGCATACCACTTGAATAGGTCCGCATAGGTTGATCTAGGAAGACACCAAGATCCGCAAACTCTATAACCTTAGGCATGACGCGGTCGATTTCCTTATCAGTCATTCCTAGAATTTGACCACGAAGACGAATGTTTTCGCGGCCCGTAAGCCTAGAGTCGAAGCCCGCAGAAAGCTCTAAAAGTGCACTCACGGGACCTGCAACTTCAACAGTACCCGATGTGGGCTGCGTAACACCTGTAATCATTTTTAGAGCGGTACTCTTCCCCGCCCCGTTGCGACCAAGAAAAGCTACTGCCTCACCCCGTTTAATTTCGAAGGAGAGGTTTTTATTCGCCTCGATATGAGTCGCGTGTTTATCCTTTTCCTTGTTTTTAAAAAGCCCGAGAAAACGCCATCTATCATTGTCGTACAGATGATAGACCTTGGTAACGTTGTCAAATCGAATGACAACTTCATCGCTTACGTTTTCTTTACGTTGAAATTCTGGTTTGGCCGAAGCAGTATCTTGCACAGCTGTTTTAGTTGCCTTGCTTTTAAGATTTGTCCTTTTTTTTCGTTTACGTTTTGAAGCCTCATGAATAGGCAAATCCATAGGCTCAGCGGGTACTGCCGCAGTTTCCGAAGCGTCAACAACCATCTCATTTGTCTCGGTTATTTCTGTATTAAAGGACATCGGCAACCTCGCCGCCGTGACGTTTATACATGACTAGCATAAAGACAAGCGTAACAAGAAAGACAACAACGAAGCCTATCAGCGCTGGTGTATCCTCCCAAAACCATGTCTTATCCATGAGAGCACATCGGAAACCCGACACGAAAAAGGTAATAGGGTTGAAATGCAAAAAAGTGACAACCCAATCAATCGTAATGTTATTCAAGTCAAAGATGACGCCAGAGAGCCAAAAAAGCGGCGTGCCAAGCGATTTCATGAGGTTAAAGAAATCCTTACTATATGCCGAAAAAATAGAAAAGAGAATTGACGCAATATCCCAGAAGATAAACATGAGCACAAGCAACAAAGGCACTTGCAAAAGGTATATATCTATGGTCTTACCCGCAACAAAGTACACAATGAACAAACATACCTGCAACATAAATTGCACGAGCATGGCGGATGTTGCCACGATGGCTGAAACCCCACACAAAGGAAATTTTATCTTTTTAACCAAATAGGGATACTTACCGAAAGCACTGATGCCCGTGCCAAGCATCTCCGACATAAAAAACCAAGGAATAATGCCAGAGCACAGCCATAAAAGAAATTCTAGACCAGAGTAGCCATGGCCGCTCTTCAAGCCAATTTCCAATGCAAACCAGAAACAAAACACGTATATCGCGGGCTTAAAAAGCAACCACGCCATACCAAGCGCGGCTCCGCGATTTTTCTTCTTCAAATCATAAAAAGCAATGTGGACTATCTGCTTGCGCCACTTCCACGTTTCTGAACATATGTCTGCTAAGGTTTTAAGCAAATTGCACCATGTCTACATCGTTTCTGCTTCCTTTATCCACGTGATTTTATCATCAATTAGCAAGCGGTATCTTTAAACGAGCAGCTACGGACTTTCGCATGTCATCATCGGTATAAGTGTCAGTACGCATCATGTATAAAATTCGTTTTGGTGATTCACTGGCAAACACCACGTACACCCTCAAATCGTTCCTTACGTGGTTGAAATTAGTCTCTTTATCGCCATGTGCTATTCTGAGCGCATGAAACAGCAGACGAGAATCACGTCTTAAGCCAAACAAGGAGCATTCATGAGACTATTTAAATTTGCCAGATCGAATGAGAAAGACGCACAAAACGATGAACAACGATGCGACTTAGGTACTGCGCATGATGCTGTTGCCGCTCCTGATGCTGTTGCCGCTCCTGCTGCTCCTGCTGTCCATACAACCACCTCCATCCCACGCAAAGATCTCTCTCACGTCCAAACCGTAATAGCACGTTCGGGTTGGACCTATAAAGAAGCAACAACCTGTATTGATCGCGCCCGCTCAGAGCATCACATTTCGCCCAAAAAATAAGCTAACGAAAACAAATGGAACGAAGACCGACAAAAACGTGTCGAAGCCCTTCGCGTCATCCTTAATTCCGATGAGGTAGAACAGTCTAGGGATTCGTCAAATTTAATGTTATGCAAAGGAAGCGCTCACGATGAAAACCTTTTGGCACGTTTCAGCGGCAAGCGTCTCGACGCTGCAAGAAAGGTTCTTTCAGGTAATTTAACCCTGCAAGTATTATTTGACTTTTACGACATCGATGCACCAACAAATTTCTCAAGCACAGAACTAAACCGAGATATCTCCGATAAACTCTCTTTCTTTCCTCGAGGTGGAAAGCAACAGGGGTGCGTTTATATTCACACAAGGCCGAAAGAGATTCCGCCTTACGCCAACCTGCAAAGGGCGAACGCAATCTGCATCATAGGCCCCGCAAGTATAGAAGCGGGATGTCGCGAAGCAGGTATTCCTTTTGCATCAGCAAAACGAATCGCCGCTACCTCATATGAGCTTGCTATTTTATGGCGCACGCTCTTCCCTGCAAAATCGGTGGCTATCACAGGAAGTTTTGGCAAAACAACCACGACGCAAATGGTTAATCTCATGGTTAAGGATGCCTTTAACGCATACACGATTGAAGGCAATCAGAACGTTTGCGCACAAGTGTGCACTCATATATTCAAAATGAAGACAGACACTGATGTATTCGTGCAAGAGATATCGGGCGCAGCGAAATCCATGTGCGAATGGTCAACGCTCATGGTTAATCCAAACTACTTCATCCTGACCGCAATCGGCAACGGTCATGTCGAGAACTTCGATGCCGACCCCGTGTCTTTGCTGTACGGAAAACTCGCCCTCGACCGACATGCCGCAGAAAACGCAATTGGCATTATCAATTGGGATGACCCCATCTTGAAGCGCGTGCCATATGTTCATGAAATACGCAGCTTTGCCATCGCTGATCAATCAGCAGATTATCATGCGGAAAACATACGTGTCTTTAACGGCACTATAACATTCGATGCTGTCGAGCGAGATGATACGCGCACTTCGCTTACGATAAACGCTTTAGGCAATCACAACGCCCTTGATGCGCTCGGTGCATTTGCTCTAGGCGTTGAAATGGGAATCCCCCGCGATGCGATAGCAAAATCTCTTTCTAAATACCAAACGGGCGGGATTAGACAGAACCTCACCGAACTTTCTGGTCGACACGTTTTCCTCGACTGCTACAACAGCGTAGAAGGTTCGGTCAAGCCCATTCTGGATACTCTTGCTAATATCGAAACCGCTCCCGGCGCTCGCAAAATCGCCGTTTTCGGAGACCTATTAAAAATTGGTGATGAGTCCGAGGCAGCACACAGAAGACTCGGTAAGCTTTTTGCTGAATACGACGGTGTTGATGAGCTTTATCTTTACGGTCCACTCATGTCACTCGCTGTGAAAGAAGCACCAACCCCGAAGATTCCCATACGTTATACGGCAGATCAAGACGAACTGGAAAACTGGCTTCGCGAGCTTCAGCCTGGCGATTTCGCTTCGATAAAGGGCTACGGTCGTCGGATGGGTCTTTTAAATATTTTGGATAATTTATTTGGCACCTGTCTGCATGTTGACAGCGCGCCTGGAGTGGATTCTCCTCTCACTCAGATAAACGGAATCCAGTATCGGCTCATTCAAAACTACGGCGCAGCGGTGCTACATGCACCACAAAAATTTGACGGCGAAATACCTTCGAGCATTGAAGGCCTACCCCTACGCGCGATATATAAGGAAGCTTTCATGCGGTCGCGGCAACATGAATTAATTCTACCCTACGGACTTGACAGCATCGGAGTTCACGCATTCGCCCATTCCAAAAATTTGCGACACATAGAGCTACCCCCAACGCTTAGATATATCGGCGTTGGTGCGTTCCTTGATTGCACATCACTTGAAGAAATTACTATCCCCGATTCCGTCGAAACTATAGACAACGAAGCGTTCAGCGGTTGCACCGCCCTTCGCAAGGTAACCGTGTCGAGAAACTTACTTTCTGTGAATAGGGGCGTATTCGAAGGCTGCGATTCGCTTACGATATACCATCCCGCAGGTTGGTCACTCGCGGCGCGCTTAACCGAAGAATACCCTCACCTCAGTTTTGCTGCATACACAGAGTAAGCGGAGAATCATCATGGCACTTAACTTAGGTCGTCTCGTCAAAAGCATCGCGAAAACAACAATCGCAACAAGCAAAGCCGCACAGGCTGAATTAGCGTTCAAAATCGATAATAAACCTGCATTCGGTAAGGAAGAAGTTTCGTTCGCATCTCTCAACCGCATGAAATTTAAAGAACTCGGCATTCCTTGGCCCGCACATGATGAATCTCCTTCTTCTTCTGCTCGAAACATTTTGAGGGCGGCTATCGCCGCCTATTACACACCGCATATCCGAAATTTATGGAACACAGAGGACTGCACCATCAACGTTGGTGGTCCAAACGCCCGCACTATCTCGCTTAAATCCGCTATCTCAGGTTCAGAATCTCTGAGTTGTTACCAAATCCAAAACGGATTACTCTACAAGGAATCATCAGATGAGCGGCAACAGGTGTTTTCTTCAATTACCATTGGTGGCTCATTCGAAGGCTGCACGCTCATTGGTGTCATCACTAACGCGCAGACACAGTCAGATTGCCTCGAATCAATGAAGACGATGTTCGACATAGCGCGAAAACGCATTGTAGATATCGCTTATCTACCACCTCGAACGAGCGATATCCAGAACTGCAACGGTATCGTATGCCAAGTCGCTCCATATGAATATGGCGTCCGCATTCCAGAACCATATGTACTTTATGAACATAACGCGGATGCATCATCACGTTCAAGTATGCTTTCAAACATCATCGCATTGCTGACTGCTGCAGATTTGGTTCATGACTGGAACGAAAAAATTACCATCATGGAGACTGGGTCCACAGAAGACGGAATACTTCGCACAAACGATGAACTCGATATACGTTCTCTTGCTTCCCTCATGATGGCTGGACCTTCATCTGCAGCACGCTTTGCATTAGCCTATGCTGCAGAAAATCAAGCACGAAATCGTTTTGCCTCAGCTGCGCAACCAAATTCAGAGGCGGCAGAAACAACAATTTCGTCGCTATGTTCAAAAGTTTCAACACAAACCCTAAGGAAGCACCCTCTCACCTGTCATCCAGTTCCTTTGAGACGTAAGCAGAGAAGCGGTCTCACTTCGTATCTCTTACCTTCAATCGGCGGTCTCGGATGGACGGCAGGCGAAGTTTCTCTTCGCATGGAACGAGCTTTTTCGATGTACGGAATTCGTGCTCGAGACTACAATCGATTCCGCATGTGGGATTCTGATCGCAATGAACTTGTCAACCTCATGCACGACATCATTGAGCGAAGTGATACGCGTGCGAAGGAGCGATATTCCCTTGAAGAACGATACGCCTCTGCCCTTGATCTCGATTTCTATCTCTCGCCAAAACAAAAACGAGCGGCAGACAAAATACGCGCAGGAGAACTCACTATGCGTATCCTCTGCGATTTTCTCGGCACAAGCGTTCCAGAGGGTATTGCTGGCACCGTTCTCGAAAACGAGCGTATAGAACGAAATCTTGCTTTTTATGGGACACAAGTCAGAGAAAAATGCGTCTTTTTCGATTGGGAACGCTCCCACCGCGACCCAATAGCACTTCAAAACCATCACTCAATTTGCATCATTACTGCTAAACCAGAACGCTTCGAGGGATGCAGTGTTCCTGTTTTACAATGCGCGAGTCCTGGAGCTGTAAGCATCTTAGTGTCAAGTCTGCTTCGCTCTCATTACGATGCTTTGTGCATAGGCATCACAGGCAGCGTAGGTAAAACCACAACCACTATGATGCTCAATCATGTTGCCGCAAAGAAATATGTATCCCAGGAATTCCCTGGGCATGGAAATCGCAGGGAGCCAATAGCTCTGAATGCGTGCGCCCTTAAAGAAAAAACTACAGGGTTTGTTCAAGAGATGGAAGGCGGCCGCGTAAAAGGCGTCGAAGTTTCCGCAAACATGATGAGACCTTCATATTTCGTCGTAACAAACATAGGTAATGCTCATATAGAAAACCATGGCGGGGATCGCCTCTCCATTTTGTATGGCAAGTTAGCCATGGATCGTCATTCCGCTCCTCATGCAATTGGCTTTGTAAACGGAGATGATGACTTACTGAGCAAGGCGCCATATTGCAATGAAATTAGAACTTTCGCTATACAAAAGCAAGATGCTGATTTTCGCGCAGTAAATATCATTCAAGATGACGAGACACTTCGATTTGATATCGAAGAGCGCAACGGAACGCGAACTCCCATCAACATACAGGCGCGAGGTGAACATAACGCCTATGACGCATTGGCAGCCTTCGCAGTTGGAGTAGAAATAGGTGTCGATAGACCAACTATCGCGAATTCAATCAACCGCTATCGTTCGAACCGATACCGGCAGAACCTCATCACGATTGCGGGAAGACAGGTGTATTTGGATTGCTATAACAGCGTAGAAATGTCTGTTAAATCGGCTCTGGACGCCATCGCCACAGTGAAGGTGCCCGAAGGTTCAAGAAAAATTGCTATCTTTGGAGATTTACTAAAGATTGGTAGCGAAACAGAAGCAGCGCACCGACGCATAGGCAAGCTGTTCGCAGACTACGATGGCGTTGATGAAATCATCTTGTTCGGCTCTGCAATGGCCTTTGCCATGGAAGAGGCATCAAACCCAAAAATTCCCATTCGTCGGACCGAGGATTACAACGAGCTTCTCACATGGATGCGCAATACAAACCCTGGTGACCTTGTTTCCCTTAAGGGTTATGGAAGGCGCGTAGGGCTGTTCAAGCTCCTCGATGAACTTTTCGGAACCGCCATGCATGTCATCAGTATTCCCGGAACAAATACACCAGTAATCAAGTCTGACGGATTGGAATATAAGGCGATAGAGGATTACGGCTCTGTCATTACAAAAGCTGACGCATCGTTCTCTGGAGACATCCCTGAAAGACTCGGCGATATGCCACTTCGAGCGATTTACAACAACGCATTCGAGGAATCAAATATACAGGAAATCGTGCTTCCACCAACCGTGCGCACGATAGGAAGTCGTGCATTCGCAGGATGTCGCAACTTGCGCAAAATTACCCTCTCGTCATCCCTTGATTTCGTCGACAGCAAAGCCTTCGCCGATTGCACCTCGCTCGAAGAGATAGTCTTTCCCGAAGGCGTGCGAACTATAGGCAAAGAGGCATGTTCGGGGTGCACGTCCCTACGTCATGCTGTTTTGCCAAAGAGCTTGCTCACAACGGGTGACGATATTTTCCGTGGATGCACGGCACTCGAAAACAACGAATTTACGATGTAATAGCACCATAATGTAACGCGCCCTGTGACAATCAAAATCGTCACAGGGCGCTAAAGCCTATGCGTTCTAAAGAACCGTTGCGCTCTAGCGCACAAGTATCGTATCAACCCCAAGGGCTTTGCCATCTTCAAGATAAAGCACCATGACACTGGGAAGTTGGCCTTGACGAGGCTCTGTTGGGGAGCCAGGACTTACACGCCATCCCAAAGGCGTGTTAACGGCCTCATGCGTGTGGTTGTGACCATGAATACCAATGTGCGGCAGCGGACTGATACGCGGAGGACGGTCAGGGCCCACACCCTGCAGTGCGATGCGCAACTCGGCGGGACGATGAAAAAGTGCCATACTGACACCCTCTATGTTAAATACTTCAGAAGAGGTGATTTCACCGCGCTCACTCCAATACGCAATATGGTCGCAATTTCCCAAGCACGCGTTAACTGGAGCGAACGTTTCTAGCTTGTCGATGATTGCTTGACTCCCAATATCTCCGGCATGAATCACTTGGTCAACGGGCGCAGGATTCGGCTCAAACTGCTCGGGCGCAACGTCCATTACAGTTCGTGCGATGAGCTGATCTTCTCCCCACTTCCCTGAGAAGATGTCAATAACCCCTGCGGGAAGTTTTCCATGCGTATCACTCACCATGCCCACTCGTGTAACCATGTAACACCCTTTCAACTCATTAACCAGCCGCGCAACAACACAGCGCTCTATAACAAAAATGCCGTTCAAACAACAATCGAACACACCACAGGACGCGCATAACCCATCCTTTTACAATGTTCCCAGTATACCCCACGCTGCAGCGCTCAAGGAAAAGAACGAGTCGCTGCGAGAACGCAACAGAGCGCACGAGAGCACAACAGAGAACTCAAGCGCCAAAACACACGCCTCCAACGCAAGCTGGACAGCATCACGCAATCGAAGTCGTGGAAGGTCGTATGCACGCTGCGCAAGCTTAAGCCCTCACACCTCGTAGCAAAGATTACCAGCAAGCGCTAACTCGGCAGCTTAACCACGGGCAGCTTCCCCACGTTATATTCGCACGTGCAAGCCCCTTCAAGGTCGACCCCGCAGTCACATACCACGTAATCTAACATCTCTCCCAACGAAAGCTGCGCGTCATGCAAGTACGATTCAGGATAAGCAACCATTATTTACACCTATCTCGTATGCGCCTATCGCGCGCTCGACCACGCGTTGTACAGCATGACCGTCGTCATGAGGGCAAAAGACCTCGCGGAAGGCCTGTACGGCATCCGCGTTTTGCGCGACCCACGTGTCGTTGTTGCGCACGGCCTCAATGAGTTCGGCGGTCGTTGTGGCCTGTTGCGCAGGCACTATGTGTGGGTCAAAATAAAACCCGTGCAGGTCACATGCATAGTGCTCGTAGTCGGGCCAGAAGAAGATAAAAGGCCGGCCCGTATTCGCGTAGTCAAAGAACACACTGGAATAGTCGGTCACCAGCACATCAGACACGAGATAAAGCTCGTTTATATCCTCCGCACGCGATACATCGAAGGCAAAGCCCTCCCACGCACTGATGTCGAGCACACTCACGATGTAGTAATGCAACCGCAGGAGTACCACCCACTCATCGCCGAGCGCCTCACGCATTGCATCCAAATCGAGTGGCAGCGCAAAGGTGTAGCCGGTGCCTTCTGTGGCAAAGGTGTCATCGCGCCACGTAGGGGCATAAAGAAGCACCTTTTTGTCAAGCGGAATGCCGAGCGCGCGCTTCAAAACATCAATGCGTTCAGTGGCATCGGGCGCACCCAACGTTTGCGCAAGGACGTCATTGCGCGGATATCCTACTTCCAGCACGATGTCGCGCTGGCGCACTTTCTCCACACCAAAGGCGCTGCATAAGCTTTCGCTCGTGAATGCACACGGCGACACAAGATGTGTCCACTTGCGCGCATCCGTCACAAAGAGTTCCGCACGCTGCGCCACCGTGTTCGTGGCATCGCCCTGCGCAGATTCGGGAATATCGAGCCCCAAACGTTTAAGCGGCGTGCCGTGCCAGCACTGCACATACACCTGGTCATCTTTGGGATATACATATTCGGGAACGCGCGTGTTATAAATCCAGTATTTGCTGCGCGCCATCACTTCATAACATTCCGCGCTTCCCCGCACGACCAACGTGGCGCGAGAGAGCGCCGACACATGCGAAAGTTCATCAAGCGCGCGAGCCTTCACATCCCAATAGAAGGTCCAGTCGTCAAACTGCGGTTGTGTGCAGAGATATTCATATATCGCACGGGGCGAATCGGCATAGCGATCGCCATTGAAGGCACAAAAAATAATGCTCTTTTCCTCGGTAGGAGTCGCGTGCTTGAGTGCGTCATATTTCACGCGCTGTCGGGAACGGTAAGCCGTGCGCAACGTGCGGGCGGGCGGAAAGACACGACACACTGCGCGCGCGAACGACTTAGCGGCATCAAGCACTGGTGAGGAGGTCTTCATCGAGTACCTTCTTCGCAGACCGACTCGACATCCTGCGCGTTTGCGGTCTCGTTCGACGCGCTCCCCAACGCAGCGTCCTCCGCGTTGCCTGCGCCCGCAAGCTCTAAGTCTTCCTTGTCACATGCGCCCGCAAGTCCTAAATCTTCCTTGTCGCATGTGCCCGCAAGTCCTAAATCTTCCTTGTCGCATGTGCCCGCAAGCCCTAAATCTTCCTTGATCTGTGTTGTGGAGATTTCGGGCGTGCGCGCGAGATACACCACCTCAACACCTTCATCGCGCAGGAAGTCGAACTTCCCCGCCCAATCATCGCCCATAACAAAGGTGTCGATGTGGTATTCGTGCATATCGCGCACTTTCTGTTCCCAATTCTGTTCGGGAATCACCAAATCGACATAGCGAATGGCTTCGAGCAATTGCTTGCGCTTCTCGTAGGAGAAATAGCACTTCTTGTGCTTCGAGTCCCAGTTAAACTCATCAGTCGACAATGCCACAATGAGATAGTCGCCATATTCCTTTGCACGACGCAACAGGTTGATGTGTCCATAATGCAGCAGGTCATAGGTTCCGTAGGTAATTACGCGTCGCATGCGTCGTCCTCCCCCAGTGATATCACCGTCATGCAATGCTGCTGCCCGCGCTCTTCCTCGGGCGGCATTTGCAGGTAGTCCCCGTATAAGCTCCTGAGCACGAGGTCGTATTCGCGCGGAACGGGCATGAGCGTGTCCTCAAAAGGCAGCTTCACCGCCTCTCCAAACCACGTGCGCGGGAACATCTCACGAAACTTATACGCGCCAAACAAATTCACTACGTAAGCTGCCTTGTCATACGAACGACGCGTCACGATGCGCTCCGTTTGCGCGTAGAGCTCGCATGTATCTTTGTCCGCGCCCCACCCCGTTTTCTCGTGAAATGCCATGAGTGCTTTTTCGTGCGCAGGGCGGTTCGCACGATGTTGATGCACCAGCTTGTCGTAGTTGGAAAACTGCACCATCATGCGTTGATAGAGCAGGCGGTATTTGCGCAGCGAGCGCAGCGCGCTGAGCGATGGCATAGGGTCAAGCGGGAATATATCAATCCACACATGGCCATGTTCGGTCTCCCCCGCCCAATTAAGGTCGATGCGCGTGCTTAAGTCCTTCACCACGCAGAAATAGGTCGGGCGTTCAATTCCTGTCGTGCGATAGTCGGTCACGCGCAAGTTCTCGGGTAGCTCAAGGGGCGCAAGACGCATGAAGCGGTCATAGTCGGGGCGGGGCATGGCGAGGTCAATGTCGTCATCCCAGGGGATGAAGCCTTGGTGTCGCACCGTACCAAGCAGCGTGCCGCCAAGCGCGTAATAGCGCAGCCCATGCTTCTCACACACGGCAGCCACCTGTTCAAAAACCTCGAGCTCCTTACGTTGGAGGTCGTTCATTATCTCTCCCCTCTGGAAGCTTTTCCCCGCACATTCGCATGCGTGTACGGCGTACTGCGTACCCGCGTCTCGCTTTATCCGCGCGTGAATGTCCTGCTAACATTCCCTGTCAGACCTGCCAGACCTGTCAAATCTGTCAAATCTGTCAAATCTGTCAGACCTGCCAGAAGCGCATTTACTTCAGTTTCTCCTCGTTTGCAAAGCCGCCGAAGATGGTCTTAAAGAAAATCTTTACATCAAGCCCAAAGGTCCAGTTCTCGATGTACCACACATCCAGCTTAATGCGCCCATACACGCTGGTATCCCCACGAAAACCGTTTATCTGCGCCCAACCCGTAATGCCTGGGCGCACCTGATGGCGCACCATGTAAAGCGGAATTGCTTCCTTGAAGCGCCCGACGTGATACGGAATCTCAGGACGTGGACCCACGATGCTCATGTCGCCCTTGAGCACATTCCAAAACTGCGGCAACTCATCGAGGCTGTATTTACGAATGAAGCTGCCGAACTTTGTTTTGCGCGGATCTTGGTCAGTCGTCCACGCCGTGCCCTCTTCGGCATTCACACGCATGCTGCGAAACTTATACATCTTGAAAATCTTCTTATTTTTTCCGATGCGCTCCTGCACAAACATAACGGGACCCGGGCTGCTCAATTTCACGCCGAGGGCCACAATGGCGTAAAGCCAACAGAAAAACACCAGAATAAACGCGCTTATCACGATGTCGAAAAGGCGCTTGAGTACCGCCCAGCCCAAGTTATCGAGCGGTATGGCGCGCACGTTGATGAGCTTATCGTTTCCCACCGATTCAACTTCAAAGGTAGAAGGAAGGCACTCGTTATAAATAGAGATGATGGAGAGACGCACGCCC
>R15__coassemble_1154_pt1 | contig 14460 bp, 11 predicted proteins | sample R15__metabat2_low_PE_045 | metagenome-assembled genome bin R15 | reverse complement strand
AATCGGCAACCTGGAAGACGCCTGGGTACTTGAGCGGCTTATCGTCGCCTTCGGGCACACTTAATATCATGACCTTTGCGTTCTCGCCAAGGTCGAAATCGGTCGGGCACACCAAGTTGCCCACGTTTTCTATGATGATGAGATCAAGGCGATTGAGGTCGAGCACGTCAACCGCGCGACGCACCATGTCGCTTTCGAGGTGACACGCGCCACCCGTGTTGATTTGCACGGCAGGCGTTCCCTGCGCACTTATCTTGGCTGCATCGACGTTGCTCGCGATGTCACCTTCGATGACCGCAATGTTAAATTCATCGCGCAGCGCCTCGATGGTAGCCAAAATGGTCGAAGTCTTACCCGAGCCCGGACTCGCAAGCAGGTCGACCACAAAGACATGATTTGCCGCAAAGCGCTCACGCAGCTCGGCTGCGGCGCGGTCGTTCTTCTCCAAAATGGGTTGCTTCATGTCGATGTGCATCGTTGCTCCTTGAGTCTGGTTATCTTTCTGGTCGCGCAATTAATCGGGCAGGTCGACTTCTATCGAATCTATCTGCATCTCGCGACCCGCGACAAGCGTAGTCGCAAAACTGCCGCATTCGGGACACAGCATGTGGAAACGGTCGTGCTCATATTCCGCACCACATTCCAAGCAATTGCTGCGCGGGCGCACCATACGTATATCGAGTTGTGCATCCTTCACGAGGGCATATTCCTCGAGGTCCTGCAACGCCTCGAATGCAAAAACAAGCGCGTCCTCAATGGCTTCGGTCATCTCACCAATGGAAAGCGAGACGCGCGTCACGCGCTCGGCGCCCGCATCGCGCGCCGACGTGGTGACCGCATCAAGTACGCCTGTCATGATGCCAAGCTCATGCATGCGGTTCACCGTCTTGCAAAGTCACAGCGGGTTGCGGGGTTACAGCAGCTTGCGGATTCGCAGCAGCTTGCGAGGCTGTGACAGCTTGCGGGATTTCACCCGTTTGCGCGACTGCCTGCGAGCTCAAACCCGTTTGCGCGGCTGCCTGCGAGTTCACGCCCGTTTGCGCAGCTGCCTGCGAGTTCACACCCGTTTGCGCAGCATCGTCATCTCCGAAGTCACGCGCGCGCGTCAAAACAGAGTCCTTCGCCTTGCGCACGCCCTGCTTCACATATTCCAAATCTTCCTGCATCTCTTCTTCTTCAGCCTTCTTACGCGCCAGGCGACGACGCAATGCAATACGTGCGATAAGCAGGCTCACTTCATAAAGCCCTACCATCGCCGCAAACATCAACAGCATGGTAACTGGGCTTGCATCGGGCGTTACCATAGCCGAAATTATCATGAGGCCGACATAGACATAACGCCAGCTTGCGCGCATCTTTTTGTACGGCACGATGTCAAAAAGCACGAGGTAAAACACGATGAGCGGCAACTCGAAGGCAAAGCCAAAGCCAATCTCGAATTTAATAATCATGTCGATATAAGACGACATGCGCGGCTCGATGGTACCCAAGCCCGACGCTTGGTCGGTGAGCCACAAAAACGCCGGATGCAAGATGACGAAATAGCAAAACACCGTGCCCACCATGAAAAGTACCACAGCGGCGGCAAACGTGGGCACAAACCAGCGGCGCTCCTTCGGTTTAAGTGCTGGCAGGAAGAACGCTAAAATCTGCCACAAAATGATGGGCATGCACGCTACCAGTGAGGCCCAAAGCGAAATCTTAAAGCGCGTACCAAAGGCCTCGAACGGATCAAGCGCTGAAAGCACCGCATCTCCCGATGCGTCGGTGGGCAAGCAATCGGCGATGGGTGCAAGCAGGAACTGTCCCATCGTAGGCGTGGCGAGATAGAAGATGCAAATAGCCACGAAGAGGACAACCACGATGCGCACGAGGCGCATACGCAACTCTCCGAGGTGATCCATCAAAGGCATGCGCGCGGGACCAATGGGCATGTCACTCACCCTCCTCGCTTGCCGGCGCAGCCGCTTGCTCGGCGGGCTGCGTGTTCACGGCAATCGCAGGTTGTGCGTTCACGGCGACCACAGGCTGCGCGGCATACAACTCCGCAGGATCGAACGCAACTGGCTGGGCAGCTTGCGTCGTGCCCTGCGCACTGGAGTCTTGCGCCGTCACCGACACGGTCGGTGCGACTTGTTCAGTTGTCGCTGTCGCGGGCGTTACCTGCACGGTTTGTATCTGCGCGGCCGACACACCGTGCTCACCTTCTGCAGTTTGCTCATTTTCCGTAGCTTGCGCACTTTCCGCAGCTTGTGCTGCCGCTTGACGCTCCGCTTCCTGCTGCGCACGTTGCGCAGCCTTGCGCTCTGCAGCACGTTCGGCATCATAGCGCGCCTTGCGCTGACTGAAGGTCTCGCCTGTCTTTGCGTTTTCCACCTGGTCGCTCATTTTTTTCAAGGCATCGATGGGCTGCTGGAACGGGTCATCGGCATTGGCATCGTACACCTCAGATTTGATGACCTTATCCATCTCAGATTTTGCCTCACGAAAGCGCGCCACATAGGTGCCCGCCTTCTTCGCGAACTCAGGCAGCCGATCAGGCCCCACGATGAGAAACGCGAAGAGCAGAATGAGAAAGAACTCGAATCCGCTTATTCCAAACATATTCGCTGCTTTCCCTCATATCTTCCCGCGCGGCCAGTCTTATGCGGAAAGCACAGCAAGTGCCATGGTGGGAATACCCAGCGCCAAAACCAAGATGACGCACACCACGATGGTGAAAATCCTTTTTTTGCGCTCCTTGCGCGCCTTCGCGGCCTCCTCAGCCTGCTTGCGCTCTTGAGCCGCCTTCATGCGAGCTTCCTTCTGTTTGGCCGTGAGCTTCTGCTGTTTTCTGCCGGAGCTTTTCTTCGTTGCCATGCGTTTCCGTCCTTTATCTCATGGGAATATGCATTGCATTTCCCGCTTTTCCCGTCTTCCTTCTTCTGCCCGATTCGCTGCTCACGCGCTCACGCAACCGAGCTTTTGCGCGTCCGCACACTCACACATTCACACACCCGCGCGTCCGCACACTCACGCACCCGTGCATCCGAGCGCTCGCGTGTTCGCGTGCGCGCACTCATATGCTCGCGCGCAACTCTACACGCCCATTCGCTGTGCAAGCTTCGCACGCACGCCAATCATGCGTGCCACGTTGCGCGCAACGTCGGCGTCAACATTCCACCGGTCTTTCTCGTATCTCACCTTGCCGTCCACCATGGTCATAAGCACGTCACTACCCGTGCAGGTGTTCACCAGCGTTGCCACAGGGTCACTACTCGCCCCCTCCATCGTATTGATGAGGTCAACCGCAATGATGTCCGCGCGCTTACCCACTTCAAGCGACCCAATGAGATAATCGAGTCCGAGCGCCTTCGCGCCACCCATGGTGGCAAGGCGCAGCACCGTTTTGGAATCAAGGAACTCGCGTCCGTTAAGCGCACGCTCGAGCAGCAGGGCCACGCGCTGTTCCATAAACATATCGGTCGAATCGGTCGCCGCAGGCGAGTCAGTGCCAAAGCCCACGTTGAGACCCGCGCGCAAAAGCTCACGCAGAGGCGCTACACCCTTCCCAAGCTGCGCGTTACTGCGTGCGCAGACAGCAACAGAAACGCCCTTCTTACGCAAGATAGCAATGTCGTCATCGTCCACGCACACGCAATGAATGGCTAAGACGTTTGGCGCATCGAAGGCACCCCAGTTAAGCGCATATTTCACCGGGCTTGCCGCCGTGGGAAGCCAAGGCGGATTTTCCACGAAGCCGCGATAAGCTTCACGGTCGATAGCAAAACCGCTCGACCCATATTTCACAAAGTTATATTCCTCGCGGCTGTCCGCAAGATGCAGCGCCACGCGCATGTCTTCGCGCACCGCGAATTCCGCAACCTCGCCGAATACGGCAGGGTGACAACGGAACAGATGATCAGGCGCGATGCCTACCGAAATGAGGTCCGCGTCCTGTCCATCTAGCCACGTCAGGATGTCGTTTTCGGCAAGCTCCATCGCGCGAGCAATACGCTGGCGATCCATGGCGCCCACCTCGCGATAAAACACGCCACGCAAGCCAAGCTGCGATGCGGCACGCAGGCTCGCGCCCGTGTCAGTCACATCGGCAACACAGGTAATGCCCGTTGCGAGCGCCTCGAGCCCGCCGCAAATAGCTGCCACGTCCCAATCGGCGGCTGCCATGTGTGATGCATTGCGCGCACTCGCCGTCGCCCACTCCACATATGGTAAGTCGTGCTGCATTCCACGAAATGCGGTATATTCCAAATGTGTGTGAAGGTCGACAAGACCAGGAAGCAATGCCGCATGTTCAAAATGCGTGATAGGCACATCGGTATAGCGAATGAGAAGGCTTTCCGCAGGGCCAATGTCGGCAATCTTCCCATCGCGCACCAAAATGGCCCCGTCGGTAATAGGCTCGCCTTCAATAGGTAAGACGTATTGTGCACGAAGAAGCATCAAACCTCCGTTAAACCGTTGTTTTGCAACTTCCAATCATACCATGCCCCGCAAGTTTTGCTGCTGCTGGGTGCATGACTGGTATACTTGCTCCACTATGAGTATCGACACAGCAACAGGAAAAGAAGCACCAGCGGAAATCTCGTCCGAGCGCGTAAAGGATATCTTCTCCAGCATCGCGCAAAAATACGAGCGCTTCAACGCCGTTTCCAGTTTCGGCGCGTACAAGCGCTGGCTGAAGGGCATGATGAAACAGGCGCACATCAAGCCGACCGACGTGGTGCTCGACGTAGCGGGCGGCACGGGCGATGTTGCCTTCGCGGTAGCACGCACGAAACACCCCGCGCGCATCGACCTTACCGATCTCGTGTCCGAGATGTTGGATGTGGCACGTGCGCATGTAGAGCGCGAAGGTGCAAATTGTGGCGTGCCCATCACGTTCCGTGTCGTGGACGCGCAGGATATGCCTTTCGAAGATAAGACCTACGATGCGGTCACCATGGCCTACGGCATCCGCAACATGCCCGACCGCGAACGTGCGCTCGCTGAAATTTACCGCGTGTTGCGCCCGGGTGGCGAGCTCGTCTGCCTCGAATTTTCCACCCCACCGAACGCTGTGTGGCGCGCGCTGTACAACTTCTATTTGGCGTACATGATTCCCTTCTGGGGCGGCCTCATCACGGGCGACCGTTCAGGATTCGTGTATCTCTCCAAAAGCATTAAGGCCTTCCCCGACCAAGAAACGTTTGCCCAAATGCTGCGCGACGCAGGATTTTCTGAGGTCACCTGGAAGAACTACACGGGCGGCATCGCCGCTGTCCACGTGGCTGTCAAGTAGCACCCTGCACGACAGCGCAAACTGATATTTCACGTTCCAACTCAGCGCCGCGCGATAGCTGTCGTGCTGCGGCTGCCGCACGACAACTGCTGCACGGCAGCGCAAACTGATATTTCACTGGCACGTCCCTCGGCACGTCCCTCGGTACGTCCCTCGGTACGTCCCAAGAAGGCGAGCGTTTAATCGATTGCTTGAGCCTCAAGCGGTCGCAAGCCGTGATAAGGATAGGCAAACCACGCAACAACAAGCGAGAGCACCGCGAGCACCATGACCCCTCCAAGCGATGCCGAAAATCCCCAACAGTCATTCACGATGCCCCAGGCCACACTGGCAACGCCAATGCCCACATCCTGACTCAGCATGAAAAGAGCATTGGCTGCGCCCCAGCGGTGCGCAGGCGTGCATTTCACGGCAACCGATTGGTTAACAGGAACGCCAAGTCCAATGCACACGCCATAAAACGGCCCCGCAACATAAAACAGAACAGGCATCGCCGTGGCGGCCATCAAGATAACACCCGTGATAAGCCCCGCGATAACCGCGACCCCCATCAGCCAGAGGGGACCCACACTGTCCATAAAGCGCTTTCCCGCAAGGCGCACCAATATCATGGTGATCGCCGAAAGCGTGAAGTAGATGCCCGCATTCCCCACGCCCAGCGTGGTGCCGTACAGCCCGCAGAAGTAAATACTGAAACCGAACACGGGACTCAAAACCAAAATAGGCAACATGCCGGGAAGTGCCTGCGGCTCGAAGATGCGCTGCCACAGAGTTTCCTGCTTTTTCGAGGCAGAAGCTGATTCGCAATCCTTATCAGCATTGCAGGGTTTATGAGCCTTACAAGCTTCGCCGCCCTCACGAGCTTCACCGACACCGCGAACTTCGCAGCCCTCACCTGCATCGCGAGCCTCGCAATCCTTATCAGTCTCGTGACTTTCGCTGTCTTCACAAGCGCGAAGGCTGCGTTGATAGTAAGCACTCGAGTGCGGCAAACGTTCAGGATGGCGCTCATAGGTGCACGCACATGCAAGTACGAGGCCTACCACAGCCAAAATGCTCAGACCCACAAAGACGTTTTCGGCGGGGTCGGTGCCCACAAGCCAAAGCCCAATGGCAGGCCCAATGGACATAGCGATTGCCTGACCCAAGCCGTGATAGCCAATGCCCTCACCGAGGCGCGACAAACACAAGACATCGGCCGCAGCAGTGGCGGCAGCGGATGTGACACCCGAAAATCCGAATCCTTGCAGGATGCGCCACATTACAAAGGCAGGTGTTGATGCATTAACCAGAGGACCAATGAGACCCACCAGAAAAAGGGCAAAACCCACTATGAGAAAGGGACGACGCCCGTATTGGTCGATGAGTGGGCCGTATACAAGGCGCGAGGCAGCTGCACTTGCTGAAAAGATTGCCGCGAGTGCGCCCGCTAACGTTCCCGATCCACCTTTGGTGGTAATGAACACGCTGAGCGAGGAATTCACACCCTGACCCACAAGGAAGCACACGAAGGTGAGCACCACCACCAACACAAAGGTGCCCGTCCAGAGGCGTTCGCGCTCGCGTTCAGACACGTCAGTACTCCTCGTCCAAGTTGGCGTGGGCATGTGCATCAGCATCGAGCGTGAAGAAACGACCTGCACGGAAACGGTCGAGCGCGACAAGCGCAATCATACCCGCATTGTCGCCACAGCTCGCAAGCGGAGGCATCACAAGTCGCACGCCGGTCGCACATGCGAGCTCGTCATAAGCCGCACGCAATGCGGGGTTCGCCGCCACGCCGACGCCCAAACAGAACTGCGGCGCGCCCGTCTGTTCAAGCGCTGTACGCGCTTTCGCCACCTGCACATCGATGACGGCCTGTTGGAAACTGGCCGCGATATCGGGAAGATTAAGTTCGCGGCCATGCGCACGCTCATCTTCGATATAGGTAATGACAGCGGTTTTAAGGCCACTCAGTGAAAAGCGCAGGTCACCAGAGTGCATCATGGCACGCGGGAAAGGAATGGCCGCTGGGTCACCCTGCGCGGCCAAGCGCGAAATAGCAGGTCCGCCAGGATAGCCCAAACCAAGTGCCTTCGCCACCTTGTCGAAGGCCTCGCCCACTGCGTCATCAATGGTAGCACCCAGCGTTTCGTAGTTTCCCCAGTCGCGCATATGCACCAGCATGGTGTTGCCACCCGAAACGAGCGACACCACAGCGGGCGGCGCAAAATCGCCCGCAGCCAGCTTGTTTGCATACAGATGGCCCTCCAAGTGATTCGCGCCAATGAAGGGAATATCAGCCGCCCATGCGGCACCCTTCGCAAACGCCACACCCACCACGAGTGCACCCACAAGGCCAGGCGCGTAGGTAACCGAGACAGCGTCCATATCGCTCCACGAAAGCGCAGGCACACCAAGACGCGCAGCAGCGACATCGAAGCACTCATCACACACGCCGCATATGGCCTCGATGTGCTTGCGCGATGCAATTTCGGGCACCACGCCGCCAAAGCGCGCGTGAAAATCAATTTGACTCGCCACCACATCGGAAAGCAGCGTGCCCGTGCCATCCACAATGGCAGCCGCCGTTTCATCGCAACTACTTTCGATGGCAAAGATGAGCGGGCGCGCTGCAGCGCTTTCAAGAGGTGCGGGGGACGCGGATTGCGCGCTCGCGGGTTGCGTAGTGGCGGGTTGCACGGCGACGGGTTGCGTAGTGGCGAGTTGCGCGGTAAGTTGCGCGCTCGCAGGTTGCGTGGCGGCGGGTTGCGCGGTAAGTTGCGCGCTCGCGGATTGCGTGCGTGCATCCTTGTCCATTGCACACGCGTGATTTTGAAGTGCCATCCCCGCGACGCCACGATCAATCCAGCGCGCAATAGGTCCACGCATAAAGAGCGCGTCCTCGCCATCTTGGTAGTAGCGCGGACGCATGCCGATGTCCTCCATACCAAGCGCGTGATAGAGCGCCTGAGCGGGTTCGTTTCCTGCACGCACTTCAAGCGACACGGTGGAGGCACCCAAGTTGCGCGCGTCCTCGGCCACGCGCGCAAGAAGCGCACGTGCCAAACCGCGTCGACGCGCATGCGGCACAACCGCCACCTTCAGAATCTCGAGCTCACCGTCCACCATCATGCCGCCCGCATAACCCAACACGTGTATGTGCGACTCTGCGAGCGCGCCCGGTATCGGTGCGCCGTCGCGCGCGATGCGTGTGCCACACACCCACCACGTCCTATTCCGCTGGGCAATGTCCTGCGCGAGCAGGGTTTCGCCCCACGCGCTCGAACCCATAACCTCACGTTCAATCTCGGCCACTTGCTTAATGCAGTTCGCGTCCAACGGACGAAAGATAATGTCTTCGATTGCGCACTCGGGCGCAGCATCTGCGCCCTGCACGCCCGTGTGCAAGTCGCGCGCATCAGCACGAGCAAGACGGGCGCGCTCGTTTTCTTCAGCATCGGAAAGACGCGTGTACACAGGCAGCGCAAAAGCGGGATTGTGGCGGTCAAAATCGAAGGGATCGGCCACGCCCGCGCGCCATGCCGCCTGTGCCGCCAAGAGCAGACCACGACCTGTGGGAGTCCACATTTTGGAGTCAAGAAACGCACCTGCGGGCTCGAAGAGCTCGGCGTATTTCGTGAGCGCATCACCCGCGATGAGTAGCGCGTTTTCTGCAGAACTTTCACCTGTGAGCGCTTCAGCAGCGGCTTCTGCCTTCATGACGGAATCGGGCTGGAGGCGTTCAACGCCAGCATCGCTCAACAAAAAGCGCACGGGGTAAACTTCGTGGCGCATCGCATCGGCCACAACGGCTAAGTTGCCGCGCACGCCCTGCGCCCACGCATTCCAGGCAACCGCGTCAAGCGAGCTCACGCCAATGAGCGGCACGCCTGTCGAGCGCGCAGGGTGCACGCGTGTTGCACGTTCAGTATCTTCGCCCGTCGTGCGCACGACACGTTCACATGCGGCGTGTGCAAGATCTTCGCGCGCCCCGCTTAAAGGCGCCGCAGGTAAGGCCTGCGCGATGCCCTTCGCGGTTGCCATGGCAATGCGCACACCCGTGAACGATCCCGGACCGCGCCCGCATACCACACAGGCAATCTGACTGCGCGCAATGCCTTCGCGCTTTAACAGCTCATCAATGCTGGGAAGGAGCTTGGTGTTGGAAGCACGACGCGCCGCCTGCTCGAAGTGCGCCACACATTCAATATTGCACGAAACACTGCACGAGGTGCTTTTATGCGCCAGTGTTTCAGGGCACTCGAGACGCCCTAGTCCGATAGCGATGACCTCGTTAGCCGTGTCAAATGCAAGCACATAGCGCGCTGCGGGGTCACGATGTTCTGTGGCGCCCGTAGTATCTGTCGTATCTGTTGCAATCGTTTTCGGCGTTGCTGCCTCTGTCGCAGGTGCTCCGGCCTCCAGTGTCCCTGTCGCAAGTGCCTCAGCCATAGGTACCTCAGCCATATCAGTCATAGCCATCTTCGCCATCATCTTCTTCATAGGTTTGTCGATATCTCAGAAATGCCCTTAGCGCGGAGTCTTCATGAGGCGTGCCTTCGAATCATTCGCCCACAGGCAAAGTAAACGACGATGCACCTCGCCCACGGAATGCACGGTCACGGTACGCCGCCCCTCCTCGTTCGCGCGGATGGCGACTTCAAGGTAAGAGATGGGCAACTTCTCGGGGAATTTATCACCCCATTCGATAAGCGTGACACCATCGCCTTCGAGGTATTCGTAAAACCCGATATCCTCGAGCTCGTCCGCATCCTCCAAGCGATAAAGATCGAAATGATGCAAGGGCAACGTGCCATCTTCGTAGCTCAGCACAATGTTAAACGTGGGGCTCACCACAGCAGCCTTCACGCCAAGCGCGGCCGCCAATCCTTGCGTGAACTGGGTCTTTCCTGCACCCAAATCGCCCGTCAACACCAAGACGTGCCCTGGGCGGACATAAGGTGCCAACGTTGCCGCGAGCTGTTTGGTCGCCTCAGCCGAGGGAGTAACGCGTTTGTATGTTAAGCCGTTTGCCATACACAGCATTATACGCGCTCCAACACGCGCACAAGCGCACGCGGGCTCATTCCTGGCCTGAACAATCCGCCAAATCGCCACGCGCGGGACACGGGCGCAAAGTTTGCAAGAACACGATGCACGAAAGACCTGCAGCTAAAAAGGTACGCTCAGAGAAACTTCAACTGAATGTGAGAAAATGGCACGCATGCGGGTCTCGCGTAAGGCGGGTCTTGCGTAGGGTGGGTCTTGCGTAGGGCGAGTCTTGCGCAAGGCGAGTCTTGCGCAAGGCGGGTCTTGCGTAGGGAAGGCCTCATGTGTGAAGGTTTCTCATATGGAAGACATCGCGTATGGAAGTTTCACGTAGGAAAAGTTTCGTATGTCGGGGGAGGTGATGTGCCGTGACTAGCGATACAGAGCGCAAGCGCGCTGTGCGCAAAGTTATGGTAGCGTTGAGCGGTGGCGTTGACAGCGGCGCGGCAGCGGCCCTGCTCATCGAGGCAGGATATGAAGTCATCGGGTGCTACGGCATCATGTGCAACCCCGAATTGCATGGCAACGAGAAAGCTCAGCTCACCCACGAGCAGATCGCCAAAGACACGCGAAATCTCAACATATCTGATCAGCGCATCGCTTCATATGATTGGTCACCACTCAACGCCTCCACCCCTCCCGATATAGCCACCGTTCCTGCTGCCAGCACGCAAACGGCAGCCGACATCGAAGCAGCCGAACAGGTGGCACGCACGTTGGGCATTCCCTTTCACGTGGTTGACTTGCGTGTACCCTTTGCGCGCCACGTCATTGCGCCTTTCTGTGAAAGTTATGCACGCGGACTCACTCCAAGCCCGTGTGTCGATTGTAACCGCCACATCAAATTCGGCGCGCTCCTGCGCGAGGCACAGCGCTTGGGATGTTCACATATCGCTACCGGGCATTACGCGCGCATCGTTGAGCGCGCCGGACACTACGAACTGCACAAGGCGCTGGATACGCGCAAGGACCAAAGCTACATGCTGGCACGCCTCACGCCCGAACAACTGGCGCACACGCTGCTCCCCCTCGGTGCGCTTACCAAAGACGATGCGCGCACAATCGCGCGCACCCACGGCTTACCCAATGCACAACGCAGCGAAAGCCAGGACATTTGCTTCGTGCCCGACGGCGACCATGTCGCATTCACCGAGCGCTTCCTGCAAACGCGCTTCGAGCCAGGTGATTTCATTGACACGCGCGGCACCGTACTCGGACAGCACGAAGGCATCGCACATTACACCGTGGGACAACGCAAGGGCATTGGACTCGCGTTCGGTGAACCGCGCTACGTGTGCGCGCTCGACGCGCAGGCAAACACGGTAACCATTGGGACTCGCGAGGAACTACGCACACATACGGTAAGCGTGCGCGATGTCTCATGGACTGAAGGAGCTGCGCCCGCGCCCTCATTCGAGTGCACTGCGAAAATACGCTACCGCCAAGCCGAACAATCCGCACGCGCGGAGGTGCACGTTGCACCTACACCTACACCTACACCTACACCTACACCTACACCTACACCTACATACGCGAGCCCAATCATAAGCCCATGCGAAACAAAAGAAAAAATCGCGTATGAATCTGCAAAAATGCTCACTGCTGAAACCGAGCCCAGTACCGAACCTGAGCCCAAAATAACCCAGGGAGACAGCCTGACGCTGTACTTTGCTGAGCCACAAAGCGCTGTAGCCCCTGGGCAATACGCGGTGCTCTATGACGGCACCCGCGTACTCGGCAGCGGCATCATTGCGTAAGATTTGCCATTTTTCGAGCACGAAACGCGACACATATAACCTATCGCGCGACAGGACCCCTTTGGTATAAACAACGCAAACACATGAGGGGAAGGTATCGCATGGACTACACAAGCTACGCTCAAGCATTCGCGCAAAACGAAACGCGATTCGAGGAATACATCAGCCGCTCGGGTCTTTCCTTCGAAGCAGAAGAATCATCCCCGCGCGCGTTGCGTGAACCGCAAGCACGTACCTGCGGCTGTCACTGCGAGAACGCGACAGCATCCATATGGCGCAATTGGATATCACCTGCATGCCTGCGCTGCCGCACGGGCGAGAACACGGCGTCGCTCTTCATCGATTTCCGCTGTACGAAAAACTGTTATTTCTGCTTCAACGTCAACCAGCCAGAATATGACCGCTTCCACACCCAGCAAAACGACATCGTGGGCGAACTCGAACGCGCGCACCGCAAGAACATCCCCTACGACTTCTTGGCGCTGACCGGCGGCGAGCCGTTGCTTTACAAGGACACCGTGTTGAGGTTCCTGGAACGCGCCCGCAAGCTCTATCCCCAGACGCACTGCCGCATCTACACCAACGGCGATTTGCTCGATCGCGAAACCGCGTGCCAACTCGCGAGCGCAGGCCTCAACGAGATTCGTTTTAGCATAAAGCCATCTGACGTGGATGACAGCGAAGCGGCCACGTTCGCCGCTATCGAGCAGGCTGTTGGTGTCATCAATGACGTTGTCATCGAGATGCCCGTGATACCGGGCAGCTTAGACACCATGAAGCGCATCATGTGCTTTGCAGAAGATGCCGGCGTGCGCGGCATTAATCTGCTGGAGTTTTGCTTTCCCCTGCACAACGCCGAAGTCTTCGCACGCAAAGGCTTCAAACTGCGCAAACACCCCTACCGCTACCTGTTCCCCTACGGCTACAACGGCGGCATCCCCATTGCCCAAAGCGAGCGCGAATGTATGGAATTGCTCCAATTCGCGCACAACGAGCTCAATCGATTGGGTGTGCATTATTGCAGCGTCGACAACCGCATCTCGTCGCAAATTCACCTACAAAACAAGCAGTTCGACCATTCACCCGCACTGCACCAACGCCATCCATGGCTCGCCCACAGCGCAAGCGGCCCCTACCTGGAATGCGCACGTGTCTTCGGCGATGACGCGCAACACGTGGCACATTGGGCTCAGGAAAGCAGTACCGCTTGTGGGTTCAATCAAGCCGTCCCCTACGCGCAAATTCCCCTTGCAGCCGTTAAAGCAGCACGATATGCCCTGCCCTCATGCACCTTCTACAAAAGCATTTCCATCGTGGAGCGGTGTGCGTCAAGCGAAGACCCGCGCATCGTGGAAGTAGGTGTCGAACCGCTCTAAGAAAAACCAGAAACGAGACAAAACCCACGCCGACGCCAAGGGCAGACCCCCCCTGCCGTCACACCGTGAACAAGCGTTCCCTACAGGAACTGAGCCATGGCGGCAAAAAGTTCAGTCACGTCAATAGGCTTTGCCACGTGGTCGTTCATGCCAGCGGCAAGCGACGCTTCTTTGTCCTCGGCGAAGGCATTAGCCGAAAGCGCGATGATGGGAATGCGCCCACCATCCTGCAGCACACGGATAGCGCGCGTAGCCTCGTAGCCATTCATGACGGGCATCTGGATATCCATCAGGATGAAGTCGTAGTATTCGACACCGTGCTCTGCAACAGCCTTGACCGCAAGCTCGCCATCTTCGACTTCGTCCACCATGAGACCTGCGTCCGACAGGATATCGCACGCAATTTCGCGGTTCATCTCGTTGTCCTCAACCAACAGCACACGCTTACCGGCAAAGTCGATGCCTTCGGGCACAACGGCGGTTGATTCCGCACTGCGCGTATATTCCTCAATAGCAGCCTCGTCCATGACACGCAGCGGCAGCTCTACAATAAATGTTGAGCCTTCGCCCAGCGCGCTCTCTACATCAATCGTGCCACCTATCATGTCCACGATGCGCTTCGCAATGGAAAGCCCCAGTCCTGCGCCTTCAATGCCCGCCACGGTGGAAGAGTTCTCACGACTGAAGGCCTGGAAGAGATGCGCTTGAAACTCCTCGGACATACCAATGCCATTGTCGGTAACTTCAAAGCGATAGATCGCCACGCCGTCCTTGGCTTCGCCCAACTGACACGCAGCATACGTCACGCGTCCGCCTTCAGGTGTGTACTTGATAGCATTAGAGAGCAAATTGAGAACAATCTCGTTAACGTGCAGTTCGTCAGCATAAACGTAAGGATTAGCTATACGCGAGGTATCGCAGGAGAAATCAATGCTTTTGGCAATGGCGAGCGAACGCGTCATCTGTTCCACAGTGGCGATAGAGCGCCTCATGTCGCAGGGCTCTTCAGTGA
>R15__coassemble_1130_pt1 | contig 14729 bp, 13 predicted proteins | sample R15__metabat2_low_PE_045 | metagenome-assembled genome bin R15 | reverse complement strand
ACCTGTACCTCAAGATGGCCGAATATCGCCAACGCCCTAACGACACACACCTCGAAAACATGATGCTTGCCTGCTATGCGCACGACATCGGCGCGTACAAGACTGAGAAGTTCAAGGACCTCCTGAAGTTCGACATCGACCATCCACTTGAGCACTGCATCTACGGCTACCTTTTCATGAAATATTTTTCGCCTCTCAAGGACAGCGCCGAGGTTTTGCTCTACCACCATACCTACTTCGCAGACCGCGAAAAATACGAAAGTCCCTACCTCGATGACGGCATCCTCATCCACTTCCTTGACCGCATCGACATCTTTAACCTTAAGTTCGACAACAAGGAAGACCTTTACAACCAGGCTCTGCACGGTGCGGGCAACAACTTCAACCCGCGCGATGTCGAGGAATTCATCGAAGCCGACCAGCACTACGGACTCATCGAGCATCTACGCGATGGCACCTACCGCATAGATGTACGCAACTACTTCAACGAGCCACAGCGTGTCGAGCGCCTCATCGCGCCCATCGTGAACATGCTGGCCTACGAGATTGATTTCAAGAGCGAGCAGACCGTGGTGCACTCCATCACCGTAACGCTGTTCTCGGGCATCATTGCAACGCACCTTGGACTCAGCCCTGCTGAGGTCGAGGAGATAGAATATGCCGCGCGCGTTCATGATCTCGGCAAGATAGCCATCCCCGATACCATTTTGGAAAAGCCCGGCAAGCTCACCCCAGACGAGTATCACATCATGAAGAAGCACATGCTGTATACCGACCTCATCATTGGCGAGCTCTTCCCTGACTCCATCGTGCGCATCGCCGTGCGTCATCACGAGCGCCTCGACGGCAGCGGTTACCCCCTAGGGCTCGTTGCAAGCGAGCTCAGCACTGCCGATCGCGTGCTTCAGGTTGCCGATGTTGCAAGCGCTCTGCTACAAAAGCGCAGCTACAAAGATGCCATGGACAAGGAAACGGTGCTCGATATTCTGCAGTGGAACGCTGATGAGGGCAAACTTGATGCGGACATCGTGAGTCTCTTCGCACGCGAATATGATGACATCGTGCCAGAAGTCAAGGAAAAGTCGCAGGATATCATTGCTGCATACGAGAACTTGCAGGCGGAATATCTGCAAATCTTAGACGAACAGGCAAAGATTGAGCACGAGGCCATAGATGAGTTCGACCTTCTTCCCAGCCTGAAGTAGGAGGCATCAGAATGCCGCAAAAAAGGAGTTCATCATGACATACACGCTTGACATCTTGGGATACGTCAACCCCGCGCATGAAGCAGCAACTGATGACGCTGATGTTGCAACCGCGCCCACGGGTGCGCCTGCTGGTGTCGCGTTTGCCGATGCGCCTGCCAGTGCGCCCGCTGCGCCTGTCAGTGCGCCTGCCAGTGCGCCCGCCCTACCGCTCATCACCGCCACGGAGCCGGAAGCCACCTTTGCGCGCTGGTACCGCGACTCGCCCATCGGCGACATCTACCTCACTGCAGACGAGAACGCGCTCACGGGCGTTTGGTTCGACACACACCAGAAATACTGGGAGCCAAAACCTGAAGACATCTTGAACGAAAAGATACCAGTACTGCAGCAAACGGCCGAATGGCTCGACATCTATTTTGAAGGGCGCGACCCTGGCGCACTGCCACCCATCAACCTCTATCGCGTAACGCCGTTCCGTCGCATGGTGTGCGAGGAGATGTGCAAGATTCCCTTCGGTGCAGTTACCAGTTACGGTGCCATCGCGCACGCACTCGAAGCGCGCACAGGCAAACCCAAAATGTCGGCGCGCGCCGTGGGTGGCGGCGTAGGGCATAACCCTGTAAGCATTGTGATTCCCTGCCATCGCGTGGTGGGTGCCAACAAGAGCCTCACGGGTTATGGCGGCGGCATTCAGCGCAAGATAACGCTGCTTGAACTTGAGGGCTGGAACATGGCGCACTTCACGGTGCCCACGAAAGGGACCGCACTCTAAGCGTTCTACGCGAAGCTTTTCAGAACGTCGAGCAGCGCAGCAATATCGATAGGCTTGGCAACGTGGTCGTTCATGCCAGCATCGAGCGAGCGTTGGCAATCTTCCTCAAACGCATTCGCAGAAAGCGCAATAATGGGAACATCGGCCCCACCCGGAAGCGCGCGAATTTGCTGCGTGGCTTCGTAACCATTCATTACAGGCATCTGGATGTCCATCAGGATGAAATCGAACGCGCCTACACCGACATCGCGCGCACAGTTCACCGCCACAAGACCATCTTCGGCACAGGTCACCACAAGCCCTGCGTCTTCCAAAATTTCGGTGGCAATCTCGCGGTTCATCTCGTTGTCCTCAACCAACAGCACGCGCTTGCCTGAGAGGCCATCAGCAACCTCGATTACATCTTCTGCATCTTCTTGCGCAGTGACGAATTGCTGAATCTCGTCATCGCTCATCACGCGCAGGGGCAGCACCACGGTAAACGTGGAACCCTTGCCAAGTTCGCTTTGCACCTCAATAGTGCCACCCGCAAGGTCAATAATGCGCTTCACAATGGAAAGCCCCAGCCCCGCACCCTCAATCGCGGCGATTGTGGCGTTGTCTTCGCGGCTGAATTCCTCAAAGAGACGCTTTTGGAACTCCTCGCTCATACCCATGCCCGTGTCGGCCACGGTAAAGCAATAGTGCGTAATCCCGCCTTCGGGAACATCGCGCTGGCAAACATCAAAGGCCACCCTGCCACCTTCGGGCGTGTATTTCATGGCATTGGAAATAAGGTTGATAAGTATCTCATTTATGTGCAGCTGGTCGGCATACACATACGTATTCGCGAGGTCGTGTGCCGTCGTAGTGAATTCGATGCTCTTCGGAATAGCCAGCGAGCGACCCATTTCCGCTACGCCATCAATGAGTTGCTGGAGGTCAAGAGGGTCTTCGGCCAACACCATCTTGCCGCTTTCAATGCGACTCATCTCCAAGATATCGTTGATGAGATCGAGCAGATGGCTGCCCGACTGGCGAATCTTCTTCAGGCTGTCAATTACGCGTGCAGAGTCGTTCTTATGGCGCAGCGCGATGTCGGTGTAGCCCAAAATAGCGTTCATGGGCGTGCGAATGTCATGCGACATATTGAAGAGGAAGGCAGTTTTTGCCGTATTCGATGCCTCTGCCTTAATGCGTGCGCGCTCGGCAATCCTGCCGTTGATGCGCGCAATGAGAAGACCAAAGTACAGGGCGCCTGTCATCATGATGTCAACGCCGTCTTCGGTGAACTCATGGTAGTCGGTAAGGTAATGAATGGTAAGCAATCCTGCGAGCTCCCCGCCTGAATAAATACGCTGCATAAGCGAGGACTTAGCGGGGCAGTCCGGATGCGTATGCACACCGCGAAAACCCTTCGCGCAATCGTTCATCAGCACAATGCCGTCGTCGCCGTATGCATCGCAGTCGAAACTGGAAAACGGGCACGCCGAGCATATATCTTGCGGAATGTCTTCGATGCCCGGCGCATTAATTACAATGCGGTGCCCATCCATGCCTCGATAAATGATTTGATCGCAGCCCGAAATCTCTAAGATACGCTTGCCGAAGAAGCCCATGAACTTGTTGATATCGGGCTCGTTGTCAGCAACGAAGGCAAGCGCATCGGCACGCAGTTTCGACTTGGTAAGTTCGATTTTCAATGCTTCCGCGCGCTTGCGCTCGGCTTCGTCGAAGTGCAGAATCTCGGTAACGTTTTGATGGGTGCCTTCGATACGCACGCCCTTGGTGTAATCGAAGTTGCGCACGCCGCCGCAGCGCACAATCATGGTGTAGCCCGCCGGATGATGCCACGGATACTGCACCTCAGCGTGCTCGCCATTCGTCATCTTTTCAACAGCGTCCGTAACCAAGTCGTAGCAGTCATCATCAATATTGTCGTACCACGCGTGATAGGTGTCTTCAGGTGCAATCTGGTGCTCGAGTCCGATGAGTCCCAGCATGGCCTCGTCCGCATACATGCGCGGAGCGCTTCCCTCATCAAGTTCGAAGGCCCACAGGCCAATGTTGGCTTTAGTCAGAATGTCCGTCGAAAGCGGAATCGTTCCCAGTTGGTTCAGCATGGCGGGCCCTTCTTACACGTCGTGCGATTCGTCGCGGGTCGTTCAGGTCATAGCAGGTCGTCGAGTTGACTGCGATGTGCAATTGCACACACAATCCCTCAAATATTATCCCGCAATTGTACCATGTAGCGCAGCAAAGGCTGTCCAACTCCTTCGAATTCCACTCTGTGAATGCCGTGGACCGCATGTCACGAACCAGGTGCAGCGAAAGTTCCCTCACGTGCCGATAGAATTGGACAAAATTGGACAAGATTAGACAAAATTGGAACGAGTTTTGGCCCGTATGCCGTGATATTCTACGCAGTTAGATATATCGAGCGGTTTCCCGGCGAGACAAATACGAAGCCTTGCGGGGACCAAGAGGGAAGTTGGGTAGCCAAACCCAGACGGTGCCGCCGCTGTGATGCGCCTGTTTCCGCGCAATGCCACTGAGTTCAAGGAACTTGGGAAGGCAGCGAAAACGAAAAGACGCAAAGTCAGAAGACCTGCCACTCGATACCCTTGACCAAGGTGACGTTGCATCGCCATAAGGGAGACAAATATGGATCGGACAACTGCATTTGATTTGCATCATCCGGGTGTTGCCGCCCTGTTCTTTCTTGCTGCCCTCGTCCTGTCCATGGCCACATTCCAGCCTGTCGTCACGGGACTCTCGTTCATCGCGTCACTCGCTTATCACCTCTTCCTTAAAGGTTGGCGTGCCACCATGAAACTCTTCTTGGGGCTTTTGGCGGTGGTTGTGGTCATCGCGCTTGTCAACCCTCTTGTCAATGCGGCGGGTTCAACCATGCTTTTCGTGTGGGGAGGACATCATGCCTACTACCTTGAAGCACTTCTTTATGGCATGAGTTTGGGCTTCGTACTTGCCGCGGTTCTCGTGTGGTTCTCTAACCTCAACCACGTCCTGACAAGCGACAAAGTGATGCAACTCACCGGCTCAACCCTGCCAACCCTCGGCCTCATGATAACTATGATTATGCGCCTTATCCCGCAGTTCCTGCGCCGGAACACCACCATCCGCACCGCGCAGTCCGCATGCACGAGTGCTCATTCCTGCGCTGGGGAATATGAAGACGCGGGCAGAGGGAAAGCTGCAGCGAATGCGAGTAATGCAGCGTACACTGCGGGCGTAACCGCTGTGTGTACTGTGGGCGAGACTACGACGCGCGAGACTGCCGTGGGCGAGACTACGTCGTACGAGACTACGGTGTGCGAGACTACGGCGTGCGCTCCCGAGCAAAACACCACTACGCGAGAAATCCCGCAGAAGAAACCATCGCGCATCAAGCGCATCTTTGAAGACACGCGTGCGTACGGGCGCGTTACCAGCGTACTCATGGGTTGGAGCATGGAAGACTCTCTCGACACCGCTATTGCCATGCGTGCACGCGGATGGGGGGCAAGCCCGCGCCGCAGCTCATATCGACGCAGCAACTTCCGTTTAGCAGACGGCATCGTTACAGCCGTCTTGGCGCTGCTCATCGCGGCAAGCATCGTCTGCCTCGTGGTGGTCGCGCGCGACTTCGCATTCTATCCCCACCTCTCGACCATCTTCTTTACGTGGTGGTACGTTCCCTATGTGCTCTTCCTTTTGTTCCCCTTCGCCCTTGAGCTGAAAGGTTTCCTCTCATGGCACTGATGACAGACACCTCCTCAACATATGCACACTCTTTCGACTCGAACGCTCTTTCCGCAGGTCAGACGAGTGTTCCACGTGAAACTCCCGCAATTAGCATAAAGGATTACTCGTTTAGCTACGACCCCACAAAACCCATCTTGTCACAGGTCTGCTGGGAAGTACCCCAAGGCTCTTTCACACTGCTTGTCGGCACCAAGGGAACCGGAAAATCTACGCTTTTGCGCAGCTTAAAGCCTGAACTTGCTTCGCAGGGTATGCAAAGCGGAACGATTTGTCTTTTCGGGCAGGACATCAACGAGTTGGACGCGCGGGCGAGCGCAGAACTTGTGGGTTACGTGTCCCAAAGTCCCGAGAACCAAATCGTGTGCGATAGCACCTGGCACGAGCTGGCGTTCGGACTGGAGAACCTGGGCATCGCTCCCGAGGTCATGCGCAGACGAGTTGCGGAAGTCACCCATTTTTTTGGCATCGAGCCTTGGCTTGATCAAAGCACCGACTCGCTGTCTGGCGGCCAGAAGCAGCTTCTCACCTTGGCATCCGTCCTCGCGCTACGCCCCAAGATTTTGTTGCTCGACGAACCCACGAGCCAACTCGACCCCGTGGCATCCAAGAACTTCCTGCATGCGCTCTTTCGCGTTAACCGCGAGATTGGACTTACTATTGTTATCGTGACACACGAGCCCGAAACTGTCATCAGCTACGTCACCGATATGGCGGAACTCAAAAACGGTGCCGTCGTACCCGTTGATATCGCACAGTATCGCACCGACGTGGCAAACCTTGCCGCGCAAGCCGACTTCACCTTGTCGGCCGCCCCGCTCATGGCGGGCTACGCACAACTCCCCGTTACGGTAAAAGTGCGCGATGCATACCAGCGCTACGAGCGCAATCTTCCCTTTGTCTTGCGGGGTGCCGATCTTGAAGTGCGCCAAGGAACTATCCATGCCATCGTGGGCGGCAACGGTGCAGGAAAATCCACCTTACTCAACGTCATTGCGACCGAATTAAAGGTCGCGCGCGGCACGGTACAAAACCGCCTTGCGGACGAGCAAGCATATCTGCCCCAAAACCCAAAAACACTTTTCGTGCGAGATACCGTGTTGGAAGAGCTCCAGGAATGGCAACATTCGGCGGGATATGGCCAAGAGGACATCAATCGCGTCGTGGATCGCTTATTCCTGCGCCATGTTCTCGACCAGCATCCATATGACCTGTCGGGTGGGCAGCAACAGTGCCTCGCGTTCGCGAAACTCGTCCTTACCAAGCCGCGCCTGCTGCTCATGGATGAGCCCACGAAGGGCCTTGACGTGATTCGCAAGTTCATCATTGCTGACAACATCATTGAACTTCAGAAGCAGGGCGTCACGGTGGTTATGGTGACGCACGACTTGGCGTTTGCCGCGCGTGTGTGCGACATGGTGTCCCTGCTTTTTGATGGACAGATTGCTTGCACGCAGACGGCAGGTGAGTTCTTCGAGGAAAATCTTTTCTACCGCCCCACGATTGATGCGTTTTTCTGCGCGTGGGACCGCTACTGGTTTGACCCCGGTCATCCAGGATACGAGGAATCTGGGGCGCGATGAACGCGGACGAAATGAAAAAAGTTACGGAAGATGCCGCTGCGCGCGAGGGGACGAAGCTGCCAGCGTGTGCACGTATCCTGCGTGCCTTGGAGATTCCCTGTTTGATTGCCGTACCCGCCGTCCTGCTCTTGGCAGCGGCGCTCGACATCCAAGCGAGCGGCTTGCTCACGTTGCTCGTCGCACTCCTGTGTCTTTTGGTATTCTTCGCCAGCTTTGAGGCGTCACGTCCGCAGCTCGAGCACATCATGCCCACCGTGGTACTTTCCGCTTTGGCTGCTGCGGGACGCCTGATATTCGCGGTCGTTCCCAACGTACAGCCGCTCGGTGCCATCACTATTATGGCAGGTTCTATCTTTGGGAAAAGATGCGGCTTTATGGTGGGTGCGCTTTCAATATTCGTCTCCAACATGTTTCTCGGGCAAGGCCCCTGGACACCGTGGCAGATGTATGCGTTCGGACTCATGGGCTACCTTGCGGGCATCCTTGCCCGCAAAGGAGCATTCGAACGACCTTGGGTCCTCTATCTTTATGGCGCCATCGCGCCGTTGGGGTACGGTTTCATCTTAAACACGTGGTACATCGTGGGGTTCATCGATCCCATCACGCTTACCACCGCTCTTCTCGCATACGGTGCAGGTCTCGCCGTGGATTTCACCAGTGCGGTAAGCACGGTGGCTTTCCTTGTACTGCTCTACGCCCCGTGGCGCCGAAAGCTCGAGCGCATCAAGCGCAAGTACGGTCTGCTCGGGGTAAGTCAGGACGCGACGGGGTACGTCAGGACGAGCCGGGGTGCAACAGAGTGCGTCGGGACAAGTCAGGGTGCAACAGGGTGCGTCGGGGCGAGTCAAAGCGACAGCGAATCTTGCTCTTCCCGCTGTCCAACGGATTTAACCCATCAGGACGCACCCTCGCCGCAAGAAACGTAAGTTTATCAGCCGCAAAAACGCGGTCGATATACAGATATATAGATAGATATGTTTGCAACAAAAAGAAAGGAACCTCACATGAAAGCAAAACGCACTTTTCTCGCTGTCCTGAGTCTGGCCTGCGCGATGGCCCTGTGCCTCGCCCTTACCGCCTGCGGTTCGAAGATTGAAGCAACCGAAGAAGTGAACCTTACCGTAGACGCGACCGCCGCGGTCGAAGCTGGTTGGGATGGCGATGCCACGCTGTTCCAGGGCGCGGTAGCAATATCCCAAGATGGCACCGTGCTCGATGCGCTGAACGCATCGGGGCTTACCTATAACGACAAGAGCGGCTACATCGACACTATTAACGGGCTGGCAGGTCTGCAATACGGCGAGTCGTCGGGATGGACTTACACCGTAAATGGAGACTTCCCTATGGATTCCGCAGATCAGCACTCCTTGAGCGCAGGCGATACGGTGGTGTTCACCTACGTTACCGAATATATCGCGATGTAGCATCTTGTGATTGCCGTGAGCCGGGCGGCATCGGTAGTTTCGTCCGGCTAACGCAGGTGTCTTCGTCCGGCTAACGCAGGTGTCTTCGTCTGGCTGACGCGGTTGTCTTCGTCTGGCTGACGCGGTTATCATTGGGCACCTTGGAACCCAAGGACGAACAGCACCAAAAAGTGCTTACCGGTAACCGAGCGCCTTCCACTGCGTATCGATGTATTTGGCCAGTTGCTCACGAGTTTCTGTGATGAACTCAAACGTGACGTAATCGGGCGCGATGCGCTCCACAAGACCCGCCACGTCAGGACACGTGAAGGGCTGATGCTTATCAATGGCGAATGCGTGCGTGAAGTTTTGCACCATGCGCTCAAATGGATCAAAGGAGAGCACGGGCGGGTTCGCTGCGGTACGTTTCGCATATTCGCCCGTCAGGGACTGGTTTAGATGGATACCGCGTATCTCATCGACTAACCCGTAGATGTCAAGCGCGTCAAGCAGGCCGTGAACGTAGCGAATGCCCCCTGCCTCGGTTTTCAATTCGAGGTTGGTATGAAACGCATGACCCGTGTCAAACATGAAGCCCTTGTTGGCATAATCAACAACCGAGAGCAAATCGCGTGCAACCTGCGGCCTTGTAAAGGTGAGTCCCGAATGCCAGAGGTTCTCCATAAGCAGGAGCAAGGACCCATCTTCCTCAGCGAAGACTTCGGTAAGCAACTCGCCTAAGGCCTCGATAACACATTCGTCGGAGTTGTGGAAAGAAAGCGAAAATGACTCATCCGACCACGTTTCAGACGCGTGAAACACGACATATTCCGCACCATAGCGGTGAGCATCTTGCAGATCTTTGCGGAAGCGGTCAACAATAACCTGCTTGTCCAGACCTCCATAGAACGCCTCTGCAGCCTCCAGCGTACCAAACTCGTGCAGCAAACCCTCCTCGTTGCCGCGCCACAGGTCGAGCCACGCGTAATACGAACTCATATGGAGCCCCACCACGTGACGGGGCTCAATCTTTAAGATGGAAGAGTCGGCACATCGCTCGTCCTCAATCACCATGAGCTCGAGGCCGTCAAAGCGCGCGATGAAGCGCTCGAGGTCTGCGGCATCAGCAAATCGTTCGCAATCCTCGAGTGCTGTGGTGAAGTTAAGCGTCCTTTTCATAGACCGTCTCTCCAGTTTGTGCTAACTCCTAGGTTTATGCTAACCCTTGGGTTTATGTTAACTCCTAGGTTCCGTGAGCCAAAGATGCGAGGATGTTGACTCACTCCGCGCCCCGTTCTAAGTGCTTGTCGCAGTGACGGGCGTGAACGACTGGTAGCTCGTGAATATGAAGCTGCCCGAAGGCGTTTGCTCGGCGGTCGCGCAATAGCCCGCACACGGCGACGCGCCCCACGTGAAGTACGAACCATCTTCACCCGTCAGAGCCTCCATGCCTGCCATGATGGTGCCCCCGTGAGCAAAACGTGCCATCAGTATTTTTGCTGAATTTGAGATTTGCGGAAAAAGAAATCGGTCTTAGGTAATGAAAAGGTGAGGCGCTCGAATTTTCTGAAACCGTTCTCGAATTCGAGCGCCGCGCCGAAAAAATCGATACTTTTATGCTTCTATCGACTTGAGATAGCGCTGCCGATATTCATTCAGGCACAAATCGTTAGCGCAACCGGCCCACATATTGGGTTCCGCCTCCATGAGACCGTCGTCTTCCCAGCCACAAACTCGGCAAATCTCATGGGAGTTTTCGAATGGGAAGCGATGCTTTCCACAAACCGGGCAAAAGTGTTTTTCGCTATCGACCATAGCGATCAGCCTCCTTCTCGTAATAACGCAAGCCTTCCGTTGGTTTGAAGTACGTTATGACAATGCCATTAGCTCGAATAGCTGCATACTCGCCCGTGGCGATGCTGTATTTGTGCGTCGTGCCTCGGTTGTCGATGAAACTCACGTGGTTTATTCTATCAACGTTGTTTGCAAAAGTGACGGCTTTTGCTTCGTATTCGACCCGACTGTTGGCGCAGACTTCGCGTTTGTGTTTACTCAGATGCGCATCAATGGTATTTCGGTTGAACCGCATGGCGTAGGGGTAGTTAATGTGTTCCGTCGGCGTTCCGCGCGTGTTTCCATAACGATTGCTCGGTCCTTTAGTCCCCGACATGTTTCATCTCCTTTTCCCGGGCCTCTGCCCAAGTGTCGTACAGATAAAGCGGAACCAAACCAGAAAACTCCGAATTCATCGGCTCTGGCATTGTGCCGTAGACAACGATTCCCAAGGGATGAATCGCTGCTATAAGCTCGTGAATTGAGGAAATCCAAATCATACGCTCGGCGCGTGTTCTGACAAATCCATGCGTTCCTATGGCAACGAGTGAGTTTTTCGGGATTGCGGAAAGAAACTCATCTTTTGTGCAGTCCGAACCGTAGCGAATGTTGGGGATGATGGGTATGCCGTTGCGGCCAAAGTAGTACGACAAGGCAAGGTTATCGTTCATCTGCGATTTCTGCTTAACAAGTGGTTGGTCGCTGTGCACACTGAAATCGGTTCCTATGATGCCAGCGAATTTTTCGAAGTACTTCAGGTATCGCCGCGGATGTCGTCTTACACGTTCAAAGGTATCATCAAAAGCATAGAAACAAACAAAACATTCGGCAGGATTTTTGCATTTCAAGCTTTCCTCGAAGGTCAGTATCTTCTTAGGAGGTGTGGAAGGAACCATCCAGTGTTCGATAACAGGATATTCTTCTTGTGTCGTGAAACTTGCCCCTTCGACTAGGAACGCTTGGAACGAATCAGGCTTTTGTTTGTTCAACATATATCTCCTTTTCGCCTGTTGCTGAAATTTTATGTAGAAGATCTTCATGTGTTAGATAGTACGACGTTAACTACCGAAGTGTCGCGTTTTTGATAAACTCATTTGTAGTAGTTAATTGAAGAGGTGAGGAATGTTTAGGTTTTGCGAAGAAATTGCGTCAGGAGGGATGGAGGCGTTTTATGTCAAGGCGCAAATTCGCCTTATGAGAGATTCAGAGGGCGCGCTTATAATGCAAAGATACGCGCCTAAGCCAGGAGAGTGGGATTCCATCGTCTACGACCCAAAATGTCTTCTCTCCTTTGTAAATGCGCATTCGCCTTTAGACATGTTGAAATACGCTGAGGAGCACGGTTATCTTTTTATGCCAAAGGGGTATTGCCTTGGCGGACAATATGCTGCTCCGTCGTCGGCCGAAATAAAGAGCTGCTACGATGTGTTTCACTGGACTAGAACCCACGGAAGAAAAATGACCTCGGAATGCAGAGAGATTGCTCTTTTTGCCAACGAGTCTCTTGGCAGTTTTGAGGAAAGACCGCTCAATCCGTGGGAGGTACTTCCGTGGGAGCCTGTAGGCGATTGGTTGGCAGCTCGGCTGGTTTTGCTAAAGGCTGTAGAAATCTGGTGGGTTGCACATGAGGAAGGCACGCTCGATGAGCCTTGCTCAAGTTTTCAGGTATCGCTTTCGGGCGCGAATCGCTACCTAGAGTACCTTAAACCTTTCTTGGGGAATGCAATATCGATTCGCTCAAATGGCAACGTAGAATATACTCAGTTTTGGGTTAACGACGATACGCTGATGTATACACAAAGCGCGTTGACGGTCAAGCAAGTCCTTAATCGGCTTGTGAACATGCATGTCCAGAATGGATTTACCCCTTGCTTCGAAGGGGGCAGCTACCTAGCGAAGTTCCGCCACCACATAGCCATCCTTTGCTACCAAGCGAGCAGATACCTGTTTGCTGATAAAACGCATTATATGGTCGGCTTTTGCGAAAACCAAAAGTGCAAAACGCCGTTCCTTAAAACTAAGGGCAGCTTGAGGCTTTCATGTTGCAATGCATGCGCGTCGGCGCTAAAAGGACTTCGAATGCATGGCTGGTAACGCAAGCGTAAGCAAATTAACGTTATTGGTTATCTTGTTTCCGTCGTGTTAGAAAGATCTACTCGTGTGTACCGAGTATTCTCTCAAGGAGTCAAAGACGCAGGGGAAATTGACTCCATCTCGTATCTATATATAACGTTAGTGTGGTAAATTTTTAAAACTTACCACACTAACGTTCTTCTTGCTTGTAGAGTTTTACTTGCAGGACAGAGAAGAGAGCCTGGAATCCTACGAGTTTGACTCGTCATGTTACGTTCTAAGTGCTTGTTGCAGTGACAGGCGTGAACGACTGGTAGCTCGTGAATATGAAGCTGCCCGAAGGCGTTTGCTCGGCGGTCGCGCAATAGCCCGCACACGGCGACGCGCCCCACGTGAAGTACGAACCATCTTCACCCGTCAGAGCCTCCATGCCTGCCATGATGGTCCCCCCGTGAGCAACCACGACTACCGTGTCGTCACCTTGGCACAGCGCTTGCGCGAGCACCTTCTGGAGCGCATTCACCGTGCGGCAACTAAAGATCTCTTTGCTCTCGCCGTTGGGACAGGACGTCTCGCACTGGGAATCGAGCCACGCACAATAGCGCGGGTCGTCTGCAAGTTCCTCGTAAGTCAACCCCTCGAAATCGCCAAAGTCCATCTCGCGAAAATCGCTCACCACAATCTGCGGTACTTGGGGAAAAGCAATGCGCGCCGTCTCACGTGCTCGGCAAAGCGGACTCACATACACGCAATCGGACACGGGAAGTGCGCTGAGTGCCCGCGCGGCGTTGCGACCCTCCTCGCAAAGCGGCATATCGGTCAGACCCAGATAGCGCCGTTCCTTGTTCCACTGAGTGAGTCCATGTCTTAAAAGATAGACGCGCATTCTGTGCTCTCTTTCAGCACTACAGGAATGCCACACACCATGCGCACGACCTCATCGGCCTCCTTGGCAAGCAGCACCGCGAGACGTCCGGCACGTTCGCGATACGCCCGCTCCGCAGGGTCCGCAGGCACGATGCCCGCACCGAGTTCGTTCATAGTGACGGCTTCAGCTGCACAAAGCGCCTGCATCACTGCTTCGGAAGGTGTGTCTGCGCGTGCCAGCTCCTCAGCGTGCAACACAATGCGCGTCTCGCGCAAGCGCGACAGAAGATTGTCGCCCAACTCGCTGGATATGCCCAGCTCGTTGGGTACACCCAACTCATCGAGTACACCCGCCTCGCAAGACACGCCCAGCTCTCTCGCATCGCAGCATGCGGCACCAAAACCCACCTCGTCGCCCGAGAAAAAGCGCTCTTTCACATAGGTCTTCTTCCCTGAAGACATGCCGCCTATCACCAATATCACAGCATCATCACCTTCTGCATGACAACAAGAACCACCAAAAAAGCCAACTCCAAGGTTTGGACAAGGAAACCAGCCACATCGCCGCTCATCCCGCCGAACTCCTTGCGCGCCATCAGCATAACAGCGCACGAGACCACCGCCGCGCACAGCACGAGTGCAAGTCCAGGCAGCGGCGCCACGGCAACAATGCCCGCTACGCAGAGCAGCGCCATTACAACCACGATGGCCAGGGCGGGACGTTTTTCCGCCGAGATCTGGAAAGATGCCAGCATGCCCTCTTCGGAGCTGCGCGGTACAAGCAGCGTACACAGGCTGCTGCACAGTCGAGACAAAACGAACCCGAGACACAAAAGCGCACCTGCAGGCGTCGTCAGACGCAGTTCACTTGCAATACCCACGGCCAGAATAAGGTAACTTGCAACGCCAATCACCGCGAACGCACCCACGTGAGGGTCCTTCAAAATCTCGCGCTTTCGCGCAGGCTCTGCGCAGCTTGACAGCGCATCCACCACATCGCAGAAACCATCCAGATGGATAGCGCCCGTTGCGCCTAAGGGGATAAGCACGATGCCACATGCCGTCAGGAAGGTGCCCAAGCCCACAGCGCCACACAGCTGCAGCCACAGCCACTCAATAAGACCTACCGCGCATCCCACCAAAGGAAACGCCGCCATGAGAAAGCGCATATTCCCTTCTGACCACGAAACCTGCGGCACGGGAATCCGCGAGCAACACGAGAACGCAAGCGCAAGGGACATGACATATT
>R15__coassemble_1124_pt1 | contig 14882 bp, 12 predicted proteins | sample R15__metabat2_low_PE_045 | metagenome-assembled genome bin R15 | reverse complement strand
CCAGTGAGTCGTAAGTGAGCGCAGCGCACCCTTGGTGGAGCAGTAAGCGGCGCAGCCATCGGCACTCCAAGCGCCGAGCGACGAAATAATAACAATGGAACCCACCTTGTGCTTAGAGCAGTGCTTCCATGCGTATTTAATAAACCACACGGTGCCATCAAGGTTCAGACCGTGTACCCACTCCCAGTTCTCGGTGTCAAACTCATCGGCGAGTTCCCATGCAGCTTCACCTGCATTGCCCGCGGCCGTGACCAAGATGTCGAGACGTCCGTAGGTCTCGATGCACTTCTCAACGGCAGCCTTGCACTCTTCCTCATGTTCCACGTCGCAGGTGGCGTAGGCGGCGGTGTAGCCTTTCGCCTCAAACTCTGCAACCTTCTCCTGCAGCTTGTCTTCGCGGCGAGCTACCAAGAAAACCTTTGCGCCCGCTGCGGCGATGGCCTCAGCTGATGCGCTGCCGATGCCCCATGAACTTGCACCGGTGATGAGTGCCACGCGACCGGTCAAATCGAATGCTTGCTTGACGTCAACGCCCATAGTATTCCTCCTCTTCGGGTTGAAGTGTGGATTCCTCCATAGGCAGAATCTCATGACTTATCCTTATAAGGTAGTTGCCAATTCAACATCATCACAGACATCGGTTGCACAATTTTCGGCTTTGTAACCCGCTCGCGTCATCCTTGCGGAAAATGACCGCTTCGGTGCTCTGAATGTCCTTCATTGAGAATTGCCGTTACATTCACCAATTCGCTACGGTCAGTATGGTCGAGACCATCGACTCAGATCGAGAGGAAAGGAAGGAGAGGTAATGGCAGATATGAAAATGGCCAACGGCCCGTGGCAAGAGCCCGAAACCACGATTTATCGTGGCATGGCGTGCGGCGGCACCGGCGGTGAGCTGTCAGCTATCGATTCCAAAGATGGCAAGGTTGTGCGCATCAGGCCGATTCGCTACACCGATGAGTACAGCATGGAGGAGTTGAAGGACAGTCTGTGGTCGTTCACTTCCCGTGGAAGGACGCTCAAATGCCCTGTTAAAACGGCTCCGCCGTATCAAACGCTGGCATACAAGAAGCGTATCTACTCCGCGAACCGCGTAAAGTATCCCCTGAAGCGCGTTGATTGGGAGCCGGGCGGCGACCCTGACAAGATTAACGCCCAGAACCGCGGCAAGTCGAAGTTCGTACGCATTAGTTGGGATGAAGCGTGCGACATCATTGCTGATGAGATTAAGCGTGTTCGTGCCAAGTACGGCGAGAACGCTGTTCTGGCGGTTGGCGAAGATGGTCATTGCCAGTCCAAGGTCATCCATATGGTGGGTGGCAACCACATCAACATGCTGATGCGTACGGGAGGCTTTACGCGCGAGGTCCGCACGCCTGACTCCGTCGAGGGTTTCTATTGGGGCGCTAAGTTTGTCTGGGGTCCGCAGGTTCAAGCAGGCCTCGGCATGTATGACAACGGCTGGAATATCATCGAAGACGTCTCCGACAACGCCGAGATGGTAGTCATGCAGGCAGGCGACCTCGAGACCACGCAAAACTACGCGAGCCAGTGGATGAGCCGCGTCATGCGCTTCTGGATGGACATCGGCATCAAGCTGGTTGTTGTCGATCCGTTTGCAACCTACACGGCGGTGTGCCATGACGAGATTACTTGGATTCCGTTGCTTCCGAACACCGACGTTGCGCTTGACTACGGCCTGATGTATGTCTGGCTGACTGAGGGCCTCTATGACGTTGACTATGTCGAGACCCACACGACTGGTTTCGAGCAACTTAAAGCATACGTTTTGGGCGAGGAAGATGGCGTTCCGAAGACGCCGAAGTGGGCATCCGAGCGCTGCGGTGTCGAGCCGTGGACTATTAAGGCGCTTGCACGCGAGTGGGGCACGAAGGCGACGTCCATCCTGCATTACTGCGGATGCCACGTTCGCGGGCCCTACAGCCATGAGCCCGGCCGCACCGAGGTTTACAAGCTCGCCCTTCAGGGCTTTGGCGGCCCTGGCGTGCAGCAAATTCATCTGTTCTCCTACGGCGGAGCCAAGCAGCAGGTGCGCCCGACATGTTCTGGCCCCATGCTGTTCAGCGAGATGCATGCCATGCAGTTCTATCCGGCAGACCAGACTATTCCGCGTACGCTCATTGCACGCTCCATTCAGAATGGCAAATCCGAGTGGTGGGGCAGCCCGCAAATCATCTTTGCCATGCCTGACGAGCAGTTTGAGAAGAACACCTATCCCGTCGCCGAGGACGAAGGCGGCTGCCAGGTTCACATGATGTGGTCCGAGAAGCCTTGTAACCAGACCTGCTGGAATGGTGGATTTGAGTTCCAAGAGGCCATGCGCAATCCCAGCATGGAGTGCGTCATTACGAACCATCCGTGGCTTGAAAACGACTCCCTGTTTGCCGACCTGGTTCTTCCTGTCACCACGCCTGCGGAAGAGGCTGACGTTGTTGGTTCTGGCATGGGCGACTCCATTGAGGTTGCTGCTGTGCAGCCTGCCGCTATCCCGCCTGTGGGCGAGTCCATGTCCGACTACGAGATCTCGCTCGAGATTGCAAAGCGCTTCGGCGAAGACGTTGCTGCCAGCATGGCGACCGGCATGATTGATGGCGAGATGGCTGTTGGTCTTACTATTGAGCAGCAGCAGTACAGCGAGTATGTGCGCTCAAAGGTTGCCAACGAAATCAGCTGGGAAGAGCTCACCGAAAAGGGCTTCTATGTTCCCAAGCTTGAGAAAGATTGGCGTAAATATCGTCCGAACAGCCGTTACTTCTACGACGATCCGGAAAGCTTCCCCATTGGTACCGATTCTGGCAAGATTGAGTTCTATTCCGAGGCACTTGCCGAGAACTTCCCGGATGACAAGGAACGTCCGCCGCTGGCCAAGTGGATTGAGGGCGGCGCTGCTGAAGACGGCTGGACGCATGATGAGACCCTGCGTGGCGAGCGCGCGAAGAAGTATCCGTTCGTTATCAATGCGTGCACTGGTCGTTGGCGCTTCCATGCACAGTGTGATGACATCACGTGGCATCGCGAGATTCCGACGGCAAAGGTAAAGGGTGCCGATGGTTACCTGTATGAGCCGTGTTGGCTCGCCCCCGAAGATGCTGCGAAGCTTGGCATCGAAGCTGGCGACATCGTGAAGGTCTACAACGACCGCGGTACGGTGCTTGCGGGCGCAAAGATTTCTGAGCGCATCCTTCCGCAATCCGTCATGGTGAACAAGGGCTCGCGTTCCGACCCAATCGCCTCTGGTCTTGATCGCGGCGGCAACATCAACCTCATCAGCCCTGCAGGCCCCATCTCCAAACATTGCTACGGCTTTGCGGTGAGTGGCTACCTCGTAGCGGTCGAGAAGGTCACGGAAGCCGAGATGGAGCAATGGAAGAAGGATTATCCGGAAGCTTTCGAGCGCGCCTATGACCCTGCGTCCGGTTCCCACTACGCCGGCTGGGTAGAAGGAGTTGAATAATCATGAAAGCATTTCTCATTGATTTGAACAAGTGCGTCGGCTGCTACGACTGCCAGATTGGTTGCAAGGACGAGCATTGCGGAAACGATTGGTCGCCCTATGCTAAGCCGCAACCTGACACGGGTCAGTTCTGGATGCATCTGCTCGAGGAAGAGCATGGCGCCCGTCCGCACGTGAAGGTGTCCTACATTCCCGTGATGTGTCAGCACTGCGAAAATCCTGCATGCGCTGCCGTGTGCGACCAAGATGCGCTCGTTACGCGCGACGATGGCTTGGTCCTGCTGCTTCCTGAGAAGTGCAACGGCTGTGGCAAATGCGTCGATGCTTGCCCGTACGGTGCCATCTTTATGAATCAAGAGCTCGGCATCGCACAGAAGTGCACTGGTTGCGCGCACCTCATCGATCGTGGTTTCCCCATCGATCACCCGCGTTGCGTAGACAACTGTCATATGGATGTTATCCAGTATGGCGAGGAAACCGAACTCGACCTCGCTGATACCGAGACGCTGCACCCAGAATATGGTCTGAAGACTCGCGTGTACTACCGCGGCCTTCCTAAGCGCTTTATCGCCGGCAAGGTGTATGACCCTGAGACCGAGGAAGTTGTCATTGGTGCTATTGTGACTGCGAAGTCCACCGAGGAAGGTGCGACTTTTAGCGCTCGCACCGATGCCTTCGGTGATTTCTGGCTGAGGCAGCTTCCCGAAACCGACTTTGAGCTTTCCATTCATGGTGGCGGCAAGTCCTACAAGGGTACCGTCTCCACTAAGGAGAAGTCTATCGGTATGGGCAACATTGCTTTGCAATAACGCAGCCTTCCCTAAGGTGCCGTTGCAATCCGCAACGGCACCCTGTTCGCGTTTTGCATAATGTGCGCATCCCTGTATATTCTGCAGGGATGCGTGCATATTTTGCTGTGCATGAAGGTGAAATACGCATATTCTGCTGCGCATGAAGGTGAAATACGCATATTTTGTTGAGATGCGAAGATACTGAAATGTAGGTATTCGTATCTATGAAATTTTCGCTATAATGCCCCTATAGGTGGCAGAATTCGCTTAGCGATGTTGAGAAGGGGGAATCAGCATTGGGAGCCCAAGACGCCATTGTGAAAAGCTTTAAGGAGCTCATCGTGTCGATGGGTGTTCCGTATGACAAGATCGCGGTTTATCAGATATGCGATCGTGCTGGCGTGTCGCGCAAAACCTTTTACGTCCATTTCAAGAGTAAATCGAATATCGTGGATAAGATTGTCTACGATGATGTCATCTCGCCTCTCATGCAAATGTCGGGGGTGACGATGGAACTCATTGGCAACGAGCAGATGCTGCGTACGCTGCCTGAGGTTTCAAATGAGATGGTGTACAAGGCACTTTACGCCGATCGCGAGTTTTATTCGCGTCTGTGTTGTCATGCTGGCTCGATTGACAGTCCCTTGGTTGATGCACTCATCAACGGCATCAGCAAACTGAATTCTGCGTCTCTCAATGCTTTGGGCTACGATGGCCCCGAATGGAGGCGCGAGTACATTTCCTACTATTTCGCGGCAGGTAATGCGGTGCTTATCCAGCGCTGGATTCGCGGCGGCATGCGGGAAACAACGACGGAACTCGCAAAACTCTACAGCGAGATGAGCACGCCTTTCTGGATGAAGGTGGCAGGTCGTTAGGGCTGTATGTGCATGCATCTTGTTATGTGAGGTGCGCCTGCGTGCTCGGGTGACTTTGGTGACAAACGGCTTGTTATGTATACGCGGGCGCATGCAAATGCGCCCTTCGTGTTTTGCCGAACGGCGCATGGCGGCCTTTGACCATTGCTTGCTCGCAGGATAGTAGGCAATCCTTTTCCTTGGTTGTACATCGACAAGAAAGGGGATTTTCCATGGCAAACCACATTACCGAGATTAAGCAGATTGGCTTTGTAACAACAGACATCGAGAAGGCGATTGAAAACTTTAAGGCGGTCGGTCTTACCGATTGGAGCCCTGTCACTGAGGTCAACTCCGAGGGATTTACCAACTTACATTGCAATGGCAAGCCCCAAGAGTATGCATTCCAGTGCGCGACGAACAACGATACCGACATCGAAATCGAAATCATTATGCCGCTTGACGAATATTCTGATTACGCGCATTGGCTGAAGAAGCTTGACACCTGGATTGCGATGCATCACCTCAGCGTAATGACCGATGATCCAGACGACCTGCGCGCCTCAGGTCACGAGTTGCTGCTCATGGGTCATCAGAACAGCATCCCCTTCGGGTGGGAATATTACGATTTCCGCAATGACATCGGTACCGTTTTGGAATATTTCCCGCTCGAGCAGGAATAAACTCGAGCAGGAATAACCGCTCGCGCATTCTATCAACGCAGTTCGTCCACAAGGAGAGGCGGTGCGCTTAATGTGCGCCGCCTTTTGTGATTCGGTCGCCCTTTTGTGATTCAGGAGGCTCTTTCGAGGGGTGCGTAGAGGTGCACCCTGAGGCTCAACTCAGTGTTTTGCCTTAATGGGTTGCCTCAGCAATTCAGTCTAAGTGACTCGCTTGAGCGATTTGTTTTAGCAGCTTGTTCTAGAAATTCAGTACTTTTTCGAGGCGCTCGTAGCCGCCTTCAGTCGGGCGATGAAGCCACACGTCGCGCGCATCTTCCTTCACAATGCACCCAAATATTTCTTCGACTGCTTGGATGCGTGCGCGAAGGTGTCCGTTCACGGCAATTTTCCATGCCGAGCTCGGTTGATTCGCTGCAAGGAGGGGACGCAGGGCGATGAGGCATTCGGCGGCATCATTGAGATCAAGCACCGTGCCCAAAAGCAACGTCATGACGAGCTGCGATTCAGGCGAGTAGCTGCCGTCCTCATCTTGAAGAGGCATGGCACCCGACATGAGATAGCAGTGTTTCGCCTGCTTCGCGATTTCGTAATATGCCTCCGCAGCCTCCTGAGTGACGAGCACCTCGTTTGAAGCATTGCCGAGCAGCCGCAGGTCGCCTGGAGGCGTCTCGCACGCGCAGAGTTCAGCGATGAGCGCTTCGGAAACCAGCATTCCGCAAAAGGGCGGTATGACGCCGTGGGCCATCTCTCCTCCTAGAATCCTTAATAATCTTTACGTATCGTTTGCGCGTCACATGGTATCGAGTTGCGCCGTTGCGTGTCATCCTCAATCTTGGTGAATTTACGAAACGGTTCGCCCAATCTGCGGAAACGTACGGTAAAGGTATCCAAAACGGCATTTTTGACACCTCAGGCATAAGTAAGCAACCATCTTGCAACTTGTTTGGACTCGGCATGATTCCAATAATGGAACCAGTGGTAAGGACCACCGTCTGATTTACCGAAGAGAGGAGACAAGATGGGTCTTTCAGTTAAATCCAAGCTTAAGGAGATCATGAAGCGCGAAGACGCGATGGACGTTCTCGAGTCCTTCGTCCCTGGCGTCAAGGCTAATCCGCAGCTCAAGTTGGGCGCTGCCATGCCAATCGACACCCTGGCAAAGATGGCTCCGGACATGCTTCCCCCGGACATGCTTCCCCAGCTCGATGAGGCTCTGAAGGCTCTGCCTGACTAGGCCATAAACGCAAATCACAAAAAACAGCCCCATTTCGGGGCTGTTTTTTTGTGCGATTGAGACATCATTGAGGAAGCTTCAGGAAGGTTTTTTTCAAAAAATGCCGCTGAATTTTCAAAAGGGAGGGGAAACGGGTTTTGCCCTTATTTCAGAGTGAAGGGGCAGCTTGCGCTGCCCCTTCGATGCTGTCTGAGTAGATGACCTTACAGGTTATAGTTAATGATACCCTTACAGGTCGTAGTCAATGATAACCTTGATAGCACCCGTGTCGATGTCGTCTGCGGTCTTGAATGCTTCCACGATATCTTCGTGCTTGAAGCGGTGAGTTACGATGCTCGGGATTCCTGTACGGTGGTTGGTTATGTTGTCGAACACTTCGGCAATATCCGTGTCGGTGTACATGCAGGCGCCGTAGATTTCGGTCTGCTTTCCAACGAGTACCGACAAGTCGAGCGGGATGTTCTTCTTGTACACAGCCAGCACGGACAAGCGTGATTGCCACTTTGCGCACTGCGCGAAGGTTTCTAGGATGGGCGGTGCGCCTGCGGCGTCGATGAAGACATCGACATTGGGCACGGTGCCGAAACCGTAGGGGTTCTCGACTTCGCCGAAGTGTGATTTCAGGAACTTAAACAGGCTGTCCGTTGCGGAATTGAAGCCCACGCCGCCCAGCTTATTCACAATTTCTAAGCGATCGTCACGCACGTCGGAAACAACCACGTTCTTGTTGCCCTGAGCAACGGCAGCACACAGGGCAGAAAGTCCGATGGTGCCTGCCCCAAAGATGACGACGTTCTCATCGGGTTTCGTACACACGCGGTTCTTTCCGTGTGTACCTACGGCAAAGGGTTCGATGATGACGCCCTCATCCCAGCTCACGTCATCAGGAAGACGGTGAAGATTCCATCCCCATGCGGCATCTTCAACGCCTACATATTCGGAAAAAGCACCTGCGACATCGCAGTAAATCTTGCCCTCGCGCTTGCAGCGTGTAGGGTTGACCCACACGCGATCGCCGACTTGTATGTCGGTGACATCGGAGCCGACTTCATGAATGAGACCGACCATCTCGTGGCCCATTTGGAAGTCCTCGTAGATGCCCGCCATATTTCCGCCCTCAGTGCTGCGCCATGCTGACAAGTCGGACCCGCAGATGCCCGCCCGCTTCACCTGCAGGATGACGTCCTTAGGTCCACATTCGGGATAATCTAACTCCTCGATGGTGATGTCGTATTCACCGTGATAAATCGCTCCCTTCATGATGTGTTCCTTTCCCCTCTGATTGCTAATTCGCGAAAAATCTTCCGCTCCACCCTTAAGATATGGAAGCGAACGGACGGAAACAATTCCCGGGAAGCGGTTGCGTTCCCCGTCCGTGGGACAAAGCAAACGTACGCCCTCAATTGGGGTGACAATGCGCTTTGATGAGTCTTCAATCATAAAAATTATGCGGACAACGTAACCAGTTCAGGGCATCGCTTGGGTTCGTTGTATACCAGTACGAAGACAGGGTTTACAATGGGCGTGCCTTATCATAGAAATCAACCTAAGCAAAGCGGCACGAAGGACAACCGAAAGCGACACCAAGGAAATCCGAAAGCGACACCACGGACAACCGAAAGCGGCACCAAGGAAAACCCAAAGTGACACCAAGAACAGCCGAGCGAAGGTAAGAAATATCAAAAAATGCTCAGAAGTACCAAGAGATATTAAGAGATACTAAGAGGCGAAGCGAAGAGGCGGAGCAAAGAGGAAGGGAGACTGGCGTGCCGAACTGCAAAGCGTCTGTGCCATTTGCGGGCACAGCGGAACAAGAGGAGCGCTTACGCGCGGTAATTGCGCAGCACGCGGGGCAGGAGGGTCCGCTCATGCCCGTGCTGCATGCGGCTCAGGAGATTTACGGATATCTGCCCGAGGAGGCACTGGTTATTGTGGCTCAGGAGCTCGACATTCCCCTGGCAGAGATTTACGGCGTGGCCACGTTCTATAGCCGCTTCACATTGAATCCGAAGGGCAAACACCAGGTCAGCGTGTGCTTGGGCACGGCTTGCTACGTGAAAGGTTCTGCCGATGTGCTTGCGCGCGTCGAGGAGCTCTTGGGAATCAAGGCGGGTGAGCTCACGGCTGATGGGAAGTTCTCGCTCGACGCAACACGCTGTGTTGGTGCATGCGGTTTAGCTCCCATCATGTTGGTTGATGACGACGTGTACGGGCACATGACGCCTGACCTCGTTGAGGACATCCTGAGGAAATACGAATAGGAGGGCAGGGGAATGACAGCGACGAAAAATCTCCAAGCTCTCTATGAGAAGCTTGATGCGCAAAAGCGTGACGCTGCTTGGCGCGTTACGGTGGGTATGGCGACGTGCGGCCTGACGGCAGGTGCGCAACCGGTATTCGATGCGCTCAGCGTTGCGCTTGCTGACGAAGATGCGGTTGTCGATCGCGTGGGTTGCATCGGTTCATGCTTCCTTGAGCCTATCGTGGAAGTGTGGGCACCCGATGGCTCACGCACGACCTACGTGCACATGACGCCCGAAAAGGCGCAGCGCGTGGTCGCTGAGCATATTGGGGGCGGCAAGCCAGTAGCAGAGCTCACCGTGGGTGGTCCTGAAGGCTGTGGTCAAGAGGGCATTACATCGGTTGAGGAAGCGCGTTTCTATCAGGTGCAACGCCGCATTGTATTGCGCAACAGTGGTCTTATCGATCCCGAAGACGTGAGCCAATACGTGCTCGCGGGCGGTTATGCAGCGCTTGCCGATGTGCTCGATAATCGCACGCCGCAGGCTGTTATTGACGAGGTGCTCGCGAGTGGTCTGCGCGGCCGCGGTGGCGCAGGTTTCCCGGCGGGCCGCAAGTGGCAGTTCACTGCCGATGCCCCTGCGCCTGAGGGCATCAAATATGTTGCATGCAATGCTGACGAAGGTGACCCAGGCGCGTTCATGGACCGCTCGGTGCTTGAAAGCGACCCGCATGCGGTGCTCGAGGCTATGGCCATTGCCGGCTTTGCCATTGGTGCTCCTCAAGGCTATATTTATGTGCGTGCGGAATATCCCATCGCGGTGCGCCGTCTGCAACTTGCTATCGACCAAGCCAAGGAGCTTGGCCTTCTGGGCGAAAACATTATGGGCAGCGGATTTAGCTTCGATATTGGTCTGCGCTTGGGCGCGGGCGCATTCGTTTGCGGCGAGGAAACAGCGCTGCTTACCTCCATCGAGGGCCACCGCGGCGAGCCGCGCACGCGTCCGCCGTTCCCTGCGGTGAAGGGCCTCTTCCAGCGTCCCACGGTGCTCAACAACGTGGAGACCTGGGCGAATATCACCTGGATTATTAACAACGGTGCCGATGCCTACCGTGCGGTTGGCACGCAGGATACGACGGGCACGAAGGTCTTTGCGCTCGGCGGCAAGGTGAAGCAAGCAGGCCTCGTGGAGGTTGCTATGGGCACACCGCTGCGCACGATTATTGAGGACGTGGGCGGCGGTGTTCCCGGCGGCAAGGCTTTCAAGGCAGCGCAGACGGGCGGTCCGTCCGGCGGTTGCATCCCGGCGAAGCATCTCGACACGCCTATCGATTTCGGTTCACTTGGCGCTATTGGTTCCATGATGGGTTCAGGCGGCCTCATTGTGATGGACGAGGATAACTGCATGGTGGACATCGCGCGCTTCTTCCTTGATTTCGTTGTGGATGAAAGCTGCGGCAAGTGTGTCCCGTGCCGCATTGGCACGCGTCGCTTGCTCGGCTTGCTCGACAAGATAATTGCTGGTAAGGCCACGCCCGATGATATCGATACGATTGAGGAGCTGTGTGCGCATCTCAAGACTTCCAGCCTGTGTGCGCTGGGTCAGACGGCTCCCAACCCGGTGCTCTCTACGCTGAAGCATTTTCGCCATGAATATGACGCGCATGTCGTTGAACATCGCTGTCCGGCAGGTGTGTGTAAGGAGCTGCTCGAGTACCACATTGACCCCGAGAAGTGCAACGGTTGCACGAAATGTGCGCGCAACTGTCCTGCGGACGCCATTACGGGACAGAAGAAACAGCCGCACCAGATTGACGTGGCGAAGTGCATCAAGTGCGGCGAATGCATGGACAACTGCAAGTTCGGCGCTATCACGAGAGGCTAGGTGACAAAGATGACTGAAAACGCGAATGTTCAGAACATGGTGACGGTCATCGTTGATGGCGTGGAGGTGAGCGTTCCCGCTGGTTCGAAGATTATTGATGCGGCATACGCTGCGGGGGTGAAGGTGCCCACGCTGTGCTATCTCAAGGATGTAAACGAGTTTGGAAGTTGTCGTATGTGCCTTGTGGAGGCAACGGGCGCGCGCGGACTCGTGGCTGCCTGCGTGTATCCGGTAAGCGATGGCATGGTGGTTACGACTGACTCGCCTGCGATTCGCAAGAGCCGCCGCACTTCACTTGAGCTCATCTTGTCCAACCACCGCATGGAATGTCTTACGTGCGATCGCAATGGCACCTGCGAGTTGCGTCAGCTTTGCGCCGACCTCGGTGTGGATGCTGTACGCTTCGAGGTGGAAGACCTGCAGCCCGAATACGAGGAAACCGCACCGCATCTCATCCGCGATAACACGAAATGCATCTTGTGCCGCCGTTGCGTAGCGGCGTGCCGCAAGACGCAACAGGTGGGCGTGCTCACGCCAGCGGGTCGCGGCTTTGCAACGCATATCGAAAGTGCTTTCGGCCGAGGCCTGGGCGAGGTTAACTGCGTGAACTGCGGCCAGTGTATCGCCGCATGTCCCACAGGCGCGCTCACGCTGAAGCGCCAGATTGATTCCGTGCGTGCAGCACTTGCTGACCCTCAGAAGGTTGTTATTGCCATGCCTGCTCCTGCAGTGCGTGTGGGACTCGGTGATCGCTTCGGCATGCCGCTTGGTGCCGACGTCGAAGGCAAGATGGTGGCTTCGCTCAAGCGTCTCGGCTTTGATAAGGTCTTCGACGTCGACTGGGGTGCAGATGTCACCATTATGGAAGAGGGGACCGAGCTCATTGAACGCATCCAGAAGGGTGGCGCCATGCCCATGTTCACAAGCTGCTGCCCCGGCTGGATTAAATACATAGAGCATTACCATCACGATTTGCTCCCGAATCTCTCTACCTGCCGCAGTCCGCAGCAAATGATTGGTGGCTTGGTGAAGACGTATTGGGCTGAAAAGCAGGGAATCGACCCCGCAAATATTGTGACGGTGTCCATTATGCCGTGCACCGCCAAGAAGTTCGAAATCTCGCGCGAGGAGCAGCGTTTGGCCAACGGCTGTATGCCGGTTGATTACTCGCTAACCACCCGTGAACTTTCCGACATGATTGCCGCAAACGGCATGATGTTTAACCGTCTGGCTGACGCGCCTTTCGACTCGCTTATGGGCGAGTCAACGGGTGCCGCCGTCATCTTTGGCGCATCGGGCGGCGTCATGGAAGCTGCTTTGCGTACTGCCGCCGTCATCCTGGGTGGTGACGAGGCCGATGTTCCGCTCGAGTTTACTGAGACGCGTGGTCTCGAAGGTGTCAAGACCGCCACGTATACTGTGGGTGACGCGAACTTGCGCATCTGCGTGGTGAGTGGCCTTGCGAACGCAGAAAAAGTCATTCGTGCTATTCAGGCGGGGGAGGCAGAATATGACTTCATTGAGGTTATGGCCTGCCCTGGTGGCTGTGTAAACGGTGGCGGGCAACCGCTCCACACGGCCTGCGAAAAAGCGCTGACAAGCGTGCCGGCGGCGCGTTCAGCGGGTTTGTATGCCAACGACGAGGCAAAGCCGTTGCGCCGCAGCCTTGAAAACCCCGAAGTCAAGGCGATGTATGACGAGTATCTCGGCGAGCCTTGCGGGCATAAAGCGCACGAAATTTTGCATTGCAGCTATGTCGAGCGCGAGCTCTACGCGCTGTAGTTCTGCGTGTTAATTCGGGGAAAGATGCTACATTTTTCGAAACCGAAGAAAGGGGCTTGCATGATAGAAGAGGGAAGCAGGGTCAAGATTCATTTCGTCGGCACGCTCGATGATGGGGCAATGTTTTATAGCACACATGTGCAAGGTGGCGCGCCTATGCAGATTGAGATAGGCAAGCATGAAATACTGCTAGCGATGGAGCGCGAGATTGCCAGCATGGAAGTGGGCGAGCGCAAAACCGTGCGCATTCCCGCAGCAGATGCTTACGGCGAATATGATGCAAGCCTCACCGAAACGGTGCCGCTTGCCGCGCTACCGAATGCCGACAAGCTAACGGTTGGCGAATATGTCATCTTCAATACGGAGGTCGGCCCTCTGCGTGTTAAGGTGCTTTCGAAGGAAAACGGCAACGCTGTCTTCGATTACAACCATGAGCTTGCTGGGCAAGCGCTTACGTTCAAAATTGATCTTCTGGCTGTGATGAGCGCTGAAGAGCGTGCGGTCGAACGTGAAGAGTTCTATCGCGGCGACGAATGTGGTTGCAAAAAGGTGCTCGGCCACGACCACGATTGTGAGTGTGCGCTGCTAGAATAGTCTGCATGACATCACAAGAAGAAAGAAAATGGGAGCGCCTGCGGCAAGTTCTTGCGGCAGGCGCTGTGGGTGCTGAGGTGAAGCCAGTCGTCTCGCAGCGCACGCTCTTTGGCATTAAGAGCTCGGTTGAAGAGCAAATTGAGCGCATTGTGGCGGAAGATGAGGCGCGCCGCCGCTTTGCCGCGCGCAAGCCGTAGGCGTTGCCTCTTTGTTTTTTTATCTCAGGAATCAAAAAAGACCCAGGCGGGTCTTTGGGAAGGTAATGGCGGGATGTACGAGACTTGAACTCGCGACCTCCGACGTGACAGGCCGGCGCTCTAACCAACTGAGCTAACACCCCGTGCTCAAAACAGCGAAAGCCATTCTAAACGTATTTTGTTTGTTGTGCAAGAGTTTTTTTCAAAAGGGGATGAGCGGCTTTCTCCTGACTTCTTTTCGGTTTAGAATAATGCGCTTGAAGGATTTAAAGGAAAAGAGCGGTTTATGACGGAAACCAGCAATCAAACGACACCACCGCATGAAATGTCAAACAATCTTGCAACCAATGAAACCGCGTCTCATGGCTTAACGACCGAAGCATCACCTGACACGCGCAAGATTCCCATCGTATTCAAAATCTTTGGCATCGGCAATATTGTGATGGGCGCAGCCACCGTGCCGCTGCTCGTTCTCAGTATCTTGACGTTATTGGAATATATCGCGTATCACGACATCATAGAGCAGACCTTCTCGGTGAGCGCCGTGGTAGTGGCAGGTATAACGCTTGTACTCATGCTTGTCATGGGTGTGCTCTTCATTGTGTTGGGTGTGCGTCTGCTTCGCAACAAGAGGCGACTCGTTTCTCAACTGGCATACACCATGCTTTTCGTCTTTATTGCCACCATGTTCTGCTCCATTTTGATAAACGGCCTCGAAATAAACGCCGTGGGAGACATTGCTGTCTTTGTGTATCTTATTGCGCTTGTGGTATGCATCGACCCCTCTTTGAGAGAAGAGCGCATCTTGCAGCGCAAGCTTGGCAAGATGGAGCTTCGACAAGATGCGGAAGATGGCACACTCGGGCGCGATAAAACGGGTAAGGGTTATCTCAAGCTGGACTTCTTTAATATGTTTTGGATATGCGTGCTCGGCTGCGTAGTGGGCATGGTGTTCGAGACGTTCTATGTGGGCATTGTAGATGGTGTATGGCAAAATCGCACAGGCATGCTGTGGGGGCCGTTCTCGCCAATTTACGGCATTGGCGCGCTGCTTATGACCATTGCGCTTAACCGTTTTTACGATCAGAACTTGGGCATAACTTTTGTGGTAAGCGCGTTCATCGGCGCTGCTTTCGAAT
>R15__coassemble_1101_pt1 | contig 15145 bp, 14 predicted proteins | sample R15__metabat2_low_PE_045 | metagenome-assembled genome bin R15 | reverse complement strand
CCACGCCCCCTTTTGGCCCCGCCGAGCCCCCCACAAGGCCCTTGGGTGCCGTCAGATTCCCGCGTAGCGCCAACTAACGCCCCCCGGGCCCCGCCCGGGCGGAATTGGTAACGCGCGGCAGCGCGATAGCCCCAACTCTCACTATGTCGCCGCGCGCATGCGCGACTCTACATATTGCCTAAGAGTACTGTGTGAAGATGTGCGCTGGCGACTTCTTGAGCCGCAAGCATGGTGGCACGCGGGGTGGGCTGTGCTTTCGCCATGTGGTGCTGGGGGAAGAAACGGCTTAAGTGCAGGGGAATTTCAGGGTTGAGGTGGGCTATCCATGCGGCCAGCTGGTCGATATGCTGGAGGTCGTCATTCATCCCCGGCACAACGAGTGTTGTAATCTCAACGTGGCATGTTGCGGTCTGTGCAAGAAATTCTATGGTGCGTTGCACGGGAGCAATCTCTCCGCCGACGAGGTGATAGAAATGAGAAGAAAACCCCTTGAGATCGATGTTGGCGGCATCGATGAACGGGGCGAGTTTTTGCAAGGGTTCTGCGTTTATGAATCCGTTACTGACGAGCACGTTCTTGAGGCCACATTCGTGCGCGAGCTGGGCGCAATCACGCACGAATTCGAACCCCACGAGCGGCTCGTTGTAAGTGTACGCGATTCCAATGCAATCATATTGTGCGAGGTCGAGCGCCTTGTTCATAAGTTCTGTTGGTGTCATTTCGCGCCAAGGCACATCAAGCTCGCTGGCGCAGGCGATACGTGCATTCTGGCAGAAGGGGCAGGATAGATTGCAGCCATATGACCCTACCGAAAGTACGGTTGACCCAGGGAAATAACGCGCAAGCGGTTTTTTCTCTATGGGGTCGAGCGCAAGTGAGGTAATGCGTCCGTAATTTTCGCTTACCACGTTGCCGCCGCGCGCTACACGGGCATGGCAGCGCCCATGTTGCCCGTCGTGCAGCGCACAAGCATGTGGACACAGGGTGCAGTGAGCGAGCGAAGATGGCGCACTCGCCGTTTTCTTGAGATCAGCAGCTTCTGAACTCGCAAACGCACGAGGTGTACCACTCGCGGTGGCGGCATCTGATGAATCGCTCATGGTAACCGCGTCCAGCGTGTCGCTCATGTGAGCGAAGGTAACCGCATGCGGCTTAGAGGTGTCTGCGTTGGTGGCGTTAGTTTTCATGGTCGTCCTCATATTCGCGTCGTGCAGCGCCGCCGCGCTCGTGACGTACTACCTCGAAGCGCTGGAGCTGCACGTCCGTCTCCCATGCGCCGATACCCGCTTTCGAGCGTGCAATGGCCACCTGGCGCTCTACGGTGTCGACACCCTCAAGGTTGGGAAGCAGCAGACCGCGCCGATAATCCTTCGTCACGATGACGCCATAACGCACAGGGTCGAGTTCGTCTTCTGATGCGATACGCTCGGCGGGACCGAGTACGTCCACGCTGTAATTGATGAAATCGAGTTCTTCGGTACGCACGGGGGAGAAGCGCGGATCATGCGCGGCGGCGGAGATGCCGTTTGCGATGATTTCGTCGGCAAGGCAGCTCTGACATGCGCTTATGGTGCCGATGCATCCGCGCAAATCGCCATATGCGTGGAGCGACACGAATGCGCCAGCGCGCCGGTTGAGTAACTCATCGGGCAGGTCGTCGGGTCGCGGAAGGGGGCGCCCTGTGGTGACGAAGTGTTCGACACTTGCGCGTGCGAGCGCGACGTACGGGTCGGGCATGCTTGCGTCTGTTGGGGAGGCATTGGTAACGGCTTCATTTGTGATTGCGTCTGTTGGGAAGTTATCCGCTGCGGTCTCACTCGCGTCAGCAGAGGTGCTGCCTGTTGCAGCCTCACTCGCGTCTGCAGAGGTGCTGTCTGTTGCAGCCCCGCTCGCATCAGCTCCATGTTCCCTATATTTTGTATTTGTGCTTTCCTGTGCGCGAGGCACGAAAGATGCGACGGCGTAGCCTACTCCTAAGGGGCCCTCGTAGCTTAAGAGCTGAGCATCAAGGTCCGCGCCTTCGAGCGAGCATGTCTCTTCGAGCGCACCTGCCATGATGAGGAAGGGGCGCAGGCCACATTCGCCGGCAGCTTCCGCAAGGTCATCGCTGATAGTGAAGAGATTTTTGAGGGCACCCGTGCGGAAAATGTCGGTTACCTGCTCGTCAAACACAGGGCCTTCGGGGCGGAACCCGTAGGGACCTTCGGCGGAAAGACGGTGCGAAAGGTCGCCGCTCGCAATAAAAGCGATGCGCCGACCGTCAGCGTGGGCGGCGCGGGCGATTACGTGTCCCAAGGCGCGGTGGGTTTCGAAGGGCAGCCATGAAAGCCCGATGCGCACGACGGGAGGCAACGTAGCCGCCACGGGATTGCGCTCTGTATCGAGCGCGTTGCCTGCGCCTGCACTTGTAGCGCCCGTACCTGTAGCGCCCGCACACGTAGCGCCCGTACTCGTAGCGCCTGTGCCTGCATCTACATCCTCGCTTGCATTTGCCGTCGCAATCACCCCCGCGTTATCTTTGCCATGTTTCGCCTGGTTCGCGGCCTCGATGAGCGCGTTGCGCAAGAACCAGAGCGGGATGAAGCTTGCATGGTCAAGCTCCTCATCGCGCGGGTCATAGCTGCACACGGGTATGCCCTCATCGTGTGCGCCACTGCGGATGGCGGCTGCCAGTGCCGCATCGTAGGTCACTTCGAAACATTCGCGCGACGCATCGAAGTTGGCCATGCTGGCGTGAGCGTGCGCGCCGACGGACACGTAGAACCCATCGCGGTAGGCGGGTGCGTGCGAGGATGCCAACACGATGACATCTGGTCGCGCCGCTGCGAGTTCAGCGGCAATGCGCTCGTAGGCGGCCGTGGTCGCGGTAACGTGTTGTTCGAGACCGCGCCCCACGGCAGGAATAATGAGGGGTGGATGTGGTACGGCGTACGCGGCGATGATGCTCATGATGCCTCCTGCAATCTTCTGGTGCGCACCCACGCGTGCGGTGCGGCGCCGTTGAACGAAATCCACGCTTTACCAAAGTAGGGCAACCAATTTGCGTGGTCGTTTGATTTACTATAAGCATCATCAGATTACAACATCGGTCACCCCTGCAACGAAAGGACTTACCGCGTGGACTTCGCTTTCGCACAAAAACTCCTTTCGGGCGGTGACCTTGAAACGTCGGAAACTCCCGACGTTCTTGAAGATTCGGAAGATACGGAAACTCCCGAAGCTCCTGAAGATTCTGAAGCTACGGAAACTCCCGAAGCTCCTGAAGATTCTGAAGCTCTTGAAGATTCTGAAACTCCCGAAACATCCGAAGTTCTTGAAGATTCTGAAGATTCGAAGACTCCCGAGACTCCCGATGTTCTCGAAGATACGGAAACTCCCGACGTTTCTGAAACTCCTGAAACTCCCGACGCACTTGAAGCTGAAGTCGAAGCGTCCGCGCCAAAAGATGAGTCACGTGCGGACACGAGAGGCGGTCTGTTGCAGCCAGGCATTTTGCTGGCTGTTGCCGCACTGGTGGCGCTCTTGGCGGTGGTTGTCTGCGCATGCGTGTACACCGCCCAAATCACCCACATATTGCGCACCAACGATTCCGCAGCAACCCTTGCGCAGGGCACGGGTGACGGGAATCTCGCAATCGAGGCGCTCTCTGAAAGCGACATCACAGCGGCCTCCCTTGCCTCGAGCACGGCGATTTTCGAAGCGGTATTTCCGATTTCGGAATCTGCTGCATCGCCAGACACGAATATCGAGCCGCAGCTCCAAAATAATTACGGGTTGTATTCTGGATGCGAGCTCGTTTCGCTCTCGATGATGCTTGACAGCTGGGGAATCGACGTCGTCCCGCTCACCATTGTGCAGGACTATCTCGAGTACCTTCCCGACGATTTTGCGCTCGAATATACGTGGGTGGGCGCAGATGGCCCAGGCGAGTGGGGTGAGGGTAGATTTGGCGGAATGTGGCCGAGTGGCGATGACTCCGCGGTTCGTCAAGACGACGCGGAGGATGGTGCCACAGAAGATGGCACCACAGCAGATGGCACAAAGGCCACCACAGAAGACGACAACGCAGAAGACGACGCCACAGAAGATGGCGCAAAAAACGCCGATGCCGCTGCATCATCGTCGATGGGGGCAATCGCAACGCTGTTGACTGATACCATCGCGCAAACTTCTGCAACGGATGGCGCGACAAGCGTGACGGACTACTACATCGGCGACCCATTCTCGGACGGTATGGGCTATCCGCCAGCTATCGCGAAAGCGGCACGCGCTATCGTGGAGGAAGAGGGTTCCGACCTCATGGTGTGCGACCTTACGGGCATTGATGCCAGCATGTTGTCGCGCATTGTGAAGCGCGGCTTCCCGCTCATCGTGTGGGTCACGCTGGATTATAGCGAGCCCATCTTGGCTCAGTGGCAACCCGTCAACGAGGACGACTGGACGTGGTATAACAACATGCACTGCGTGCTGATTACGGGTTATGACGCACAGGAACGGGTTTACTCCATCTGTGATCCGCTGCAGGGTTACCTTGAAATGCCAGCAGAACAGCTCGAAAGCGTATTCGCGCAATGTGGCAATATGGCGATAAGCGTGTCGTAGCGCTTCGCACGTTTACGCAACGGACGACTTGACGTTTTCGCGCATTTTTACACGCAACCTTCCGCACACCCCTCGCACACCCCTCGCACACCCCTCGCACACCCCTCACGCAACCTTCCGCGCACCTCTCATATTCCTCGCACGTGCTATCTTCGCATCGCCATATTCGCTCTGATGCTGCTCGCCGCGCCGCGCAAACGTACGGCATCGGCAATGACGCTTGACATTCGCTTTCTGCTGAATACAATGCTTTTAGCACTCTAAAGGCAAGACTGCTAATTTGGCGTCTTGCCTTTTCAACGCGCGTCGCGCGCTTACAGGGCTCAGCCCGTTGCGCGACCCACCAACAGAGGTAAGAAGTACGTACGTACCCTATATAAAGAAAGAAGGTTCCGACATGCGCAAGTTCAAAACCGAGAGCAAAAAATTGCTCGACCTCATGATTAACTCGATTTACACCAACAAGGAGATTTTTCTGCGCGAACTTATCTCCAACGCCTCCGATGCTATTGACAAGCTGTACTTCAAGAGTCTGACCGACACCTCCATCGCCATCGCGAAGGACGATCTTGCCATCCGCATCTCCTACGACAAGGGTTCCCGCATCATCACTATCTCCGACAACGGCATTGGCATGACCAAAGACGAGCTCGACCGCAACCTGGGCATCATCGCGCACAGCGACAGCTTGGACTTCAAGTCCGAAAACGATGCGGTTCAGGGCGGCGACGTCGACATTATTGGTCAGTTCGGCGTGGGCTTCTACTCCGCGTTCATGGTGGCAAGCCATGTAGGCGTTGTGTCGCGCGCTTATGGCAGCGATGAGGCATGGGAATGGGAAAGTGACGGCGTCGAGGGCTACACCATTAGCGAGTCCATGCGCGCAAGCCATGGTACCGATGTTACGCTCATGCTGAAGAAGAGCACGACCGACGAAGATTACGACAAGTACTGCGACCAGTGGACGCTGGAAGAGCTCATTAAGAAATACAGCAACTACGTGCGCTATCCCATTCAGATGAACATGAACCGCACGCGCCAGAAGCCTATTCCGGAAGACGCGCCGGACGACTTCGAGCCTGAGTACGAGGAGTACAAGTGCCTCGAGACCATTAACTCCATGGTGCCCATCTGGAAGCGCGGCAAGAGCGATGTCTCCCAGGAGGAGTACAACGAGTTCTACAAGTCTGACTTCCATGACTTTATCGACCCGCTGCGCACCATGACCATTCATGCCGAAGGCCAGATGGAATATGACGCGCTGCTCTTCCTGCCGAGTCATCAGGCTTACGACATGTACACCTCCGAATTCAAGAAGGGCCTCGCGCTTTACAGCAGCAACGTACTCATCATGGAGAAGTGCGAAGAGCTTCTGCCCGACTATTTCAACTTCGTACGCGGTGTGGTTGACAGTCAGGACCTCACGTTGAACTTGTCGCGCGAAACGCTGCAGCACAATGGTCAGCTGCACGCCATTGCTCGTCGCGTTGAAAAGAAGATTAAGTCTGAGCTCGCCGACATGCGCGACAACGCGCGCGAGGAATACGAGGAGTTCTTCAAGAACTTCGGTCGTAGCCTGAAATACGGCGTGTATGCAGACTACGGCGCGCGCAAGGATGTCATCGCTGACCTGCTGCTTTTCTATTCTGCCAGGGAGCAGCAGATGGTCACGCTGGATGAGTACGTTGACGCGATGCCCGAGGATCAGACCAACATCTTCTTCGCTGCGGGCGAGTCGCTTGATGTCATGGCGAAGCTGCCCATCGTGAGCACGGTGCTTGCGCGTGGTTACGACGTCTTGCTGTGCAATGAAGAGGTCGACGAGTTCTGCCTCACCATGATGCATGCTTATCGCGAATGTGACCTGAAGAACGTGAGCTCGGGTGACCTGGGTCTTGAGACGCAGGACGAAAAGGATGCCGCTGAGGCTGTTGCTGAGGAAAACAAGGACCTGCTTGAGGCTATGAAGGAAGCGCTCGGCGAGAAGGTCGTGGATGTGAAGGTGTCCACCAAGCTGACGGATGCGGCCGCATGCGTGACGGCTTCGGGCCCCGTGTCGCTGGGCATGGAGCGCGTTATGGCGGGCAGCCCGGGCGGCGAGGACGTGAAGTCCGAACGCGTGCTTGAGCTGAACCCTGCGCACACCGTGTTCGAGGCGCTTAAGGCGGCGCAGAAGAAGGGCGATACTGACAAGATTGCGCTCTATTCCAGCATTCTGTATGATCAGGCGCTGCTGGTCGAGGGTCTGTCTATCGAGGACCCCATTGCGTTCGCGCAGGCTGTCGCGGGCTTGATGAAATAAGCGCGTGAGGCGCATGCGCCTCTGTGTGCGCGCATGTGACGTCTGAGTGCGAGAAACTTATCCGCTGGCCCGCGATACGCGGGCCAGCGCTATTTTCCGCAAGGTTTACCCCTGCCCGAAAAAAGCCGCTTTTTCCTTGCTACCGTATGCGGTCGTGGTATCTTGCGTAGCGTAACCCGCAAGGGATGTAACCGACCGATAGGAGAGAACATGTCCCATCCAGTTATCGAAACTGATGAATGCATCGGCTGTGGTATTTGCGTTGATGCATGCACCGAAGAAGTGCTCGAGGTTGTTGGCGGAGTTGCCGAAGTCGTGAACGAAGATGCCTGCATTGCATGCGGCAACTGCGTTGATGAGTGCCCGATGGGCGCAATCCCCGAGGTTCTCGAAGACTAATTCGTCTCCCGAAAACACCAAAACGCACACAGAAAATCCCCTCACGCGAGGGGATTTTTCATGTTAGGCAGCAGGGAAGAGAGAATGTGGGGACGTGGCACCTCGCGAACGGCCCGAAAAATTTTTAAGATTATCTTTGAATTATCCTTGACTAAACATAATCTTGTACTAGAATAATACACGAACAAGACAGAAGTAAGAAAAAAATATTCTCCTCTTTTTCTCTCTAGATACGTGGGCCGCGCAAGAAAGCGCGGCTCACGTGTGTACGAGTCATCTGCAATATGTTCATGGTCTCGTACAGCATGGTGCACCGTGGAAATCGACCTTGGAGACATTAGAACCCCCCTACTCACTTGTATCTCTCGGGTCGATTTCCGCGGTGCACGTTGCGTTTACGTGCCTAGATTTTTGTGTGTGTCTAGCAGATGCGGGGAAGCTGCTCGCCAACCAGCATGTCCAGAATGCGCGTGCCGCCAAAAGCGGTGCGCAGGAATACCTTTGGGCCACGCTGTGCCTGCATTTCTGACACCTGACCCACGATGGCCGCGTCAGTGCCGTAACGGTTGGCACGCATGGCTTCGAGCGCCGCTTGCGCTTGGTCGGCAGGAACCACGCATACCATTTTCCCTTCGTTGGCAACTTGCAGTGCATCGTAGCCCAGCATTTCGCAGGCACCGCGTACGGCATCGCGAATAGGAATAAGGTCTTCCTCTATGGTGATGTCCACGTTTGCTTGCGCGGCGAGTTCGTTAAGCGTGCTCGCGAGGCCACCGCGCGTGGGGTCACGGAAGCAGCGAGTGTCAGGTGCGGCCTCAATCACCTCGGCAATAAGATGGTTGAGGGGAGCCGCGTCGCTTTGGATGTCTGCGGCGAAATTGAGTCCTTCGCGGCAGCTCATAATGGTAATGCCGTGATCTCCCAGCGTGCCGCTGACAAGCACCGCGTCACCGGGACGCAGCTGTGCACCGCCGAGCTCGCGGCCCGCGGGAAGCACGCCCACGCCGCTCGTGTTAATGAACACGCCGTCGCCGTGCCCCTTGTTCACTACCTTGGTATCGCCCGTCACGATGCGCACACCTGCTTCGCGCGCCGCCTGTGCCATGCTGGCGCAGATGCGCGTGAGGTCAGCGATGGGGTAGCCCTCTTCCAAGATGAAGCCGACACTTAAGTAGAGCGGCGTTGCTCCGCTGGTGGCTACGTCATTTACCGTGCCGCAGACGGCGAGGCGGCCGATGTCGCCGCCGGGGAAGAAGTGTGGTGTCACAACGAAACTGTCGGTCGAGAAGGCGAGGCGTGCACCTTCGGCGGCGGCGTGATTCAGGATGTCGAGCACAGCGGCATCATCGCCGCGCAGAAGCTCATCGCCTGCATAGGCCGTGAAAAACACCTCATCAATGATGCGCTTCATCATGGTGCCGCCCGATCCGTGGCCCAGCATTACCGTTTCCGCTGTCATATTCCGTTCCTTTTCGTCGTCGAATTAGATGTGATGTCCGGTGGTGGTTACCACGAGTCGCCCGTTCTTTACGCCCTTTGTCCCCAAAATGAGGTTCGAAAGATCTTGCACGATGCCTGTTTCGCCGCGCAGCACAATGACCTCGAGGCAGTGGTGCTCGTCGAGATGCACGTGCATGGATGACACGATGAATTCGAAATAATCGTGCTGAATGGCGTGGAGTTTTTCCTGCAGGTCGCTTGCGTGGTGGTCGTATGAAATCGTGAGCGTGCCGACCACTTCGGTGCCAGGGATGGCCGCGTCTTCCTCGACCAGCGCGTCGCGCACGAGGTCACGGATGACCTCGCTGCGATTTTTCGCGAGCCCCCGTCGAGCAACCAAACTGTCGAAGCGGATGAGCAGCTCCTCGGGCATAGCGACCGAAAAGCGCATGAGATCATTGCCCATGGTTAGACCAAGCTCACCGTGACGCCGCTTGCCTCCTGCGCGTCATCTTCGAGCGCGTCTTTTGCCTCATCAAGCAGCGCGCGCACGTCATCGAGCAATGCCTGTGCGGCATGCAGCTTGTCAGAAACCGTTTCGTAGCCGGCATCTTCTGCGGCGTGCGCCAGCGTGTGCGTCCAGCGGCGCTCGAGCTTAATGTGGTCGTCAATCTGGTCGAGCATTTGCTCGAACTGGCCGGTATTCACTCCGTTAGTGCACATGGGTTCCTCCTGAATGCGTTCGGCAATGGGCGCGGATGGCGCAGTGCCATCGCGTGTGGGCGTTGTGACCATCGAGGACGCGTGGTGCGTTCTTCAGACTGGGTGCAACGCTGCTTTGATATTATGATTATAAGAGAGAGGAAAGCCCTAAGGTTCAAGGAGCGGTGTGAAAACTTCTGCGAAAAGTAACATTTTTACGTACACACGTGATGCGATTTGGGAATGTTACGGGGCGTTCCTGCAGGGTGACCGCGATGCGGTGGTATGCGTGATTGGCGCAACGCCGCTTTCTGATGTCGCGCGACTTGCGCTCGAGCGCTCGTTTGAGCGTTTGGAATATGGGGAGAGTCCCTGCGTGTTCGTGAGCTTGGCGGGTATGGTGGCACCGCAGACGGATGTGGTCTCGCAGGCGGGTGCGGTCTCGCAGACGGATGCGGCGGCCCCGCAGGTGGGCGAGCTGGCTTCGCAGGCAAATGCGCTCGTGTCTCGCATGAGCGCGCAGGATTTGTTCACGGTGGTGGAGGGTCTCGATCCTGTGGTCGTGGTTGCCGCCGATGCCACATCCGCAGAACTGCTCGGTCGTGCGTATCGTGCTGGCTTTAATGGTTTGCGCCCCGCGAAACTCCTCGGCAGACGCGCGCTTGCGTTTACATCGTTTGAGAGCATGTTGTGCTCCAGTACTGAGAAACAGCGCGCCTGGGCGGCGCTTAAGCAGCTCGCGCTTTAACAGCATATTCGCTTTATCCGAAATATGCAAAAATAACGATATTCTATGCAATACATTTTCTCGACTATACATTAGAATGCAAGTCACTTGTATTTTTACATGGTAATGCGAAACGCCGAAAGAAAGAGGAGGCAAAAACATGAAGAAATGGAGCATCATCGCAGTTGCTGCTGTTGCGGCACTCTGTCTTGCTCTCGCCGGTTGCGGCAGCTCAAGCAGCTCAAGCAGCTCGAGCAGCTCAAGCACCCAGGCAAGCGACAGCGCTTACACGCTGCTCACCGAGGGCACCCTTACCGTGGGTACCTCTCCCGATTACCCGCCGTTTGAGAACCTTGAGGGCGACGAGGTTGTCGGCTTCGAGGCTGATTTGGCCAAGGCTATCGGCGAGAAGCTCGGTCTCACCGTTGAGTTTAAGTCGCTGCAGTTCGATGCCATCATTCCTGCCGTTGTTTCTGGTGGCCAGTGCGACGTAGGCTTCTCTGGATTCTCCATCACGCCCGAGCGTCAGAAGGAAGTCGACTTCACCACGTCTTACTTCACTGATGACCTGGGAATCGCTGTCATGAAGACCAGCGAGGTTACCGAAGAGAACATGGCAACCGAGCTGAACGCTGAAGGCATCAAGATTGCTGTTCAGACCGGCACCACGGGCGAGAGCTACATTCAAGAGACCTTCCCGAACGCCACCGTGCAGGGTTATGGCAACTCCAACGACTGCTTCGCCGCTCTGCAGGCTGGCCAGGCTGACGCGGTGTGCACCAACGCTGCGGTAGTCTCCAACATGGTGTCCAAGTCCTACACCGACGCACAGGTCATCAAGACCATCGCTACGGGTGAGGAATATGGCGCAGTCGTAAGCAAGGACAACGCTGCTCTGACTGAGGCCATCAATGGCGCTATCGAAGAGCTGCAGGCCGACGGCACCATCGACACGTTGATGGATACCTGGTTCTAAAGGCAAACCACCTGGTGCGCCCGTCCCTCAGGGGCGGGCGCGCTGTGTTATTAGGGGAAATTTCTGGAGGGAATCGACATGCATGACACCTGGAGTCAGGGTGAGCGTCAAAAGCCGAATATCGCTGTGCGCGTTTTCGCGCTTCTTCTCGTCATTGCCATGGTGGCGCTGAGTTCGCCTTTCCAAGCGCTTGCTGTTGACACGCAGCGCTTCACGGCGCGTCCGAACAACGAGAGCGGCAGCGAAGTGCTCGGAGGCAAGGAAACTCGCATTACGTGGGAATTCCAGGCGGGTGATGATGAACAAGTAGCCGCCATCTCGCTCACCTTCCCCGAAGGGTCAACTTTTGGTAGTGAGGACTCCCGCGTTACCATGCTTTCCGACAAGGATCCCGTGGCTGAGGGCAACGACTTGCTGCTGCGCACGGCTATTGAGGCCACAACGAAGACCGAGGCGCAGACGTACACCTTTGAGTTTGCGGAGCCTGCCGAGGCCGGCGGCTATTTCGTTGTTGAGGTCTACGGCGTGGTGCTTGCGCGCGAAGGTGGATCAATGGAGCTTCAAGGGAGCGTGACCTACGCTGATGGTACCGTGATTCCTGTCGAAGACTTGCCCGCCATTGAAGTGACGGGCGTCACATTGGCGCAGTCGTGGGCGAATGATTTGGAAGAGCAGGAATGGGTGCAGAAGTGGAATTCCAATAAGTTCCTGCGTCTGTTCTTCAACCCGCCGCTGCTCATCACCAGCTTCCCCGTGGTGTTGAAGGGCTTCTTTACGGCGCTCGCCATTGTGTTCTGCGCGTTCCCGCTGGCCATCCCGTTGGGATTAATGCTTGCGCTTTGTCGTATGTCGAAGCTGCGCGTACTGCGCGCCATCGGTACGACCTACGTGAACGTGGTTCGTGGAACGCCGCTTTTCTTGCAGATTTATATCGCGTTCTTCGGTTTGCCGCTGGCGGGTATTCAGGTGCCGCCCTTTGTTCTGGGCGTATGCGTGTTGTTCCTGAATTCGGGCGCGTATCTGTGCGAGATATTCCGCGCAGGTATCCAGTCCATCCCGCAGGGACAGTTCGAGGCATCACGTTCGCTGGGCATGAACGGTGCGCAAACGATGCTCTTCGTCATTATTCCGCAAACGGTGCGTCGCGTTATTCCCACCATGACGAGTGAGTTCATTCTGCTTTACAAGGACACCTCGCTGCTCGCGGCGGTCGGTGTTATGGAAGTGGTCATGTACGCAAAAACCATCGTGGCGACCACAGGCTCTATTACGCCCTACATCGTGGCTGCATGCTTCTATCTAATTATCACCATTCCGCTTGCCAGTTTGGTGGGTAAGCTCGAGCGCAAGCTTGATGTGAATACGCGCGGTGCTGTTCCTGATAGCAAGGACGAAGAAGCAGAGTCGTCGCCTGTCGTGCCCGCCGGGTTGGCGGAGCCCGCTGGTACCGATGTTGAGCTCACGGCCGCGAACCACGCCAGCATGTAGGGGAGGCGAATACGCAATGACGATTAATAACGAAGAAGTGGTCATCCGCATCGAAGGCCTCCACAAGAGCTTTGGCGACCTGCATGTGTTGAAGGGCATTGACCTTGAGGTACATCGCGGCGAAGTGGTCGTGTTGTTGGGGCCTTCGGGCTCGGGCAAATCGACGCTTTTGCGGTGCGTGAACCTGCTCGAGCAGCCCACCGAAGGCAAGATTTTCTTTGAGGATACCGAGATTACCAACCCGAAAGCCGACATTAACGCTATTCGCGCGAAGGTGGGCATGGTATTTCAAAGCTTCAATCTGTTCCCGCATCTCTCTGCGAAAAAGAACGTCATGTTGGCGCAGCAGCGCGTGCTGAAGCGCTCGAAGGAAGAGGCGGAACGTATCGCCCTCGAGGAGCTTGCGAAAGTGGGTCTGTCCGACCGCGCCGAGTACAAGCCGAACCAGCTTTCTGGTGGTCAGCAACAGCGCGTCGCCATTGCGCGCGCGCTGGCGATGAATCCACATGCCATGCTGTTTGACGAAGCGACAAGTGCGCTTGACCCCGAGCTCGTACGTGATGTTCTCAACGTTATGAAAGATCTTGCGCGCGAGGGCATGACCATGATGGTGGTAACCCACGAAATGGGCTTTGCGCGCGATGTGGCCGACCGCGTTGTGTTTATGGACGGCGGCATCATCGAAGAGATGGGAACGCCAGAAGAGGTGTTCGACCATCCGAAGTCTGAGCGCACGAAGGATTTTCTCGGGCATCTGTAGGGGCACTTTTTTGGTACTACTGCGCATTTGGGCGCGGTCGCTGCTGCGGCCGCGCCTCGCGTTTATAATGAAGGGAATTTGTGAGAGGCTTTGCGAGAGGGTTAAGCGAGAGGGGATTTTTGCATGAAACGTGTGGTGGTGCTGGGCTCGACGGGCTCTATTGGAACGCAGACGCTGGATGTGGTGCGCCAGCATCCTGAGGAGTTGCGCCTTGTCGCCTTGGCGGCGGGGACGCGTCAAGCGGAGCTCGAAGCGCAGGCGGCTGAGTTTGGGTTGCCTGATTCGGCGGTCGTGCTGGGCGCGCGCGATGGTGCGCAGGCGGTTCAGGCGCTCACGCAGCTTGAAGAGGCTGACATCGTGGTGAATTCGCTTGTGGGTGCTGCGGGTTTGCGTGCAAGTTATGAGACGCTGCGGGCGGGCAAGACGCTTGCGTTGGCGAACAAGGAATCGCTCGTGGTGGGCGGCGATCTCATTATGCCCTTGGTGGATGCGGGACCGAACGCAGCTGGGTGCGTTCCCGCTGCAGGTCAGGCGACAAATCTCGTGCCCATTGATTCCGAACATGGTGCAATCTATCAATGCCTGCTGGGTGAGAACCCGCAGGAGATTTCCAAATTGTGGGTTACTGCAAGCGGCGGTCCCTTCCGCGGGCGCAGTGCGTGCGACCTGCGTGACATCACGCCTGAGCAGGCGCTTGCGCATCCCACGTGGAACATGGGCGCAAAGATAAGTATCGACTCCAGCACGCTTATGAATAAAGGTTTGGAGATTATAGAGGCTCATCATCTTTTCGCTATGCCCTACGATAAAATCGAGGTGGTTGTGCAGCCGCAAAGCGCTACCCACAGCATGGTTGAATTTAGCGACGGCAGCGTGAAGGCCCACTTGGGAACGACCGACATGCGTATTCCCATCCAGTTTGCGCTGAGCTACCCAGAGCGCTGGGGTGCGCCGGTGAAGCCGCTCGATTTTCGCGCACTCGGTTCCCTCGAATTTGCGGCTCCCGACGAGGAGACTTTTCGCTGTCTCGCGATTGCGCGCCATGCGGGCAGCGTGGGCGGCACCCTGCCATGCGTCATGAACGCCGCGAACGAGGTTGCGGTTGCTGCGTTCCTCGCACGGCGCTGCTCGTATCTGGGTATTGCGCAGGTTGTGGAGGCAACCATGGATGCACACGAGGCGCAAGGCGTGCAGCGCGTCGAGTCGCTTGAGCAGCTTGAAGAAGTTGATGCGTGGGCACGCGAGCGTGCTGCATTCGTGATAGAGCAGGGTGCATAACGCGCAAGAGCACGCAACACGTGTAAATGCGCGAGATGCGCGGAATGCGTGCAAGTGCGTGCAAGTGCGTGCAACACGTTTAAATGCGTGAGATACGCGCAGATGCGCGAGAAAGGCGGAGTGTGGATATTCTTGTCATGGTACTCGTGGCCACGGTGGTGCTGGGCTTTCTCATCTTCATTCACGAAGGTGGACACTACCTTGCCTCGCGCGCTTTTGGTGTGCGCGTGACTGAGTTCATGATTGGTTTGCCTGGGCCTACGCTGGCGTTTCGTGTGGGCGAGACGCGTTTCGGCGTAACGGCGATTCCGCTGGGTGGCTATGCGCGTGTCTGTGGCATGGAGGCGGGTGAGGAAAGTCCGCATCTTCAGGCGGTTTTGGCTGCGCTCTATGTGCGCGGCACCGCGAATCTAGAAGACATTGCGCGCGATTGCGGCATTACCGATGATGAAGCCTATGACGCGCTTGAGG
>R15__coassemble_1063_pt1 | contig 15662 bp, 12 predicted proteins | sample R15__metabat2_low_PE_045 | metagenome-assembled genome bin R15 | reverse complement strand
GTACAGGAATGTGCCCCGGGCAAGCTGGTGTTTTTCGGCGGCGCGGGCGTGTCAACCGAAAGTGGCATCCCTGACTTTCGCAGTGTTGACGGTCTGTATAGCCAGCGTTTCGATTACCCGCCAGAGGTCATGATTTCCCACTCGTTCTTCGAGTCACACACGCGTGAATTCTTCGATTTCTACTGCGCGCGCATGCTGGCGCTCGACGCCAAGCCCAACGCCGCGCATCTCAAATTGGCTGAACTCGAAAAAAACGGTGTGTTGCGTGCCGTTATCACGCAAAACATCGACGGCCTGCATCAACAGGCGGGCTCGCGCACGGTATGGGAACTGCACGGCTCGGTGCATCGCAATTATTGCCAACGCTGCCGCCGCTTCTACGACGCGCATGCACTGCTGGCGGCACGCGACGAGCAAGGCATTCCCCGCTGCACGTGCGGCGGCGTAATCAAGCCCGATGTAGTGCTTTACGAGGAATCGCTCGACGAGCACGTACTCGGCGGAGCCATCACTGCCATCGGGGCGGCGGACGTCCTCATCATTGCTGGCACTTCACTCGTGGTTTACCCCGCCGCATCGCTTGTCCATTACTTCAAGGGCTCGCATCTCGTCATTATCAACCGCGACCCCACGCCGAAAGACCACATGGCCGACCTCCTCATCACCGCGAATGTGGGCGACGTGCTCGCAGGCATTTCCGTATGACCCTTAAAGCAACACAACACCTTTGCCTTTGAGCTTGTACTGCAACGTTTGGTCCGCCAACTGAAAGATTGAGCTTTCACTGTTTGTGGACTCTAACAGCCAGTTTGATTAAAATTCCGCCCATGTTAACCCGCAAGCCTTGGCAGCATTGTGTTTAAGCATGCACGGCTTCTTTTTGTTGGCGAATCGCTCGATGGGCATATAATCTTTGCCTGAAAAGTACAACAATGCATGGTATAATTATGTACATATTTATGCACTAAAGGAGAAAACCATGCCTGTTTGCGTGCCCATTAAGGATATGAGAGATACTGCCGCTTTCGCAGCACTTGTTCACGAAAGCGCTGGCCCCGTAACCGTCACAAAAAACGGATATGCTGAAATCATCACGCTCAGGCCAGATGACTACGACCGTCTTTCCCTTTATGAGGCGAAGTGCAAGTTGCTCGAACGCATCCTGTTGGCCGAGTCACAAATGGCTACAGGGGATTGCGAAGATGCCTTCACGTCACTCGATGCCATGAGGAGCAAGCATGGCATATAACGTGCTCATCACCAAAGAGGCGATTCGAGAACTCGATGACATTCTGACGTATCTCGAAACGAACTCGAAAAAAGCCGCGTCGGAATTCATTGCAGAATACGAGAAAGCGCTCGACAACCTACGCAGCGGCCGAATTGAATACCGCCTTTCGCGACTTCCCGAGTTGCAAGCGAGTGGATATCGATCCGTTCTTGTGGGCAGCTATGTTGTACTCTACAAAGTGCGTGAAGATACGGCATACATCGCTCATATCTTTCATCAACGTCAAGATTACGCACGCTTTGTCTGACGAACGCACACGACGTGTCGACACACTAAGATTACAACTGGGCAATCCCAAGCAGCACAAATCGCCACCACGGACCTACATTGCAGAAAGGCTATTCCTGCGTTCTTCTTACACGACTGATAAATTCGCCAAGCGAAATCACGCTCTCGTATTCCGTCGGAGGGAAACATTTGTGATAGCACTCAGGCACTACCAGAACAAGGTTTTCAGCATGCATCTCATCAAGTTGGTTTGGCGAAACGCCCTGCTGCAAGGTGAACAGATACTTCTTCTCTATTCTGTCAGCTTCGTTTAAGACCTGACGCCAGCGATCCTTGCATGTGGTCTTCGCACCAAGGAACACGAGTTTCTCCGCAGGAAAACTCGAATCGCGATACGCTTCTTGGGAGGGGAATATGAAGTCGGGCTTCTTGTTTCCCTCTGTGACGGCTTGCGCAGTGTAAGAAAGTTCCGCTTCAGAAAATATCGCAGCGAGATGATGTTCGAGGGACTTCCCTGCCCTCGATTTGCGACGGTTGGTAATCTCCAGCCCTGTTTGTACGAACTCTTCCAAGCTGCGAGCAGGCATTTCCGTAACCCAGCAGTAGTAAGATTCTTCAACCCTGCGAAAAAGTTTATATTCGGTCTCTATCCAACGGACGATGAGCTCATCAGGGGTAAAGGTTACCTTTCTGTCGTTCAAAATGGCATCGATTTCCTCTGCGGATAGTGCCATCACCGTGGTTGTCGGGAATTTACCACCAAATTTTACTATGTAGTCTTCATAAACATCATGCTGCGCCAGTACAGTCGTCTTATCTTCCTTAACAAGACAATTGGTCGCCGTAGGAGAAAGAGCAAACGCATCGAGATAACCCTCAATATCCTCTTCTGCGGAAAGGACGAACGCATGGTAGCTGTCTTCACTCTGCTTGCATATAACAGCGAGATCGCCCGTATGGCTCGGCTTTAGAAACTCAAAACCACGCCCGAAACGCGTGATGCGATATTCATTTCGCGTACCCACGCCGTAATAGGTGAAACAACTTTCGGTTTCAACCTCACCATTCCACGTTATACGCGCATAACGCTTTTGGTTCTGCCCGCGCTCAAACAGGCCATCAAAAATGAGGCGCACACTGTTTTTGGGAATATAGATTCCGCACTGATGTCCGCCCGTCAACCCCGTATCATTGGGACTCAGGAACTTCGCGAAGACAAGATCGCACTCTTTGGTCTTCTCTATGGCGGCAGATAAAAGCTCACTCACGGGAAGCCTCCAATTCTTCTATCTTCGTCTTTATCAAGCGGGCAACCTGCTCTATGAGGGGCACGACAACAGAGTTGCCGAATTGTTTATATGCTTGCGTATCCGAGACAACAATGCGATATTCATCGGGATAACCCTGCAGTCGCGCGCACTCTCGCGGGGTGAGCTTACGAGGATTGCCCTCGGGCTGTCTTATGAGAATCTCCGAGCCATCTTTGTAGTAACGAGCGCTCAACGTGCGCGTTACTCCATCAAGTTCAGGCATGCCATATCCGAAGCCGTTGCCTTTCGCTCGATGCTTTTCGGCATAAGTCTGCAAATAGCTCCACAGCTTGTCGCTTAGAACATAGCTCGAAGTATCTCTATCCTCGAGCACGTCAGAAAGCTTTGGCTTGTCAACAGGCTTCACGAGGTCGAAGGCAAAATCGATATCACTCCCGTAGCGTCTGCGATCAAAACCCACTATGATGATGCGTTCGCGATGCTGAGGAACATATATCTGCCCATCAAGCACCTCAGCAAAAACCTCGTAATCCAACGCATCAAGCGTCTCCCGTATGGTAGCCCATGTCCGACCCCCATCATGACTCTTCAAGTTCTTCACGTTTTCCAGCATGAAAGCCTTTGGGCGTCTCTCATCAATAATGCGGGCGACATCAAAAAACAGCGTACCTTGCGTTTTGTCGGCAAACCCCGTTTCACGTCCAAGGCTCTTCTTTTTTGAAACGCCCGCTATTGAAAAGGGCTGACAGGGAAAACCAGCCACCAAGATGTCATGAGCAGGAATATCTTGGGCATTAACCTTCGTTATGTCGCCCTCTGGCGTGATGCCGAAGTTGTTCTTGTATTGAATCTGACAGTACTTGTCCCACTCGTTTGCGTAAACGCACCTTCCCCCTGCAGCAGAGTAAGCAAGGTGCATGCCGCCAATTCCAGCAAACAGGTCGATGAAGGTAAAATCTCCCTCGAAGTCCTCGCTTTGCGCAAAGGGAATCTCTGGACGAAGATTCATAACGTAATAGACATACAGCTCCGCTGGCTCGGTTTCGCCGTTTTCCCAGCGCCTTACCGTGCGTTCTCCATTTCGTCCAAGCTTGAGCAGATGCGCGAATTCACGTTGGGTAAGATTAAGCTCTTCTCTCTTTTCCTTTATGAGCGCAGCTGGAGTCATAAGGTATCCTCTGGGAAAATAAGCGGACAGAATGTCCGTATATTACCACATTTTGAGAAAATTAATTTTGCGGATTCCTGAGTTGCGAGCGAGCGGATATCGGTCCGTCCTTGTGGGCAGCTCTGTTGTGCTCTACAAGGTGCGTGAAGATACCGCTTACATCGCGCACATCTTTCACCAACGACAAGATTACGCACGCTTTGTCTGATACACGATGAGCGTAGCGATGGAGCGCATCTGCTCCGCGATAGAGGGTATTGACTCCATGCGAGAGGTGCTGGGGGTGCTGGGGGAAAGACACTTGAGGCCCTTGAGGGAGGGTGCTCGAAGTGCTGAAGACGCTCGAGACATAGAAAGAGAAAATCTGCGTGCCCCACCCCTGTGGCACGCAGATTTCTTGTAAGGGTTTCAGCAGATTTCGGCGCTAGCTTCCGAAAGGCTGCTTGAATGTGACTTGAGAGTTATTCGCCGCTGGATTCGCCGCCGCCGCCAGAACCAGAGTCGTCGTCGTCTTCTTCCTCAGCAGAAAGCGTCCAAGTGTAGGTCTTGCCGTCATCGAGCTTCGTTGCCTCGTACGTAACTACACCATCTTCGTAGCTATACTTATCATCGGCGTAGTTCATGGCATCCTCAACATTGCAATAAGCAGCTTCCCACGCGTCGTCAACTTCGTCGCCGTCAGTCAGGATGGCAATCTGTGCCTCAGCATATGCGGAACGGAGGTTTGCAACGTCGGCAGCTTCCTTGGCCTTTACCAAAGAGCTATTGAAGACCGGAATCAGGATGGCGACAAGAACAGCAATGATCGCAACCACAATGAGGAGCTCCATCAGGGTGAAGCCCTTGCGATCCTCGCGGACCTTCTTAATCATTTCCTTCATTATGTACTCCTTCTTGTTCATTGGGGTGATTCAAGACGCAAAGCCAAAAAGGGGTGAGCCTGTGCGTCATGAAAGCCTATTCCGCCGATTCCCTTGGGTCAAAACAACCCACAAGGCATCAACGGCACAACCATTCGAAAGTTTAGTACAAAGCGCATTTGCACGCAATAACCAAATGCACGCCCTTAAACGCGCCCTCAAACGCGCGTCCTTAGATACGCCATTAGGCGCGCCCTCAAATGCACGCCCTCAAATGCACGCCCTTAAATGCTGCCATACAGGCTGAACATGGGCATGTACACCGCGAGCAGAATGAGCGCAGCGAACACGGCAAGAACCACCAAAATGATGGGTTCGAGCAGCGAAATGGCCTTCGTCGTGCTCACATCAACCTCGTTGTCGTAGTACGCACCAATAACCTGCAGCGTCTCTTCGAGCGAGCCCGATTGTTCACCCACGCCGGTCATCTCAACCAGCAAGTCGGGAAACGCATCCTGACGACGCAGCACATCGCCAATGCGATAACCCTGCTCCACACTTTCGGCGGTACGCATCGTGGCAACGGCGAGGAAGTAGTTCGTCAGCGTCCTGCCCGTCACGCTGAGCGCACGCGTCGCGGGAAGTCCTGCAGCCAGCATGGTGGAAAACGTATTCGCAAATTCGCTTGCACCGCTCATAAGCTGAATGCGTCCCAGCACGGGAATCTTCAGCTTCAAAGTATCCAGGTTGTAACGGCCACTTTCGGTACGTCCATAGGCAAACACCGCCGCCACCAGCGCCAGCACGATAAGCCCCGCAAGCCAGCCCCAGTGCGTAAAGAAATCGGACAAGCCAATCAGAATGAGTGTGGGCACGGGCAAATCCATGTCCATCTCTTTAAAGGTGGTGGCAAAGGTAGGCATGGCATACACCATGATGACCCCAATGACCACCACGGCGATGGCCAGCACGAAAGCGGGATAGGTCAGCGCTTGCGAGACCTTCGAACGCGTCTTTGCCTTGGTGGCGTAATAGTTCGCCATGCGATCGAAGGCAATGTCGAGCGAGCCCGAAAGTTCGCCCGCACTCACCGTTTCGATGAAGGTGGCGGGCAGCTGCTCGTTGAATTTCGCAAAACTGGTCGACAGGCCATGGCCAGCTTGCACGTCTTCGGCAACCGAAGTCAGAATCTTTTTGAGTTCCTTGTCCTCGGTCTGGTCGGCGACCAGCTGCACGGTGCGCACGATGGGCAAGCCCGCCGTCAATATGATGGCAAACTGTCGGCATACAAGCGAGAGATCCTTATCCTTTATCTTGCGCTGCTTAAGCCGCTTGAAGAGGTCGTCGTCTTCCTCAATCTCTTTGATGGCAATCACCATCTGGGCTTCGCGATTGACCTGGATGACGGCATCGGACTGGTTTTCGGCCTGCACGATGCCTTCAAAGCGCTGTCCGCTCTTCGAAACCGCTTGATATTTGTATGTGCGCATACTGCCCTCTTCGTTTTCTTGCTCTGTTTGCGGCCTCTGACGGCCCTTCGCGCTTTATCTTTCCAAAGTTCGCGAGCCCCTGAGCCCCTTACGACTCACAGCTCGCGACTCGCGCCTCGCGCTTTACGCCTTGCAACTCGCGACTCACAACTCACGACTCGCGGCTCGCGCCTTACGCCTTGCAACTCGTGACTCGCACTTTATCTTCCTGCAGGACGCGGGTGTGGGTTAGGCACCGCACCGCGTGCAGCCCCCCATATTCCGCACCCTTGCGTTAGAACATGGTCATCTTACGGGAACCTCCACGGCCTCCCTCGTTCACCGCGCTTGCGCGCGGAATGGGCACGCCAAGCGCCATGCACACGGTCTCCACATCGTGACAGGAATCCACCGCAACCTCGGGCGTTATCTTGCGCGTACGCGCCAAATCGATGAGGCAACGGTCCATGGTAATGTTGCCCAGCTCGGCCGTTGTGGCAATAGTGTTTTGAATCTGCGGAGTCTTGCCCTCGCGAATGAGATTCTTAATGGCATCGTTTACCATCATGACCTCGCACGCAAGCACGCGCCCCGTGCCGCTTGCTGCGGGAAGCAGCTGCTGCGCAAGCACAGCCTTCAGTGTCATGGCAAGCTGCAGGCGAATCTGCGGTTGCTTGTCGCCCGGGAACACATCGATGATGCGGTCAATAGTGTCAGACGCGCTGTTGGTGTGCAGCGTGGCGAACACGAGATGACCCGTTTCGGCTGCCGTGATAGCAGCCTCTATGGTCTCGATGCCGCGCATCTCGCCAATCAAAATGATGTCAGGGTCCTCACGCAAGATAGCGCGCAAGCCCGTGTCGTAGCTGTCGGTATCCTGCCCAATCTGGCGCTGGTTTATCGTGCAGAGGTCAGAGTGGTAGATATATTCGATAGGATCTTCCAGCGTAATAATGTGCTGCTCGCGCGTATGGTTAAGCGCATCGATAAGCGCCGCGAGCGTGGTTGACTTACCACTGCCCGTCTCGCCCGTCACAATAACAATACCGCGCTGGAATTGGGGGAACATGGTCACCGCTGGCGGCACGCCCAAGTCGCCCAGCTTAGGGATGCGGTCGCTTAAAATGCGCAACGCAACCGAGGGGTGCCCCTGCTGGCGAAAGACGTTCAGCCTGCAACGGATGGAGTCAGCGAAGGTGAGGGCGAAATCGAGCTCGCCACATTCCTCGATGCGCGCATACGCAGAACCACAAAGCTCGCGCGCGATAGCCTCACATTCATCATGCGTCAGAATGTGAGCGTCGAAATCCACCAGGCGACCATCGATGCGCACGCGCACAGGCAAACCGCACACGATGTGCACGTCACTCGCGCGTCTGTTTTGCGCCTCGATAACCAATTGCTCTATGTTCATAACGTCCTTTCCGCCGCTGCGCGGCAGTCCGCTCGCTCCGCACTCACATTCCGCACGTCATGCGACACGCAACATCTATGGCGCGTACCGCAGAATATGCCGCACGCACCCCGCGCCCCGCGCGCCGCTGCTCACACACCATGCGCGCCCCGCACGCCGCACGCCGCACGCCATGCGCGCACCCCGCGCCCCGCACGCCTGCGCTAGTCGTCCGTCGTGTGCATGATGCGCTCAATCTCTTCAATGGTGGTCTCACCGGCAAGCACCAGGCGCCGCCCGTGATCGTCCATCGACTTAAAACCGCTCGCGCGCACCGCTGCCAACAACTCCTCATGCGGGCGATTTTCACGCAGCAAACGCTTAATCTCGGCGGTCATGACCAAGATTTCAAACACGGCGGTACGCCCGCGATAGCCCGTTTCCATACAATCGGGACAGCCCGTGCCGCGATAAAACGGCATGCCCGCTGCCGACTCCAAGCCCACTTCCCGCAGCTCATCGACGCTGGGAATGTAAGCCTCGCGACATTTCGGGCAAATGTGGCGCACAAGGCGCTGCGCGATGACACCCTTGAGCGCACTTGCAATGAGATACGGCTCCACGCCAATGTCGACCAAGCGATCCAGCGTAGCTACCGCGTTGTTCGTATGAATGGTGGAAAGCACAAGATGACCCGTGATAGCCGAACGCATGGCAATCTCGGCAGTTTCACCATCGCGAATCTCGCCCACGGCAATGATGTCGGGGTCCTGGCGCAGAATGGAGCGCAGGCCGCCGGCAAAGGTGAGGCCCGTCTTTTCGTTAATCTGCACCTGGTTTACGCCATCGATGTCATATTCGACCGGGTCTTCCAGCGTGACCAGATTAACCGCCTCGCTGTTCAGCTCGGATATCATGGTGTACATAGTGGTCGACTTGCCGCTCCCCGTGGGGCCTGCAATCAAGATAACGCCGTTGGCGTTGTGGATGAGGTCGTGGTACAAATCGAGATGCTCGTCGGCTAGACCAATACCGGCACTACTTAGCAAAGCAGCCGACTTTTCGAGCAAACGGATGACCACCTTCTCGCCATAGCGCGTGGGCAAGGTGGAAATACGCAGGTCAAGGTCTCTCTGGTTGATGCGCACGTTTGCGCGACCGTCCTGCGGAATGCGACGCTCGGCGATATCGAGGTTCGCCATGACTTTCACGCGCGAGATAACCGAATTCTGCAGGTTCTTCGGCACGGTAAGTATGTTGTGCAACACGCCGTCGATACGCATGCGAATAGCGAGGCCATCAGCACGCGGTTCCATGTGAATATCCGAGGCCTTCTCGGCGATGGCGCGCTCAACCACGCTATCGACGAGACGCACCGTGGGCGCGGTCTCCGCTTCGTCCTCGCCCAGCGTCACGGTGTCGGTGTCGTCGAGCTCATCATCCATCAGGCTGTTTTGCAGGTCATCAATCGCGCGCGAAACGCCCTCGTTGCCGTACAGCGTGTTGATGGCACGTTGGGTGCTCGCCGCCGTAGCAATCATGGGCACCACATGCATGCGCGTTGCCGACTTCGCTTCCTCGATGGCGCGGAAGTTCAGCGGATCCTCCATAGCCAAATACAGCGTATCGCCCTGCTGGCGAATGGGCACCATGGAATATTTCTTCGCGAGATTCTTCGGAATAAGGCTCGCCATAGCAACAGGAATTTTTACCTGCATGAGGTCGACGAAATCAACGCCCAGCTGCATCTTGAGCGCGTCTATCATCTGCATCTCGGTGATAACGTCGTTATCGATGAGCGTTTGGCCGAGGCGCTTACCCGTCCTCTTGCCGTCCTCGAGCGCCTCGTTCAGTTGCTCCTCAGTGATAAGCTTGCTGGCAACCAGAATGTCGCCTAATCGCTGATATGCCATAAAACCTCGGCTTTCCCTACTTTTTTAACGCACAAGTGCCGCGAACGCCTGCTTACGTTCGCGGCTTGTTTGATTCATTTTTGCACGGCCGTGGCGCGTTGCGCGGTTACACGCTGCGCCGCGCCGCGCGTTGCACACTGCGCGACCGCGGCACACCCCTCAGTGCGTCAGCGGCGCCGCCAAACCCACGCGGAAACTGCGCGTGTTTAGCCCTACAGCCCCAAGGCGTCGATTGCCGCCACCGTGCGCGCGTAATCTTCCTTCACAACTTCAAATGCGGCATCGACATCGCCCGTGGGAGCGCCGTTGCGCACCATTTCGCACAGCTCGCTGGCGCTTTCGCCCAGCTTGTTGATGCCCATGTTGAGTGCAACGCCTTTCATGGTATGGGTCGCGCGGAAAACGCCGTCCCAATTCTGAGCAGCCATGGCCTCGCACAGCGCGTCATATTCGCAGGAGCGAGCGAATTTCGCAAGGTATTTCTTAATGCGCTCCTCTTTCATCAGGCGAGACATGGCGCTCTCGTAATCGCCCTGCATCTGCTCATAGCATTCTTTGATGTCCATCCTGCATTCCTTCTACTCGTTCTTTGGGCCCGTCGAAACACCTGTCCGGTGCCCATTTTTTCCCGTATCGACCCCTGCGTGCCCAATGCTGGCGTAGCGCATCACGCAACACCGTTGAAACAGCGCCGTTGAAACCTTAACCTATCTATATACCTCATCACCAATGACAACGCAATTCCTCTTGTTGCGTTTTCCGATGTAAAGCTGCGCATCGGCGTTGGCAACAAAGTCGTAACCCTGCGTCCGAACATCCTCGATACTTTCCACCGCGCAACCCACCGAAATAGTAAGGCGCGAATATTCGCTCTCGTCTGCACGTTCGTAATTTGCATCCCACACGGCGTTTTTTACTCGCAGGCCGAAGCGCATCAGGCTGTAGGGCGTCGGGTTATCAATGAGCACGATGAATTCCTCGCCGCCATAGCGGAAAAGGAAGAGTTGCGAGCCCTCGATGGCCTCGGCAACCGCAGCGCTCACGTCGCGCAGGGCCTCATCGCCTTTGGTGTGCGAACAAAAATCGTTGTAGTGCTTGAACTCATCAAGGTCAAACATGAGCACGCCGACCTGTCTCACGTCCTGCCGTGTGCGCAGATGCTCAATGTACCTATCGAGCGCCTGACGGTTGAGCGCTTGCGTAAGCGCGTCAACAAACGACGCCTGCGCCATGCGCTCGGCCATCGAGGTTATCTCGATTTCACGTGCAGCGGCATTGCGTTGAGAAATCCAGAAATACACATACACCGCAACAACGCACACATCGAAAAGCGCCATGTGCTGGAAGTTGTACGACTCCACACCGGGCGCAGCAAAGGGCAGAATCCAGCTCACCAGCAGCAGCATACCCACGAGAAACGAATCGGTTTTGCGTGGGCGCGGCATCACCGTGACGAGCAGCAGGAAGAAGCTGCTGAGAGAGAAGCCCGAAAGCGACGTGGCAACACCTATCTGCGCCAGCTGTGTGTTACGAGCCACTGTTAATCCCACTACACCAAATATGATAACGGCGTCGAACAACAAAAAGGCAACGCGCGATACCACGCCCGATGCGCTCTTATATTTGAAGGTGTATGCAAACATAACAACCGATCCCACAATTTGCAGCACCAGCGCCACCACCGTAGGTGCCATCGTGAGGTCAATCATGGTGTCGGTGAGCAACTCGGAGACAACCCAGAACATATCCACCACAAACATGAATATGGCGACAAAACGCGCCACACCCAGCGACCGCACGTTCACTATATCCTCAACCGAGAGAACCTCATCAAAGGTTTCCTCCAGCACCGTTTCGGAAAACAGCTTGAACGCACGCTTCGCGCTTTCGGCCATTTCGAACGACGCGTGACCTTGGCTGCCAGAGACATCATGCTCGTTTAAGATGCGGGCAACAGCGCGCGCGCTCGTCGCGCTTGTCGCGCTTGTCGCGTTCGCTACATTCGCGCTGTTGCGCGCGTCGATGCGCTCGCCGAGGGGAGTTTTCTGCGCTTGGGAACTCATGCGTTCGTCACCTCCCCAGCGTCCGCTGCTTGGTCAGCGGTTTCGACGGCATTTGCCGTTTCAGCAGCCTCGGTGACGATTGCAATTTCGGAAGATACCGCGGACTCAACAGATGCGCCTGGCTCAATAGGCTGAGCCAGCTTGGCATGCTCCTCCGGTTCCGCAATTTCTCCAGCAACCAACGTTGCCTGATCTTCAGCTTCGACATCAACCAACGCCGCCTGGCTGGCGTCCGACGCTTGGTCGGCTGCCTGGTCGGCAGCCTGATCGGTGACGCGATTCACAAGTTCGAGCAGCGAATTATGTTCGCGCACCAGCGCAACGAAATCACGCAACACAAGCGGCTCGGAATAGTAGTAGCCTTGGCAGTAGTCGGCTTTTGTTTTGGCGAAATATTCCACCATCTCCTGCGTCTCCACGCCCTCTATCGTGACCTGCTTGTCCATGCCGCGAATCACCTTGATAAGTTTCTTCAACATGCTGGAATAACTCTTGTCTTCAAGGGCACGCTTGACCACAAGGTGACCAATCTTCACGTTTTGGACGGGCATATTCATGAGGTACGTGATGCTGCTAAAGCCGCTACCAAAGTCATCGAGCGAGAATCGCACGCCATATTCCGTCAGACGCTCAATATTTTGTTTCACGATGCTGGCCTTATCGGCAAGCACGGTTTCGGTAATTTCGAAAGAAACCTGGTCGGGGCGTACGCCGTAGGCAGCCAAGGTGCGCATGACCTCATCGGCAAGGTCTGGCTGCATGCATTCCACCATGGAGAGGTTCACGCTGACGCCGCCAAGTCCCAGCTCGTTAAAGCGGCCTGCCGCAATGTCGCGGCATACGCGCGAAAACACCAGTCGGCCCAAATCAATGATGGCGCCGTTCTTTTCAGCCGCCGCGATAAGTTCGCTGGAAGGTATGGCGCCGAACTGCTTATCGCGCACGCGCACAAGCGCCTCCGCGTAACAGAAGCGTTTAGTACTGAACTCGTAAACAGGCTGGTAATAGACTTCGATATCAAGGTTGTCGATGGCGTTTTGCACAGCAAAGGACACGCGACGCTCGTGCTTCAGCTCATCAAGCGTGCTCCGTTCGGCGTATACAACGCGATCGGCCAGCACGGTGCGCGTATCGGCGAGCTCGGCATCGATGACGCGCGCAAGGTCATCCACCGACTCGATAAATCCCGGAACGCGCACGACACAGATGGCCTCGGCAATGTCCACATTCAAGCCACCCAGCATAAGACGCTTGCGACCATCGCCACGCAAAACGTTCACCGCATATTCCTCATGAGATGATGGCGTAACGACCGCGCAGATATCCGAATGCAAACGGAAGAGATTGCGCGCCCAGAAGTGCGCCCTAAGAAAATCGTACAGAATGTCGATGAAACCGCGCACCGACTCATTATCGAAGACCGACCTGATGTATGCATAGCTTTCGATACGGAAGGCGACCACGCTGAACGCGACATCCTGGCTCATGAGCTCGGCCGCGCGATTTTCGAATGCCCTGCGGTTATAGAAGCGCGTACTCGGATATTGGTAGTCGGTCGGGTTTTCCAATACGATGTAGATAAACACAAGGAACATCGCCGCAACGAAACGTCCGATAAGCAGCGCGGGAAACGCAATCTCGATAAATATCGCAACTAACTCCAGCACCAAAAATGTCCCGATGACATAACGTTGGAAGCCCTCGAAGGCGCGGCGACCGCGCGCAAAAAGCGCCACCATGAGGAAGAAGCCGATAAACACGATGACATAAGGCAAAGCAATGAAGGTTCCTAGGCAGTACGCCATGTTCTCGTCGAAATAAAACACCCCGTGCGTAAGCGGAGTGGTGCAAATGAGCAACACGCCCAAAACAAGCCCCACGTAGCCTAAGATGCGAAGCATACGGAACATACGCGCTGAAAAGAGATCGCGCGCCGCCTCCAACACGTACAGGAAGAACACCGCTGCTACGGCAAAGTAGGTCGATGCATATACCACGTTGATGAGGTAATTGAACCACAAGGGATAGAGCTCAGGCTGCGAGATAGTAAACGCAGAAACGAGGTCGGTCGATGAGGAAACAAGGTTGAGAACAAGCATAGCAATAAACAGGCGGTGCATCCTTGTGGGGTACCCGTGCCTGAAGAACAGCAAGAGAAGCAGCGCGACTGCTAACACGATGGCTGCTATGTCGAACTGATAGACGTAAATCATCGGGGCCCCACAAAGCTCGCGAGTGTCTTTAGCAAGAGCGCCGTGTCAACTGGTTTCGCAAGGTGGGCGTTCATGCCTGCTTCGTGCACCGCGCGCACATCGCTTTCGGACACATTCGCCGTCATAGCAATGATAGGAATGGTTTGGTTGTCAAAGCGGCGCATGCTGCGGATGACGCGCGTGGCGGTAAGGCCGTCCATTTCAGGCATGACCACATCCATCAGGATGGCGTCAAAGAAGCCTACCGGCGACGACTCGAACACCTTGATGGCCTCACGACCGTTTCCGGCCGTTTGCACCGTGATGCCCTCTTCTTCAAGAATCTCTTCAGCAATCTCGCGATTCATTTGATTGTCTTCGACGAGCAGCACACGCGCGCCACTCAAGTTAACCTCGACATTTTCCAAGGTAGTTTTCGCAGTAGAAAGCTCGATGTCGAAAGGCATCTCGATGACACATTCTATCCCTTGCGACTCTGAACTGCTCATGAAGACGACACCGCCCATCATCTCGGCAAAGTGCTTGTTGATGGCCGCACTCAGCGCGAGACCCGATTGCACACGGCGCTCGGAATCTTCCAACGAGAAGTCCCACAAGTGGGCAAATGCTTCGGAATCTGCGTGCGCGGCGGGACACGAGATGACCATGCGATAGGCCACCTTGTCGAGTTCGTTCTGTGCGCCGAGCGTTGGGGTATTCGTGGTAGAGCTGACCGAGGCGGATGCCTGAGTGCTCACAGACGCGCCGTGCGCGGCAAGCGTCTGTGTTTCTTTGTCGTTCAGCTCGTCAACGCGCAAGTGCAGCGTCTCACCTTGAGGCACGAAAGTCGCCACCATGCGCACAATGTTTGAGAAAATTTGCTGGAGACGCTCTTCGTCGGAGAGCACCATGGTGTGCTCGAAATCGCCCACGGCATATTCCACGGCGATGTTCTTTTCCGCAAGGAAACGACTCTGGGAAGCAAGAAGTTTCTCTGAGAACTGCCGGAAATCGAAGGCGTTGCGGGCAAAAGTCACGGTGCCCGTTTCAATACGACCAAGGTCTTCTGTGTAGTTGATAAGCGTCAAAATGTCATGCGTGGACAGCTCGATTTTTGCTAAGCAGTCCTGAATGCGATTAGGTTCTTCAAGGTGTCTGTTCGCCAGCTCCACATTGCCAAAAACGCCGTTCATAATGGTGCGCATATCACGCGAAGCAATGGAGATAAAGTTTGAGAACAGGCGAAGTTCGCGATTATCGCTTGGTTGCTCTGTAGCTTGAATGTTGTTGCGCATAGCGCGATAGTCAACCTCGCGCGAATAACTCAGCACGACCGTCATGACACCAATACCCACGAGAGCCAGAACCGCAACCACCACGTAAGGAACAACCGCTTTCATCGTATCCGTTGTGGGGTCGGAACCAACGAGCAAGACGGTATAGAGCGTCATCGCCACCATGCCGCCAAGCAATGCGGCAAGCAACGCAATAACAACCACCATGAAGGTTCTGCGCGTTAAACCTTGCATCTCTCCCTCTCGTGCACGAGTGCCCCCTCGCACTCGCGCTGAGCGCCCCCTGGCGCCCGTCTTTAGCGCACTTTGCGCCTGTGCCTCGTGTCCCCGAGTGCCTGTGCCGAGCACTCTAGCTCCCGTGCCTCGGCATCTACTCTAGCTTTTTCGAGGCTTCTCCTCTCGCCCTAGCGCAAGCTTCCCCTCGCGCCTGTGCGAATGCAAAACATTCAAATGGTCAGTATACCGTGTTTTCTCAAAGCAGGTCAAAACCACATAAGAATGAAAGCGAAGCGTCAAAGC